>Ga0114129_10009002_pt1 | contig 14237 bp, 12 predicted proteins | sample RhiMetdeltSRZDD1_FD_80071 | JGI IMG/M metagenome (GOLD analysis project Ga0114129, IMG submission 80071) | Populus rhizosphere microbial communities from Tennessee, USA - Rhizosphere MetaG P. deltoides SRZDD1 (version 2) (version 2) | ecosystem: Host-associated > Plants > Roots > Rhizosphere >... | reverse complement strand
TTTACCGATCCGCGGTTGAACGACCCGGACCCGCGGTTGAGCGACCCGGTCGTCCGCCGTGAAGAGGGCACGGGCGGAATGTGGGGTTGGATTGCCGGTGTGGCGGTGCTGCTGCTGATCGGTTTCTTGATAATCGCCGGCTGGAACAACAACAGCAACACCGCAAGCAGCGGCTCTTCGGGTACAACGACGAGCAGCTCTGCGCCGCGCACCACGCCGCCTGCCACAACGGGTTCCGGCTCGACGTCAACCCAGCCGCTCACAGCGCCAGCAGCACCTGCCCCGTCAAAGTCGCAGTAGCGCGCTGAATGGCTCAATCAGAAGCCGTCCCGGCGCTCACGGCGCCGGGACGGTAAACTCGAGGGCGCTGCCGTGAATTCGTTCGAAAAGGATCCACTTCGAAATCTGCCCCTGGTGACGCCGCCACAGACCGGTAAAAGACGCGCGGCCTGGTACCGCTGCAGCGATCGGCGCTGTTGTGATCATCTTCGTGTTTCTCTGGGGCATCAGCAATCAGCGTGACGGACGGCCGGCCAGCCAACCGCACCAACACAGGCTACGCCAGCTTCCCCGCAGGGAGAGCCTCAGCAAGGTTCCGCGCAACAGAACAACCAGCCTGGGCAGCAGCAGCAAGGGTCAAGCAACGCACCAACGACGACCGGGCAAGGCAGCCGTGAGCAAGGCGAAGCCGAGCAGAAAACGAATTCCGGACAACCATCCAATCAACAGCCGACGAACGCCGGTCAAAATGCGCCGCCAACAGAGAATAGCGAGCAGCAGGCCCAGCCGCGGTAGCGCCGAAAGGCCAATACATCCGAATGTTTATTTCAGATTGTCGTCGATTGACACGCGGTAGCCATTTGCGAGGCGATTTGTTTCGTTGGCCATTCCGACGACAGCCATCAGCTCGCCGAACATAGCATCGGTCATGCCAGCCTTGCGGGCCGCAACGGTGTGCGAGGCAATGCAATAAGCGCAGCCATTGGTCACCGACACCGCCACATAAATCAGCTCCTTGGTGAGCCCGTCGAGCGCGCCAGGCGCCATCACCTCTTTTACACTCTGCCATGTGCGCTGGAGCGTGACTGGATCGTGCGCGAGATATTTCCAGAAATTATTCACGTCCGGCACGTTGCGTGTTTTCTTGATGTCGTCATACACCGCGCGCACTTGAGGCGACGCATCGCCATATTCGATTGGCGGGATTGTCGTCATGCGAGACTCCTCGAAAGCCGAAAGCATGGTCCCTCGATATTGTCATTGCCGGGCTCAATCCGGCAATCCATGATGATCGCAAATCCTCGGCGGAGATAATTCATGCCAAAAACACCAGACTATTTTGCAGGGAAAACGATCATTATTACAGGCGCGGCCAGCGGGATCGGCCGTGCCGCGGCACTCATTTTTGCTCGCGAGAAGGCCAACGTCGTCTGCGCCGACATCGACGAGCGCGGCGTTGAGAAAACCGTCGAGAAAATAAATGCTATAGGCGGCCGGGCGCTCCCGGTGGCCATCGACGTGACCAAGCGCACGGCCGTCCAGGACATGGTTCAGCTCACCCTCGACGGCTTTGGCAGCGTTCAGTTTCTGTTCAATTCGGCCGGCGCAGCGATCAGGCGTGCAAAATTTCTCGAGATCGATGACGAGTTATTCGACAAGACGTTTGACCTGAATGTCAAAGGCACTTTCTACGCAATGCAGGCCGTGCTGCCTCATATGCTGGCGAACAAGTTCGGCGTGATCGTGAACATGGGAAGCATGGCGCACCGGCGCGGCGGCCCGGCCTCCTCGGTCCACTACTCCGCGGCGAAAGGAGCCGTTGTGACCATGACAATGGGCGTCGCGCGAGAATTCGCAACAGAAGGCATTCGCGCCCTGTCGATTTCACCCGGTCCGGTGAAGACGCCTTTTCAGGCAGCGGCAAGCAGCTCCCCCGAGCTCGTGCAGCGCTTTCTCGAGGATGTACCGATGAAACGTTTCGCCGAGCCCGAGGAAATCGCCGAGCTCGTGCTGTTCATGTGCTCCGACGCCTGCCAATTCATGACCGCAGACACTGTGTACGTGAACGGCGGGGGCGGCTGGCGCTGACCACCCTTACCGCCACACCGGCAAAAGGTAGCTGCAGGCAAGTGGCTTAAAACAAGGAAAATCACGGCTCCATAGGCTTTGATTGACCTCTCGCTTGGATCGGCTGACAGCTTGCAGGTGTGCAGATCCGCGGCGTACGCAACCGGCACGAGCAAATACGCGCAAAGCGCTCTCACAGTGCAGTTTTTCAGCATGAGTCCCCCCATTTGCCGCAATAACCATATCCTCCCGACATGGATTTGCTAGCCGGCAAGAGAAATCGCGCCAAATGGCACGCAATTGGGGAATTCACTATGCTCAAACATCGTTAGTTTGATCGGAGCGGCGCTCGCAACCAGGCCAAGTCGGGGAGAAATGCTATGAGCAGAGTTGCAATTGCTGCTTTAGCCGCCACGGCAACGTTCTGGGCGAACTCTGTCCTGGCGCAACAGCCCGCCGGTCTACCTGTCGGGCCGGACTTCTCGAAGGTCGAGATAAAAACAACCGATCTCGGCAACCGCACCTACATGCTGGAAGGATTTGGCGGCAACAGCACCATCGCCGTTGGTGACGATGGCGTGATCATGGTCGATGGCCAGTTCGCGCCGCTGCACGACAAGCTGAAGGCAGCGATCGCCGCGGTCATGCCGCAACCTGTGCGCCTTCTGGTGAATACTCACTATCACCGCGACCATGTCGGCGGGAACGTGCCCTTCAGCAAGGACCGCGCTGTCGTTGTAGCGCACGAGAATGTGCGCAGGCGGCTCGCCGAGGGCACGACGATGGCTGTGCCCGAGGTCAAATACACGCCCGCTCCGGAAGAGGCGCTTCCCGCGATCACGCACAAAGAAGGCATGGTCCTTCAGATGCAGGGGCGCACGGCACAGCTCAAGCACCCCATGAATGCCCACACGGACGGAGATACCTATGTGTATTTCGCCGACGCCAACGTCCTGTCGACAGGCGACACCGTAACCATCGGCCGTTACCCGAACATCGACTTTGCCAACGGCGGCAGCATCAGTGGCATGATCGCGACGGCTGATGGCTATCTGTCAATCACTGATGACAATACCAAGATCGTGCCCGGGCACGGACCGCTCGCTGACGAAGGCGCAGCTTGCCGAATACCGGGCAATGCTGGCGACCGCGCGTGATCGCATGGCAGCGCTGATCAAGGATGGCAAAAGCGAGAGCGATATCTATGCCGCCAAGCCGTTTGCCGATCTGGACGCAAAATGGGCCGCTAACGAACAAGCCGCAGCTAACTTCATGCGGGTCGTTTATGCGAGCCTGAAACACTAGTCGGACTGTCGCACGCCGCTACCAGGACGTCACCTAAACCCATCCGCCTCGCACCGTGATAGCGGCAGACAGGAGGATAATGACGACCGCGACCGACTCGCCATGAATGACCTTGCGAAGAAAGCGCAATTTTTGCTCGGTCACAGCCGGCTCTTGTCCTTTTCTCACGTCCTTTCTCCACGACAGGAATTCGACAGTCGGTATGATCGATAACAAGGCAACTGCGATAAAGACCGACAATTTTGTGAGGAAGGCGTGACTGGGGAAATAATAATCGGCGCTTTTCTCGAAAGTAGAACACGCGCAAAAGGCCGACCACCAAAAGAATCCCAGCTGAAACGCCAAGCACCGCGTCCACGATCGGCAAGCGGCGCGCGACGGCGAGGGTCAGTTCCTGGCGCAGGAGCACGAGTTCGACGGCGAGCGCCGAAACGAGCGTGCACGCCGCCACGTGATGCAAAAGGCAAAGAGCGTCGTCATGTGCCAGGCTCACGACGTCGCGCGTCCGATTCACGCCGTCCGGCCATGAGCGGTTGAAATCGGCAACCAGCTCCTTGAATTCCTGCGAGACGAGCGCGGCATCGAGCTCTGCCTTGTCCACGAACTGGTAGCCGGCATAGTGCACGCCCTGCTCGACCTCACTCCAGAAGCGCCAGACCTTCTCGCACTTGAATACCTGAATGGCCCACGGCAAATGGTCGGTCGAATACCAACGGTCAAATTTATCGCGCAGCGGCTCAGTAACCACAGCACGAACGAGAAAGAACGATTTTGCCACGATCATACCGGCAAGTTGTCATGCTTCCGCGCCGGCATCTCCACGTGTTTGTTTCGCAGCATCGCAAGTGCACGCGCGATGCGACGGCGGGTGGAGTGCGGCATGATCACATCGTCGATATATCCGCGCTCCGCCGCCACGAACGGTGACAGGAAACGTTCCTCGTACTCCTTGGTCCGCGCGGCAATCTTTTTCGGATCCTCCATATCGGCGCGGAAGATAATCTCGACTGCGCCCTTGGCGCCCATCACCGCGATCTGCGCCGTCGGCCAGGCGTAGTTGACGTCGCCGCCAACGTGCTTTGATGCCATCACGTCATAGGCGCCGCCGAAGGCCTTGCGCGTGATCACGGTAATCAAAGGCACCGTACACTGGCTGTAGGCGAACAGCAGCTTCGCGCCGTGTTTGATCAGCCCGCCATATTCCTGGTCGGTACCGGGCAGAAAGCCAGGCACATCGACGAAGGTAACGATCGGGATGCCAAACGCATCGCAAAAGCGTACGAATCGCGCCGCCTTTCGCGAGGCATCGCTGTCGAGCACGCCAGCCAGGACCATGGGCTGGTTGGCGACGAAGCCGACCGTACGGCCGGCGATGCGGCCGAACCCCGTGACGATGTTCTTCGCATACGCCGCCGAGAACTCAAAAAAATCGCCCTCGTCGGCAACCTTGAGGATCAATTCCTTGATGTCGTAGGGCTTGTTCGGATTGTCGGGAATCAGCGTATCGAGAGATTCATCGATGCGGTCTGTTTCGTCATAGGCCGGCCACTCCGGCACGCCGCTCTCGTTATTCGACGGCAGAAAATCGATCAGCCTCCGCATTTGCAGAAGGCACTCGACGTCGTTCTCGAACGCACCGTCCGACACGCCCGACTTCGTCGTGTGCACTGATGCCCCGCCGAGCTCCTCCGCGGTGACCACTTCGTTGGTGACGGTTTTCACGACGTCCGGACCGGTCACGAACATATAGCTCGTGTCCTTCACCATGAAGATGAAGTCGGTCATCGCCGGCGAATAGACGTCCCCGCCCGCGCAGGGGCCCATGATCACGCTGATCTGCGGGATGACGCCCGATGCGACTACGTTGCGCTTGAACACTTCGCCATAGCCGCCGAGCGCGGCCACGCCCTCCTGAATGCGCGCGCCGCCGGCATCGAACAGGCCGATGATCGGGCAACGCGCCTTCATCGCCATGTCCTGCACCTTGATGATCTTCTGCGCATGCGTTTCAGACAGCGAGCCGCCGAAAACGGTGAAATCCTTGGAAAAGAGATAAACCGCGCGCCCGTTGACGGTGCCCCAGCCGGTGACGACGCCGTCGCCGGGAATTTTCGAATTCTCCATGCCGAATTCGTTCGACCGGTGCTCGACGAACATGTCAAACTCCTCGAACGAACCTTTGTCGAGCAGCAGCTCGATGCGCTCTCGGGCGGTCAGCTTGCCGCGCTTGTGCTGGGCCTGGATGCGCGCCTTGCCCCCGCCAAGACGGGCTTCCTCACGCCGCTTCTCGAGCCTGTCGAGGATATCTTTCATTTTTGCTTTGGTCCCTGCCCCCCACCAGTGAGTTTCCAATCTCGGAAAAGGCATACCATGAGACCCAACCATCGTCATTCGGGCCCGCCAAGCGAGCAAACCCGGAATGACAGCGGAAAGGCTTGGCATCGCGCTCAAAGCCTGCTTACAAGCCTCCATGAGCGAACCGCAGACAGCCGCCGGGCTTATCAAGCAGGGCTTGGCCCACCACCGGGCCGGCCAGGTTTCACTGGCGATGGACCGCTATACCCAGGTGCTGCGAAACGACCCACGCAATGCAGATGCGCTCTATTACATTGCGGTGATCGCCTGCCACGAGGGCCAGTACCAACAGGGCATCGATCTTGCCCGCCGCTCTCTTTCGTTCCGTCCGTGGCAGGCGCGGGCGCATAACCTCATCGGGCAGGCGCTGTACCGGATGGGCAAGATCAAGGACGCGCTCGAGAGCTTCAACAATGCAATCGAGTTCGACACAAATTTCGCGGATGCGTACAGCAATCGCGCAAACATGCTCAGTGATCTCGGCCGTAACAGTGAGGCCCTGTCCAGCTTTGACCGCGCACTGGCGCTTAATCCCAATTCAGCCGGCGACTGGCTCAACCGCGGCGCCACGCTGCACGGCGCGGGACGGCCCGCGGAGGCAGTTGCAAGCTACGACAAAGCGATCGCCCTCGATCCCGACTTCTGTATTTCCCATTGTAACCGGGCTCACGCCTTGTGCGATCTCGACCGCGACACAGAAGCGCTCGCCGCCTACGATCGGGCCATCGCGCTGGGACCCAAAATGGCCGAAGCCTATTTGGGGCGCGCCCTGGCGCTGAAAAAACTTGCCCGCCATGATGAGGCGCTTGCGAGCGTCGACAAGGCCATCGATATCAAGCCGGATGTTGCCAAGATGCATGAGGCGCGCGCGAGCCTGTTGCGGTTGCTCGGACGCGATGAAGAAGCAGATACAGCCGACACACTGGCGGCAAAGCTGGCGACAAAGAACCCTGCCGAAAATTCCGGCACCGGCACAACACCCTGATCTTTTTGCTTCACAGGATCGCAAGGAAAGCGGCATAGTATGGCCAGGGGTGCCTCGGGGGGAACCACACGAGGACCATTTCCATGAATACCGCAAAACCTGCTACCTCGCGGATTGCGCCGCGCCTTGCGACTCCGACCGATCTCGGCGCCAATGCCACCAAAGACGTTGCGGGCGCGCTCAACGCCCTGCTGGCCGATACTTTTGCTCTCTATTTAAAAACCAAGAACTTTCACTGGCACATCAGCGGGCCGCACTTCCACGACTATCACCTTTTGCTTGACGAGCAGGCTGATCAGATCTTCGCAATGACGGATGTGCTTGCCGAACGCGTCCGCAAGCTGGGCGGTACCACATTGCGATCGATCGGCGATATATCGCGCCATCAGCGCATTGCCGATAACGATGCACCCTATGTCGATGCCGAGGATATGCTGGCCGAGCTGCGAGACGATAACCAGCGTTTCATCACGGCGATGCGCGAGGCTCATGACGTCTGTGAGGAGCACGGCGACGTGGCCACCACCAGCCAGCTCGAGATCTACATAGATGAGGCAGAGAAGCGCGTCTGGTTTCTCTATGAGGCCGGCCGCCAGGGCGATCCGACAGGGCACTAAGTTCAGCGGATCAAGCCGGACTTACCTTGCAAGCTTAAGCACCGTCACCGCCGCCTGAAATTCCCCATGGCGATAGGCGTGGCGCTCGAGCGCAAGCTCATCGCGACCCCATTGCGACATCTGCCAGTCCTCGTCCACGTGAGCGGCCAGCCAGGCGGCATCGGGCTCGATCGCTGAATGCGCGAGCGCGAGCGCAAGGAGCGCCGATCCGGTTAGTGCCGTGATCGACGACGTCGCAGCGAGCTGCCACGGCCCGGAGGGAATGGCAGTACGCGCGGCCGCAATCGCCTCGGGCTGCTGCGACACGTACATGAGGCCTTCTGTCAGTACAAAATGTGCGCCGAACGTTTCGCGTGCCCAGGCCAGCACTGGATCCCAGGCTTGCGATTGCTTTCGTGCGAGCGCGGCGGGCGCTTTGGCACGGTAGAACAACATATCCGAACGGAGATACCTCGCGACTTCCTCCGCAACGGGAGTGGGCGCGTCGACAACCGCGTCGATCACCGCATTGCAGAGACGGGTGAGCGGCATCCGCGCCGGATCGATGACGTCGGCTTGCGCCTCCCACTCCGCGGCCACGGCATCGGCGAGTGCTTGCACAGGTGTGACAAATTTGCGCCGTGCGGGCGTCAGCAAAGGCTTGCCATCGAGGAATATTGCCACACCGCCCTCGTCCGAATCCCCCGTATGCACGCGTTTGAAGAATCGTTTGCGCAGGTTCGGACGAACTGCGCGCTGCGCCGCTTCGGTTGGATCGAGCGGCGAATTTTCGAAAATCTCGCTGAAAATATCGCTCATTTGACCGCTTTGTGCGACGCAAAATAACAAAGGAAGTTCCCGCCTCAAATGTTAATCCGAAGCCGCAAAGTTAAGGGCCGAAATGCCATCGTGACGCCGCTTTCAGGGAGCGAAAAACGTCACACAGACTTGTGGTTGATTACCACCCAGACATGACGGAAGGATAAGTAGCCTTGTAGGTTTGTACCCCATAATATCGACCTTCGGATTCGTGCCGAAAAGAAGCCGACCAAAGGGGAAAGCGGAGCCGCCAGAGGCTGTGACGCGATACCGTTTTTGTTGTGCGAAGTAGCGGGGCCGTTTGAGGATTCAATGAAGAATACCGACATTTCTGCGCCTGAGTACTTCCACAAGGTCGTGGACTGCCAGTGGGCCTGTCCCGCGCACACCCCGGTTCCCGAATATATCCGCTTGATCGCACAAGGGCGTTATTCCGACGCCTACATGATCAACTGGCGTTCCAATGTGTTTCCAGGAATTCTGGGGCGCACCTGCGACCGCCCTTGCGAGCCGGCCTGCCGGCGGGTCCGCGTAGAGAAGGAGCCGGTGGCGATCTGCCGTCTGAAAAGAGTCGCGGCGGACTATAAAGACGACATACGCCAGCGCCTGCCCAAGCCAGCGGCAAAAAAGAACGGCAAGCGGATCGCGCTGGTCGGCGGCGGCCCGGCCTCTCTCACTGTCGCGCGCGACCTTGCCCCACTCGGATATGACTGCGTGATTTTCGATCAGGACCCCAAAGCGGGCGGGATGATCCGCACGCAGATTCCGAAATTCCGTCTGCCGGATTCCGTGATTGACGAGGAATGCGGCTACATTCTTGACCTCGGAATCGAATTCCGCGCCAGCAAACGCATTGGCAGCCTGAAAGCGCTGCTCGCCGAAGGCTGGGACGCGATATTCGTCGGCTCGGGGGCGCCAAGAGGGCGCGACCTCGATATTCCTGGCCGCAAAGAAGCGGCGAAGAACATCCATATCGGCATTGACTGGCTCTCATCCGTTTCGTTCGGACATATCTCCAAGATCGGCAGGCGGGTTGTCGTGCTCGGCGGCGGCAATACCGCCATGGATTGCTGCCGTTCCGCTCGCCGCCTTGGCGGCGAGCAGGTGGATGTCGTCGTGCGCTCCGGCTTCGAAGAGATGAAGGCGTCGCCATGGGAAAAGGAAGATGCCATGCACGAGGGCATTCCGATCCACAATTACCTCGTGCCGAAGGAGTTTACCCACGAAAACGGCAAGCTTACCGGCATCACATTCGAGAAGGTGAAGGCGGAATACGACGCCAAAGGCCGTCGCAAGCTTGTTCCCGCGGGCGAACCGGATCAGCATTTTGCCTGCGACGATGTCCTGGTCGCAGTTGGCCAGGAAAATGCCTTTCCCTGGATCGAACGCGACATTGGCATAGAGTTTGACCAATGGGACATGCCGAAAGTCGACCCGACGACGATGGCATCCACCCATCCGAAGGTCTTCTTCGGCGGCGATTCAGCATTCGGTCCGAAGAACATCATTTGGGCCGTCGCCCATGGCCATGAGGCCGCTGTCTCGATCGACAAGCTGCTCAACAGCGAGGACATTGCCGAGCGCCCCGCTCCGGCCGTCGAGATCATGAGCCAGAAGATGGGCATTCACGAATGGAGCTATGACAACGAGATTGCCCTCGACAAACGATACAAGGTGCCCCATCGCGACAAGGTGATCGCTCTCAAGGACATCAAGGCCGAAGTTGAGCTCGGCTTCGACGAAAAGCTGGCCTTTGCGGAAGCCGGCCGCTGTCTGAACTGTGACGTGCAGACGGTGTTTTCGGCGCAGCTTTGCATCGAATGCGATGCCTGCGTCGATATTTGTCCCATGGACTGCATCACCTTCACCGAAAACGGCGAAGAAGCCGATTTGCGCAAACGGCTGACTGCGCCGTCGCAAAACCTCTCGCAAGACCTATATGTCCAGGACGGACTGAAGACCGGTCGGGTTATGGTCAAGGACGAGGACGTGTGCCTGCATTGCGGGCTATGCGCCGAACGTTGTCCGACCGGCGCCTGGGACATGCAGAAATTCTTGCTCGATATGACTCACGTAGGTAGTTCATGCCGACCGCCACGCCGATCAGCCGCGTAAACGACTTCGTCATCCGTTTCGCCAATGTGAACGGATCCGGCTCGGCGAGCGCGAACGAGATGTTTGCCCGCGCCGTCATGCGAATGGGCGTACCTGTCGCCCCGCGAAATATCTTTCCTTCCAACATCCAGGGTCTGCCGACCTGGTACGAGGTGCGGGTCTCCGAAGCCGGCCATCTCGGCGCACGCGGCGGCACTGACCTGATGGTGGCGATGAATCCGCAGACCTTCGATCGGGATATCGCCGGCATCGAGCCGGGCGGCTACTTGTTCTACGACTCGACCAAGCCACTACCGCCGTCGAAATTCCGCGACGACGTCACCGTCATCAGCGTCCCGCTGACCGCCATCTGCAACCGCGAATACACAGACCCGCGCCAGCGGCAACTGTTCAAGAACATCATCTACGTCGGCGTACTTACCGCGCTGCTTGACATCGAGGTGAAGGTCGTCGAGCAGCTGATCGGCGAGCAATACAAGGGCAAGGACAAGCTGATCGAGCCGAACATCAAGACGCTGCATATCGGGCGCGACTACGCGGTCCTGAATTTGCAGTGTCCGCTTGGCATCAAGATCAGACGCGCAAACGCCGTCGGCGACCGCATTTTCATCGAAGGCAATTCGGCCGCAGCGCTCGGCGCAGTCTATGGCGGCGCCACGGTTTGCGCATGGTATCCCATCACGCCTTCCTCATCGCTCGCGGACGCTTTTACGAAGCATTGCGCCAAACTCCGCGTCGACCCGGAATCCAAGAAGGCGAAATACGCGATTATCCAGGCCGAAGACGAGCTCGCCTCGATCGGCATCGTGATTGGGGCAGGATGGAATGGAGCGCGGGCTTTTACCGCGACCTCAGGCCCCGGCATTTCTCTCATGCAAGAATTCATCGGACTCGCCTATTTCGCGGAAATTCCTGCGGTTTTGTTCGACGTCCAGCGCGCGGGTCCCTCGACCGGCATGCCGACCCGCACCCAGCAGTGCGATATCACCTGCTGCGTGTACGCCTCGCATGGCGATACCAAGCACGTCCTGCTGTTCCCTGAAGATCCTGCCGAGGCGTTCGATTTCGGGGCGCTGGCCTTCGATCTCGCCGACCGGCTGCAGACGCCGATCCTCGTCATGCTCGATCTCGATATCGGCATGAACCATCACCTTTCCAAACCGCTGGCATGGGACGACTCGCGCAAATACGACCGCGGCAAGGTCGTGACGGCGGCAGAATTGGAAGCCGGCAAGGAATTCGGCCGCTATCTCGACGTCGACGGTGACGGCATCCCCTATCGCACCTATCCCGGCACCCATCCAACCAAAGGCTCGTTCTTTACGCGCGGGACCTCGCGCGACCGGTATGCGCGCTACACCGAGGAGGGCGCGCCCTACGTCGATAACATGCAGCGGCTGATCCGCAAGCTCGAGACCGCCAAGGACATGGTGCCGCGGCCGCTGATCGCGACTGCGGGAAAGCCGACAAAATACGGCGTGCTTTATTTCGGCTCGACCTCGCCGGCCATGGACGAGGCAATCCACATGATCGAGGCGCGCGGCCATGCGCTCGATCGCATGCGCATTCGTGCCTTCCCCTTCCACTCGAGCGTCAACAGCTTTGTCGCGGACCATGATTTTGTATTCGTGGTGGAGCAGAACCGCGACGCACAAATGCGCTCGCTGATCGTCAACGAATGCGGCATCGATCCGGTACGGCTTGTTCCGATCCTTCATTATGACGGCACGCCGATCACGGCCCGTTTCATCGCCAAGGCAATCGGCGATCATCTCGACAAGCTCAAGGTGAAGCCGATGAAGGTGACGTCATGAAAGGCTTGACTTTCACGACGTCATGCACGGGCTGGACCCGTGCAATCCGCCGGAATGCAATGCCGTGCCGACCTGATCGGGATGGCCGGGACAAGCCTGGCCATGACAATCTAGGATGCGATCATGACCTATCTCACCAAACCCAAGTTTCATCACCCCGAGTTGCCGAAAAATGCACTTGGCTACACGCACCGCGACTACGAGGGCACGGTCTCCACGCTCTGCGCCGGCTGCGGCCATGATTCCATTACGGGCGCCATTATTCAGGCGTGCTTTGAGCTGTCCATTGAACCACATCGCGTCGCAAAGATTTCCGGCATCGGCTGCTCGTCAAAAACTCCGACGTATTTCCTCGGTAATTCGCATGGCTTCAATTCGGTGCACGGCCGAATGCCCTCGGTGCTCACCGGGGCAAACCTTGCCAATCGGGACCTGATCTATCTCGGCGTGTCCGGCGACGGGGATAGTGCGTCGATCGGACTCGGCCAGTTTGCTCACTGCCTGCGCCGTGGCGTAAACATGGTTTATATCGTTGAGAACAATGGCGTGTATGGCCTGACCAAGGGCCAGTTCTCCGCCACTGCCGACCGCGGGTCGAAGTCAAAGCGCGGCTTTATCAATACCGACAATTCTATTGATCTGGTGGCCATGGCGCTCCAGCTTGGCGTGTCGTTCGTGGCCCGCTCCTTTTCGGGCGACAAGCAGCAGCTTGTCCCGATCATAAAGGCCGCGATCGCGCACAAGGGCGCGGCCTTCATCGACGTGATCTCGCCGTGCGTTGCCTTCAACAATCACGCGGGCTCGACCAAGAGCTTTGATTTCGTCCGCGAGCACAATGAAGCGGTCAACCGGCTCGATTTCATCTCGACCCGCATGCCGATCGAAATCAAATACGAGCCCGGTACAGTCGAAGTGGTCGAGCAGCACGACGGCTCGAGACTCGCATTGCGCAAGCTCGCCGCCGACTACGAGCTGCACGACCGAACGGCAGCCCTGGGATTTCTCCAGCATCACGCCGCCAAGGGGCAAATCGTCACCGGCCTGCTCTATGTCGAACCGGAGGCGGAGGATCTGCATGCCCATCTGCGGACGGTCGATACGCCGCTGAATGCGCTCGAGGAAAAGGATCTCTGCCCCGGCCAGGCGGTGCTCAACAAGTTCAACGACAGTCTTCGTTAACATCGGTCCGAGGAAACCTGGTCAGGGCCGGGCTCGTCCCGGCCATCTCGTTTAGGCCGGTAGTGCATTCTTGAGCGATGCCCGGCACAAAGTCGGGGCATGACACAAACCTGGATGAAGGCTTTTCATGGAAAGACGCCGCCTCGGGCAATCCGACCTCCACCTCGCTCCGATCATGCTGGGCGGCAATGTTTTTGGCTGGATGATCGACCAGAAAACGTCATTCGGCATCCTCGACGCTTTCGTCGATGCAGGCTTCAATGCCATCGACACCTCCGACAGCTACGCGCGCTGGCTTCCCGGCAGCCCGGGAGGTGAATCGGAAACGATTATTGGCAACTGGCTGAAGCGCAGCGGCAAACGCGACAGAGTTCTGATTGCCACCAAGGTCGGCGAGGACATGGGTGAAGGCCGCAGCCTGAAGAAGGATTATATCCTGCGCGAGTGCGAGGCCTCGCTGCGACGGCTGCAGGTCGATCATATCGATCTTTACCAAACCCATTTCGACGACGAGGTGACAGAACCGGAAGAGACGATGCAAGCCTACGCGCAGCTCATCGTCGCCGGCAAAGTACGCGCAATTGGCGCCTCCAACATGACTCCTGCCCGGCTTAACGCTTCACTTGAGGCGAGCAGGAAACTCGGCCTCCCGCGCTACGAGAGCCTGCAGCCGCTGTATAATCTTTCCGACCGCAAGGAGTTCGAAACCCAGTTCGAGCCGATTTGCCGGCAGGAGAATCTGGGCGTTATCAACTATTATTCGCTCGCCGCCGGATTTCTGACCGGAAAATATCGTTCGCCGGAAGAAGGCGCCCGGCATCCCGGACGCGCAGGACGGCTCAAGCGTTATCTTGACGCGCGGGGCATGGTCATCCTGCGCGTACTGGACAAGGTAGCGGCACGCCATGGATCGGTTCCGGCCCAGATCGCTCTGGCCTGGCTGATGACCAAACCCGGTATCACTGCGCCGATTGTTAGCGCCACCAGCCACAAGCAGCTCGC
>Ga0114129_10009000_pt1 | contig 14238 bp, 11 predicted proteins | sample RhiMetdeltSRZDD1_FD_80071 | JGI IMG/M metagenome (GOLD analysis project Ga0114129, IMG submission 80071) | Populus rhizosphere microbial communities from Tennessee, USA - Rhizosphere MetaG P. deltoides SRZDD1 (version 2) (version 2) | ecosystem: Host-associated > Plants > Roots > Rhizosphere >... | reverse complement strand
TCTTCTCGCAGATCTTGCAGGTATTGCATTCCGACCAGCGCTTGATCTTGAAGACGGTCAGCTTCGAGAGGATGCCGAGGAACGCCCCCACGGGACAGAGAAACCGGCAGTAGAGGTTTCTGATGAACACCGTGGCGAGGAGCAGCACGGCCAGGCCGATCCACATCGGCGTGGTGCCGAACAGGCCGAACATCCAGAACGGCTCGACGTAGCGGTACACGGCGAGGTCGCGCGTCGCGATGAAGTATCCGAGCACGGCCACGAGCAGGCCGTACTTGATCCAGTTCGCGCGCTGCTCCAGCTCGACGGGCACCTCGACACGAAGCCTGGCCGGCACGACAGTGTCCATCAGCTGCGTGAGCGCCCCGAAGGCGCAGATGCGCCCGCAGTACAGCCGCCCCCACAGCACCGTCGACGCGAGCACGAAGAACGAGAGCAGATACCACGCCAGGTTGTACTTGAACACCGGCAGGTTCAGGTCCGCCACCGCGAACAAATCGACGATGGAAACGAGCCGGCTCTTGACGAAGCCCATGTAGCCGACCGCCGCCGCGAGCGTGACGTACTTCAGACGGACGCTCTTAAGGAGGAACCCGATTAGCGCAAGCGCAACGAATGCGACGAGAAGCCCGAGGTCGAGCGCCTGCGGGCCAAGGATGTCCCGCCAGGTTTCGACCGTCTCCACTACTTCACCGCATCCGGAAGGAACTGCTTCGCGACCATCCGCGAGCTGTCGCGAATCGCCCGCGTGGCGCTGCCGATGCTGATGGACGCGCGTGAGACCGCGTCCACGTCCCTCCCGACGATGAACGGATCGCGGATGGTCTTGCCCTTGAACTGCGCGGCAAACTTCGGCGGCTCGACCGAGAAATACCCGTACGGCTCCGAGTTGTAGGTCACGATGACGCCCGTCAGCGTCGCGGTGAGATCCATGCCGACGAGCATGTGAATCGGCCCGTGGTACCCGTGCTCCTGCGGCACGAGGTCCGTCGTCCAGAACGCGAACCCGATCGGCCTGGCCGTCGGGTTGGTTCGCGGATCCGCGGCGTAAGCCTTGAAGTGAAGCGGCTGGCCTTCGAGCGGCGAAAAGGCCGCGGCCGCGGGAAACAGCAGCTTGAGCTCCGCATCCGGATGCGGCGTCGTGTAGATTCGTTGCGCCGCGAGCGTGACTGCGGCGGCGGCGCAGAGTAGCATTGCGAGGACAGCAGTACCCTTCATTGTAAGGCGGCGATTATCCCATGTTTCGACGCACCGACGATCTGCGCATCAGAGACGTGCGGCCGCTCATTCCGCCGGCGATTCTGCTCGAGGAAATCCCGATCAGCGAGGAAGCGTCAGGTCTCGTGTTCGATACGCGCATGACGCTGATGAACATCCTCGGAGGGGCCGATCGGAGGCTCGCGCTCATCGTGGGACCGTGCTCGATTCACGACACGAAAGCCGCGCTCGAGTACGGCAAACGGCTGAAGACCCTCGCGGACCGATATGCGCGTCACCTCGTCATCGTCATGCGGACGTACTTCGAGAAGCCGCGGACGTCGGTCGGCTGGAAGGGACTCATCAACGATCCGGATCTGGACGAGAGCTTTCACATCAACAAAGGACTCCGTCTGGCGCGTCGGCTGCTGCTCGATCTGAACAGCCTGGGCATGCCGACGGCGTCGGAGTTCCTCGACACCCAGATTCCGCAGCACATCGCCGACCTGACGTCGTGGGTGGCGATTGGCGCGCGCACCGCGGAGAGCCAGGTACACCGCGAGCTCGCGTCCGGCCTCTCGATGCCGGTCGGATTCAAGAACAGCACCGACGGCAGCACCGAAATCGCGGTGGACGCCGTGCTCACCGCGCGCTCGCAGCACTGGTTCCCATCCGTGACGAAGCAGGGGGTCTCGGCGATCTTCCAGACGGTGGGCAACGATGCCTGCCACGTCATTCTCCGCGGTGGCACGCGCACGGGGCCGAACTACGACGCTGAACACGTCGCGAAAGTCTGCGCGCGGCTGGCCGCTCGCGGGCTGCGCCCGAACGTGATGGTGGACTGCTCGCACGGCAACAGTAAGAAGGATCATCGCAAGCAGGCCGAGGTCGCCGCGTCGCTGTGCGCGCAGGTGGCCGCAGGCTCGACGCAAATTTTCGGTGCGATGCTCGAGAGCCACCTCGTGGAAGGCCGTCAGGACTACAGCCCGGGACAGCCGTCGATCTACGGACAGAGCATCACCGACGCCTGTCTCTCGCTCGAGCAGACCGAGCCGCTGCTGGAAGAGTTCGCGCAGGCGCAGCAGAAACGAGCAGAGCCATGAAAACACTGCCCGCGATGATCGCCCTCCTCCTGCTGGCTCCCGTCGCTGGCGCCCAGGATGTGGCGCGCATGGACAAGGTCGTCCAGGCCTACGCGCCCGAGCGGTTCATGGGCACGGTCCTCGTCGCGCGCGGCAGCGACGTGCTGTTCAGCAAAGCCTACGGGTCTGCCAACCTGGAGTGGGACACACCCAATACGCCGACGACGAAGTTCCGGATCGGTTCCTTGACCAAGCAGTTCACCGCCGCGTCGATCCTGCTGCTCGAAGAGCGGGGCAAGCTGAAGGTCGAAGACCGAGTCAACACCTACCTGCCCGAAGCGCCGCCGGCGTGGGACGCCATGACGATCGTGCATCTCCTGACGCACACGTCGGGGATCCCCAACTTCACCGCGTTCCCCGACTACGCCACGATGGAGCGGTTCTCGACACCAGTGGAGAAGATCGTCGAGCGCTTCCGCGACAAACCGCTCGACTTCCCATCCGGCGAGAAGATGAGCTACAGCAACTCGGGCTACATCGTACTCGGGCAGATCATCGAACGGCTGTCCGGCGGGACGTACGAAGCGTTCGTTCGCGACAATCTCTTCACGCCCGTCGGGATGAAGGATTCAGGCTACGACTCGAACACCGCTGTCATCGCGCACAGGGCATCAGGCTATACACGCGGACCGCAAGGGGTCGCGAACGCCGGATTTGTCCACATGAGCGTCCCGCACGCTGCCGGTGCCTTGTACTCGACGACCGGGGACCTGCTGCGCTGGAACGTGGCGCTCCACGGCGGCAAGGTTCTCTCGCCCGCCTCCCTTCAGAAGATGACCACGCCGTTCAAGAACAACTATGCGTTCGGCCTCAGCGTGCGCACCGTCAACGGCGTGAAGGAGATTTCGCACGGCGGCGGTATTCAAGGCTTCAACACGTGGCTGTCCTACTATCCGGAAGGACGTCTCACCGTGGTCGTCCTCTCGAACCTGAACGGCTCCGAGCCAAACGAGATTGCGGGGAAACTCGGCACGCTTCTCCACGCCAACGGAAAGTAGGGGAGGCTACTCGATGCGCAGCGCGGCGATCGGATCGACCCGCGTGGCGCGTCGGGCGGGCACGAGGCTCGCGACCAGTCCCGCGGTGGCGAGCAGCGCCGAGACACCCGCGAAGACGAATGGATCCAGCGGGCTCACCTCGTAGAGCAGGCCCGACATCACGCGAGTGACCGCGAAGGACGCGACGAGTCCGCAGACGGTTCCGGCTGCGACGAGCCGAAGGCTCCGGCCGAGCACCAGGCGAAGAGTATCGCCGGCGGCGGCGCCAAGCGCCATCCGCACACCGAGCTCGCGCGTGCGCTGTGTGACACTGTAGGACACCACGCCGTAGATGCCGACGACCGCGAGCAGCAGCGCCGTGAGCGCAAACGCGCCGAGCAGGAGCATGCTGACGCGCGGGAGGAACACCGATCGCGAAACGACATCGACCATGGTGCTGACGTCGTAGATCGGCTGCTCCGGATCGATCGCGAGGATCTGGCGGCGAATCGATTCGATGAAGGCTTTCGGATCCGACGCCGTCCGCACGACCAGCGCCATGCCGTTCAGGGGCTGTTGCCACGCCGGCATGAAGAGCTCGGCGCGCGGCTCGCCGTCGAGCCCGTAGTGCTTCACGTCGCCGACGACGCCGACGACCGCGGCGGCGCCGTGCGGGTTCTTCACGACCTTGCCGATCGGATCCTCGCCACCGAAATACCGCCGCGCCATCGTCTCGTTGATCACCATCGCGCCAGGCAATCCCTGCAGATCGTGCCCGTCGATCAGCCGGCCTTTCCGCAGCGCAATCTTCATCGTCTCGAAATAACCGGGCGTGGCCGTGCGGATGTCGGCCCGAGGTTCCTCGCCGTTGGCGGCCGGCGCCTTGCCTTCGATGGTGAACGGCAGCGCGAAGTCGATGCCGACTGGATACATGGGCAGGGCGCTGACGCCAGCGGCCGAACGGATGCCGGGCAGCGAGCCGACGCGCCGGATCGCCTCCATGTAGAAGCGCGTGCGCTCGAGGCCGGTCTTGTATTTCGCCTGCGGCAGATAGATCTGGACGGCCAGCAGATTCGCCGGCTCGAACCCGGGCGACACGCGCATCAATTGTGCGAAGCTTCGCGTCATCAGGCCGGCGCCGACGAGCAGCATCAACGCCAGCGCAACCTCCGCGACCACCAGCACGCCGAGAAGACGAGCGCTCGTGCCGCGGGTCGCGCCGGAGAACGTGTTGATCGTGTCCCGCAGACCTGCGCGCGACGCTTGCACGGCGGGGACGACGCCGAACACCAGCGAGACGACTCCTGACGCCACCAGGGCGAACAGCAGCACGCCGCTGTCGAGACGCACATCGCCCATCCGCGGCAGGCTGCCCTCGGGCAGCGCGTGGACGACCCGCACGCCGGCCCACGCGACGAACAGGCCCAGTGTGCCGCCGACCGCGGACAGCAGAACGCTTTCCGCGAGGACCTGACGCACCAGCTGCACCCGTCCAGCGCCGAGGGCGGCACGCACCGCCAGCTCGCCGCGCCGGCTCGAGAGCCTGGCGAGCATCAGGTTCGCGACGTTCGCGCAGACGATGAGCAGCAGGAAGCCGACGGCTGCCGAAATCAGCAGCAGCGCCGGCCGGACCGTGGTCACCAGTTGTTCCTGCGCCGCCACAATCCATGCACCCCAGCCCGTGTTGCTGTCCGGGAACGTCGAGGCCAGGCGGCTCGCGACGAGGCTCATCTCCTGCTGCGCCTGCGCCGCCGACGCGCCGTCGGCCAGGCGCGCGACGACGTTCAGCGATCTGGCTTTTCGCGATCGCCCGTGCGCGTCGTTCGGATCGAAGCTGAGCGGCGTCCAGATATCGACGTTGCCGCTCGGCGGGAAATCGAATTCGGAGGGCATGACGCCGACAATCGTGTACGGCAGCGCGTCGAGTTGGATGGTGCGGCCGATTGCATCGCGGGCGCCGCCGAAATGGCGCTCCCAGAACGCGCGGCTCAGCACCGCGACGCGGTCGTGGCCGGGCGTGCTTTCCTCGGGCAGAAACGTCCGTCCGACCATCGCGTTGACGCGGAGCGTCGAGAACAGGTTCGCCGTCGCGCGCACGCTGGGCACGTCCAGCGGCTGGCCGTTGCCGGCGAACGCGTACCGGAGATGCCGGTACGCCGTCATCGACTGGATCGACTTGGCTTGCTCCTTCCAGTCGACATAGGTGAACGGCGCGACGAGGTCGGTGTTGCCGTCCGGATTCTGCTCCCACAGCACCACGAGCTGCGACGGATCCTCATAGGGCAACTTGTTGAGGAGGACGGCCTTGATCACGCTAAAGATGGCGGTGTTCGTGCCGATCCCGAGCACGAGGGTCAGAATCGCCATCGCGGCAAACGTCGGCTGTCGCAGGAGCGATCGCAAGGCGTACCGGAAGTCGCCGAGCAGGCTACCCATTGTCGAGGACCCTCACTGTAATGCATGGAGATCGCCTCGACCACATAATCGATCTGCGCGTCGGTCATCTCGGGGTACATCGGCAGCGAGAGGATACGGGCCGCCGCCGCCTCGGTCTTCGGGAAGTCGCCCGCCTTGTAGCCGAGAGGGGCGCTGGCTTCCTGCAGATGCGCCGGAACCGGATAGTGGATGCCGGTATCGATCTGCCGAGCGCGGAGCGCCTGCTGGAGCCGGTCGCGATCGGCGGTCTCGATGACATAGAGATGATAGATGTGCTCGCCCTTGGGTGCCTCGACGGGCGTGTGGACGCTGTCTGGAAGCTGCGCGCCATAGGCCGCCGCGTGCCGGCGTCTGGCGGCGTTCCAGGCGTCGAGGTGCGGCAGCTTCACGCGCAGCACCGCGGCCTGCACCGTGTCGAGGCGCGAGTTGGTGCCGAACACGGCATGGTGGTACTTCACACGCTGGCCGTAGTTGCGCAGCAGCCGCAGCCGTCCGGCCGCCGCGTCATCGTCGGTGACGATCAGGCCTGCGTCGCCGTACGCGCCGAGGTTCTTCGACGGATAAAAGCTGAACGCGGCCGCGTGGCCGAAGCTGCCCGCCCGGCGGTTGCCGTATCGCGCGCCGTGCGCCTGTGCGGCATCCTCGACGACCAGCAGGTTGTGCCGCGCCGCGACGGCCATCACGCCGTCGACGTCGACCGGCTGGCCGTAGAGATGGACCGGCACGATCGCGCGCGTTCGGGGCCCGACCGCCGCGCCGATGGCCGCGGGATCGATCGTGTATGTGTCGCGGTCCATGTCGACGAGGACCGGTTTCGCACCGACCGCTGCGATGGCGAGCACGGTGGCGATGAAGGTATTCGCCGCGGTGATCACCTCGTCGCCGGGTCCAACGCCGAACGCCCGAAGGGCGAGCTCGATGGCCGCGAGACCCGTGCCGACCGAGATCGCGTGGCGCGTCCCGATCAGTGCGGCGTACTCGGCTTCGAACTGCTCGACCGCGGCGCCGAGGATGAAGTCGCCGTGCTCGAAGACGGCGCTGACGGCCGCTTCAATCTCGGGGGCGAGCGCGCGATGCTGCGTCTTCAGGTCCACGAACGGCACGTGCATGGTTGCGATCATTGTTTCAATCCCAGCCCCAGGTACACGACGGGGCGCAGAATGCTCCACCAGTCGACGAACGGCCGCATCTTCGTGTAACCGTGCGCGTGCGGCGGATAGATCTTCGTCACCGGCACCTCGCAGTGCCGGTATCCCAGCCGGATCGTCTTCAGCAGCAGGTACGGCTCGAGCTCGTACCGATCGAGCCACGGCTGCCGCCAATCGATGCGCGGATCGCGGAGCAGCGCGGTCCGAAAGGCGCGAAACCCGTTCGTGCTCTCAGTCACCCGTTTTCTCGCGGCCAGGGAGAACACGAGCGGATGCAGCACACGAGTGCTGAAAACCCGGTATCGAGGCATGTTACCGAATCCGCCGCCGCCGAGATACCTCGATCCCTGGACGAAGTCCGCGGCGTCCTGGACGATGGGATCGACGAGGAGCGGGATTTCCAGCGGCTCGTCCTTGTCGTTGCCCGCATGGATGACGAGCACGTCGTAGCCGTGGTCCAGCGCGTACTGGAACACTTCCTTCATGGTCGCGCCGATACCGCGATTGGTCTCGTGCCGCAGGACGATGATGCGCTGGTCGATGCCGTCGAGCGCGTGGTCCGTCGATCCGTCGTCCGCTACGAGAAGATCGTACGTGCGGGTCGCGGGGTGGCGAGCGAGTGTCCTGCGGATCTTGTCGCCTTCGTTATACGCAAAAGTAGCCGCGAGGATGCGCATGCAGTCACCCTTACACCTCGACCGCCGCACCATGCGCCCGCATCGACGCTTCGATGGCGGCGAGGGCGCGAACCACGCCGCGCCCGAAGGGCCCGCTGGCGAGCGGGACGCTGTTCGTGCGGATCGCGTGGACGAATTCCAGACATTGATTCTTCAACGGCTCGCTCGGCTCCACTCTAGGGCTCACGATGTCGCCGTCGCGCACGAGCAGCTTGAACTCGCCGTACGTCTCCGCGATGCCGTCGCCGGCCGCGACACCGCGCTCGTAGTACCGCACGCGCTCGACGTCGTTGAGATCGTTGAAGACCACACGCCGCCGGCTGCCCACAGCCACGACCTCACGCACTTTGTTTGGATCCGACCAGCTCACATGGATATTGCCGACGATGCCATTACGATAGCCGAGCGTGGCAAAGGCGATGTCGTCGCGCGACGTCTTGAGCACGCGGGTGCCGATCGCGGATGCCCACGCGGGCTCGTCCTCGAGCAGGTAGTTGAAGATGGCCACGTCGTGCGGCGCCAGGTCCCACACGGCATTGACGTCCTGGCGGATCGGCCCGAGATTAGTGCGCGTGGCGTGGAGGTAGTAGACCTGGCCGAACTGGTCCGAGGCCATGCACTCCTTCATTTTCCGGACGCCCGCGTTGTACAGGAACGTGTAGCCCACCATCAAGACGCGACCCGACGCGGCGGCCAGATCGCATAAGGCGTCGCATCCGGCGACGTCCAATGCCATCGGCTTCTCCACGAGCACGTGATGGCCGCCTTCGAGCGACGCCTGCACGAGATCCCGGTGCGTGGACGCCGGCGTGGCGATGACCACCGCGTCGACCCGCCCGCCGGTGAGCGCCTCGGCGACGGTGTCGCAGGTCGTGATGGCCGGGTATCGCGCCCGCACCTGGGCCAGCCGTTCGGCGCTGCGGTCGCAGACGATCGTCAGCTGAACGCCAGGAAGGTCGTTGAGGACGCGCGCATAGTTGGGTCCCCAGTACCCGAATCCGACGAGCGCGACGCGAAGGGGCCGTCCGTCCGGCCGACGATGGCGATCCACAGAAGCGGGGACAGTATATGCGACCATGTGCGGCAGAGAGAGGGAACCGATGGGCGAAACACTGAAGGGGTCGACCATTCTGATGCTCGCGTTCGCCGCGTTGGCGGCGACGCGTACGGCGAACGCGCAGGATCGTATGCCCCCAATCCCGGCAGAGAAGATGACCCCTGCACAGCGGGCCGCCGTCGCGGAATTCAAGGCCGCGCGCTCGGTCGACATCACTGGCCCGTTCACCCCGCTCCTGCGCAGTCCGGAGGTGATGAATCGCGCCAGAGCGATGGGCGACTACCTCCGCTACAAGAGCTCGCTGCCTCCCCGGCTGAGCGAGTTCGTGATCCTACTCACCGCGCGGCGCTGGACGCAGCAGTACGAGTGGAACGCGCACCAGACGCTCGCCATTCAAGGCGGCCTGCGGGCCGACATCGTCGCCGCGGTGGCGGAGGGCCGCCGTCCCGAACGACTGGCCGACGACGAGGAGGTGGTGTACGCACTCTGGGACGAGCTGCAGCGGAACCAGAGCGTCAGCGACGCGACCTATGCCCGGGCGGTCGCGAAGCTGGGTGAGCAAGGCGTGATCGACGAACTGGGGATCACAGGCTATTACACGATGCTGGCGATGGTGCTCAACACCGCGCGGACGCCGTTGCCGGCCGGCGTCGCGCCGCCGCTGGCGCCGTTGCCGCGGTGATCACACCGATCAACGCAGAAACCGCAGAACACGCAGAGCATATTGATGGACCTTTCTCTGCGAATTCTGAGAGTTCTGCGTTTTTCGTGATCAGCGATCCAGCATGTCCCGGATCCGTCGCCGCAGCTCGCGCGGGGTGAACGGCTTCTGCAGGAGTGAAATCGGTTTCTCGAGCGGCCCGGCGCTCAGCGTTTCCTCGGTATAACCGGACATGATGATGACCGGCAGCCCGGGCCGACGCACCGCCATGGCGCTCGCGAGCTCGATGCCGCTTTTCCCCGGCATGATCGCGTCGGTCAGGAGAAGGTCGATCGACCCCTTGTGCTCCTGGTCCAACCGCAACGCCTCTTCGGCTGATGTCGCGAGCAGCAACTGATACCCGTCGGGGCGGAGTGCCGACGCGACGAGGTTGCGCACGGCCGCTTCATCCTCGACCACCATCAGCGTTTCATGTCCTTTTCGATCGGCGTCCAACGCGTGCGCCGGGGCAGAGACTGCCACGACGGGCGCTCGACTCTCGGCGGCCGGCGGGAAGTAGAGGCGAAACGTCGTCCCGCGATCGATTTCGCTGTCGACGAAGATGAAGCCGCCGATCTGCTTTAGCGTGCCATAGACCATCGACAGGCCGAGGCCGGTGCCTTTGCCGATCTCTTTGGTCGTGAAGAACGGCTCGAAGACGCGCGCCTGCGTTTCCCGCGTCATCCCGTGCCCGGTGTCGGCGACACGCAGCGCGACATACGGTCCGGGCGCCATCGGCACATGGCGCCGCGCGAAGGCCTCGTCGACTTCGTCAGCGGAGGTCGTGAGCGTTAGCCGCCCACCAGACGGCATCGCGTCGCGCGCGTTGACCGCAAGGTTGATGATCGCCTGCTCGACCTGTCCTGGATCGCCGAGCACTTCGGGTAACGTGGAGGCCAGCTTTGTCTCGACGCGCACGTCGGGGCCGAGCAGCCGCGCGAGCAGGCGGGCGATGTTGACGACGGAGTCGTTGAGGTTGAAGAGCCGCGGCTCCAGCAGCTGCTTCCTGCTGAAGGCCAGCAGTTGCCGCGTGACCGAGCCGGCGCGCTCCGCCGCTTTGCGGATCTCCTCGACGTCAGGACGCGCGGCGTGGTCCGCCGGCACTTCGCCGAGCGCCAGCTCGGCGTAGCCGGCAATCGCGGTCAGCGCATTGTTGAGATCGTGCGCGATACCGCCGGCCAGGCGGCCGATCGCCTCCATTTTCTGCGACTGCCGCAGCTGATCCTCGAGCTGCCGTCGATCGGTGATGTCCTGCACGGTGCCGACCATGCGCGTGGCCCTGCCGGAGGCGTCGCGCAGGACGTCGGCCTTCTCCTGCACCCAGCGGACCGTTCCGTCGGCGCGGACGATCCGGTGTTCGACTTCGTACGGGGCGTTGCTCGCGGTCGCCGCCTCGGAGGCGCGGCGCACACCCTCGCGATCTTCTTCGTGCACGAACGCGAAAAAGGCTTCAGATGTGCCGGCGAACTGACCGAGCGGCACGCCGAAGATCCGATGCGTTTCGGCCGACCAGCCCAGGGCGTCCGTTTCGTCGAGCTCGGCGACCCAGCTGCCGATGTGCGCCACTTCCTGCGCCTTCTCGAGAAACGCGCGATGCTGCTCGATGGCTTCCGCCGCGCGCACCGATTCGCCGATATCCCTGAAGCTGGCGAAGCGGCCGACAATTTGCGAGTTGACGCGATGCGGCGCGGTGTAGCGCTGATAGATGCGCCCGTCCTTGAAGCGCAGCGTGTCGAGCACTTCAGCGGAAGGGTCGCTCCAGATCGTGCGCGACTTGAGCAGCACCGCTTCCAGATCCTCGAGCTGCGGACTCCACGTGTCGATGAGCCCGTCGACGCCGCCGCGCTCGACATCCTCGGCGGTGATGCCGAACATTTTCAGGTACTGCCGGTTGTAGAGAATGATCCGTCGGTTGAGATCGACGACCACGATGCCGTCGTGCGTGGCTTCAAGCGTGGCTTCGAGGAGTGCAATTGTTTCTTCGAGGGTCGGACGATCGGCCAAGGGTCTCCCTTGATCAGTATGACATCTATCGCCGCCACGCATTGACCAGCTGCAGGTAGTTTGCACAGATGTTCGCAGCCGTTTCGGAGGCGGTACTCGAGCCGGCAAGGAATGCCGTCGATGGCTCCCAGAACACCGAGCGGCCGATCGCGAAGCCTGCAGCCGTAGCACTTTCATACGCCGCGGCGAACCAACGTTCAATCGTCGCGATGTCAGCAGCCTTGCCAAGGATGATCTGTCGGCACTGCGGCTGCGCCGCGATGGCGCGATCGATCGTGCGCGCGCCTTCGGGCGCTGTCGTGCCCTCGATCTTCCAAAACTCCGGCATCAGCCCCCGGCCGTAGGCTTCGCCGATAAAATCCGCCAGCATCGCGGGCCGGCCCACGGCGTCGAACGCCTCCTCGGGCTCCAGACGACGCGGCACGAGGACTTCGACCACCAGCGGCGTCACGGCGCGGCGGCACCAGGACTGAAGCGCGTCGAGCTTCAGCCACTGCCCTTCGCGCACGTTGTCTGCATCGTCCGGCCGAAAGCGAACCAGCACCTTCACGAACGCGCCGGTGAGCGCGCGCTCGAAGGGATCCGTGGACCATGCGAGCGGAAACGCGCCGGCTCGCTCGGCCGGCGTGCCCACCACCAGCCCGTCGCGTCGTGCGTCCGCAATCACCGCCGACGCGTACTGTTCGTCGAGCAGCAACGCGCCGAACTCGCGCACCCGCGGCGAGCGCTCGCGCGCCAGCCGGAAGCCGTCAGCGGCGAGCTGTTTGACTTCGGAGATGCGCCGTCTCGGAATCGCTCTCGCGTCGCACCACTCTTCCCACTGCCGGCGATGGTCGGCAGCGAGCATGTAGACGCAGGCGGAGCTCAACATCAGAGGCCGAGTCGGCGAAGATACTCGCGGTTGCGCGTGGCGCTGAGCGCCGGCGTCCCTCGTCCTGGCAGGACGTCCTGTTCGACGACCATCCAGCCGCAGTATGTCAGGGCGTCGAGGGCGTCGGAGACTCGCCGGAACGGCACGGAGCCGCGTCCGAGCTCGCAGAAGATGCCGTTTCGTACCGCCGTGTGATAGTTCCACTCCTCAGCGCGTGCCGTGCGAACCACCGCAGGATCGCAGTCCTTCAGGTGCACGTGCCAGATGCGCTCGCCGTACCGAGCGATCGCGGCCACCGGTTCGCCACCGGCGTAGGTCAGGTGTCCCGTGTCCAGGCAGAGACCGAGCAGCGATGGCGCGGTCCGCGACATCAGCGCCTCGATTTCACAGGACGTCTCCACGTAGCCGGCGCAGTGATGGTGAAACGCGGTGCGCAGGCCGGTTCGTTCGCGCACCGCGGCCGCGATGCGCTCCGCGCGACCGGCGAACGCGTCCCATTCAGCGTCGCTCAAGCCGTCCTCGGAACGGATCCGTCCCGCGCGGTCGGTGCGGTTTGGAACACTCGCGTTGTGGTCGGCCAGCACGAGCACCGGCGCGTCTGTAGCAGCCGATGCCTCGGCCAGCAGATGCGCGATCCGCACGGCTCGCTCGAGGCCCTCGTCAATCGCGTCCGCGCGCGACAGCGCCACCGGAACGAACGCACCGACGAGGCCGAGCCCGCGTGATCCAACTTCGGCCGCGAGCGCCCGCGACTCGGTCGGCAGGAATCCCCAGTCGCCCAACTCGGTGCCCGCGTAGCCGGCGGTAGCCATGTCGTCGAGCACCTGCGACGCGGAAGCCGTGGTCGCCATCGTCTCGAACTCGAGCACGCCCCACGAGCAGGGGGCATTCGCGATACGGATCACAGAAAGTCGCGCTCCCTCCGTCGGGCGATGTCGTACGCCTGTCGCGCGGCCTGCACTTCACGTCGCGTCGACACTTCGGCGACCGGCACATCCCACCACGAGTCGTAGCCGGAGACCCGCGCTTCGCGATCGACCGGGACGACGATGACGGCCGGCCGCGGTTCGGCACGCGCCGCGGAGAGCGCCTCGCGGACCGACGCCAGCGTGTCGGTGCGCCAGACTCGAGCGCCCAGCGACTCGGCGTTGGCCGCGAGGTCGACCGGCAGCGCGTCCCCGTCGAGCTCGCCTGTCGCGGAGTTCCGGTAGCGGTACCGCGTCCCGAAGCCGCCGCCGCCCACCGCGTCCGAGAGGCCGCCGATGCTCGCGAAGCCGCGGTTGTCGAGCAGCACAATCGTGATGGCGAGACGTTCCTGAACCGCCGTCACAATTTCCTGCGCCATCATCAGATACGACCCGTCACCAACGAGCACGCAGACGCGCCGGTCCGGCGCCGCCATCTTCACGCCGAGGCCGCCGGCGATTTCATAGCCCATGCACGAGTAGCCGTACTCGAGGTGATACGCCTTCGGATCCCGCGCCCGCCACAATTTGTGGAGATCGCCTGGCAGGCTGCCGGCAGCGCAGACGATGACGTCGGTCGGATCGAGCGCGTCCTGGAGCACACCGATAATCTGGGCCTGCGTCATAGGTGACGCGGTGCTGGCGGCGCAGACGCGGTCGACTTCCGCGCGCCAGTCTGCCAGCGACTCGTTGACCGCCTCCGTGTATCCGGCGTCGACGTGATAGCCGGCCACCATCGGGAGTATCTCCTCGAGCACCGCCTTCGCATCGCCGACCAGCGGGAGCGCGGCGTGCTTCCCGGCGTCGAGCTCCGCGACGTTGATCGTGATGAATCGCACGCGCTCGTGCTGAAACGCCGTCTTTGAGGCCGTGGTGAAATCGCTGAGCCGCGATCCGATGACGATGATGAGGTCGGCGTCGTGCGCCAGGCGATTGGCCGCGCGCGTGCCGGTGGCGCCGACGCCGCCGAGGATCAGCGGGTGTGGCTCCGGCAGGGCGCCTTTCCCGGCTTGTGTCTCGCCAACCGCGATGCCGGTCGCTTCGACGAAGCGCCGGAGCGCGTC
>Ga0114129_10008999_pt1 | contig 14238 bp, 10 predicted proteins | sample RhiMetdeltSRZDD1_FD_80071 | JGI IMG/M metagenome (GOLD analysis project Ga0114129, IMG submission 80071) | Populus rhizosphere microbial communities from Tennessee, USA - Rhizosphere MetaG P. deltoides SRZDD1 (version 2) (version 2) | ecosystem: Host-associated > Plants > Roots > Rhizosphere >... | reverse complement strand
GCGCGGGGCCGTCCGGCTCGAGCGAGATGACGAGCACGCCGCCCGTCTGCGCAAGATGGTGGAACCGCGTGACGCGTCGGAGCAGCGGAACGTCCTGGCCGGCGACCCCGAGATAGCCACGGCGGACGCGGCCGTCGCGCAGCAGCGCAGGCATCACGGTGCTGATCGTGCTGATTGGCACGGCGAAGCTCAACCCCTGACCGCCCGAGATGATCGCCGTGTTCATGCCGACGACCCGCCCGAGGCTGTCGACGAGCGGACCGCCGGAGTTCCCGGGATTCAATGCGGCATCGGTTTGGATCACGTGCTCGATGAGCCGACCGGTCTTTGCGCGCAACGATCGGCCGAGCGCGCTGACGACGCCGCTCGTGACGGTGTGTTGGAACCCGTACGGGTTCCCGATGGCGATGACCAGCTGACCCGGCCGGAGCGTCTGCGAATTGCCGAACTCGACCGCGGAGAGCTCCGGCGCGCTGATCCGAATCACCGCGACGTCCGTGTCGCGATCCTGCCCGATCAGGTCAGCCGACCGCTCGCGGCCGTCTGGCAACGTCACGGCGATCTCGGATGCGCCGTCGATGACGTGGCTGTTCGTGAGAATCAACCCATCAGCAGCGAAGATGAATCCAGAGCCGCTGCCGGCCTGCGCGGGCGAGCGCCTGGCCTGCGACCCGCGTCCGCGGACGTCGATGCTGACGACGGCCGGGGAGACGCGATCGACCGCGCCGGTGACCGCGCGGGAGTACGCGTCGAGCAGAGATTCGTCGGAGACAAACTGACGGTTTGCAGAGGGGACACCCACATGTCCTATTGGACGCACGGGTCGAGGCCGAAGATTCCGGTCCTCACGTCCTGCGCAGGGCTGCAATCAGCTCACACGAATGTCGACCTGGTCCAGACGCGCGCGAGATCGATGACTCGGTCGGCGTCGATCCATGCGTGAATTCCTGACCGTTAAGGCGCATCGGATCTGCGGAAAACAATGATGTGTTGCCGCGGTAATCCCTCGGTCACGTGATCGAACCTGAACCCCTCCGCGTCGATCTCAGCCCGTGCCTCCGCAGTGCTCATCCGGTGCGTGTTGATAATCGGAATCGTCGGATCATCCTTGCGGTACTCCACGAGAACCAATCGACCGTTGCGCCGCAGTGACCGGCGAATGCTGGCCAGCATCGCCTGGGGCTGGTGAAATTCGTGGTACACATCGACTAAGAGTGCAAGATCGAGGCTGTCAACGGGGATTCGGGCGTCGCTCTCCGTCCCCTGAACGATCGCGACGTTCTGGAGCTGCTCCTGACGAACTCTCTGTTCGATCAAGCGCAGCATCGCCGGCTGTATGTCGTTCGCGTACACGCGTCCCATCGGCCCAACGAGCCTGGCGAGACGTATCGTCATGTAGCCGGTGCCCGCTCCGACATCGGCGACCGACGCGCCAGAATCGACGCCAATGAGCGCCAGGGCGCGATCGGGCGCTTCCTCCTGGTCGCGTTCCACTCGATCCAGCCACTGAGCGTCCGTCGCTACGCCAGGAATGACGCGGCCCGTCACGGGGTGCACCGATGGCGTTCGCGGCGCCGCAACGAAGCGGATCCCTACGATGAACGATGCGATTCCCGCCAGGAACAAGATGGGCAGGACGCGAATCCACCGCATGCGGACGATGTCAGCCCCATCGCTCTTGCTCGAAGCCATCAGTAACTCGTCAGGTCTAGTCGGCGCGACGAACAGAACGATCGGCGACGACGGTGACCTGCATGTCCCTCGCGAGATTGACGATCCGCTGGACGAATGCCGACGCGAACCAGGAGCGCAGTGCGCTGGGCTTCTCTCGTGTGACGAAGATCTGCGTCACGCCGTGGGCGCGTGCGTAGTCGACGATCGTCGCCGCGACATCCGCTCCCTGAAGAACCCGCGTCTCGATTTGCAGACCGCGAGCGAAGGTGAGGTGCCGGTCGAGGTTTTCCCGGTCGGTCGCCGTGAGATCCCGAGCGTCCGGGGTTTCCGAGACGTAGACCGCATGGCAGTCCGCTCGAAGGTAGTCCGCAACGCGTCGCCCTCGGCGGATGAGCGCAGCGCTCGATGGATCAGGGGTGATGACGAGCAGCAACCGCTCGCGTGGATGCTCAGCAACGGACGCGGACACTCCGATGTCTGGTTCTTCGCTCGGGAGCCGGCTCTCGACGACGTGCGCCGCCTGACGCATCGCAAACTCGCGAAGCGCGACAAGCGTCGATTCCTTGAAGAAATTCTCGAGCGCCTTGCGGGCGCGCTCGGGCGGATAAACCACGCCGCGCTCGAGCCTGTTCAGCAAGGCCCGCGGCGTGAGGTCCACCATCACGACCTCGTCCGCCTCCTTCAGCACCCAATCCGGAATCGTTTCTCGCACGCGGACGCCTGTGCTGTGCCAGATTTGATCGTTCAGACTCTCGAGATGCTGCACATTCATCGTCGTGAGCACATCGATCCCGGCATCCAGCAGCACATGGACGTCTTCCCATCGTTTCAATCGCGGTGAGCCGGGCACGTTCGTGTGCGGGAACTCGTCGACGACGGCGACCTGCGGGTGTCGCCGCAGAATGGCCTCCGTGTCCATTTCTTCGAGCCGAGTGCCGCGATATTCGACGACCTTCCGCGGAATGGTCTCGAGCCCCGCGCTCAGCGCGATCGTTTCCTTCCGGCCGTGGGGCTCGAAATATCCAATGACGATGTCAACGCCTTCCGTCCTGAGCTCGTGCGCTTCCGAGAGCATCTGGTAGGTCTTGCCGACACCGGCGGCGTAGCCCAGGAACACCTTCAGCCGGCCTCGGCGTGGTGACTCCGTGGTCACTGGGGGAAGACGCGGACGTCGAACCCCTCGGCGTCTCGAATGAGTCGATCGAGAGGAGTGCCGCCGAGATGCGAACGCCAGGTTCGACGCAGGTTATGGCCGACGAAGATTTGCGTGATGCCATGACTGCGGGCGTAATCGAGGATTGCCTTGATGGGATCTTTCCCGTGAAGCGTTTCAACTTCGGCCTGCTGCGCGCGGGCGAGCGTGACGTTCCGTTCGAGCGCCATCCAGTCTTCCTGGGTCAGGTTCTCCTGCATGACGTAGATGGCGAAAAGCTCCCCGTGGAAGCGGTCCGCATTTCGTCGACCGCTCGAGAGCATCCTGGCGGCGTTCGCGCGAGGTGTCATGCAGACGAGAATCCGCTCTTGCGTGCCCCACGTCGACTGAATGCAGTGAAGCCGAAGGTAGGCTTCGAGCTGATCGTCTATGACATCTGCCGTCAACAGGAGCGCCCGCTGGCGCAGCTGCGACAGCTGGTTCGCCTCGATCCCTGTCTCCGCGTCGGGAGGCGCGTCGACGATGACGACTTCTTCAGCGCGATCGATGAACGCGCGCGGCACCGTTTCGCTTTTCGTATATCCCAGCACGCTGCGGACGAACTCCTGTTGTTCGGCGATGTACTCGAGATTGATCGAGGTCAGCACCGAAATGCCGGCCTCGAGGAGCTCCTCGACATCTTCGTAGCGTTTCGCATGGCGACTGCCGGGAGGGTGGTCGTATGCCAGGCCGTCGACCAGACACAGCTGCGGACGGCGCGCCAGGACCGCCGGCACGTCGATGATCGGTACACCGTCCACGCCGCGCGTCGGAATGGCCTCGAGGACGCGGATCAAGCGCGCTACTTCGGGAGGAAAGTCCGGCTGCGTCGCGGCCACGACAACGTCCTGGCCGCGTTCGCGCCGGCGGCGACCCTCGTCGAACAGCCTGAACGACTTGCCGACGCCTGACGCGTAACCAAGGAAGATCTTGAGCTGCCCTCGGTGTTTCGCTCGCTCGGCCGCCTCGATCTGACGGAGCAGGGCCTCCGGGTCGCGCCGGGCGGAACGTTCGTGGTCTTCGACGTTCATTCTTTGAGCCGGTCCTCCGCTGATTGTATCTGCCACGAATCCGGGAAGACCGTAACAGCGTAGGACTGATCAATGCGTTGCAGTCCTGCGCCTCGGACCGCCAGCGACTATTTGCGCGGGAACTTCTGGTCCAGCGTCAGGTTCAACTCCAAGACGTTGACGTACGGTTCACCCAGGACGCCGAGACTGCGGCCTCCGGTGTGCTGAGCCACCACCTGTCGGACTTGCTCGACTGAAACTCCGCGTGCCTTCGCGACTCGGGCGGCCTGGAGTTCAGCGTTGCGCGGACTGATGTGCGGATCGAGACCGGATGCAGATGCGGTGAGGGCATCTGCGGGAATCGATTGTTTCGCCGTGAACACGAGAGGCGATTTCGCATCGTTGAACGCCTTGACGAGCTTGAGGTCGTCGAGAATGCCCTGCGCGTCTTTGAACGTGTCGAGCGGAGTGGACGACTCGAACGGGATGTCATTGTCGACGCAGTAGTGGACGAGGCGGGTCTTGATGCCGTCGAATCCGACCGACTCTTTCCCTTTGTCGTCGGTTGCAATCGTCCCGTTGAGGAGCTTCGAGCTGGTCGGTCCCAGGTTCGATCCCGAGCTGGCGGTCGCATCGTATCCACTGCCGGCGCTCGAGGGCCGCGGGTGAAAGTACTCGGGTTTCGAGAAACCCTGGCCTATTAAGTGAGACCCGATGACCTGTCCATTTACGGCGATCAAACTTCCGTTCGCCTGGTCACGAAATAGCCCTTGGGCGATGATCGTGATGACGGCGGGATACACGATGCCCGTTATCGCCGTCATCACGACCATCATCAGGAACCCGACCTTCAATTCCTTGAACATCCTGGTTCTCCTTATCGGCGTGCAATCTATGTTCGTAGGGCGGCGTCTTCTAGACGCCGCCTGGGCGCGGTCTGAAGACCGCGCCCTACGTCTCTCTGATAGCCGCTCGCCGCCCAACTTGCCGATCGGGGTCTTCAGACCCGGCCTGACATGCAAACACCGCTGAATCGGTTCAGGCCAGGTGCAGCCAGCCGAGAATGCGATCGATCGCCCAGATGCACGGAAATGGCGCAACCAGGCCTCCAACCCCGTAGATCATCAGATTGCGTCGCAGCATCTGTGCGGCGCTTTGAGGTTTGTACCTCACGCCACGCAAAGCAAGTGGCACGAGCGCGATGATGATCAGTGCATTGAAAATCACGGCGGCGAGTACCGCGCTTGCTGGTGTCCGCAGATACATGATGTTGAGTTTGGCGAGCGCCGGGTATGTCGTCATGAACATTGCCGGGATGATGGCGAAGTACTTCGAGACGTCGTTCATGATGGAGAAGGTCGTCAACGCCCCGCGCGTGATGAGCAGCTGTTTGCCGATGGCGACGACTTCGATGAGCTTCGTTGGATTGCTATCGAGATCCACCATGTTGCCCGCTTCCCGCGCGGCTGTCGTGCCGGTGTTCATCGCGAGCCCGACATCAGCCTGCGCGAGCGCCGGCGCATCGTTCGTGCCGTCACCGGTCATCGCAATCATGCGGCCGCCGGCCTGCTCCTTCTTGATGTATTCGAGCTTGTCCTTCGGCGTCGCCTGGGAGATGAAATCGTCGACACCGGCTTCCGAGGCGATCGCTGCAGCGGTCAGTGGATTGTCGCCGGTCACCATGACCGAGCGAATCCCCATGGCGCGGAGCTGCACAATGCGCTCCTTCATGCCGATCTTGACGATGTCCTTGAGGTGGATGATGCCGAGCAGCCGCGAGCCGTCCGCAACCGCCAGGGGAGTGCCTCCGGTGCGTGAGATCTTGTCCGAGAGCTGGGTTATTTCCGCCGCAACCCGACCACCTTGTTCCTTGACGAAATCGAGGATCGCGTCAGTTGCGCCTTTCCTCAGATGGCGCCCTTCGTAGTCGACGCCACTCATCTTCGTATACGCCGAGAACGGAATAAACTTCGCGTTGTGCGACGCAATCTCACGCCCACGAAGCTGATACTTCTCCTTGGCCAGCACGACGATCGAACGCCCTTCGGGTGTCTCGTCGGCAAGGCTCGACAGCTGCGCGGCATCCGCGAGCTCGTTCGCGGTGACGCCCAGCGCCGGCAGGAACGCGACGGCTTGCCGGCTGCCGAGCGTGATCGTGCCGGTCTTGTCCAGCAGCAACGTATTGACGTCCCCGGCGGCCTCGACGGCCTTCCCGCTCATCGCGAGGACGTTGTGCTGCATCACTCGATCCATGCCGGCGATACCGATCGCGGACAGCAGCCCACCGATGGTCGTCGGAATCAGACACACGAGAAGCGACACGTAGATCGCAATGCTCGGCGGAGTTCCGGCCCCAGCCGAGTTCACGCTGTAAATCGCATATGGCACCAGGGTCGCGACCGCGAAAAGGAAGATGATCGTCAGGCCGGCGATCAAGATGTTCAACGCGATCTCGTTCGGCGTCTTCTGCCGCTCTGCGCCTTCGACGAGCGCGATCATGCGATCGAGGAACGTTTCGCCTGGATTCGACGTGATCTTGATCGTGATGTGATCCGAGAGCACGCGCGTACCGCCGGTGACGGCGCTTCGATCCCCGCCGGACTCGCGGATGACCGGTGCGCTTTCTCCCGTGATCACCGACTCGTCGACCGTCGCGACGCCTTCGATGACCTCGCCGTCGCCGGGAATCAGGTCACCTGCGGCGCACACGACGACATCGCCGGCGCGCAGCTTCGTGGAGGAGACGTGCTCGATCCGGCCTCCCTCCATCACCCGATGCGCGATCGTGTCCGTCTTCGTCTTGCGCAGCGATTCGGCCTGGGCCTTGCCGCGTGCTTCGGCCATGGCCTCGGCGAAGGTGGCAAAGAGGACGGTGAACCACAGCCACAGGTCGATCTGCAGCTCGAACCCAATCGCACCGGTTCCCGTCGCGATGTCGCGGATCAGGAACAGCAACACGAGCGCGGCGCCCACCTCGACGACGAAGATGACCGGGTTCTTCATCAGCGTCACGGGGTTCAGCTTCAGGACCGAGTCCTTCAGCGCGCGACGCAGGATCTCCGGATCGAGCAGGGGCCGCGCTCGCACGAGCTTCTTCGGGATCAGGCTCGTGTCGCCCGCGGAACCGGGTTCAATCGTGGCGACTGGCGGAGGGGACAGAGTGGTCGTTGACGCCATGGACTAACTCCAAATCGGGAACGACAGGAACATCGTCGAGAAGACCTGGCCGTCGTGCATCAGGAAGTGTTCGACGATCGGTCCGAGCGAAAGCGCGGGGAAGAACGTCAGCGCGCCGACGACGATGACGGTCGCGACGAGCAGTCCCACGAAGAGCGGCCCGTCCGTCGGCAGCGTGCCGGCTGACGTCGGCACCGCCTTCTTGCTCGCGAGGCTTCCAGCGATGGCCAGGGCCGGAATGATGAACAGGAACCGGCCGAACAGCATGCACAGCCCGAGCGTCAGGTCGTACCAGGGTGTGTTCACGGTAATGCCGGCAAACGCGCTTCCGTTGTTCTCCGACGCGCTCGTGTACGCGTAGAGCATCTCGCTCAAACCGTGCGGACCGCCGTTGTTCAAGTTCGCAATCGCCGGCCCGGCCGGATTCCAGTAGCTCCCCTTGGCGAACGGGATCGCGATGCTGATCCCCGAGAACACGAGGATGAGGAACGCGGTGGCCAGCACCGCGAAGAGGGCCATCTTCACCTCTTTCTGCTGGATCTTCTTGCAGACGTACTCCGGGGTGCGTCCGACCATCAGACCGGCGATGAAGACACCAATGATGGCGTAGAGAAGCATGCCGTAGAGCCCTGCGCCGACCCCGCCGAAGATCACCTCGTCGGTCTGCATGTTGAACAACGGCACGAGGCCGCCGATCGGCGTATAGCTGTCGTGCATGCTGTTCACCGCGCCACAGCTCGCGTCGGTCGTGACCGTGGCAAAGAGCGCCGAGGCCGCGATGCCGAGGCGTGTTTCCTTGCCTTCCATGTTGCCGCCCGGCTGCGTGTCGGTTGCCGCACGCTCGATACCGAGTTTCGTCAGGATCGGGTTTCCAGCCTGCTCCGCCGGGTAGGCGACGAAGACGCCGATGAGAAACATGATCGCCATCGCCCAGAACAGCGCCCACCCTTGACGCGTGTCCCTGACCATGTGGCCGAAGGTGTAGGTGAGGCCGGCGCCGATCATGAAGATGAGGAGCAGGTGCACGAGATTCGTGAACGCCGTCGGGCTCTCGAACGTGTGCGCGGAGTTGGCGTTGAAGAACCCCCCGCCGTTCGTGCCGAGCATCTTGATAGCCACTTGCGACGCGACAGGCCCCTGCGCGATGGTTTGTGTCGCGCCTTCAACCGTCTTCGCGACCGTATACGGATGGAAGTTCTGAATCGCGCCCTGCGAAACGAGGATGAGCGCTCCGATCACCGAGATCGGAAGCAGGATGTAGAGCGTGCCCCGCGTCAAATCGACCCAGAAGTTTCCGATGGTTCCCGCTTCATGACGCGCGAAGCCGCGTATTAGCGCAACGGCGACCGCCATGCCCGCAGCCGCAGACACGAAGTTCTGAACGGCGAGCGCGGCCATCTGCACCAGATAGCTCATGGTCGACTCGCCGAAATACCACTGCCAGTTCGTGTTGCTCATGAAACTGACGGCCGCGTTGAACGCCTGGTCCGGGCTGACCTGGCTCGCGCCGAATCCCTGCGGATTGAGCGGCAAGACTCCCTGGAGGCGCATGAGCGCGTACGGAAAGAGGAACGCGAAGAAGCTGAACGCCAGGATCGATCCGGCGTATTCAGTCCATTTCTGTTCGCGGTCTTCACGGACGCCACACAGCTTGTAGATCAGCGCTTCGACGGGCCGAAGCACTGGATGCAGGAAGGTCCGCTCGCCCTGGTACAGGCGGGACATGAACAGGCCGACCGGCTTGGTCACGAGCAGGATCAGCCCGAAGAAGAGAAGGATTTGCAGAATGCCGATGAGGGTCATGGCACGGCCTCAGAACTTCTCGGGGTTGAACATTGCCCACCCGAGGTACACCAGCAGCAGAATCGCCACGATGCCGGAGATGAGGTAATCGAACATGGTCGGACTCCTACGCGCGATCGCAGGCCCTTGTGATTCCCCAGAGCGCGAGGAATCCGATCGCGGCGATCGCGAGATACAAGAGATCAAGCATCGGAGTGCTCCTTCAGCGTTGCGTCGGTGAATCGAACGTGAAGATCACGCCGAACACCAGCAGATGTTGCGTTGGCGTCAGCGCGAGGACACCCGGACTCACGTCGTGATCGTCGAAAAAGCCGCCCTGCGGCCCTGTGGAGTGATCGACGCGGTATTCGAGCCGGAGAATCGTATTCGCCCACTGATAAGGCGCCCGATACTCGAGCGTGGTTGTCAGCGCACTGACGGTCTGCTCAGCAAGCGTCCAGCGCCCGTCCGAATCCCAGGCGATTTCCGGACGCACGGCGACGCTCCATGGCCCTCGAACGTTCCATCGGACCGGGAGTTGAGCAGACATCCACCGGGCACGGAATGGCTCGAGCGCGTCGACCCGCTCGGTCGCGAGCTGGTACTCGCCCGCGACGACGAGTCGATCGATTTTGCGCTCGACGATGGTGTCCGACAGAAAGCGCCAGAGTTTCAGCGACGTGTTCGACTGATGTGGCCCGTACAAGACCGTTTCTTTGACGGTGATCTGAGGATTGGCCTTGTACGCCAGTTGCACACCGGAGCTCGGCACGCTGTTCGCATCGGCGAGATGCCAGTAACCGTTGACGACGTAGAACGTGCCGGTCAGCTTGTCGGTGAACGGATAGCTCGCGTTCGCGCCGAGCATCAGATAGGGCGTGAAGTCCGCGCCCCAGGGCCGCGTGTAGTTGAAGTTGTCCTTCGCGTACAACGAGTCGTACCCGATCAGACTGCCGAAGATGCCGCCCTGGAACGTGAGCCCTCTGCCGACAGGGGCGATGTACGATACGTTCGCCAGACCCAGGTGACGCAGAAAACCGCTGCCCTCCAGGTTCGGCGCCGTCGCAGAGAATCCGAAGATCTCGTCGTCCTTGCCTGTCTGGACCAGCAGTTCCGCGCCCCATCGTGAATCGTCCGAGGCCTTTTTCTTGGCGTAGGCGCCGCTCATGTTCACGTACCAATCGTCGACATGCCACGCCGTGCCGCGACTGCGAAAGATCTTGTTCAGCGGATCGTTGAAGGCCTGCAGGTTCGCGACGTCCAAAAACGCACCGTACTGCCATTCGATGCTCTGCGAAGATTGCGACTGCGGGTCGACAATCGAGCCGCCAGCCTGAGGCCGGGACTCGGGCGTCGCAGGATCTTGCGCGTCGAGTGACCGCGCCAGCGCTGCCGCGCGGTGGACGATTCCCAGGGTCATCAGCGTGACCGTCAGCACGATGGCAATCCGGCGTGTTGTGTACATCGTGGTTCGCCGTTCAGGTTCCTCGGCGTTGATCGAACCTACATCTTCACCAACAGTGCAAACGTCACGCGGTTCTCCGATTTCCTGAGGTCTGGCACCCAGTTGTCGACGACCGAGCCAGGCGGCCCGGTGTTGCCGCCAGGCGGCGTGACCCCGCCCTCACCCGAAAAATACGGCACGTTGGCTCCGCGATGGTTGTACTCGGCCCGGAAGGTTGCGAACTGACTCGGCATGAAGTCGAACGTCACCTGGGTATCCCATGCCTTGTACGGATCTCCCGGGTTCGCGGTGAAATACTTCGTCCCCGAAAATGCGGTCGCGCCGTTGATCGGGGGAATGAGCACCAGATACCGGCCCGGGTTGTTGATGGCGCCGCCACCGACAGTCAACGCAAACCGATCCTTGTCGAACCAGGCACGGTGGTATGCCATGAATCCGAGAAACGTCTGCGATGGCTCGTCCGCCGAGCCGCTGCCGCAGCTGACGCCGCCACCGTACTCACAGCCGGCATCGAACGTGAAGGTAAATGCCGCTTTGGAGATCGTACCGGCGGGCTTGTCGTAGTACTTCACCTCGATGCTGTCATCGGTATGGATTCGCTTGCGATCCGGATTGCCGAGCGTGTCCGTGCCCCAGTAGTTGTTGGCGAGGACAGATATCGAACCGTTGGGCCGATAGAGCACCTGACCGCCGATCCCCGGGGCATGATTGAACTTGCCGTATGACTGCCAGCCGTTGATCAGCCATGGCTCGATCTTCAACTTGTCGTTCGGGAAGATCTGCACGCGCATGCCGTTGAAGAACCAGGGCGTGTTCGACGAGACATACGAGGGTTGATACGTCCAGTTGTCGAAGTTGTAGTAACTCCAGAGGCCGATGTACGACATGAAGATGCCGGCTTGGACGTTGATGCCGTTCATCTTGTCGAAGTGATAGCCGCCGTAGGCCTCAGAGATATAGCGGTAGGCGTTGTCGAGTTGCCACTGGCCACGGGCCGGGCTCGCGTCGTTGCGGGGAGTCGTCTGCGAGTACATGCCAAACTGCGTCATCAGGCGGCCCTGGACGTTGTCGTAGTGAAAGTCACCGCCGACTCCGAGCTGCGTGACCTGGATCTCACCGGAGCGAAAGATCTCGCTCGATCCGCCGATGGTATCGTCCGCCGGCTTGTTGAAGCTGTACGTGAAATTGACGTCGGCGCGGAACTCTCCCGTGAACGCCTTGGTCTCGAGCGGCGATTCCTTCGTACGCGGGTTCCCCGACAGCCAGGTGAAATCCGCAAATGCAAACGGTTCCGGCTTCTTGTCTGAAGCGGCCGGTTGTGTTGATTGGCCCTGTGATGGCGCGCCCGGCGCCGGCGTCTGCGCGGCAGCGGGTATGGCTGTCCCCACCACGAATACAAGGGCAATGGACGCGTTGCCCGCGAACTTGATCAAGTCGACCTCCCACGTCACGCGTGAAAGTGTGCTAACTCCTGGCTGCCTCTGACCGAGGCCGTTCGGCGCCTACTTGCGCGAACACCACCGGATATCCCTGAGCAGTCAAGCGCTGAACGAGTCGCTGCTCCGGCGTCGGCCACAGCACCTGGCGGCGGCCGCCGACGATGACGAGCGACGACTCGCCGAGCATCTGATGAAAGACGTCGTCGAGCTCCCGGCAGACACATGCGATCACGGTTGCGCTCACGTTGACCTCATGCGCCAGTGCGCGGTACCGCTCGATTGCCGCGTCCCCTGCACTGGTTGCGGACTCCGACAAGGCACCAGCGACGTCGCGTGTGGGCACGAACAGCACAATCCGTGCGTCACGACCCACTGTGAGACATTGAGCACTGAGCAGAGCGGATCTGGTGCCTTCCTCGGTTGTCGCCACCACGTGCACGAACAGCTTCTCGTTCTCTCCACGCCTATTCACGGCCTTCACCCACTCGCCCATTCAGACAACATAAACGGCACTGCCTGAAAACTGGCCCAAGAGTTCCTGAAAACTCCCTGAAATCGCCCCGTCAGGCTCAGCGCGGCGGGTCTTCAGGGACTCTTTAGGAATTCCCGGCTTCAGTGGAGGTATGAGGATGTAATCCGGGCGATGATGGAGACTGGTCAGTCATGACCGACGAAGGCTCGTCTCGCAGATTGTCGGATTCGGTCCGCCTCGTCATCGGGCTCGGCGCCGTCGCGACGATCACGCTGATCTACGTGAAGTGGCTTGACGTGTCGAACGTGGCGACCATCTCGACGACTTTTCTCCTGGTCGTTCTGCTGGTGGCCGCGACCTCGCGACTGTGGGTCGCGGTTGTGACCTCGGTCTTCGCGATGCTCTGTTTCAACTTCTTTTTCCTGCCGCCGGTGGGCACGCTCACTATCGCCGATCCGCAGAACTGGATTGCTCTGTTTGCGTTCCTGGCAGTCAGCCTCGTCGCGAGCAACCTCTCGGCTATTGCGCGTGATCGAACGCAGGAAGCGGTGGGGCGCCGCGACGAACTGGCACGGCTGTTCAACTTGAGTCGAGACGTGTTGCTCATGACCGACAGTCGTGAAGCGATCTCGATGCTCGCCCGATCCATCGCCAACCGGTTCGACCTCGACTTCGTGGCGATTGCCCTGCCGCGATCGTCGGAGTGGGATCTCTTCGAGGGAGGCGCGCAGTCCATCGCGCTCGACGCGAACAAGCTGACATCGGCGTTTGCGACGGCACGTCTCGGATCCGATCCCTCGGATCCCTCGACGTCGGGTCATCGCATCATGGTCGTGGACAATCACACGGTTCAGCTCGTGCCCTTGCGGGTTGGCGCCAAGCCTGTCGGGCTTCTCGCAGGCGCGGGGCGTCTGATCGAGGCGGGGACGCTCGACACCCTGGCGGGCATGGTCGCGCTCGCGATCGAGCGCGCGCAATTCCTGGAGGAACGAAAGACGGCAGAACTGACTCGCCAGAGTGAGCAGCTGAAAACCGCGTTGCTGGCATCTCTCGGCCACGATCTCCGGACGCCGCTCACCGCGATTCGCGTCGCCGCGACGAACGTCAAGGCGGCGTGGCTCACTCCGGAGGATCGAGCCGAGCAGAGCGATGTCATACTCGCGGAGGTCGAGCGGCTCACACGGCTGTTTCAGAACATCCTCGAAATGGCACGCATCGATGCCGGCGCCATCGCCACGGAGAATCGGTGGACGCATCCGTCGGAAATCATCGCTGCGGCTCGCGACCAGGTGGAACACACCCTCGATACCCACAGGCTGAACGTGAGCATCGAGCGCGACGTGCCAGTCCGCCTGGACCCGCGGCTGACCGCGAGCGCCATCGCGCACCTGCTGGAAAACGCCGCGCAGTATGCCTCGCCGGATTCCTCGATCGACGTGATAGCCCGTCTGACGGAAGAGGGACTCGTCGTGCAGGTCCGCGATCATGGCCCGGGCATCGAGGCCGTAGACTTGCCCCACGTCTTCGAGCGGTTCTATCGAGGCACGGCCGCAAGGGCGCGCACCTCGGGTACTGGCATGGGCTTGTGGATCGCGAGGGGCCTGCTCGCCGTTGAAAAGGGGCGGATTTGGGTGGAGAACTGTCCCGCCGGGGGTGCACAGTTCACGGTCATGGTGCCCGCAGCCGTGAAGGAATCGGAGCCGGCCGCATCGTCCACACAGGTATGACATCACCAGTACGCATTCTGCTCGTCGACGACGAGGTGGCCATTCAACGTGCGGTGGGGCCGCTGCTGCGGGCCCGCGGGTATGACGTGTCGGTCGCGGGGACCGGCACCGAGGCGCTCAAAATCATCGCAGAACAGAAACCGGATCTGATCGTGCTCGATCTGGGATTGCCGGATCTCGAAGGTACCGAGGTGTGCAGGCGCGTTCGCCTGGAATCGGAGGTACCGATCATCGTGCTGTCCGCGCGAGGAGCCGAATCCGACAAAGTGAATGCGCTGGATCTGGGCGCCGACGACTACG
>Ga0114129_10008996_pt1 | contig 14243 bp, 10 predicted proteins | sample RhiMetdeltSRZDD1_FD_80071 | JGI IMG/M metagenome (GOLD analysis project Ga0114129, IMG submission 80071) | Populus rhizosphere microbial communities from Tennessee, USA - Rhizosphere MetaG P. deltoides SRZDD1 (version 2) (version 2) | ecosystem: Host-associated > Plants > Roots > Rhizosphere >... | reverse complement strand
CGCCCGCCGGACCCGGGCGCCGCCGTGCTGACCGGGCGCGGAATCGCCTACGTCCATTACAAGCACAACGAGACCCTCGTCGCGATCGGCATGGAGGTAGCCGTCGAGCGCGCGACCGGCGTGATCAGGGTGACTCGCGTGGTCTGCGCCCAGGACTGCGGGCTGATGATCAACCCGGACAACGTGGCGAGCCAGCTCGAGGGGAACATCCTGCAGACGCTCTCGCGCACGCTCCACGAGGAGATCGTCTTCGACCGCGACCGGGTGACCAGCCTCGACTGGGCCCGGTACCCGATCCTCCGCTTCGACGAGGTGCCGACGATCGAGCTCGAGATGATCCAGCGTCTCGACGAGCCGCCGTTCGGGGTGGGTGAGCCGGCAGCGGCCGCCGTACCGGCGGCGCTCGGCAACGCCGTCTTCGACGCCACGGGCGTCAGGCTGCGCGTCGTGCCCTTCCGGCCGGACCGCGTCAAGGCGGCGCTGGCGGCGACGCGTACGTAGCGCGGACTGCCTGGCCGAGCGGCCGGCGGTTCCTGCGGAGGCGGCTTCATGCGGATCGGTCTGACGGTGCCAACGCCGGGCGAGAACCCGGACCTCTCCGCGCTCCTGGCCGCGATGGAGCGCGCGGACGGTCACGGCCTCCACGCCGTCTGGATGCCCAACGTCTCGTCCCGGGGCTTCGATGCCGCAATGGCGCTGGCGCTGGCGGGGCCGCGGACGCGGCAGATCGAGCTGGGAACGTTCGTGGTGCCGACCTTCACGCGACACCCCGTGGTGATGGCGCAGCAGGCGCTGACCGCCCAGGCCGCGACCGGTGGGCGGTTCATCCTCGGGATCGGGCTGAGCCACCGGGTCGCGATGGAAGGGCAGCTCGGCTTCGACTTCTCGCGGCCGGTCCGGCATATGCGGGAGTACCTGACCTGTCTCACGGCGCTCTTCGAGGGCCGGACCGTCGACTTCACCGGGGAGGAGTTCCGGATCCATAACTTCACTCTGACTCCGCCGCCGGGCGTCGTGCCGCCGCCCATCCTGGTGGCCGCCCTCGGGCCCCAGATGCTGCGCCTGGCCGGCCGTCTCTCCGCTGGCACGGCCATCTGGGTCGGCGGGCCCCGGTACGTCGGGGAGGCCGCGAAGGTGATCGGCGCCGCCGCCCACGAGGCCGGGCGCCCCACGCCCCGCGTGCTGGCGAGCGTGCCGGTCTGCGTGACGGACCATGGGAAGGCGGTCCGCGAAGCGGCCGCCCGGTTCTTCGCCCGCTACGGTCAGCTACCGTCCTACCGGGCCATTCTCGACAAGGAGGGGGTCGGTGGCGCGGAAGAGGTCGCGCTCATCGGCGACGAGGCGACGGTGCGGGATGGCATCGCGGCGTTCGCCGCCGCGGGCGCCACCGACTTCTCCGCCGCCGTCTTCGCGCCACCCGGGGAGGATGCGGAACGCACGCTGGCGCTGCTCGCCACGGCGGCCCGGGACGCGGCCCCGAATCGCGCGGATCGACGGAGCAGCGGCTCAGCCTGATCACGCTTCGTCCTCTGGCGCCGGATCCGCATCGTGCCGCTTCGACGGGACAGGCCCGTGAGCCCGGGAGGGAAGCGATGACCCAGCAGAGCGGTGGAGAAGGGTGGCGCCGCGCCGTCGAGCGCCTCGAGGCCGCGATGAACACGCTCATGTCGGGAGACGCGAGCGCGATCAAGGCGCTCTACTCGCACCGGGACGACGTCACCGCCTTCTTCGGCTGGGGCGGCTACGAGAAGGGGTGGGCCGAGGTGAGCCGACGGTGGGACTGGGCGGCCCAGCAGTTCCAGGGCGGCGGACCCGTTCGCTACGAGCATCTCACCGCGCTCACCGCGCCGGGCCTGGCGGTCACGACGCACGTCGAGAGCACGCGCGTGCGGCTCGCCGGCACCGATCGGCCGACTGAGTGGTCGAACCGCGTCACGCACGTCTTCCGTTTCGAGGACGGGGAGTGGCGGCTGGTCCACCGCCACGCGAACCGCCTCGAGGCACAATACGAGCCCGGGACCCGGCTCGGCTGACGACGCCCTTCGGGGAGCCCACGGTCTCGTGCCCGCGCCTCGGGATCCCCGCCTCGGGGGTGACGGACCGCGTCCCGACGCTCCGACTAGCCTCGCTCGGCGACGAGCAGCCGGTAGCCGAGGTCGAGGCTCTCGCGCCCGCGCAGGTCCGCGTGACGCGCCTCCCAGCAGCCCGACCGGAGGTCGTCGGCCAGGCGCGCGACTCCGCGCTCGACGTGCTCGGGCGCGATCTGCCTGAATGACGAGATCCCGCCGCGCACGGCGGGGTCCAGGTAGGCCTCCGGCCGACGCCAGAACGCGCCGAGGAATCCGTCCTGGCAGTCGTGGGGGATGGGCACGGGGATCGCGCGGAGGGCACCCAGGCTCCCCTCGAGCACGGCCAGCGGCGCGAACCGCGGGAGATCGACGTCGACGATCTCCGGGAAATAGTCGGTCGTGAGCCAGAACCCGCCACGACAAGCGGGGTCCCAGGTGAGGACGACGACGCGCCGGCGCGCGACCCGGCGAAGCTCCCCGAGGCCCGCCGCCTGGTCCGTCCAGTGGTGCACGGTGAGGACGGCGAGGCTCGCGTCAACGGCCCGGTCGCGGAAGGGCAAACGCTCGGCGGTCGCCTGGATGCACGGGGCGGCACCCGCCGGGCGCTGTCCGATCATGGCCCGTGACGGCTCCACGGCGACGACGCGGCGGTCGCGCGGCTCGTAGGCGCCAGCCCCCGCGCCGACGTTGACCACCGTACGGGCGTCGCCGAGCGCCGCGCCGATGGCCGCGGCGATGCGGGGGTCGGGCTGGCGCGTCACGGTGTAGCGCTCGCCGATCCGATCGTAGACGGGCGGCTGCTCGCCTCCTGCTCGCACGCCGGCGGCGTCAAGCCTGGCGGGAGGATCCATGACGCCATTGTCCGACCGCGTCGTCGGGCCGTCAAAGGCGCGCGGCCGCCCGGCCTGTGGCAGAGTGCAGGCGAGATGGCGAGAGTGCTCCACGTGCTCCTCCTGCTCTGGCTACTCTGGGGCCTCGCGCCCCTCGGGCCATCCGCGGCCGGGGCGGCGGGGCCGACCGACATCGTCCGCGTCGACGACTACATCGGCGCGCCGCGCGCGCTCTTCGGGCGGACGGGCGCCGAGGTGGAGCGGACCCTCGGCCCACCGCTCCAGGCGGAGGCGGCCGCGGTGTCGACCTATCGTGACCCCGCCGTCTTCCGTTCCACGCGCCGGCTGTCCTACCCGGGGCTCGTGATCGACGTGCTGGAGACGGGGCGCCTCCGGCGCGTCCGGATCGCGGCGCCGGGCCGGGGCCTCCCGTTCGGGCTCGACGTCGGAAGCCCGCGTGAGGACGTGGAGCGCGTCCTCGGGGAACCCCAGGAGACCACCGACAGCCACCTCATGTACCTGTACTCCGACGGCTACCCGGAAACGGTGCACTTCCACCTGCGCGACGGCCGCGTCCGCGGGATCGAGTGGAACTTCGGCTCCGCCGAGTAAGGGACCGGGGTCAGACTTTGACTTCCCGACATTTCTCCGACTCGAATGCCCCAAAGTGTATGGAAGTCAAAGTCTGACCCCAGGAGGAGGCGCGATGGGGCGAGAGCGGCCGCGGGTGCGCGTCGGCCTGGCGGGGGCAGGATTCGTGGCCCGGATCCACGCCGAGGCGTACCGACACGTCCGGGGGATCGACGTCGAGCTCCGCTGGGTGGCGGCCCGCCGGCCGGAGCGGGCGCGGGCCTTCGCCGAGGAGTTCGGCGTGGGGGGTGTGGCCGGCGACGCCCGGCGCATCCTGGACGACCCGGAGGTCGACGTCCTGGACCTCTGCGTCCCGAACGCCGTCCACGCCTCCCTCGGCCTCGAGGCCGCGCGGGCGGGGAAGCACGTTATCGTCGAGAAGCCGCTCACGGGCTTCTTCGGCGATCCGGCGACCCCGCGCGCCGAGATGCTCCGCGCCGCCCTCGCCGCGGCCGACGGGCTGATCGACGCGTGCCGCGCGGCGGGCGTGCGGCTCTGCTACGCGGAGAACTGGGTCTACGCGCCGCCGGTCCAGAAGGCCCGCCGGCTCCTCGCGGCGGCGGGCGGTCCCATCCTGCGCCTGGTGGGTGAGGAGAGCCACTCGGGGACCCATGCGCCGGCGAACAAGCGGTGGGTCACGGCCGGCGGGGGCTCCCTCCTCGGCAAGGGCTGCCATCCGCTCGGCGGCATCCTCTATCTCAAGGCCGACGAGGGCCTGCGGCTCCGGGGCCGGCCGGTGCGGCCCGTCTCGGTCCTGGCCGAGGTCGCCCAGCTCGTCGACACCGAGGCGTTCCGCGGGACCACGCCCCGCTACCTCAACACGGTCGAGGGCGCGGACGTCGAGGACTGGGGCGGCATGCTGGTGCGCTTCGACGACGGCACGGTCGCGCAGGTCTCCGCCGCCGACGTCGTGCTCGGCGGAATCCGGAACCAGCTCCAGGTCTACGCCGCGAAGGCCGTGATCCTCTGCAACATGAACCCCAACGACTCCGTCCAGGCCTACGCGCCCGACCCCGCCGTCTTTGGCGCCGAGTACATCACGGAGAAGATCGAGACCAAGGCGGGGTGGACGTTCCCGCAGCCGGACGAGGACTGGATGACCGGCTACCCCGGGGAGCTCCAGGACTTCGTCGAGAGCGTGGCGCTCGGACGGGAACCGCTCTCCGGCGGCCCCCTGGCGCGCGACGTCCTCGCGGTCGTCTACGCCGCCTACCTGTCCGCCGCGGAGGGCCGGCGCGTCGAGCTCGGCCCCTACCTCCGCTGAGCCTCAGGGGCCCAGGAGGTGGAGCTCGGCGACGGACCAGTCGAAGACCCGATCGCCCCGGTCTGGACGACCCGGATCGCCGAACTCGGCCTCCGGTCGGGACCAGTTGACCCAGGGCGGGTGGACCGGATAGGGTCAAGTGGATCAGCGACCAACCCCGCATGCGGAGGAGACGGCAAGCATGGCTGGTGTGACAGCGAAGATCCTGCACGTGGACCTCAGCGCCCAGACGACCCGCGTCGAGGAGATTCCGGAGCCGGTCCTGAGACGGCACCTCGGCGGCGGGGGCCTGGCCGCCTACCTCCTGCTTCGCGACATGCCGCCGGGGGTGGACCCGCTCGGGCCGGACAACGTCCTGGTCTTTACGACCAGCATCATCAACGGGCTGTCGCTCTCGGGCACGAACCGCTACACGGCGGCGGCGAAGTCCCCACTGACCGGCGGGTACGGGGAGTCGGAGGCGGGGGGATGGTGGGCGCCCGAGCTCCGCGCGGCCGGCTACGACGGGATCGCGGTAAGGGGTCGCGCCGAGTCCCCGGTCTACCTCTGGATCAAGGACGGACAGGTCGAGTTCCGCGACGCGCGGCCGTACTGGGGGAAGCTCTCCGGCGAGGTGCAGGAAGGGATCGAGCAGGAGCTCGGCGACAAGCGCATCCGCGTTCTTCAGACGGGGATCTCGGGCGAGCGCGGCGTCCGCTTCGCGGCCATCGTCAACCAGCTCAAGCACTTCCACGGTCGATGCGGGCTCGGCGCCGTCATGGGCGCGAAGAACCTGAAGGCCATCGCGGTCCGCGGCGCGAAGATCAACGCGCCGCTGGACAAGGTCGGCGCCAAGGCCACGCTCACCTACTTCAAGGACCACTACGACCGTGCCCGTGACCGCTTCCACCAGACGGGGACGGCGGGCGGCCTCCTGAACCTGGAGGCGAGCGGGATCCTGCCGACCCGGAACTTCCGCGATGGCTCCTTCGAGCACGCCAAGGCGATCAGCGGCCAGAAGATGGCGGAGACGATCCTGGTCAACCGGGGGACGTGCTACGCCTGCATGGTGGCGTGCAAGCGCGAGGTCGAGGTGAAGGAGCTCGGCGTGACGCCGCGGTTCGGCGGGCCCGAGTACGAGTCGCTCGCGGCGACGGGGTCGCTCTGCGGAGTCGGCGACCTGAACGCGCTCGCCAAGATCAACCAGCTCCTGGCGCAGTACGTTCTCGACTCGATCTCGACCGGGGTGGCCATCGCCTTCGCGATGGAGTGCTACGAGCACGGCATCATCACCAAGGCCGACACGGGCGGGGTCGAGCTCGTCTGGGGCAGCGCCGAGGCGGTGGAGCACCTGGTGCACCTGATCGGCCGACGCGAGGGGATCGGCGAGCTCCTCGGCGAGGGCGTGAAGCGCGCCGCGGATCGGCTCGGCCGCGGCGCCGAGCGGTTTGCCATGCACGTCAAGGGGCAGGAGCTCCCGATGCACGATCCGCGAGGGAAGAAGAGCCTCGCGCTCGCGTACGCGCTCTCGCCCACGGGGGCGGATCACATGGAGGCGCCTCACGACCCGCTGTACGAGGGCTTCCACCCGGACGGCCATCCCCTCGGCGGGCTCGGTCTCATCGAGCCGGTGAAGATGCTCGATTTCGGGCCACGCAAGGTGCGGGCGTACTACTATACGCAGCAGGTCTGGAGCTTCTACAACTCGGTCGGGATGTGCGACTTCGTCGGGACGCCGCTGAACGCGCTGGGGCTCGAGCAGTTCATCGGCTACGTCAACAGCGTGACCGGCTGGAACATGAGCCTCTACGAGCTGATGAAGGTGGGCGAGCGGTCGAACACGCTCGCCCGTCTCTTCAACTGCCGCGAGGGCTTCACGCCGGCCGATGACGTGCTGCCCGCCCGGATGCATGAGGGCATCGGCAACGGGGCGCTCAAGGGTGAGCGCGTCGATCCCGAGCAGTTCCTCGCGGCCCGACGCCTCTACTACGAGATGGCCGGATGGGACGCCGAGACCGGCCAGCCGACGGCGGCGCGCCTGGCCGAGCTCGAAGTGGACACATCCGTCTTCCAGGCCGTCTGAGGCCGTCCAGGCCGGCGAGACGGGGGGCTGCGGCGAACGCTGCAGCCCCCTCAGTCTTTCACTCCCGAGGAGCGCACGACATCCGGACGAGCGGGCCGGATCGGAGCGGGTTCTCGGCCGGCCGCGGCGAGGCTGGCGGCGCATGAAGGCGCCGCGCCCCAGGCGAGCAGGGGGGGCGCTCGCTCTCGGCATCGTCCTGACGGCCGGCCTGGCGATCCGGGCCTGCGCTGCCGCCACGTTTCCTCTCTGGTTCGACGAGGCCACGATGGGCCTCATGGGACGGGACGTCCTCCACGGGCAGTTCCCGTTCTTCTTCTACGGGCAGGCCTTCATGGGTGCCGTCGATGGCTACCTCCACGCTGTCACGTTCGCCCTGCTCGGGGAGTCGCTCACGACGCTCCGCCTGGGGGCAGTGCTGGTGTCGCTGGGACATGTCGCGATCGCGGCTCTTCTGACTTACCGCGTCTTCGGTAGCGGGTGGTGGGCGGCAGCGTTGGCGCTCGTGCCGACGCCGTATCTCCTCAAGTGGGCCGGAGACGCCCGGCTGGTCTACAGTCTCCTGCTCGTCCTCACTCCACTCTGCCTCCTCCTGACCATTGCGGCCGTCGATGCCCATCGGTCGCCGGCGAGCCGGACGCGCGCCCTCCTGGTTCTTGCGCTCACGGCGGGCGTGTGCTGGTGGATCAACCTCCTGCTCGCCCCGGTGCTCCTGGCCTGCGCCCTCGTTCTCGTGGTCCAGCGACCTCGGGTCAAACTGGCGGCCTGGCTCGGGCCGTTCGCGCTCATTCTCGGCAGCGCTCCCATCTGGCTGTTTGCGGCGGTCTACACCCGCCTGCCCATCCTGGCAGTGCCACTGGCTACCTCGAGACAGGTGGCCGGCCACGTCGGCCACCTCCTGAGGAACGCGCTCCCCCTGCTGGCGGGGGTACCCCGCGCACTGGTGGTGGCCGGACCAGTCGTCTTCCTCGCGCTGGGCGTCCTGGGGATCGCGTTCGTGCTGGCCCTGAGCGATCGTCGCGGCGACCGCCCCGGCCGGCTCCTCCTAGGACTGGCCACCGTGATCCCGCTCTGCACCGTGCTCGTCACCGTGCGGGGCCAGGCCCTCATCACCGAGGATCCTCGCTACCTCCTGCCCGTCCTGGCGCTCCTTCCGGTGCTCCTCGGTGGCGCCGTGGCGCGGGTGGCCCGCTGCCGTGCCGGATGGGCCGGCGTGGTGGGGGTGACGCTCGTCCTGGTACAGGGCGCAGCGGTGGCCGTGGCGCACCCGGAGCTTCGCTCGCGTGAGGCCTGGGAGACGTCACGCGCCGCGTTCGCGCGGCCGGCGGCCCTCGCCGCTGCCCTGGCCGGGCGCGGCCTCTCCGCCATCTATACCCACGACCCGGACGTGCTCACCTTCGCGAGCCGTGGGCGCGTGACGGTGTCCCACTTCTACCTCGCTGATGACCCGGTTCGGGCCGCGCGCGTGGATGGGAGCCCGCGGGTGGCGTACCTCGCGGCGGGACAGAGCCCGGCCGGCTTCGAGGACAGCCTGGCCGCCGCGGGGATTCGCTTCGAGCGCGAGGACACATCCTTCGGGCCGCTCCTGCGCGACTTCCGGCTCGAGGCCGCCGTGTTCCGGGAGATCCTGTCGGCCGGGTGGACGGCCACCGCATCGCTCCGGCCCGAGCTTGCAGCCCACGCGATCGACCGGGATGCGGGCACGCGATGGCGGACCACGGGGCGGCCGGCGGACGCCTGGCTCCAAATCGACCTGGGGCGCGTCCACCCGGTCGCGATGGTCGCGTGGCTGCCGGGCGGTTACCAGGAGGTTCCGCTCGGCTTTCGGGTCGACACATCCATCGATGGTACCCGCTGGACGATCGCGCGGGAGGTGCCCCAGTACTACGGGCCGCTCTACTGGGCTGGGGGGCATCCGATGGGGCGCGTGCGCTGGGGCCGGGTGGAAGCGCGCTTCCCGGTCCGCCCCGCTCGCTACGTGCGAGTGACCCACATCGGCCGGGACGAGCGCTTCCCGTGGACAGTGCGCGAGCTGTTCGTCTACGAGGCCGCCGAGCCGACGGCCGAGCCCGCCGTCGACGCGCGGGCGGCGGCCGGCACGCTTCTCGCGATGGGCGCCCGGCGCGTCTACGCTGACCACGGGGAGGGGCCTCGGCTCGTAGAGACGACCGGTGAGCGGCTCCTCGCGGTCCCGGACAACGTCCGGGTGGACCGCTACGGCCTGGTGCCGTCGCTCGACCGGCTGCCGTTCGTCGAGGCGGCGCTAGACACGGCGGTCGCGTACCCGGCGGGGATGCCGTCGGGGCCGTCGATCGAGGCCGCGCTGCGGGCCGCCGGTGTCGGCTACACCGTCGCCGATGTGGGCGGCTATCGGCTCCTCGTCCGGCTCGAGCCGGCAGCTCCTCCCGGCCAGGTCGCGCGTGCCGCCTTCGGGCGGGTGACGGCGGAGCCCGCCGGCGACGATCCGCGCGCCGCCACGGACGGGCGCGTGGAAAGCCGATGGTCGACCCGGACGCCGCAGGCTCCCGGCCAGTGGCTCCAGGTCGAGCTCGACGCGCCGGTCGAGGTGGGCGGGCTCGAGCTGGACCTTGGCGGCGCCGCGTTCGAGTACCCGCGCGGCGTGGCGGTCCAGGTCTCCCGCGGGGCGGGCTGGGAGGACGTGGGGGCGACCGTCCGCTGGGTGGGCCCGCTCGTGTGGACGGGCACCCACGTCTTGCGGGCCGGAGTCGAGCGGGTGGTCGTGAGCTTCCCCCGAGCCCGTGTGCGCGCGCTGCGGGTGGTCCAGACCGGACGCGACGCGTTCCACCCGTGGTCGGTGGCAGAGCTACGCCTGCTCGCCCCCTGACGACGTGGGAGAATGGCGCGCGTGGGCTGAGCCCGGCGCCCGGCATCGGTCGTGACACCGACGGCGCGCGGGCTCGCGCACCCGCGGGAGGAGGGCTTCGCCGTGAGTGGCCTGACGACGCCGGTCGAGACGCTGCCACGCGCCGACCTGGGACGGCTCCAGCTCGAGCGCCTGCGCGCCCTGGTGGCGCACGCCGCCCGGGTGCCCCTTCACCAGAGCCGGCTCGCCACGGCCGGCGTGCGGCCAGACGACATGCACACGCTCGACGACCTCCGGCGGCTGCCCTTCACGACCAAGACCGACTTCCGCGACACGTACCCCTTCGGGTTGCTTGCGGTGCCAATGGACGAGGTCGTGCGCATCCACGCCTCCTCCGGGACCACGGGGAAGCCGACGGTCGTCGCGTACACGCGCGGCGACTTGGACGTCTGGACGGAAGTCATGGGCCGGACGCTCCGGGCGGGCGGCGTCCACCGGGGTGACGTCGTGCACAACGCCTACGGGTACGGCCTGTTCACCGGCGGGCTTGGCTTCCACTATGGCGCGGAGTCTCTGGGTGCCGCGGTCATTCCGGTGTCCGGCGGCTTCACCGATCGCCAGCTGCTCGCCCTCCAGGACCTCGGGAGCACGGTGCTCTGCTGCACGCCCTCCTACGCCCTGCACCTCGCGGAGGCGATCGAGGAGGCGGGCCTGTCGCCGGGAAACCTGCGCCTTCGGGTGGGATTCTTCGGAGCGGAGCCGTGGACCGAGGCCATGAGGCGCGCCATCGAGAAGCGGCTTCGCGTGATGGCGTTGAACATCTACGGGCTGTCGGAGATCACCGGCCCCGGGGTCGCCGTCGAGTGTCCCGAGCGCCAGGGCATGCACGTCGCCGAGGACCACTTCCTTCCCGAGGTGGTCGACCCGAAGACCCTCGAGACGGTGCCCTTCGGGACCACGGGGGAGCTCGTCCTCACGACGCTCAGCAAGCAGGCGATGCCGCTGCTCCGTTACCGCACGCGCGACCTCACGACCCTCGATCCGACCCCGTGCCGCTGCGGGCGAACGCTGGTGCGCATCGGACGCATCATGGCGCGGTCCGACGACATGCTGATCATCCGCGGCGTCAACGTGTACCCCTCGCAGGTCGAGCACGCGCTCCTCCAGGTGCCTGAGCTCGCGCCGCACTACCTCCTGGTGGTGCGGCGGGAACACACCCTCGACACCCTCGAGGTACAGGTGGAGGGACAGCCGGGGGCGCCGCCGCCGGGAGAGGGCGCGGCCGGGGCGCTGGCCGCGCGTGTCCGTCGAAAGCTCCTGGAAGCCCTCGGGGTGTCGGCGGAGGTCAGCATTGTGGCGCCGAAGACCATCGAGCGGAGCGCCGGCAAGGCCAAGCGCGTCCTCGACCTCCGGGGGCAGGGTTAGCGGCCGACGTACCGCCGGCTCCCGGCGGACACCTGCGATCACGACGCCGTGCTCCCCGGCCGCGCGCCGGGGGACTGCGTTGCTGGGCGGCTTCGTCCGGTGATAGATTTCGGGTGTCGTGCGCGTTGCCGCTCCGAGACGCGGGCGCGACTGTCAGGCCGGATCCGGGATCGCGCGCTTGAGCGCCATCGACGACCGGCGGTGTGGGAACCCGCAGCGAAGAAAGAGGAACGACGTCATGCGCGAGGTGAAGTGGCCGTACGGGTGGGGCAGGGTCGGGTATTCGTGGGAAGAGCGCCAGCCGTGGCTGCACCTGCCCTTCTCGGTGGGCGAGTACGAGGGGCGTGTGGAGAAGGTCCGCCGGCTGATGCGCGAGCGGGGCCTCGACGGCCTGGTCGTCCACGGCAACCGGGCCGAGCGGGCCCCCGTCCGGTACCTGTCGAACTTCGAGGACTACTACAGCGGTGACACCCTGATCGTGATCCCGCTCGCGGGTCCGGTGGGCCTCACGACCAACGCCGTCATGCATGGAGAGCCCATGCACTCCGGCATCCAGGACACCTGGATCCGCGACGTCCGCTGCACCCCGCACCCCCGCACCGTCGACTACCAGACGACGACGATCTACGATCACCTGGAGGACTTCCTCACCGAACGCGGGCTCGGGCAAGGGACGCTCGGTATCTCCGGTGAGTACGCCTACCATGCTCGGGAGTTCCTCAAGAAGCGCTTCCCCGGCCTCACCCAGGTGGAGGCGGCACCCATCATCGGTGAGGCGATGATGCGGAAGAGCGACGCGGAGGTCGCGCTCATGAAGGAGGTCGCCCTCATGAGCGACGCCGGCATCGTCGCCCTGATGAAGGCGGCCAAGCCCGGCGTGAGCGAGCACGACCTGGCCGCCGAGGCGAACTACGCCCTGTTCAAGGCGGGGGCGGAGGACACGGCCTTTCCCATCGCCGCCTGCGGCGGCCCGCGGAGCGGCTTCAAACACGTGATCCCGAGCGCGCGGCGACTCGAGGCCGGAGAGATCGCGTTCACGGACCTGGGCGCGCGGCTCAAGGGCTACTGCAGCGACACGGCCCGCGGGAAGGTCGTGGGCGACGCGCCGACGCCCGAGCAGCGACGGTTCCTAAACGCGCAGATCGACATCGTCCACGCCACGATCGCCATGATCAAGCCGGGCGTGCGCATCGGTGACGTCGCGGCCCGGGCGGCCGAGATGGCCAAGGGGTTCGGATACGAGGAGTGGTTCTACTTCCGGGGCCACGGCATCGGCGCCACGACGCACATCCCGCCGAGCTTCGTCCCCGGGAGTAACGCGATCCTCGAGCGGAACATGACGTTCGCCTACGAGCCGATGTTCGTCCGCAAGGACTTCGGTACTGCGTGCGTTGAGGATCTCTACGTCGTGACCGCCGACGGCTGCGAGCGACTGTCCGAAGCGCCCGAGAAGTGGTGGGAGTAGAAGCGGCCAGAGCGGCTGGCCCTCCGGATCTCGGCGACGGACCCCGGCGCGCGGCGGCAATCGGATCGTGATCCGGTTCGCCGCGCGCCGCCTCGGCTTCATGCTGGTGATCCTCGTCACCAGCAGCGTGATCGTCTTCGTGGTGGGGCGGCTCGCGCCGGGCGATCCGGTGCAGCTCCTGATGGGCGACCTGCACGACCCCGTGGTGGAAGCGCGGGTGCGGCACGACCTCGGCCTGGACCGGCCCCTCTGGGCGCAGTATCTCCGATTCGCCGGACGCGCGCTGCGCGGCGACCTCGGCCAGTCCTACGCGAACCCCGGCCGCTCGGTGAACCGGATGGTCGCCGAGGCCTTCCCCGCCACGGCGCGGCTCGCCGCCGTGACGGTGGCTCTCGCGATCCTCCTCGGCGTGCCGCTGGGCGTCGCCTCGGCCGTCGGACGAGCATCCACGACGGACTTCCTGGCGCGGCTGGTCGCTCTCGGAGGCATGTCTCTGCCGAGCTTCGTGGCCGCGGTTCTCTTGATCCGATGGCTCGCCCTCGGCTGGCATGTCGTGCCGGTGTCCGGGTGGGGCGAGCCCCACCACTACATTCTCCCGGTCCTCGTGCTCCTGGTACAGCCGCTCGCGTACATCACGCGCGTCACGCGGGCGGGCGTGCTCCGCGTCCTGCCGGAGGACTACGTGCGCACGGCCCACAGCAAGGGCCTGTCGCCGTGGCGCGTGCTGTCCCGGCACGTGATGCCCAACGCCGCCATCTCGGTCATCACGATCGCCGGGCTGGCCTTCAGCTACGCTCTCACCGGCGCTTTTGTCGTGGAGACGATCTTCCGTATCCCTGGGCTCGGGCAAGCGGCCGTCGGTGCGCTGTTCCTGCGGGACTACCCGATGGTCCAGGCGGTGGGGCTTCTTTACGCGACGATCTTCATCGGCACGAACTTCCTGGTGGATGTCGGCTACGCGCTCATCGATCCCCGAATCCGCTACCGATGACGGGCCAGGCGGGGCCGCTGGCCGATGCTACGCTCGCCCCGGCGATTCGGTCTGGCGTCCGGCGCGGGCGGGCCCTGCGCGCCCTCCGCCGGGACCGAACGACGGTGTCGGCCGGGCTGATCGTGATCTTGGTCGTCGCCGGGAGCCTGCTTCTGCCGGAGATTCTGCCGTACCGCTACGACCAGCAGAGTCTGGACCGAACATTCGAGGGACCGACGGCCCGGCACTGGCTCGGCACCGACCAGTACGGCCGCGATCTCCTCACGCGTCTCGCGCACGGTGGCCGCATCTCGCTCGTCGTGGGCGTGGTCACGGTCGTTGCCGAGATCCTCCTGGGCGGATTCCTGGGCGGGGTGGCCGGCTACGCTGGCGGGGTGCTGGACGAATGGCTGATGCGGCTCACGGACATGATGCTCGCCTTCCCGGCCCTTCTCCTGGCGCTGCTCCTCGCCGCCATGCTGGGACCGGGGACGATGACGGTCGTTGTCGCCCTGACGCTCGCCGGCTGGCCCGCCATGGCCCGGACCGTGCGCGGCGAGGTCCTCGGTCTCAAGGAGCGGGAGTTCGTGGTGGCGGCCCGGGCACAGGGGGCGAGTGCCGGCCGCGTCCTCCTGCGCCACCTCCTGCTCAACACAGTCCACCTGATCGTCGTCCGGGCGACGCTCGACATCGGGCCGATCATTCTG
>Ga0114129_10008995_pt1 | contig 14245 bp, 14 predicted proteins | sample RhiMetdeltSRZDD1_FD_80071 | JGI IMG/M metagenome (GOLD analysis project Ga0114129, IMG submission 80071) | Populus rhizosphere microbial communities from Tennessee, USA - Rhizosphere MetaG P. deltoides SRZDD1 (version 2) (version 2) | ecosystem: Host-associated > Plants > Roots > Rhizosphere >... | reverse complement strand
TGAACAGCATCCCCGTGCACTGGGCGGTACGCTCGCTCCCGCGGTCGAGCTCCTTGCGCACGTCGGACGGGAGCGCGTCGGGCCGGCCGATGACCTGGAAGCGGATGTTGTTGCCGAGCAGGGTCTCGAGCTCCAGCCGCAGATAGCGCTTGAGGAGCGACATCAGCGTCGAGACCTCGGTGCGCGGGCGCTTCCAGTTCTCCATGGAGAACGCGTACAGCGTCAGCACCTCGAGGCCGAGGCGAGCCGACGTCTCGACCACGTCGCGGACCGACGCGATCCCCGCCCGGTGGCCTTCGACGCGCGGCTTGTGCCGCAGCTTCGCCCAGCGGCCGTTGCCGTCCATGATGATCGCCACGTGGCGCGGCAAGCGCTGGAAATCGATCGTCCGCAGGAGCGACAGCTCCTCGGAGCCGGTGGGCACGACCTCGAGAAGATCCTGGAGAGACATCGAAGTCCTCGATTGTACCGAGGGTTCCTAGGAGTAGGAAACGGAGACGAGGGTGAGGCCGCAGGCGGGGGCGGGGGGCGGCCAGGCGCGGCGATCGCCGCCCGCCAGCGCTTTTCGGAGATCGTCGATGCCCAGAGCGCCCGATCCCGCCGCCACCAGGCCGCCCACCATGCTGCGCACCATCTTGCGGAGGAAGCCCTCGGCCACGACCTCGTAGACGAGGCGCCCGCACGCGTCACCGGTGGCCGGCTCCGCCTCGAAACGCGCCTCCGAACGCAGGACCGTGCGCACCGTCGTCTTGATGGACGAGCCGGCGGAGGCGAGGGCGGCGAAGTCCTGGCGGCCGAGATAGAGGGCGGCCGCGGCCTGCACCGCGGCCGCATCGAGGGCGCCGCGATGATGGCCGGCCTGCCGTCGGCGGGTGGGGAGCTGCAGCGGTCCCAGATCCATCTCGTATCGATAGAGCTTCGACACCGCGTCCCGGCGGGCATCGAAGTCGGGGGCGGCGGCCTGGGCGGCCAGCACGCGCATGTCGTCGCCGAGCAGGCCGTTGAGGGCGCGAGCCAGCGCTTCGCCGGACATCTCGCGATCGAGGTCGAAGGACGCGACCTGCCCGAGGGCATGGACACCGGCATCGGTGCGCCCTGCCCCCACCACCGGGACGCGCGTACGATCACCCGCGAGCTTCACCAGCGCCGCCTCGAGGACGCCCTGGACGGTGCGCGCGACGATGGGCCGCGCGACGCTCGGCCGCGCCGCCTGCGCCTGCCAGCCCTCGAAGTCCGTCCCGTCATATGCGAGCGTCACACGGTAACGAGGCATGGAGTCACAGTCCTTCCGCAATCAACCACAAAGACACGAAGAAAACAAAGATCACAAAGATTCTGGTTCTGTTCTTTGTGTCCTTTGTTCCCTTTGTGTCTTTGTGGTTATTGCGGCGGCCGTTGACTCTGACTCAGGCCGTCGGCCGCGAGCCGGGCTTCTCGGCGCGGCTGCCCTGCGCGCAGAGCGGGCACGCGTCGGTCGCGTAGGTGGGAACCTCGATGGCGAGCAGGCTGCGGCGCGGCACACCGAGATCTACCGTCCCGCCGGTGCGGTCGACGAGGCTGCCCACCGCCTGCACCTTGGCTCCGGAGGTGCGAAGCACGTCGATCACCTCACGCGTGGAGCGGCCGGTGGTCACGACGTCTTCGACGATCACGACCGACTCGCCCTGGCGCAGCTCGAACCCGCGGCGGAGGACCATCGCGTCGCCCAGACGTTCGGTGAAGAGGGCACGGCAGCCCATCGCGCGCGCGACCTCGTGGGCCACGATGACACCGCCGAGCGCGGGTCCGATGACAGCCGTCGGCGGATCGCCTTCGAGCACCAGACGCAGCAGGTCCGCGAGCTCGGCCCCGAGCCGCGTGGCCACCACCGGATCCTGGAGGACGAGGGCGCACTGGAGGTAGCGGGGCGAATGAAGACCCGAGGAGAGGACGAAATGCCCCTCGAGGAGCGCGCGGCGCTCCTTGAACAACCCCAGGATCGACTCGGCCATGATGCCCGTTACTCTAACCGAATTAGCCCGGTGGTGTTTGACCCTCGTATACTGGCCGGTCTGGAAACGATGAAGACGCCGATCTCCGCGGTTCTGATGACGCTCAACGAGGAGGTACGCTTAGGCGCCGCCCTGGCCAGCGTGGCCTTCTGCGACGAGACGATCGTCCTGGACGCCGGCTCCACCGATCGCACCCGCGACATCGCCCACGCCTTCGGCGCCCGCGTCCACGTGAACACCCCCTGGCCCGGCTACGTCGCCCAGCGCAACATGGCGCTCGATCTCGCGCGGCACGACTGGGTCCTGGTCCTGGACGCCGACGAGCGCGTGACGGCGGCGCTGCGCGCGGAGGTGGAGCGCCTGCGCGCCGCCGGCTTCGAGTGCGACGGGTACCGCATCCCGCGCGTGGCCCACTACCTCGGGCGGTGGATACGCGCCACCGACTGGTATCCCGACCCGCAGCTCCGCCTCTTCGATCGCCGCCAGGGACGATGGGTGGGAAGCCTCATCCACGAGTCGGTGCGCGTCCCCGGCCGCGTCGGACGCCTCCGGGCGGAGCTCGAGCACATCCCCTACTTCGACCTCGCCGATCACCTGCGGCGGATCGACCGCTACACGACGCTGTGGGCGGAAGAGGCCCATGCGCGCGGCCGGCACGCGTACGCGGCCGAGCTTTTCCTCACGCCGATGTGGGCCTTCCTCCGCAACTACGTGATCCGGCGCGGCGCCGTGCTGGGGACGGTCGGGCTCACCGTCTCCACCGTGAACGCGTTCTACACGTACCTCAAGGTGGCGAAGCTGTACCAGCTCGCAAACGAACGGCAAGGATGAAGGTGCTGCACGTGGACAGCGGCCGCGACTGGCGCGGCGGACAGAACCAGGTCCTGCTCGCCTGCACGGGCATGGCCGCGCGCGGCCACGAGGTCGTCCTCGCCTGCCGCCGCGGCTCGCCCCTCGAAGAGCGCGCCCGCGCGCAGCAGGTCACGGTGTCCGCGGTCGACTTCGGCGGCGAGCTCTCGCCGCGCCCGGCGTGGCAGGTGGCGCGCCTCGTGCGCGAGGCGCAGCCGCACGTCGTGCAGGCCCACGATCCCCATGCGATCACCGCCTCCCACGCCGCCCTCCGGTCCCGCGCGCGGCGCCAGCTCGTGGCCACGCGGCGCGTCGACTTCGTGCCGCGCGGCGTCTTCGCGCGATGGAAGTACCGCGCGGCCGCCCGTGTGGTGGCGGTCAGCGGGGCCATCCGCCGGATCCTCGCCGACGCCGGCGTGGACGACGCGCGGCTGCGGCTCGTGTACGAGGGTGTGCCCGATCGCCCCGCCGCCGCCGGCGGGCGCGAGGCCTTGCGGGTTCTGGGCGTTCCGGAAGGCGCGCCCGTGGTGGGCAACATCGCCGCCCTCGTCGATCACAAGGACCACGCCACCCTGCTGCGCGCCGCCGCCCTCGTCCGCCCGAAGCGGCCGGACGCGCGTTTCGTGATCGTCGGCGACGGCGAGCTCAGGGGGGCGTTGACGGCACAGGCGCGCGCGGCGGGCCTCGACGGGTATGTCCTCTTCGCCGGCTTCCGCGAGGACGTCGACCGGCTGCTGCCCGCCTTCGACGTCTTCTGCCTCTCGTCGCACATGGAGGGGCTCGGCACGATCGTCCTCGATGCCATGGCGTTCGCGCGGCCGGTGGTGGCCACCGCCGCCGGCGGCATCCCGGAGTCGGTGGCCGACGGCGTGACGGGGCGGCTCGTGCCCGTCCGCGATCACGCCGCGCTCGCGCAGGCGCTCGTCGCGATGCTCGACGATCCGACGGGCGCCGTGGCCTTTGGCCGCGCCGGGCGCGCGCGCTACGAGGAGCGCTTCAGCGCCGAGCGCATGGTGTCGGAGACCCTGGCCGTCTACCAGGAACTTGCCCCCCAAGGAGCGACGTCTCGTCCGGATAGGGGGCGGCAATGAACGCGCGGCCGGTGGCCATCGTGAACCCGCGGGCGGGGGTCATCGCGCGGGCGGCCATGGCGGCGGTGCGCAGCGCGAAGGGGCGCTGGCAGGGCCTGGAGGTCTGGCTGACGGAGAGGCGCGGCCATGCCGGCGACCTCGCACAGCAGGCCGTGCGCGAGGAGCGCGAGATCGTGATCGCCTGCGGCGGCGACGGCACCGTCAACGAGATCGGCGGCGTGTTGATGGGGACGCCGGTGACGCTCGGCCTCGTCCCCGCCGGCTCGGGCAACGGCCTCGGCCGGGCGCTCGGGATCTCGCGGAGCCCGATACGGGCGCTCAGCGTGCTGTCGAGCGCGGTGCCGCGCGGGATGGATGTCGGGATGGTCAACGGCAAGCCGTTCCTGAACGTGGCCGGCGCCGGCTTCGACGCCGCCGTCGGCTACGCGTACGACCTGCACGGCCAGGCGGGCGGGCGCCGCGGGCTCCTCAACTACTTCCGCGTCGGCCTGAAGACGGCGTGGGGCTACAAGTGCGAGGAGTTCCGCATCGAAGTTGGGGGAGCGGCCGGCCCCAGCGGGAAGTTCCTGCTCGTCGCCTTCGCCAACGGCCAGCAATACGGAGGCGGCGCGCTGATCGCGCCGCTCGCCCGCCTCGACGACGGCCTCGTCGACGTGGTGAGCATCGAGGACGCGCCGCTGGCCGAGATGTTGTGGCACGCGCCCCTGATGCCGATCGGCCGCATCCAGGGCTTCCGGCGTTATGCACGCACGGCCGCACAGAGCGCCGTGCTCACGGGCTCGGGGCCGATCGCCTATCACCGCGACGGCGAGCCGGAGCCGCCGGTGGACAAGCTCGAAGTGACAGTGATGCCGCGGGCGCTCCGCGTGCTGGTGCCGGCGGCCACCGTGAAGGCGCCCGCCGGCCCGTTTTCACCAGCGAACGACTAGGCTTGCGGGGTCTTGCGCGCGAGTGCGCCCGCGAGACGCTCGAGCAGCCGGGTGTCCTGGGCGGTGAAGGCGTCGCGGAAATCGCTCCAGACCTCCACGATGGCCCAGAGGCCCGCCTCGGTGCGCACCGGGGCGATCATCACGCTGCCGACGGTGAGACCGACGCCGTTCCACGCGGGATTGCCCGCCACCTCGGAGACGACGGTCGGCTTGGGACCCGTGGCCGCGTCGGCCAGCGGTCCGCCGCCCGACCAGACACGCTCGGGACCCGCCGGGCGATCGACCGACGTGTGCACTACGAGGTCCTCGCCGTCGGCCACGTAGGCGGTGATCGCACTATAACGCGCGAACTTCTTCTTCAGGGTTTCGACGGAGACCTTGAGCGCGTCTTCGAAGGACGACGCCTTCTTGATGGTCTCCTCGAGCTCCTTGAACACCGTCTCGCGCCGCTGCGCCGTCTTGCGGGCGAGGTCGGTCTTCCACGGCTTGTCCTCTTCGGTCATCGACGCCATGTTCACCTCGGTACACTACCTCCTGTGCCGGCGTCGGCCCAACGCATCGTCCCGCCGGCGGCGGACGACGGCTACCCACGGGTCGCGGCGGGAGCGGCGCGGTGCCGCTCGAAAGAGCCTGTCCTCTGAGCTTCGGGTCGCCCCAGCGATCGAGAGGGGTACCAGCGGGATCTCTAGATTATATCAGGAATCAACTGCCGCGATTCCGCTGGCGCAGCAGCTCGGCCACGCGAGGGTGATCGGGGGCGATCAGGGCGAGCTCGGCTAAGGCCTTCTGCGCGTCGTCCGGCTTGGTGCCGGCATTCACCTGGGCCAGCAGCGCAGTGACCCGCCTCTCGTCCGCCGCCTCGGCGTCCCGCCGCGTCTTCTGCTCCGTCCGCCAGAGGATCTCCGCCGCCTCCTCGCAGTTCGGATCGAGCTTGAGCGCGCTCCGCATCTCCGTGAGGGCCCGCGTGTACTCCCCGGCGTCGTAGTGCGCCCGTCCCTTCTTGACGTGCTCCCGGATCTTGGCCCGCGCCTGCTCGCCGACCTTCGCCTCCTCCGCCGCCGTGCGCCGGGCGCGAGGAAACACGGCACGGCCGGCCGTGCGCCGCACGACCTGCTCGACGGCCTGCAGGTCCTTCACCACCGGCTCCATCGCCTGGTAACGCTTCTCCGGCACCTTGTTCATCATCCGGTGGATGACCGCGGCCAGCTTCGCGGGCAGGTCGGGATTCAGGGTGAGGATGGGGGTCGGCTCGTGCGAGAGGATCTGGTACAGCACCGAGTGCAGCGTCTTGCCCTTGAAGGGCTTTTCCAGGGTGAGGAACTCGTAGAAGACGCCGCCCGCGGAGAAGATGTCCGAGCGATTGTCGACAGCCTTGCCCATCGCCTGCTCGGGCGACATGTAGTCGGGGGTGCCGAGGATGACGCCGCGCCGCGTGATGGTGCCGCCGGTACCGAGGCGGGCCAGGCCGAAGTCGAGGATCTTCACCGGACCCGACTTCTGGACGAGGATGTTGGCGGGCTTGACGTCGCGGTGCACCACGCCCTTCGAATGCGCGTAGCCGAGGCCGTGGCCGATCTCGATCATGATGCGGATGCGGTCGAGCAGCGACACGTCCGCCGCCTTCTCGATCATCGAGCGCAGGTCGCTGCCGTCGAGCAGCTCCATGGCCATGAAGAGATGGCCCTCCGATTCGCCCTGGTCGTAGACGGTGACGACGTTGGGATGGCTGAGGCGGCCGATGGCTTCCGCCTCGCGGCTGAAGCGCTTCTGCAGCTCCTCTTCGCCGGTGAGGTCGGCGGAGAGCATCTTGAGGGCGAGCATGCGGCCGAGGGCCTTGTCCCGGGCGCGGTACACGATCCCCATGGCGCCCTCGCCGAGCTTGTCGATGATCTCGTAACGGCCGACGGTCGTCGTCACCCGCGGTCCTCCGCCGCCGGGGCGCCGCCTATTCGGAATATCGCAGCAGCACCACCGAGACGTTGTCCTTGCCGCCGGCGTCGTTCGCGGCGGCGATCAGCTTGGCGGCCGTCTCGTCGAGGGACGCGGGCAGAGGCGTGATCGAGGCCAGGATCTGCTCGTCGTTGATCATCGAGTGCAGGCCGTCGGAGCACAACATGGCGATGTCGCCCGTCTGGAACCGGTGCTCGACGACGTCTGTTTCGATGGTCTCCTTGGCGCCCACCGCCTTGGTGATGACGTTCCGCAGCGGATGCTTTTCGATCTCGGCTGCGCTCAGGATGCCTTCCGCCCAGGCCGCCGACACCCACGAGTCGTCGCGAGTGAGCTGCGTCAAGGCGCCGTTGCGCAGGACGTAGACACGGCTGTCGCCCGCCCAGCCCACCGTCATCACGTTGGCAGTGACGACGGCGGCCACCACGGTGGTGCCCATGCCGGTGTACTCCTCGCGGTTGTCCGCGGCTTTGTACACCTTCTTGTTGGCGAGCTTGATCGCCGTCTTCAAACGGTTGCCGTCGAACGAGAGGTTCACGTCCAGCCCGAAGGGCCAGGTGATCTCCTTCTCGCGATGGCTCTTCTGGATGAAGGAGGCGATGCTCTCGATGGCCATCTTGGAGGCCACCTCGCCCGCGTTGTGCCCGCCCATCCCGTCGCACACCGAATACAGACCCGTCTCGGGGTCGACGAGGATGCTGTCCTCGTTCAGCTTGCGGCGTCGTCCGACGTCGGTCTGACCGACGGCCTCGAGCATGCCTGAAGTCTCCCTGCGCCAGAAAGCATAAGAGCAGAGCCGGCGGGACACAAGCCGCGGCGGCTAAGCTCTTTCCATGGACCCCCGCATCTCGCGGACCGCCCGCTCCATCCCGACGAGCGTGGCACGGGCCACGATGCTGTGACCGATGTTGAGCTCGATCATCTCTTCGATCGCCGCGACCGCGCCCACGTTGACGTAATTGAGGCCGTGGCCCGCGTGGACCTGCAGGTTGAGCTTGCGTCCCAGGCGCGCCCCCTCCGTCACCGCGCGCAGCGCGACGGTCCGGGCGCGATCGTTGGCGGCATCGGCGTAGGCGGCGGTATTGATCTCGATCGCCTCCGCCCCCAGCTTCTGCGCCTCGCGGACCTGCTCGAGGTCGGCGTCGATGAAGAGGCTCACGTGGATGCCGCCCTCTTGCAGCATCTTGACGATGGGCTTGAGCTGGGCGCTGTTCAGGATGGCATCGAGGCCGCCTTCGGTCGTGATCTCCTCGCGGCGCTCCGGTACCAGCGTCACCTGGTCGGGCTTGACGGTCAGGGCGAGGCGCACCATCTCCTGGGTGGCGGCCAGCTCGACGTTGAGACGCGTCTTCACCACCTGGCGGAGGATCTCGACGTCGCGGTCCTGGATGTGCCGGCGGTCCGAGCGCAGGTGGACGGTGATGCCGTCCGCGCCGCCCAGCTCGGCCAGGACGGCGGCGTGCACCGGATCCGGCTCCTTCGCCCGCCGCGCCTGGCGAATGGTGGCGATGTGGTCGATGTTCACGCCCAGCCGCGTCCGCTTGCCGCTCATTTCTTCCGTCCTCGGGAGCCGATCATCATGGCGTCGATCGAGAGACGTCCGGGACCCACCAGCGCGATGGCGATCATCGCGGCCAAGTAGACGAGGGCGGGCTCCGGATTCCCCCAGGCCTGTCGCTGCTCCTCCGAGGCGGTGACGAGCCCCAGCTTCGCGAGCAGCAGGTCGTGCGCATGATGACGCAGGAACGCCGCCACCACCATCGCCGAAGCGGCAATGCTGGCGGCGATGCGTGTCCCGAGGCCGAGGGCGACCCCCAGACCGCCCACCACCTCGGCCAGCGCGGCCAGCCAGGCGAAGACAGTGGGCGCCGGGAAGCCGAGCGCGGCCACCGACTCCGGGAACTTCGACGTCCCCGCCTGCAGCTCCACGAGCTTGGGCCAGCCGTGTACGGCGGCGAGCCCGAGCCCGGTCAGCCGCAAGACGAGCAGGCCGAGATCAATGCGCACCCGCGCCCTCCGCGCCGATCGCCCGCGTGGCGGCGTCGACGATCGCCTGGGTGAGGCCGCGGATCTCGGCCTCGTCGGGGCCTTCCGCCATCACCCGCAGCAGCGGCTCCGTGCCGGAGTAGCGGACGACGAGACGGCCGCGGCCGTCCAGGACCGTGCGCGCGCGGTCGAGAGCCTCGCGCACGAGGGGCACCGTCTCGATGTCGACGCGCTCGCGCACACGGGCGTTCAGGAGGATCTGGGGGTAGACGGGCAGGTCGGCGGCGAGATCGCCGAGCGTACGGCCGCTGGCCTTGACGATGCTCAGGATCTCGAGGGCGGTGAGGAGGCCGTCCCCCGTCGGCTCGTGGTCGAGGAAGATGACGTGGCCGCTCTGCTCTCCGCCGAGGTTGCCGCCGCGCCGCTCCATCTCGTCGAGGACGTTGCGGTCGCCGACGGCGGTCCGCACCAGGGGGATGCCGAGCTTGCCCAGGGCGTGCTCGAGGCCGAGATTGCTCATCACGGTGGCGACCACGGCGCCGCCGGTGAGACGCCCTTGCGCGTGCAGGTCGCGCCCGGCGATGAAGAGCACGTGGTCCCCATTGATCACCCGGCCGCTCGCGTCCGCCAGCATCGCGCGGTCGCCGTCGCCGTCGAACGCGACCCCGACGTCGGCCCCGGCGGCCACGACCTCGGCCGCCACGTGCTCGGGCACCGTGGCACCGCACTCGCGGTTGATGTTGCGCCCATCGGGCCGGTCGTGACGGACGTCGACGGTCGCCCCCAGCGATTCGAACAGCCCACGGGCGATCGGCGAGGTCGCGCCGTTGGCGCAATCGACGATCATCTTCAAGCCCGCCAGAGAGCCGTTGCCGAAGGCGCGCCGCAGGTGGGCGACGTAGGCGGGGCTGAGATCCTGGAGGGGCGGAGGCGGCGCCTCCACCGTGCTCGTATCGAGCGCATCGATGAAGGCCTCCGTCTGCTCCTCTAGCTCGGTGGTGAACTTGCGGCCGCCCCCGCCGAAGACCTTGATGCCGTTGTCCGCGTACGGATTGTGGGAGGCGGACAAGACGACCCCGAGATCGAACCCGTCGCGCCGCGACAGGTGCGCGACGGCGGGGGTAGGGATGACGCCGGTGGACACGACCTCGGCGCCTTCGCGCCGCAGGCCGGCGGCGATGTGGGCCTCGAGCAGGGGCGAGCTCTCGCGGGTGTCGCGGCCGATCAGCACCCGCGGCCCCCTATCCGAACGAGACGCCGCCCCTTGGGGGGCGAGCTTCTGGTCGCGGAGCGCACGCACGAGCGCGCGGCCGATCCGCTGCACGGTGGCGGGATCGAGCGGCGGCTCCCCCGCCTTCCCCCGAATCCCGTCCGTCCCAAAGTAACGACCCATCGAGTTCTTCTGCTCCTGGTTGTTGACTACGGACTCGCCGAGCTCCCGTCCCGCCGCGAATCCTTAGGCACCGGGCCGACCTGCGCGGTGACGCGGACGGGCTTGGGATCGACCACGCGGACCAGCGGGTCGGGCAGCTCGAGGCCGACCTCGCGCACCAGCGTGATCTGCGCCTGGTCGACCGGCACCGGCTGCGTGGCGATGGACTCGAGCGCGGCCACGCGGCTCTTCGGGCCGGTGACCATCACGATGTCCGGCTCGCACTTCACCCCGGCGACACGGAAGCCGTTCGCCGGGCGTCCCTCCAGCCGCGCCTTGACGGGCAGGGTCCGTCGCAAGCTCGGCTCCAGCACGAACGAAAACGACGCCGGCCGGATGGCGGCGACCTGCAGTGCGTACGGCACTCGCACATCCGCGGCGGCGATGTACGCGGTGCGCGGCCCGGGCCCTACGCCGCGCAGATCGACCTGGATGTACACCTCGCCCGGCTTCAGGCGCGGCACGAGGCCGGGAGCGCCCCGCAGCCAGACCTCGAGGCTCCGGGGCACCGATCCCACGACCTCGAGGCGGTCCGGCACGTTGCGGAACTCGATGGGGGCGTCGACCGGCGCCTGGGCGTTCTTCTCCGCCGCTACCGCGAACCAAAGCGACAGGGCCAGCGCGCCACTGACCAGGCGCAGCGCGATGTCGTCCACGCGGAGGCGCATCAGCTCTTGGGCTCCCGGGCCGCGACGGGCGCGGCGGCCGCGGCCTCGTCGGCATCGGCATCGAGCTCGAACGCCTCGAGCAGCGCCAGCTTCAGCGAGCGCCCGTCGAAGCCACGGCGGATCTGTCCACCCGCCACCAACGAAATGATGCCGGTCTCCTCCGAGACGACCACCGTCACCGCGTCGGTATCCTCGGTGACGCCGATGGCCGCGCGGTGGCGGCTCCCCAGCGTCCGTGACAGCTCGGGGTTGACGGTGAGAGGCAGGAAACAGGCGGCGGCGGCTACGCGGTTGCCCTGGAGCACCACCGCGCCGTCGTGCAGCGGCGTGTTGCGGTTGAAGATGCTGATGAGCAGGTCATAGGTGACGATGGCATCGAGGGCGATGCCGGTCTCGATGTAGCTGCGCAGGCCCATCTCGCGCTCGAGGACGATGATGGCCCCCGTCTGCGTGGAGGCCAGCGTCGTGCACGCCAGCACGACCTCGTCCACCACCTCCTCCGTCTTGCGCGAGGTGAAGGCCCCCAGGAAGGGTGTCTTGCCCATGTGGGCGAGCACCTTCCGTATCTCCGCCTGGAAGACGACGATGAGGCCGAAGACCGCGTACGGAAGGACGTTGTGCATGAGCCACGTCATCGCCTGCAGGTCGAGCCACTGCGACGTCCAATAGAGGACGACCATGAGGCCGGCTCCGAGGGCCATCTGCAGCGCGTGCGTGCCGCGGAGGAATTGAAGGAGCTCGTAGAAGATGAAGGCGACGAGGAGGACGTCGAGGGCGTCCACCCACGTGAACCCGGCGGATTGGAACAGGGCCGTCAGCCTCTCTAACACGCGCTCCCTCGAATCGCGTCACACACCCGGACGACGTCCATCATCTCCGAGACGTCGTGGACGCGCACCAGGTGCGCGCCCGCCATCACGCACGCCGCCACCGCCCCCGCCGTGCCCATGAGGCGGGCGTCGGGGGGACGGTTCACGATCTTCGCCATGAAGCTCTTCCGCGACGGCCCGACCAGCACCGGCCGGTCGAGCCGCGCGAGCTCCGGCAGGCGTCGCAGCGTCTCCAGACTGTGCTCCGCCGCCTTGCTGAACCCGATACCGGGATCGACGATCACCCGATCGCGGGCGACGCCGGCCTCCTCGCCTCGGCGGATCGCTTGCTCGAGCTCGGCCGCGACCTCGCCCATCACGTCCTCGTAGCGCGGCTCGCGGTGAACCTGGCCGAAGCCGCCGCGCAGGTGCATCAGCACCGCCGGCACCCCCGCCCGTGCCACCACCCGCGCCATCTCCGGATCGAACGAGAACCCGCTGACGTCGTTGACGAGGTCGGCCCCCGCGTCGAGGGCCGCCTGCGCCACTTCCGATTTGCTGGTGTCGATCGAGAGCCGCCCGCGGCCGGCGCGCCGAAGCGCCTCGATCACCGGAACCACCCGCCGCCGCTCCTCGGCCGCGTCGACGGCGGCGGCGTTGGGACGCGTCGACTCGCCCCCGACGTCGACGATGTCGGCCCCCGCCTCGAAGAGGGCCAGGCCGTGGGCCACGGCCCCCCCCGGCGCGTCGAAGCGGCCTCCGTCGGAGAAGGAGTCGGGGGTGACATTGAGCACGCCCATGACCCAGGTCCGCTCCCCCAGGACGAGCCGCTCACCACGGAGGGTGAGCGGGTATTTTTTTCGTTCTCCCCACGTCGCGTGCGAGCCGGTCATCTTATTTCACACTCGTGAAGTGACGCGACGTCGCGTCACTCACGAGTGCGGGGCCTGCGGGGCCACCACCGCCGAACTATGGGGCGGCTCCTCGGCCCCGGCCCCGAACCTCGCCCATGCGTGCCGTTACGACGTCGGCTTGGGATGGGCCATCGGGGGCGGCAGGATCCCGCCTGCGCGCTCTCCGGTGTCCACCACCTTTTCTTCCTTGCCTTCCCGTGGCGGCGGCGCGACCGGCTTCGGCGTCCGAATGTCCATGGGCTGCCCGGCCAGGAGCTGCTTGAGCTGCTGCGCGTCCAACACCTCGTGCTCGAGGAGCATCTCGGCGACCTTCACGAGCATGTGCTGGTTCGTGGTGAGGACGCCGTTCGCCCGCTCGTACTGCTCCGTCACGATCCTCCGGATCTCGGCGTCGATCTTGAGGGCGGTCGCCTCGCTGTAGTCCTGGTGCCGATTGAACTCCTTGCCCAGGAACACCTGCTCTTCCTTCTTCCCGTAGGTGAGGGGGCCCAGGTCGTCGCTCATGCCCCACTCGCAGACCATCTTGCGCGCCATCTCGGTGGCGACTTCGATGTCGTTCTGCGCGCCCGTCGTGATCTGCCCGAAGGTCATCGCCTCCGCGATGCGGCCGCCCATGGCGACGGCGATGCGCGCCTCGAGCTGCTCCTTCGTGTAGTTGTGCTTCTCCTCGCTGGGGAGCTGCTGGGTGACGCCCAGGGCCATGCCGCGGGGGATGATCGTGACCTTGTGCAGCGGGTCGGTGTCCGGGAGCAGGGCGGCGAGGAGCGCGTGTCCCGCCTCGTGATAGGCGGTGATCTTCTTCTCCTCGTCGGTGATGATCATGCTCTTGCGCTCGGCGCCCATCAGGACCTTGTCCTTGGCCGACTCGAAGTCGGACATGGTCACGAACTTCTGGTTGCGCCGGGCGGCGGCCAGGGCCGCCTCGTTCACGAGGTTGGCGAGGTCGGCGCCGGAGAAGCCCGGCGTGGCCCGGGCCAGCACGGAGATATCGACGTCGTCGCTGAGCGGGATCTTGCGGGTGTGAACCTGCAGGATGCCCTCGCGGCCGCGCACGTCGGGACGCGAGACCACGACCCGGCGGTCGAAGCGGCCCGGACGCAGCAGCGCCGGATCGAGGACGTCGGGCCGGTTGGTGGCCGCGATCAGGATGACGCCGTCGTTCGATTCGAAGCCGTCCATCTCCACCAGGAGCTGGTTGAGGGTCTGCTCGCGCTCGTCGTGGCCGCCGCCCAGGCCGGCGCCGCGATGGCGGCCGACGGCGTCGATCTCGTCGATGAAGATGATGCAGGGCGCGTTCTTCTTGCCCTGCTCGAACAGGTCGCGCACGCGCGAGGCGCCGACGCCGACGAACATCTCGACGAAGTCGGAGCCCGAGATCGAGAAGAACGGGACGTTGGCCTCGCCGGCGATGGCGCGCGCCATGAGCGTCTTGCCCGTGCCGGGAGGGCCCATGAGCAGCACCCCCTTGGGGATGCGCCCGCCCAGCTTCTGGAACTTCTGGGGCTCGCGCAGGAACTCGATGATCTCCTGCAGCTCTTCCTTGGCCTCGTCCACGCCGGCCACGTCCTTGAACGTGACCTTCTTCTGCTGCGAGGCGAGCAGCTTGGCCTTGGACTTGCCGAAGGA
>Ga0114129_10008993_pt1 | contig 14245 bp, 17 predicted proteins | sample RhiMetdeltSRZDD1_FD_80071 | JGI IMG/M metagenome (GOLD analysis project Ga0114129, IMG submission 80071) | Populus rhizosphere microbial communities from Tennessee, USA - Rhizosphere MetaG P. deltoides SRZDD1 (version 2) (version 2) | ecosystem: Host-associated > Plants > Roots > Rhizosphere >... | reverse complement strand
CAGAACCTGACCTGGGAGGAGGCCGCCTCCTACGGGCTCACCTACTTCACCGCCTACCGGATGCTGCTCACCCGCTGCAACATGCAGGCCGGCGACCGCGTGCTGATCTGGGGCGCCGCCGGCGGCCTGGGCGTGTTCGCCACCCAGCTGTGCAAGCTGACCGGCGCGAAGGCGGTCGGCGTCGTGTCCTCCCCCGAGAAGGGCCAGCTGCTCGAGCAGATGGGCATCGACGGCTGGATCGACCGTAATGAGTTCAAGGGCATGATGCGCACCGGCAACGAGAGTCCCGACGAGGAGAAGGCGCGCTTCAAGGTGTCGCGCGAGTTCTCGAAGAAGGTCAAGGAGATCCTCGGCGACGCGCCCGACATCGTGTTCGAGCACGTCGGCCAGGCGACGTTCCCGACCTCGGTGTTCACGGTGAAGCCGTTCGGCAAGGTCGTGATCTGCGCCGGGACGACCGGCTACAACCTCGACTTCGACGTCCGCTACCTGTGGATGCGCCAGAAGGAGATCATCGGCTCGCACTTCGCGAACGCCTACGAGTGCACGAAGGCGAACGAGCTCATCGAGTCCGGCGAGATCCGCCCCGTCCTGTGGCGGACGATGCCGTTCGAGGGCGTCGCCGAGGCGCACCAGCTGATGAAGGAGAACAAGCACCTCGGCAAGATCTCGATCCTCGTGGGCGCCGAGAAGGAGGGCGAGGGCAAGACGGCCGAAGGCCCGGGCGCAATCTACGCGGAGGTCGGCAACTGATGCCCGACGCCGGAGTTCCAGGCGAGGGCGCTCCTGCCGGCAGCGGCATCGGGCTGACCGGCGTGATCGTGCAGATCAAGTGGGTCGCCAACCCGTTCCGGGGCGACAAGTTCGAGGCGGCGTGGCGGCCGGCCGCGGAGAAGGTCTTGAACTACGGCGCCACGTGGTGGGCGTTCCTGCGCGCCGCGGACGGGCGGCTCGACTTCACCCAGCTCGCGATGTTCCCCAACAAGGTCGACTTCGACCGCTACTGGTACTCCGAGGAGATCGCCGAGGCGCGCGCGCTCGCGCAGGGCCTCTACCAGGTGCCGGTCCTCCCGAGCTACTGGGAGGTCTCGGGGATCGGCGAGCTGCAACCCGAAGACGCCCTTTCCTAACCGCCCTACCGCCTTTAGGCTGGGGCCGTGCCTCGCGCTGGCCCGCTGCGGTACTGGTCGCTCACTCTCTTGGGCGGTGTCGTCGTGCTCGCCTCGGTGGCGGCCCTCGTCTGGGGCACCGCCAACCTGATCGGCACCGAAAGCTGCGGCACCAGGACGACGCACGAGTGCTCGTCCGAGACCGGGCTTCACATCACGGCCGTCGTCCTGGCTCCATTCGCAGCGGGGTTCGGCGGGATCCTGCTTGCATTTCGCGGCGGAGGGACGATGCGCTGGCGACGCGAGAAGCGCGTCGCCGACATGGTCGCCCGCGGCGAGATGCCCGCGCCCGTCGTCAAGCGGCCCACCTCACCGCCGCCCCAGCTGCCCTCGGACCCGCCCGCTACGTGGAAACCAGGAGGTACCTGATGTCAGACGAGCTGCAGCTTCAGTTCGAGGTGAATGAGCGGCCTGCCTCTGTGCTCGACGCGTGGCGGCGCGAGCCGCCGGAGGCGCTCAAGGACGGCGGCTACGAGCTCACCGACGAGTCGTTCAACTCCCTCACGTGGGAGGCGCGCTACATGGACTGGCCGCAGAAGGTCCTCGTTTTCTGCACGCTCGGATTCGCGCTTCTGTTCCGGGGCTTCATGACGAGCGTCTTCCGGCTGACGGCGCGCTTCGACGAGGAGGGCGCGGGCACGCGCGTGACGATGGTCGGCAAGGCGCACCCGCGGACGCGCGCCGCGCTCGGCGAGCTGGTCGCAGAGCACGGCGGGTCCACCGGTTTGAGCTTCGGCACCTAGCGGTGCCTACATCTCGGCGAGGATCTCCTTCTTCTTCTCCTCGAACTCCGCCGGCGTGATCAGCCCGGAGTCGCGCATCTGGCCGAGCTTCTCGAGCTTCGTTGCCGGGTCCTCGGCCGCGGCGTTCGCCTGCGCCTGCCGCATGGCCGCGTCGGCGGCACCTGAGTAGGTCGACTGCAGACCCGCGGTGACCGCGGCCATGTCGCCGCCCGCGGCAGCGATCGAGGCCTGCTGCGCGTCCCACTGGACGGCCACGCGCTCCGGCTCGTCGGGAAGCACCTTGACCGGGATCTCCATGCCGACGGTGATCGCTGCCTTCATCCTCGCGGTCGGGAAGACGTAATCGATCACGTACGGCTCGCCGTTCGGCGGATGGATTTCGAGCGGGATGTGCATGGCGAACTTCTCGCCCGGCACCGGCTCCGCGAAGCCCTTCACGACGGCCTTCGCGGCAACACCGTTCTTCAAGACCTCCTTCTCGCCGCGGTCGTCGGCGAGCTTGCCGATGTCCTTGAACGAATCGCGGATCGACGGCATGCCGCCGTGATGCTGCGAGAGGTCCTTCAGGTCCTTCATCCCCTTGAAAAGTCCCATCGCTCCTCCTTACCAGCCGTAGATCAGCGCCGAGGTCGGCGAGTCCGGGTCGTACTTCACCGTGATTGCCGCACCCTCGGCGATCCCCTCGAGCTGCGCCGGCAGCATCGACTGGGAGATCGTCGTCTGGAACGGATCACCGTCCGCGGGGCGAATCGAGACGTCGAAGTCCACCTGCTGGCCGCCGCTGATGTCGGTCTGGCCCGTCGGCCGGATCGAATGCACGACGCCGGGTGCCTCGACGCCTGAGGCGGCGAGCTTCTGCGCGAGCTGGGCGTAGGCGGCCTGTGCGCCCATGTCGCCCATGCCCGCCATGCCGGCCATCCCGCCCTGGTTCGCCATCGCGCCCTGGGCTTGGGCCTGCATGTCCTTCATGTCCTTGAAGAGCCCCAAAGGGCCTCCCTTCATACGGGTGCGAGTCCAGCGCTGACACTACCCCCGGCCGCATCGAGGGGCAAGCTCCTAGGCTTCCCGGATCGCTCGCTCTCTCGCGTTCGTCGTTTCCGCCCTGACACTGCTGCTGATCGCGCCAGCCGCGCGTGCCGACCTGGCCTCGCTCAAGGCCAGCTGCAAGACCACCGACGCGGTCGACGGCCGCCGTTCGAACGCGATCCTGATCCCGTACCGCTTCTGTGACGACGGCCTGCCGCGGGTCGGCGGCCGCACTCCCAACGAGCGCGTCAAGCGCGCGGTCGCGGTGCCCGAGAAGTACGACGGCTACGCGGGGCTTCCCGCGGCGGTGGCCCCCGACCCCGGCGCCGGCGCCAACTCGGACGGGGACATCGCGCTGGACGCGAACGTCGCGCTGCCCGACCCGAAGCGACACCCGCGCCCCCGCGGCGGCTACCCGCTGATCGTGCTGCTCCACGGCTGCTGCCCCGGGTCGAAGGACGAGTGGCACGGGACGATCGATGCCCAGGGCGACAAGTGGCACTACACGGACGCGTGGTTCGCGGCCCGTGGCTACGTCGTGCTCAGCTACACGTCGCGCGGCTTCGTGAACGAGGACGGCCGCGGCTCGACCGGCGAGACCCAGCTCGGGCACCGCGCCTACGAGGTCAACGACCTCCAGTACCTCGCGGGTCTCTTGGCCGAGGACCCGTTCTTCGGCGTGAACCCCGAGCGCGTGGTCGTCTCGGGCGAGTCGTATGGAGGGGGCGTCGCCTGGCTCGCGCTCACGGATCCGGTCTGGCGCAGCCCGCGGAAGCGGATCAAGATGGAGCTCGCCGCGGTCGCGCCCAAGGACGGCTGGAGCGACCTGGCGAACGCGCTCGTGCCGAACGGGCGCTACCTGCAGGGCCAGGTCGCCCCCATCGATCCGGACACGGCGTTCTCGCGCTCGCCGCTGGGCGCCGCCAAACGCAGCCTGATCGCGGACACGTACGGGTCCGGCGTCACGCTTCCGCAGCCGATCGCGGACGCCTTCGCGTGTCTCGGCTCCAACACGCCGTTCGCCGCGAATCCTGTCTGCCCCGCGGTCCCGGGCGTGCTCGACTCGTTCATTCGCGAGCGCTCGGCGTACTTCCAGGAGCGCTTCTTCGGCCGGATGGCGGTCAACGAGAACTGGCGCATTCCGGTCTTCTCCGCCGGCAGCTTCTCTGACCAGCTCTACCCGCTCGAGGAGCAGCGGCGCATGGGCTCCGAGCTGCGCCGATTCGTGGCGAACTACCCGATCCAGGAGTACTACGGCGACTTCGGCAAGCACGCGCAGAACAAGGCGAAGGGGTGGGCGGACCTCTGTCAGAACAACCGCCACATCTGCACGTTCGGCGAGTACAAGCGCGGCTTCAACGTGCGCCCCGTGGAGCTCACCCGGCTGGGCGTCGCCGGCCGGCTCAACCGCTTCATCGACCACTACGCGCGGCCGCCCGGCAACGAGCACCAGGCCCGGCCGAGGCGAAACGTCGTGGTGTCGCTCCAGACATGCCCCCAGAACGCCAACAGGTCCTGGCCGCTCGACGAGCCGGGCGAGCGCTTCGAGGCAGACCTGTTCGAGAACCTCGCACCGAACCGGTGGATACTCGAGCTGGCGGGCGCGAGCGCGACGAGCTCCGACGTCTCACCCAACCCGCACGCGGACGAGGCGGATCCGGTGAGAGGCCCGTGCGCCGCGCATACGGGCTCCGCGGGAGCCGGCGTTGCGACCTACGACTCGGGCACGCTCGCCGGCGACGCCACGATGATCGGGCAGACGCGGGTGACCGCGTCCGTTCAGGGCGCCGCCGCCGGGCTCCAGCTGAACGCGCGTCTCTACGACCTCTTCCCAGACGGGCGGCAGGTCCTGGTCGATCGCGGCGTGCGCACGCTCACCGACGGCTCGGGCACCGTCGAGCTCGATCTCCACGGGAACGCGTGGCGATTCTTCGCGGGGCATCGCGTAAGGCTCGAGCTCGCCCAGGACGACGACCCCTACGTGAGGCGCTCCGACCAGGCGGGCACCATGACGGTCACCGGGGCGAAGCTGTCCGTGCCGATCCGCGAGATCGCCCCGGGGAACCCCGGCGAGGCGGGGCCCGACCTGCGCCTGCGCGTCTCGGCGCTGGCGGGCGGCGGCTTCGACCTCAAGGCGCGCTCCCCCACCGGAGAACGCGTCGCGATCGAGGAGTACGAGTTCTTCGTCCGCGACGCGAGCGGCGCTCTCCAGCCGCTGCCAGAGACCGACGACCGGCCGCGCCGGCGCTCGTTCGCCGGCGCCACGGGCACGACCTACACCTTCGCAGTGCGCGCGGTCGACGATCGCGGCGTGCGCGGCCCGCTGGCCGTCAAGAGCGCGACCGCCCGCTAGGGCACGAACCGGATCAGCCGGCCCGACTGGTGTAGCGTCACGTAGAGGGCGCCGCCGGGTCCGACGGCCACCCCGAGCGGATCATGGCGCCTGAAGCCGCGGGCGAAGCGCACGTCGTCGCTCCCTCCTCGCTTTAGCGGCACCCGCCGGACGACGCTGCCTGTGGGCGGTGACGCGATCGTCGAGCCGTTCTCAGCGACGAACGCGCTCGGCCCGAAGCGCCCGAAGCGCCTCGCGGCGGCGACGCCGCCGATCGCCGAGTGCGGCGCAAGCTCGGCAAGCGGCGGACGCGTTCCGCCGCAGCGGCCACCTCCGCTTCCCCAGCAGCGCGGGAAGCCGAAGTGCGGCACGGCGCCGGTCACGTCGAACCGGTTGAGCTCTTCGGGCGGGCGGTCGTTGCCCAGGTCGTCGCGGCCGTTGTCGGTGACGAGCAGCGTCCTCCCGTCGGGCTGGAATGCCAGCCCGTACGGGTTGCGTAGGCCGCGTGCCTCGATCTTCAGCCCGCGTCCGCTCGGCTTGAAGCTGACGATGGTCGCGCCGTAGCGCGACCCGGCCGCCGTGTCGCGCTTGCTGCCGACACCCAGATACAGGCGCCCGCCAGGGCCGGGAACGATCGAGTTGAGCCGATGCTGACCGGTCGGAATGCCCTTGATGACGGTGCGCTTGCGCTTGAAGCGGCGGCCGTTGAAGCGCGAATAGGCGGTCACGCGCCCGGTGTAGGTCCCGGGGGCGGCGCTGTAGGGCACCACGTGGCTGACGAAGAGCTTGCCGCGGAACCAGGTCAGCCCGAGGGCCGCGTTGAGCCGTCGCACGACATGACGCGGCCGCGCGCCGCGGCGCTTGACGTACCAGACGCCGTCGCTCGGCGAGACGCCGTATTGGGCCGACGTCATCCAGATCCCGCCGGCGGGATCGAACGCGATGTTGTTCGGGTGACCGAGACCGCGCGCGACGTTCTGCACGCGGACTCCCTTCGGCCCTCGGATCGCCGCCGACGCGGGGCCGGCGACGAGAAGGGAGAGGGCGACGACTGCGAGCGCGGCGCGCAGAGTGACCTCAGCCCTGCTCGAGGGGCGCCATCGTGAGCCCGGCGTCGTTCAGCTGCTCCCAGTACAGCTCCGCGGGCTCCTTCGCGCCCGCCCACACGATCGCCTGCCCGGAGTTGTGGATCTTGTCGGCGAAGCGGTAGCCCTGCTCGAGCGACACGCCGGGCACGACACGGGCGAGCGCCGACGCGACCCCGTCGAAGGTGTTGTGATCGTCGTTCAGGACGATCACGCGCCAGTTGTCCTCCAGGCCCGAGCCCGGACCGCCGACCTTCGGGAGCTCCACTGTTCCGGTCATTGGGCCTGTTGTTCCCAATATCGGCGCAAGCCCCACCAGATCTGATCGGGTGGCGCCGCCTGGAAGTAGCTGGGAGCGTCGTCCACACCGACCGCCTCGACCGTCTCCCCCACGATCTGGCGCTCGAACGTCGCCTGGTCCGCCACGGGCTCGCGGCGGCGCTCGATGTCAGCTGCGATCGCTTCCAGCTGGGCATCCACATCCTCGAAGCGGCCGAAGTGCGTCATGCACAGGGCCGTCGGCTCCAGCCCGCGGATCCGCTCGAGCGAGTCGAGCCATACGGGTAGGTCGATGTCGGGCGGCGGCGTGGGCGTGTACGTGTGCGTATGCGGTTGGATCCGGATCCCAGCCACGTCGCCGACGTACGCGTCCCCGGTCGTCTCGTGCAGGTACGTGACGTGATGCACGGCGTGGCCGGGTGTGTACTCGACCCGAAACCCGTCGAATCGCTCGCCGCCCGCGAGCGGTCGGATGTTCTCCTCGGGAACCGGGGCGAACTCGCCCCACAGAGAGTCCATCTCGTCGCCGTATACCCGCTTCGCGCTGGCCAGCAGCTTCGCGGGGTCGACGAGATGGCGCGCGCCGCGCTCGTGCACGTACACCGGAAGCTCCGGAAACCGCCGCACGAGCACGCCGGTGCCGCCTGCGTGATCGAGATGGATGTGCGTCAGAAGCAGGCCGCGCGGCGCCTCGCCGCCGAGGCCTTCGAGCAGCGTTTCGAGCGCAGTCGTGGGACCAGGGTCGACGATGAAGCCCTCGACCTCGAAGGCGCAGATCACCCGCTCGCGGCCGAGGTGCTTGACGTCGATCGGACGGCCCAAACGGGGGCGGACCATACAATTCACGATGTGAGCCACCGCCTCGACCAGCCGGACCGGCCGTGGGTGATGCGTACTTACGCGGGGCATTCGACCGCGCGCGAATCCAACGAGCTGTACCGGAAGAACCTCGAGAAGGGCCAGACCGGCCTTTCGGTCGCTTTCGACCTGCCCACCCAGACGGGCTATGACCCCGACCACGAGCTCTCGCGCGGCGAGGTCGGAAAGGTCGGCGTCTCGATCGCCCACAAGGGCGACATGCACACGCTCCTCGACGGCATCCCGCTGAACGAGATGAACACGTCGATGACCATCAACGCGACCGCCGCCTGGCTGCTCGCGCTCTACATGACGGTCGCGGAGGAGAACGGCGTCGGGCGCGACGTCCTCCAGGGGACGACTCAGAACGACATCATCAAGGAGTTCCTCTCGCGCGGGACCTACGCGTTCCCACCCGGCCCGTCGATGCGGCTGATCGCCGACATGATCGCCTTCACCGTCGACGAGGTCCCCAAGTGGAACCCGATCAACATCTGCAGCTACCACCTGCAGGAGGCCGGCGCGACTCCCGCGCAGGAGATCGCCTACTCGCTGAGTACCGCGCAGGCCGTCCTCGACCAGGCGCGCAAGCGCGTCGACGACGACACCTTCCCGAGGGTGTTCGGGCGCATCTCGTTCTTCGTCAACGCCGGCATCCGCTTCGTCGAGGAGCACGCGAAGCTGCGCGCGATGGGCCGGCTGTGGGAGCGGCTCGGGCGCGAGCGCTACGGCGTCACGGACGAGAAGATGCTGCGCTTCCGCTACGGCGTGCAGGTGAACTCGCTGGGCCTGACGGAGTCGCAGCCGGAGAACAACGTGATCCGCATCGTGCTCGAGGCGCTGGCCGTGACGATGGGCCGCAACGCCCGTGCGCGCGCGATCCAGCTGCCCGCATGGAACGAGGCGCTCGGCCTTCCGCGACCGTGGGACCAGCAGTGGTCGCTGCGGATCCAGCAGATCCTCGCGTTCGAAACCGACGTGCTCGACTACCCCGACATCTTCGAGGGCTCGCAGGTGATGGACGGGCTCGTCGACGAGCTGGCTGAGGCCGCCAGCGCCGAGATGGCGATCGTCGCCGAGCACGGCGGCGCGGTCGAGGCCGTCGACTACATGAAGACGCAGCTCGTCGAGTCGCACCGTGAGCGTGTGCGCAGGATCGAGAGCGGCGAGCTCAAGGTCATCGGCCAGAACGCCTACACGACGTCGGAGCGCTCGCCCCTCCAGGAGGGTGAGGACGGCGGCATCCTGACCGTCGACCCGCAGGTCGAGCAGGGCCAGATCGCGGCCGTGCAGGAGTGGCGCACGCAGCGCGACCAGACGGCGGTCGACGACGCGCTCACGAAGCTCGCCGCCGCCGCGCGCGACGAGTCGCAGAACATCATGCCCCCCACGCTCGAGGCCGCCGCCGCCGGCGCGACGACCGGCGAGTGGGCCCAGACCCTGCGCGACGTGTTCGGCGAGTACCGCGCGCCGACCGGCGTTCAGGACGCCGCCGCGACCGACGACGCCTCGCTCGCGGAGCTGCGCGAGGAGGTCGAGCGCGTCTCGGAAGCGCTCGGTCGCCGCGTGAAGATCCTCGTGGGCAAGCCCGGCCTGGACGGGCACTCGAACGGCGCCGAGCAGATCGCCGTGCGGGCGCGCGACGCCGGCATGGACGTCGTCTATCAGGGAATCCGCCTGACGCCGTCCGAGATCGCGCGCACGGCCGCGGACGAGGGCGTGCACGTGGTCGGCCTCTCGATTCTCTCGGGATCGCACCGCGAGTTGATCCCGACCGTCCTGAGCGAGCTGAAGGAAGCGGGCGCCGACGTGCCCGTCGTGGTCGGCGGGATCATTCCGCACGCGGACGAGGAGGCGCTGCTCGCGTCCGGGGTCGCTCGCGTCTACACGCCGAAGGACTTCGAGATCACCCGCATCATGGGCGACATCGTCCGGCTCGTGGCCGAGCGCCACAACGTCGCCGCTGCCGCTTGACCGACGGCCAGGAGCTCGGCCGCCGCCTCCGCGAGCGCGACCGTTCGGCGGCCGCGCCCGCGCTCAACCTGATCGAGACGCGCACGCCTGACGCCCGCGCGCAGACGGCCGCGCTGCTCGCGGAAGTGTCCCCCGGCGCGCTGGGAGGCGAGGCGCCGGCGCACGTGGTCGGCATCACCGGGCCGCCGGGGGCGGGCAAGTCGACGTTGTTGTCGGCGCTCGTGAAGGAGTGGCGCGCCCGCGGCAAGACCGTCGCGGTGCTCGCGGTCGACCCGTCGTCGAAGCGCTCCGGCGGCTCGCTGCTCGGCGACCGCGCGCGCATCGACCATGACCCGCGCGACGACGGCATCCTGATCCGCTCGACCGCAGCGGGCACGATGCTCGGCGGCCTGGCGCCCCCCACACGCGAGGCGGCGCAGGCGCTGGCTGCAGCGTTCGACGTCGTCGTCGTCGAGACCGTCGGCGTCGGCCAGTCGGAGACCGACGTGGCCGACCTGTGCGACACGGTCGCTGTGATCGTCCAGCCCGGCTCGGGCGACGTGCTCCAGTTCCTGAAGGCCGGGATCATGGAGGTACCCGACGTACTCGTCGTGACGAAGGCCGACCTGGAGGACATCGCGCGCCGCGCGCAGCGCGATCTCGCCTCGGCGCTGCGGGCCATCGGCGCGCGCGCGACTCCGGTCGTGGCCGTCTCCTCGATCCCGCCACCCAGCGGCGTCGACGAGCTTGCCGACGCGCTCGACGCCCACCGCGCTCAGGCCGACGTTGCCACGTCGCGTGCCCGTGCGCGACGCCTGGCTGCACTGGCCGAGTTCACGCTCGAGCGCGGCGAGAGCGCCGTGCGCCAGCTCGGCGGCCGCCGCGCGGCGGAGAAGCTCCTCGCGGAGCTCGATCCGGCAATGCCGGTGGCGGAGGTCGTCGGCGAGCTGGAGCGGAGGTTGCCGTGAGGACGTTCCTCATTCAGGCCACCGCGCTGCTTGCGCTGTTCGTCGCCGCAACCGCACTTGCCGAGCTGCTCGGCGCGGAGAACCTGGGCACCGCGGCGACCTTCGGCCAGATGGCGTTCCTGATCGGCCTCGTGTACGTCCTACTCCGCCGCTGAGAAATCAAGGCGAGCCGCCCAGTCGCCGATCAACGGGGCGTGGACGTTCTGTACTGGCTCGCCGCCGCCCTTGATGACTTCATGAATGCAGGGCCCGGAGGCTGGAGCTTCCTCCTGTGGGGGTTCGCCGCCAGCGTCCCCGTTGTCGTCGTGCACGAACTAGGCCACGCCATCGTGGCCGCGCGCCGGCTCGGTACGGACGTCGAGGTGACGGTGGGCAACGCCGTGAAGCTCGCACAGGTCCGGCTGGGCCGAATCCACGCGTCTCTCAACGCGTTGCCGCGGCCCGGCTACATCGCAGGATCGGCCAGTTTCGATGCGGCCCGGGCAACCGCGCGCGACGTTCTGTGGATCGCACTCGCTGGGCCATTCGCTTCGCTCGTCGGAGTAGTCGTCACTGCCATCCTGCTGAGTCACGGACCGGCTACGGGGGTCTTCCACGACCTGCTCTGGTGGATGACCGGCGCCGGCGTTTTCGCGGTGGTGCTGAACCTCCTGCCGCTCAAAGTGGAGGAGAGCGACGGGAGCAAGCTCTGGACCGACGGCCGTCTCGCACTCGACGCGCTCCGCGTCATGCAAGATCGTCCGGCGCGTTGACGCTGCGCAGCAACGCGGGTGCGAGCGCAACGCGCGCGGGGTCGAGCGCCTCGACGGTCGCACGCAGCGGGGCGTCGGGAGGTGCGGCCCTGAGCGTGTCGAGCGCCTCCGGCGCGTAGACGCCGAAGACGGGACACATCTCGCCCTCGGCGGCGGCGACCGCGGCGATTCCTCCGGGCGCCGCGTCGAGCAGCGACCGGCAGGCGTCGGCGGTCACCCACGGCATGTCGACCGCGCACACGAGGACGGGCCCTCCGGCCCGCTCGAGCGCGTGGACGATTCCCGTGAGCGGGTGGCGCGGCTCGGCCGGCTCATCCCAGCGCTCGACGCCCTCGATGGGCGGCAGCTCCGTGTCGGGCTTGCAGACGATCGCAACCGGGTCGCACACCTCGGCGAGCACCTCGCCGACATGGACCGCCAGCGGCCGCCCGTCCAGCTCGAGCATCGCCTTCGACGCGCCGCCCATGCGCGTGGCCGCCCCGCCGGCGAGGACCGCGCCATTCACGACGGCGTCACGCCCGTGGGACGTGTACGCGCAGCCGCAGCTCGACCGGGTGATCGGGAAGTTCGTTGAGGTATGCGCGAGTCGTCAATCGTGGCCGTCTGCGGGGATGATCGCGCAACCAGCGCCGGCCGGCGCGGGAGAGCACGACGTCGACGACCGCGCTCTCGCCGTTGCCCAGCGGCACGAGCTCGTGTGACCGGCCGATCCGGCGCCAGCACCGCGTCCCGTCGTCGCGGACAGGCCCGCACGGTCTGTACAGCTCACCGGTCGCAACGGCCGGGCGCGGGTCCCTGTTGTCGTCCGGGCGCCGCGCGGTCGCCTGTATGTGCCGCCGGCCCGTTCGCTCGAGCCCTGTCATGCCGATCCGCAACAGCGTGTCGTGCGCCACCTGTTCGCAGTTGTCCGCAGCGAGATCCGGTCCCGCGAGCTGCGCGGTATCGAGTCCTGCACGGCATCGGATCCGGTCGTCGCCCAGACCGCCGTCCAGTGTGTTCCCGACTTCGTTGCCGATCAGGACGTCGTCACCGTCGCCGCCGACGACGTTGTCCGCCTGAACATCGTCGCCCTCGCCCGGCTCGCCGTCACCCGGCCCGTCGCCAATCTCGACGCGCACCCCCGCCGAGCGGCCGTGGTAGCTCACCGTGTCGATGCCGAACCCGCCGCGCATCACATCGGCGTCGGCACCTCCGTCGAGCCGGTCATCTCCGTTGCCGCCCTCAAGGCGATCGACGCCGTCCTCGCCATCTAGCAAGTCGTTCTCATCGCCGCCTAGGAGGATGTCGTCACCGGGGCCGCCGGTCACCTCGTAGTCAGTGAAGTCCCCCGGCGCGAGACCGAATATCTCGGCGGAATCGCCCTGGTCCCCAAGCCGGACGGTGTTCCAGACGAAGTCGCTCCCGTCGGGAACCGTCTCATGACCGCATTCCGCGACGTGGATGTCCTTCGAGATGCATCCGTTCCCCGGCTGGATGACCGCTCCGCTATCGGTCACCGTGATCAGGCCGTCATCGGAGTGCACGATGCTGACGACGTTCGCCTCGCCGTCACCCGCGAGGTAGAAGAGATACGAGTTCCGCATCTCCGCCGTCGACGCCGACGCGCCCGGCGCCAGCGCCAGCATCAGAAACCCACCCGCAAGTACGGCCCTGCCCAGCACACGGATATGCTCGCACGCGGTGGGGCTCGGTTGCTTCATTTCGGTCGGGCGCGAGCTCGAGACGGCCGTCGAGCGCGTCAAGCTCGCCGAGTCGCTCGGCTACGAGAGCGTGTACGTCACGCACATCGCCGCGCGCGATCCGTTCACCGTGCTGACCGCGTACGCCGCCGCGACCGAGCGCATCCGGCTCGGCACGGGCGTCACACCGATCTACGCGCGTACACCGGTCGCGAGCGCCCAGGCCGCCGCGACCATCGACGAGTACTCCGGCGGGCGCATGGTGCTCGGCCTCGGCGTGTCGCACCGGCCGGTCGTCGAGGGCTGGTACGGCCAGCAGATCGACAAGCCCGTGCGCGAGATGCGCGAGTACCTGAGCACGGTCCGGGCGATCTTTCGCGGAGAGGATCCGCCACCTGGCGAGAAGTGGCCGACCGGCTTCCACTTCATGGGCTTCGAGCCGCGCGCGGACATCCCGATCTACATCGCCGGCCTGTCTCCCCGGATGCTGCGCCTGGCCGGCGAGCTCGCCGACGGCGTGATCCTGTGGCTCTGCCACCCGGGATACATCCGCGACGTGGTCGTGCCCGAGGTGACCAAGGGACGCGAGAAGGCCGGCAAGCCCTTCGACGGGTTCGACATCGTCGCCGCCGTGCCGTCGGCGGTCACGGACGACCCGGGCTCTGCGAGGGAGGTAATGCGCAACGACCTGACGCCGTACTTCCATCTGCCGTTCTATCGGGCGATGATCGAGCGCTCGGGCTTCGAACCGGACCTCGACAAGGCCGACCCGTTCATCGACACGCTCGCGGCGATCGGCACAGCCGACGAGGCGCGCGCGGTGATCGACCGCTACTTCGAAGCCGGCGCGACGTCGCCCGGGGTCGGCCCGATCGCGAAGACGGACTTCGAGGCAACTCTCCGCAGCCTCAACCGCTGAGCGACGAGATCCGGTAGGCGCCGTTCTCGCGCACGAGCCGGATCGTGTCCTCGGCGCGCGCCTGATCCTCGGCGATGGTCACGACGTCGACTGCGGCCGTCGCGCCCTCGATCCGGATCGCGTTCACCTGGATCCGCGGCTTCTTCACCCGGGCCGATGTGCGCTCGAGCTGCGCCGGGCAGTCGCCGCCGCCGGCCTGGCGCCGGACGTCGGCGGACAGGAGGTTCGAGCAGATGTATTCGAAGTCCCCGCCCGCAATCGACTGCTCCAGCTGCTTGACGACGTCTGCGGCCTCCTGCGCCAGGCCCCCCGCCACCTCGTCGTCGCCACCGCCGCCGCAGCCCACGAGCCCGAATACGAGCGCACACAGCGCGGCTGGGCCCGCAGCCCTCATGAGTGCGAGCATAATCAGGGCATGGAAGGCTCAGCTCCCGACTCTGCCGGCGTCGCTTCCGCCTGGCTGCGGTGCTACCGCTGCTGGT
>Ga0114129_10008992_pt1 | contig 14247 bp, 8 predicted proteins | sample RhiMetdeltSRZDD1_FD_80071 | JGI IMG/M metagenome (GOLD analysis project Ga0114129, IMG submission 80071) | Populus rhizosphere microbial communities from Tennessee, USA - Rhizosphere MetaG P. deltoides SRZDD1 (version 2) (version 2) | ecosystem: Host-associated > Plants > Roots > Rhizosphere >... | reverse complement strand
TCGGATTCCCGTGATGCGTGTGACGCCGTCCTTCTTTCGCATGGCGCGCATCGCTCCGCACGTCGGCCGGACGTTCGTCGACGACGATGTGGAACGCGGCCGCGAGGCCAAAGCGGTTCTGTCCTTCGGGTTCTGGAGCAGCCAGTTCGGCGGCGATCCAGGCGTCCTCGGCCGCGATCTGCGAATCGACGGTCGTCCTTATACGATTGTGGGGGTGATGCCGAAAGGATTCAGTCTCGTCTCGGCAAACGTACTGATGTGGACGCCCCTTGCGCTCACGCCAGCAGAGAAGACGACGCACTACAACGATACCTACGGATATATCGCGCGGCTCAGACCGGGTTCGACCATCGAACGGGCACGGGCCGAGATCGACGCGATCAATCGCGCAAACCTGGATCGCTTTCCACAGTTCAAGCAGGTCATTCTCGACACGGGATTTCACACGGTTGTCGATGGGCTGCAGGACTCTCTCGTGAAGGAGGCAAGGCCGGCGTTGCGGCTGCTGTGGGGAGGCGGTCTGTTCGTGTTGCTCATCGGTTGCCTGAATATTGCGAACCTGGTGATCGCGCGATCCCGAACGCGGGCGAAAGAGCTCGCCATGCGCGCGGCGCTCGGCGCCGGACGCGGAAGGCTCCTGGCGCAACTGACGACCGAGAGCGTCATTCTCACGCTGAGCGCCGCACTAGGTGGCATCGCCATCGGTTGGCTGGCCCTGCGCGCGCTCGTCGGACTCGATGTCGCGGATCTGCCGCGCGGTTCCGAGATCGCGTTCGACGCGACGACCATCGCGTTCACGCTCGCGGTCGGCCTGGCCGCGGGCCTCGTGTTCGGCGTCGTTCCGCTGCTGGCAACCCGAATGACGGTTCCGATGGCGTTTCTCCATGACGAGGGACGTCAGACGACGACCGGACCTGGGGCGCGCCGCCTCAGGCGAGTGCTGGTGGTCGCCCAGGTCGCGTTCGCGCTCGCGCTCCTGGTCGGCGCCGGTCTTCTGTTCGTGAGCTTCAAACGAGTGCTCTCGATCGACCCGGGCTTCCGCTCCGACGGCGTGCTCACGGCGTCCGTGTCGCTCCCAGAGCTGCGCTATCGGACCCCCGCCGACGCCCGCCGTTTCATCGATGAAGCGCTCGCTCGCGTGCGAGCCCTGCCGGCGATCGCGGCGGCCGGGGCGACGGACACGATTCCTTTCGGGACCAATCACACCAACAGCCTGATGATGGCCGAAGGATTTCAGCTCCTGCCGGGCGAATCGCTCGTGTCGCCGGCTCGTGTTGTAGTGTCGCCAGGTTATCTGGAGGCGATGGGTTCGCGATTGCTCGCCGGCCGGATGTTCGACGTGCGTGACGCCGAAACCGCGCCGAACGTAGCAATCATCGACCAGACGCTCGCAGAACGATTCTGGCCCGGGAAGAATCCCATCGGTCGCCGGTTGTACCGCCCAGACGACCCGAACGATTTGCTCGCCGTCACGCCGACGACCATGCGGTTCACGGTGGTGGGTGTGATCGCCCCTATGAAGCTGCAGGCGCTCGTCGAGGCCGAGCCGTCGGGCGCGTACTATTTCCCGCTGGCGCAGCAACCGGAGCGCGCGCTGACATTCGCAATCCGTACTGACAGCGATCCAATCCTCGTGTCGAGCGCCGTTCGGGCGGCCATTCAGTCCGTCGACCGCGAGCTGCCCATATTCGACGTACAGCCGATGGATCGGTGGACGACGAAATCGATCGCCAGCCGTCGTCTCGCGATGCTGCTGTCGCTGGCATTCAGTTCGGTCGCGCTGTTTCTGGCGGCCGTGGGGATTTACGGGATGCTGGCGTACCTGGTTGCGTACCGTCGAAAGGAGATGGCGATTCGGCTCGCACTCGGCGCCACGAGCTGGGCTGTGTTCGCCCTGATCCTGCAGGAGGGACTCGCGGTGACCGGCATCGGCGTGGGATTTGGCGCCGTCGGGATCGGCGCGCTCCACCGGCTGCTGCAGAGTCAACTGTTTGGCGTCGCCACTGCCGATCCGACCGTGCTGCTCGCCGTCACGGCGCTGCTGACGTTGGTCGCGGCCACGGCCTGTGCGGTCCCCGCCTGGCGGGCGAGCCGGATCGACCCCGTCGCCGCGCTCTCGAAGTGAACGCGCTGGCCGCGCTCGCATGCTTCCTTCCGGCCCGTCGCGCGTCGCGCATCGACCCAATGGGGCAGCACGAATAGCCCGTCCTCCGGTAAGATCGCGCCGAGGTCCGAACGAATGTCCCGGCAGATCCGTCTTGAGCACTGATGGACGACTTTCGCCGCGACCTGCTCTACGCCTTTCGGGTGCTGCGGAAGGATCGCGCCTACGCCGCCGCGGTCATCCTGACGCTCGCCATCTGTCTGGGGGCCAACACCGCCATCTTCACGGTCGTCCGGTCGGTGCTGCTGCGGCCGCTGCCGTATCCGGACTCGGGCCGGCTCGTGTCCGGGTTCGATTCTTTCCCGGCCGCCGGCGTGGAACGTGGCGGCACGTCGATTCCGAACTACGTCGACCGGCGGGCGATGACCGATGTCTTTTCGGCGGTGGCGCTCTATCAATTGACGGGCTACAAGGTTGGTCAAGGAGCGCAGGCGGAAGGCGTGTCGGCGATGAACGTCACGCCATCATTCTTTCAGCTGCTCCAGACCCGGGCGGCACGCGGCCGGCTCTTCGCCGAATCCGACGGCACGGTGGGCAAGAACAAGGTGATCGTTCTCAGCTACGCGTTCGCCGCGAAGCAACCTGGCGGCGTGGACGGCGTCGTGGGTCGTCCGGTGCGCCTGAACGACGGGGTCTACGACGTCGTCGGCGTGCTCCCGGAATCGTTCTCCTTCCTCAATCCGGAAATCCGCGTGTACGTTCCGATCGCGTTCTCGCCGTCGGATCTCGATGAGAACTCGCGGTGGAGTCAGAACCATGACCTTCTGATGCGGCTCGCGCCCGGCGTCTCGCTGGCGCGCGCGCAGGCACGCATCGACGCTCACAACGCGCAGCTTCTGGAACGGGCCGGTTCGCTCAAGGACACGCTGGTCAACGCAGGCTACACGACGAGGCTTCTGCCGCTCGAGGCTGACATCGTCCGCAACGTTCGCGCGGCGCTCCAGATGCTGTGGGGTGGCGTCGTTTTTGTCGTTCTGATCGCGGCAGTGAACATCTCGAACCTCGCGCTCGTGCGCGCGAATGGCCGCAAGAAGGAGCTTGCCACCCGCAACGCGATCGGCGCGGCGAGCCACCGCATCGCGAGGCAGCTCATCACCGAAGCCGCACTCCTCACGATCGTTGGAGCGTCCGTGGGAGTAGCACTCGGGTATGTCAGCCTGAATGCGATCGAATGGATCGGCTTCACGGATCTTCCACGCGCGCATGAGATCCGGGTTGACGGCGTGGTGCTGGCGATGACGTTCGCTCCCGCTCTTCTGCTTGGTATCGTCGTTGGCGCCGGGCCGGTCGTGCAGCTCGTGCGGGTGAATCTGAGCGACGTGCTGCGCGACGAAGGCCGGTCCGGGACTGCCGGCCGCGGCTCGAGCTACGTGCGTCGTTCGCTGATCGCCGCGCAGGTCGCGCTCGCGTTCGTGCTCCTCTTTGGCGCGGGGCTGCTGCTCGCGAGCTTCCAGCGTCTGCTCGCCGTGAATCCGGGCTTCGTCCCGGAAAACGTGCTGACCGGCCGGGTCAGTCCGCTCACGACCCACTATCCGGACGATCCGTCTCTGAGGTCGTACGCGGCGCGAGCGCTCGAGAGAGTGCGTGCGGTTCCGGGCGTCGAGGCCGCTGGAATCAGCAGCTATCTGCCATTCAGTTATGACGGCAGCAGCAGCGTCATCATCCCGGAAGGCTACGCCCCACGACCCGGCGAATCGCTCGTTGCTCCCAACCAGCTTTTCGTGTCGCCAGGCTATCTCGAAGTGTTGAAGGTACCGCTCAAGAGCGGCCGCCTCTTCACCGACAGCGACACCGCGGACATGCCGAGGGTCGTCATCATCGACGAGCGCCTCGCGCAGCGCTTCTGGCCCGATCAAAACGCGATCGGCCGCCGCATGTACCTGCCGCAGAAAATCGACGATGTGACGAAGCCGGGGCCGACGGTGAAGTGGCTGCGCGTCATTGGCGTCGTCGGATCGGTGAAGCTCAGAGGGCTCGAAGAGGGAGAGAACGCGCGCGTGGGCGCGTATTACCAGGTCTTCGCGCAGGCGCCAACGCGCGACATCGGCTGGGCGATTCGCAGCCGGGGAGATGCCGCGGCCATCACGTCGTCCGTGCAGCGCGCGCTCGCGGAAATAGATCCCGAGCTCCGCATGAGCGACGTTTTCACGATGTCGACGCGCGTCGACAAGTCCCTCAACGCGCGGAGAGCCCCGATGCTGTTGTCGATCGGTTTCGGGGCAATCGCGCTCCTGCTCGCGGCCGTGGGACTCTACGGCGTCCTGGCTTACCACGTCACGCAGCGCACGCGTGAGATCGGCATTCGCATGGCGCTCGGCAGCGAGCCGGGCGGAATCCTTCGACTGGTGCTGCGCGAAGGGGGACTGCTCGTCGCGCTTGGTCTCGTCTGCGGGCTCGCAGGTGCGCTCGCTCTCCGCAGTGCCATCGCCACCCAGCTTTATGGCGTGGGGGCACTCGATCCCGTCGTGATGCTGGGTGCCGTCGATGTGCTCGCGGCGACCGCACTCGTCGCGTGTCTGGTCCCGGCCCGGCGCGCCGCGATGATCAGCCCGTTGGTTGCGCTGACGCACCATTAAATGAGCGATTACTTCAGAAGACGGCCTGAGCTGGCGGCTGCTTCGAGGACGCGCCGCGACCGGCGTCGGCTGTCTGCCGGCACGACGCGCGCGGCGGGTACCGCTTCAAGGAATCGTCGAACCAGGGGCACGCGATCCGAGTCGCGGTGCCACGCCAGCGCGATGTTCCACGCCGCCTCCGGCAGCCCGAGCTCATGAAAGCGGACGCCCGGCAGGCGCATCAGGGCCGCGGATCGCGGGACGAGCGAAACGCCGAGTCCCGCGCGGACGAGCGAGACGACCGTGAACAGCTCGTCGGCTTCCTGCACGATCCGCGGAGCAAAGCCGGCCGCCGCACAAACGCTCAACACGTGATCGTAGAAGCTCGCGGAACGCGAGCGGGCGATGATGATGAACGGCTCGGTCGCTACCGAGCGCAAGCCGGCACGCGTGCTCCAGCGGCTACGCGGACCGAGCGCAGCGACCAGACGCTCGCTGAGCACGTGGCGCATCCGCAACCGGTCGTCCGTCACGCGATGACGGATGAAGCCGATGTCGATGTCGCCGCTGACGAGCGCTTCGACCTGGTCGGGCGTTGACATGTCCCGGAGATGGAGCTGGACGTCGGGATGCGCGCGCCGGAAGCGCAGCAGCACGTCCGGCAGCAGGCCGAAGATGCTGGCAATGCCGAACCCGATGCGCAGCAGCCCGGCTTCTCCCCTCGCGGCCCTCTCGGTCAAGGCCAGCGTGGCCGACGCCTCCGCGACGAGGTGCCGACCGCGGCTCGCGAGCACGCGTCCCGCCTCGGTGAGTTGCACGTCCCGATAGCGGCGGACCAGCAGCGGCCCGCCGATCCGTCCTTCCATGCGACGGATACGCTTGCTCAGCGCCGGCTGCGAGACGTGCAGCCGATCCGCGGCACGGCCGAAATGCAGCGTCTCCGCGATGGCCAGCAGCGCTTCCAGATCGGCAAGCTCGACATTCATAACCAAAGGTTATCAGATCGTGCCACACGTTTCATTGGACGGAATGATGTCCGATGCGCGATCCTTGACCAGGGAGAGTTTCACGGATGGTCGACGTCAATTGGAGCGCGGTGATGGGAACGGCCGGCGCCGCGTGCAGCGCGTTGTCGTTTTTGCCGCAGGTGCTGAAGGTCCGGCGTCAGGGGGGACACGATTTGTCGGTCGCGATGCTGGCGCTGCTGCTCGCCGGGGCCGTCCTGTGGTTTGCGTACGGCGTGTTGAATCACGCGACGGCGGTCATCGCGGCGAACACGGCTGTCATCCTGCTCGTGTCGACCGTCGCCGTCATGAAAGCCGTGCAGGCGCGCAGGAACGTGGGGCGCACGCGCCGCATTCGAATCGCGATCGACATGGACGAAGTGCTGGCCGATGCGCTGGGCGAGCATCTACGGCGGTACAACGCGGCTTATGGCGTGAACTTCAGCGCCGCCGACCTACGGGGACGTCATCTCGAGGACTCGGTCCCGCCCGCGCATCGAGCAGCCACGGAAGCGATGCTCGATGCGTCCTTCTTCGAAGACCTGGCCCCGATGCCGGATTGCCAGGATGTGGTGCGGGAATTGGCCGAGCATCACGAAGTGTTCATCGCGTCGGCCGCGATGGACGTTCCCTGTTCCTTCGACGCAAAGTACCGCTGGCTGCGCCGCCACTTCCCGTTCATTCCGCCGTCGCACATCGTCTTCTGCGGCGACAAGGCTGTCGTCGATGCGGACTATCTGATCGACGATCGGCCGCGGCACTTCGCCCGCTTCAAGGGAAAGCCGTTGCTGTTCTCTGCGCCTCATAATCTTGATGAGACGCGGTACCCGCGTGTGGCGTCATGGCGAGAGGTCCGCGAGTTCTACCACGCGGTCAGGACACTATGCCCCCACCTTCGCGACCGTTCTCATCAGGGCCGCGCCGATGAGGATCGTGAGACCGCAGGCGATGTTGAGCGCCGACCAGAACCCGCGCTTCGCCTGCATGCGCTCGAGTCTCTCCCCAGGCAACGCCAGCAGCGCCGTGATCGAGAACAGTCCAATCGCTCCCGCCATCTTGATGGCGAAGTACAGCAAGTACAGCCTTCCGTCGGTCACCAGCGGCCATAGAACAATCCACTGAACGATCCCCGTCAGCGTGACCACGGTGACACCCGACCATTTGATGACGGCGTACCGGCGGATCATGGCGCGAAGAAACGCCTCGCGCTCGGGCGAAGCCAGTTGTGGAAGCGTCGGCCACAGCACGAGACGGGCGTAAAACAAACCACCGAGCGACGTGCACGTGGCCGCGATGTGCAACACACGGCAAGCGAGCATGATCGCGGTCATCGACCCGGCTTCGCTCGCGCAATGCCCTCGCGTCTCTCCCGCGCGGCAAGCGTGCGACCAACGATCGACGTCACGAAGAAGGTCAGCGCGCCAGCGATCGCTCCTTCGATCGGCAACGGGAGCACCAACGAAGTTGCATACGAACGAAACAGGAATCCGGTGGGCGCGCCGATCACTGCTCCCGCGGCAGTTGCGATGGGGATTGTCGCCGCCGAGTTGTCCCACCTCGAGAGGAAGAAGTGGCTCACTCCCGCCGCGATGACGCCCACGATCATCCCGACGACGGCGGCCAAGACGGCGACGTCAAATGTGCGCGGCACGAGGGCAACCGCGTACGCAACAGCTCCGTAGACGAACGGATCGAGCCAGTGCGCATCGCGGCCGTAGTCGACAGGCTTACCGGCGGCGCGCGCCTCACTCTCGATCGTCCGGTCGTCGTTGTAGAAGTAGGACAGAAACGCACCGACCGCCATCCCGATGTAGACGCCGGTGATCAGCGCGAGGTACGGATGATCGCGCACCTTCGCAAAGATTGGCATTTCGCCGGCGACGATGAGCCCTGCGGTCAGACCTCCCCAGAGGACGCCGTTGGTCATCCCGCGGTCCATCTTGAGCCGGAAGAATGCGAGTCGCAGCACGATCGCGTGGACGCCGGCCGTGAGCGTCGCGATGAGGAAGAGCTGGCCGAGCGGTCCTGAATACCCCGCGATCAGGGCGATAATGACGGTGAATCCGATCCAGCCGATGAGCGCGGTGGCGAAGCTGGATGGCCAGGAGCTGCGTCGCTTGAAAGGGCCGATCATGCTGCTGATGCTTATCGGCTCCAACCTCGCAGAATCTCAGGGCCCACGAAAGCAATCAATACCGTTGGCCGGCTGGCGGCGATCGTGGCGTTCCTGGGGGACTCGGGGCCATCCTCCTGAGTACGGCGCGATGACGTGAGGACGAACGGCTTTACTCGCGATCGATCTTCAACCGGTATCCCGCCTTTCGCACCGTGAGAATGTGTTGCGGCCGCGCCGCGTCGTCTTCAAGCTTCCGCCGAAGCTCGGCGACGTGCGTGTCGACGGTGCGGGTCAGCACGGTTGCCGTGTGACCCCAGACTTCTCGAAGGAGGTCGAGGCGCGATGCCACCGCGCCACGCCGTTCGAGCAGCGCCAGCAGCAGATTGAATTCCATCGACGTCAAAGCGACGTCGCGGTCCCCCTTATGAACGGTTCGTGTAGCCGGGTCGACCGAGACATCGCCGAAGCGCGTCGGCAACGCATGCGTCGATCGCGCACTTCTTCGTAGCAGCGCCTCGATGCGTGCCATCAGCTCGAGTACGCCGAAGGGCTTCGTGACGTAGTCGTCCGCGCCCAACCTGAAACCGCGGACTTTGTCGGCTTCCTCGCTCCGCGCCGTCAGGACGAGGACTGGCATGTTCAGCTCGTCCTCGCGCATCTGCCGGAGTACACGGTATCCGTCCAGACCGGGCAGCATGAGGTCCAGAACCACCAGATCCGGCCGGAGCGCGCGCACCCGAGCGAGTCCAAACGCACCGTCGCCCGCCAATTCGACTTTGTAGCCTTCAATCTCGAGATTATTTCGAAGTCCGAACGCGAGGTCCTCGTTGTCTTCGATCACGAGTATGCGCGCCGCGGCCGGCTGTCGACGATCCTCCGTCACATTACAGGCTCGCGGCTGTCCTTGCCCACTCACTCGGTCGATCGGCGAGCGTGGCGTCGGGAAGTTCGATGACGAACCGCGCCCCGGAGGACTCGACGCGCTCGACCCAGACACGGCCTTCATGAAGGTCGACCAATTGCTTGACGATTGCGAGCCCGATTCCTGTGCCGCCGGTTGCCTGCGCGGCGGTCGGCACGCGATAGAACGGCTGCCAGATGCGCGAAGCATGCTCCGCGTCGACTCCCGGGCCCTGGTCCTCGACAAGAATTCGAGCCCTGGTCTGCTCACGCGCCGCCTGCACCGTGATCGTTTGACCTGGAGGACCGTACTTCACTGCGTTGTCGAGCAGGTTGAGCACGATCTGCCGGAAGGCGCCCGCATCGATCGGGGCGGTCAGTCCCTCTTCGATGTGCCGCACGATCACCGCGCGCGTGGAGCTCGCGAGCAATGTAAAGCTGTCGAGAATCTCGTCGATCAGCAGATCGATTCTCGTCGGCACGCGCGAAATGGACGCGCTGCTACGCTCCGCCCGCGAGAAATGGAGGACGTTCTCGATGAGCCGCGTGAGGCGCTGCGACTCCTGCACGATGATGCGGAGCGATCGCTGTCGTTCGCCGTCCGAGCGGACGCGACCGAGCAGCAAGGTTTCGCCAAACATCCGGATTTGCGCGAGCGGCGTTCGCAGCTCGTGCGACACACCTGAAATGAACTCCGCCCTGAGACGCGCGAGTTCCTGCTCTCGCCGTAGCTGGATGATCGCGATGACGACGAGTCCTGTAGTCAGCGCGATCAGGCCAAGGAGCATAGGCAGCCGGCTTTGCGGCAGACCGCCGATGATTAACGTGCCAGCCACGCTGGGATCGAGTGCGACGCTGAGCCGCAGTCCCCCGAGTTCGTGGTTGAGCGCGGTTTCGCTCGCATAATCCGACCACGCAGACGAGGGTGCAGACAACAATCGACCATCGGGGCTCGCGATCCTGACTCGTAGAAGGTTTCGCGTGTCGGGCCCAAGCGAGGGCGGCAGGAGCGACGGTCCCGTCAAAATCCGATCGAAGACGCTCGTGATGAATGAGACATCCGCGACGAATGCCACGAGCGGCAGTTCAGGTTTCCGTTGATCCGGAGGCTGCCAGGCGAGGACGTGCGGTTCCGTGTCGGTCACGACACGCATGAAAGATCGGCCCCCACGAAACTCACCTGCACGGAGCTCGGAGCGGATCTCGGGCAAGGCGCGCTGCACGCTTGCAGGCAACGGGTTGCCGCTCGAGATGATCTCGCCAGTGGTTGAAGACATCGCGACGAGGCTGCGAACCGCAGCCATGTTGGCCCCTCAACTGTCTTTGACCTGCACCCACTCTTTGAGATCGGGCAGGCGTTCGCGGCCGTCGCACGTCAACGTCAGCCGGTTCAGCTGCGTCTGCAGCACGTCTTGCAGCTCTCGCTGAGCGCGCCGCGCAAGCTCCGAGCTCGCGAACGCGGCGTAGTCCCGCAAGACGTTCTCGGCGGTTGCGCGATGGGAGCGAGCTGCGCGCTGGGCCTGATACGCGAGCGCCGTGGCGACCGCCAGCGTCACGACCAGCACGACGGCAATCAGCGCCGAGCTGGCCTGCCCGCCGCGAAGCACGCGCGATGGCGTGCGGAAGCGGAACTCGCGCATGGCTCATTCTACGACTCGGCGACCACCGTCGCGTCAGGTTCGCGTCAGGGGTATGTCAGAAACGTGTGAACTTCACGATTCCCTGACAGAAAACTTGCGTCAGCTTCACCTCCGGTCCAGGACAGTTCGCTAGGCTGCGTGCGATCGATTGATCGCCGGAATGGGAGGTCTCTATGGCCAGATGGGCGGTGACGAGCGTTGCGGTCGCCCTTTCGACGGGGCTGTGCGCGGCGGCCCCGCGAGCGCAGACGCCGACTGACTGGGCGTCAGTCCGCCAAGAGGAAACCGCGCGCGAAGCACGTCAGCGCGTCGCGGACATCTTCGACGCGATGCGGGTTCGGCCGGGCGCGGTGGTCGCCGATGTCGGCGCGGGCGGAGGATTCCTGACGGTACGGCTGGCACGAGCGGTGGGAACGGACGGCCGCGTCCTGGCCGTCGACATTGAGCCTCGCGTTCTCGAGAGCTTGCGCGAGCGGGTCCGTCAGGAGAGTCTGACGAACGTCGAAGTCATCCGCGGGGACGAAGACGATCCACACCTCGCGCCGGCCTCGCTCGACGCCGCCGTCATCGTCAATGCGTACCACGAAATGCGCGCGTATCACGCGATCCTCCACCAGCTGCGGCGCGCGCTCAAACCCGACGGGCGCCTCGTGATCGTCGAGCCGCTCTCTGAAAAACGACGCCACGAATCGCGCGAGGCGATGGTCAAGGTGCATGAGATCGCATTGCCGTTCGTCGAAGAAGAAGTGCGAAGTGCCGGATTCCGAGTTGCTCGGACCGAGGATCCGTTCACGACGCAGGCGTCCGAGATGATGTGGCTCCTCGTCGCGGTGCCCGACCCGCACGGCTGGTCGACGACGACCGCCACATCTGATGTTGCAGCCCCATCATCGGGTCAGGAAGAAACCCCGAGCGCGTTGAGCAACTCCGATCTCCGCGTGACGCCCGACCGGTTCAAGGAGCTTCTCAAAAGTGGACGAGTCGTCGTCGTGGACGTCCGGACGGAAGAGGAATACCAGGTCGGGCATATTCCGGGGGCGATCTCGGTGCCGCTCGAGAACATCGAGCGCGAGGTCGAGCGCCTGCGCGCGTTGCGCAAACCAATCGTCACCTACTGCAGTTGACCCCAGGAGCAGACCAGCGCCCGTGCGGCGCTGCAACTCCGTCAGCAAGGGCTCTCCGACGCCTGGGCACTCCTCGGAGGATTCGAGAAGTGGAAGTCGGACGGCAATCCGATTGGGGACAGTCACGTTTTAAAAATGTGAGTGTCACGTTTTAAAAACGTGACACTCACATTATGGCGTGTAACAGCACTAACGGAAGTGTTCGATCAGCATCAAGTCAGACAGCTGAATGGTCCGATGGACCAGAATCGTCTTTCCGTCGGGAGATACGGCGGGCCTAAGTGATTCGAATGGCAACTTCACGCTCCCCAGAACCCGCACGCGGCCTGACGGGAGCTCGAGCAGCTGTATGGGAATCTCTGCATTGGGCGCCCACGTTTGCAGTCGGCCGCTCTCGCGAGACCGGTCTCGCCGATTGCCACAGGGACTGTAGTACACACCCGCGGCACCGACGGCGATGCTGAAGTCTTTCACGCACGGGAGTATTTGGCGTGGTTGGCCGCCGGAAAGCGCAACCGCCATGAGCGCCGAATCGCCAAGCGTCTGGTAGATCAAGGCGGTCCCGTCGGGCGACTCTTGTGCCAACGGGCTGCTGCCGCCTTCAGTCACTCGTCTTGCCGATCCACCCTCCGCCGGTACCTGCCATGTGTCGTGGCCGCCCCAGATGTCTCCCCCGCTGCGACCCGACAAGAAGTAGATCCGCCTGCTGTCCCGCGACCACGTCGGCGAGCTGTTTTGGCCTGGATCCGTCGTGACTCGTCGCGGGACCCCGCCACCGGGCGCGATGACCCAGATATCTGAGTGTCCGTCGGTCGTGCTTGACTCGAACGCGATGCTCTGGCCGTCCGGCGACCAGGACGGCATGCCTTGCCGGACCCCGGGACCGTGCGTGAGCTGGCGTGCATTGGACCCGTCCGCCGACGCGATCCAGATCTCGTCGATGTCGCCGGCCCGCCGCGACGTAAAAACAATCCGGCCTCCATCGGGAGAAAACGACGGCTGATGATCCCAACCGGACGAAACCAGCACAGGTTCGGGTTCATGATCCGGCCGCAACCGATACACGCTGCGCACCGGATAGTTTCGTTCGAAGACCAGGTGATCGCCCGCACCGACGGCAGGAGCGCGCGAATGATCGCCCGCGATCTCGAGCCGTTCAGGCTCGTGTCGACTGTCGAGTCTGACGCGCCAGAGCTCCCAACGACCGCGTCCGTTTGTGTCGTAGATGAGTGACATCCCGTCACGGCTCCAGGCGACGGTCACGATCATCATGCCGATCTTTGCGACCCGGCGCGGTGGTCCGGCTGGCAAATAGTCTGAGCGCAGGTCCACGACATTCAGATCGCAGGTGCGACGAAAAAGATTCGGACAGGCGGCGTACGCGAGGCGCCGGCCGTCAGGAGAAAGTGCCGGCGCGACGTCGAGATCGGGAGCCTTCGCGGTGGTGAGCTGTCGTGGCGCGCCGCCGTCGAACGGGATCAAATAGAAGCTCCAATTGCCCTGCTTGCCGAGGTCCTCCGTCAGATCAGGCCTCGCGACGATGCCGCGGCCATCGGGAGACCAGGCGATGCGTGCGGTCAGTCCAGTGGCAACGCGGAAACTGGTCAGCCGCCGTTCGCCGCCCCCAGTGGCCAACACCGAGTGTACGATCCCGCCGCCCTCCCGATGCTCGCGCACGAACGCTATCTGCGTCCCATCGGGTGACCAGACCGGCAGCGTGTCCGCGAGTGGGTCCGTCGTGAGCCGCCGGACCTCGGACGATCCGATTGTCTTCACGTAAATATCGAAGTTGTCTTCCTTCTCGCCATTCCAGGAGAACGCGACCTGCTTGCCATCCGGCGAGATGGTCGGGTCCAGCTCCCGACCGTTGAGCGCCGTCAGCTGCACGACTTTCATGGCCGGTGGCGCGGGTGGCTGCGTGAGTCGTGTCCACGGGAGGAGCCATGCGGCGAGGAAAACAGCCGCCGCGACACCGACTCCGACCATGATCGGACGCCAGCGCGAACGAAGCTCACCCGTCACCGGCGCTGAGCCTTCAAGGCGCGCGACGTCCTGGAGCGCCTCCTTCACATCGAGCATCCGATTGAAACGCTGATCCGGCACCTTCGCCAGACAGCGCATGATGACCGTCTCCAGACGTCGCCACGCAATCGCGGGTGCCGTTCCGGATCGCGACTGGATGGGCAACGGACTGGGCGGCTCGGCGCTCAGGATGGTTGCCATCAGTGCTTCGGCCGTATCACCGGTGAACGGAGAGCGACCCGACGCCATTTCGTAAAGCACACTTCCAAGGGCGAAGATGTCGCTCCGCGGGTCAACCTCCTCGCCGCGCACCTGTTCGGGTGACATGTACCGCAGCGTGCCCGCGATCGCGCCTCGCGTTGACGGCTCGGCACGATCGTCAACCGGCAGTCCGAGGTCAGCGGTCAGTATGGTCTGCTGAAAGCGAGCGACGCCGAAGTCCAGCAGCTTCGCTTCGGATCGTCCATCGCGGTCCGGCCCTGCATCGACCAGGACAATGTTGGACGGCTTGAGGTCTCGGTGCACAATCCCCTGGGCATGGGCCACGGCCAGCGCGCCGGTCAGCGCGATGCCGTGACGCAGCGTCTCGTCCAGCGATAGCGAGGCCCCCCGCAATCGTTCCGCGAGCGTTTCTCCGTCCAAGAATTCCATGACCAGGAACGGCACTTCTGGGTCGCCTTCTCCAGGCGATGCCGATCCGAAGTCGTACAACGTACAAATGT
>Ga0114129_10008991_pt1 | contig 14248 bp, 10 predicted proteins | sample RhiMetdeltSRZDD1_FD_80071 | JGI IMG/M metagenome (GOLD analysis project Ga0114129, IMG submission 80071) | Populus rhizosphere microbial communities from Tennessee, USA - Rhizosphere MetaG P. deltoides SRZDD1 (version 2) (version 2) | ecosystem: Host-associated > Plants > Roots > Rhizosphere >... | reverse complement strand
TTCGTCAAGCGCAAGCTGTACCCGAACGTCGACTTCTACTCGGGCCTGATCTACGAGGCGCTGGGCATGCCGGTCTCGATGTTCCCGGTCCTGTTCGCGATCCCGCGCACGAGCGGCTGGATCGCGCAGTGGCTGGAGATGATCGACGACAAGGAGCAGAAGATCAACCGTCCCCGGCAGGTGTACCTCGGGCACGGCCGGCGCGACTTCGTGCCGATGGAGAAGCGCGGCTAGGGCCGAGGAGCCGCACCCGCCGCACAGGAGCGCACGAACTCGGACGGGTGCAAGCGCCTGGCTGGCGTCGGTGGCCCCGCAGGCCCCGTCGATTCGAGCGTGGGGCGCCGTTGCGCCACGCTCGATCGACACTAAGAAGGGACGCCCAGACGCTAAGGCGCCACCGGCAGCGCGCCGAAGTAGTGCATCACGCGCCCACCGAGCCATAACCCCAGGACGACGATCAGGCCGATGTCCAGCCAGGCCCGCTTGTCGAGCGGCAGGCGCGCCCGCATCGGCTGCACGAACCACATCACGCCCACGGCGACGAAGTACAGGTCCGGCGGAATGCCGGCCAGCGTGCGGTTCCCGTTGACCTGGGTGGTGAGCAGCAGCGGCAGCCAGGTGCCGACCGACCAGGCGGCGAGCAGCAGCTCGCGGAAGCGGCGCTCGCGGATGCTGCTCCAGGTGCAGTAGAGGAGGCCGATCGTCCCCAGCGCGGGCAGGATCAGCGGCGGCCAGAACCGCGCGACGTCGTAGTTGGCGGGCGGGTTCTCCGAGACCTGCAAGCCGAGCCGGCGGCCCATCCAGTACAGGTCCCACCACTGCTCGATCCGCAGCACGATCAGCTTGCGCGTCACCTCGGACGGATCCTCGTAGTTCACGCTCTCGGGGTTCTCGCTGCGGCCGATCTCGTGGAGCAGCACGCGCCGCTGCGCGGGATCGTTCGCGGTGAAGATCTGCTCGCCGCTGCCGTTGTAGAACATCTCGGCGGCGTGGATGGTGGCGTCCCCCCAGTCTTCGAGATAGGCGTTCTTGGCGGCGACGTTCGGGATGGCGGCCACGAGCCAGACCACGATGCAGGCCGCGAACAGCGGCAAGTGCCGCCGCAGGAAGACCCCGCTGCGCCACATCGCCAACAGGATCGGCGGGAACACCAGCAGGCCCAGGTAGCGGCTCGGGGTGTACGCGTAGGGGATGAGCAGCAGCAGCGCCGTGAACGGGAGCCAGGCGCGCCGGCTGTTGTCCACGCAGATCCGCAGGCAGCAGTAGAACAGGCCGATCAGCAGCGTCAAGTTCGCGGCGACGTAGCCTCCGTTGCGCGCGAACGTCAGCTGCAGTGGTGACGTGGCCAGGAGCAAGCCGCACAGAAGCGCCTGCTTGGGGCGGAAGAAGCGCCGGATCAGGTGATAGAAGAGGACCGGAGACAGCGCGGCGACGAGCGCGCTCGGCAGGCGGTGGCCGAACGGATTCTCGCCGAACAGCCGCCGGCTGGAGTCCACGGCCAGGATCCACGGCCATGAGAAGCCGACATGGTCGACATCCCCGTTGCCCCACTCGCGGAGGATCTCGTACGACTGCGCCCACGGCAGGTGGAGTGCGTCGCGGGGTGTGATGCCGGGTCGGAGCTCGCGGACGAGGGTGTTCTCTTCGAAGAAGTGGGGGAAACCGGGCCGATCGTTGAGCTGATACAGGTGGAGCCCGAGCGCCAGCAGGTACAGGCCGATCGAGCGCCACAGGGGGCTCTGGAGCGCCGTCTTCCAACGCGGCTCTGCGGCCCGTCGGGTTTGCTCGGCCGGTGGCGGCGGAACCACGTGGAAGTGACGCCCCGGTTCCTCCGACGGGGCCGGCGAGGCGGCTTCTTCGATTACGGCACGTTTCTGAGCGCGAGCCATGGACAACACTCCACCCGCGGTGGGTTTCGACAACACCGCTGCTGCACTCTGTTCAGCCCGGTCTTTAAAAAGGGAACCAGGGATATTGTATGGAGCCGGTGCAATGTCGGGCAAGAAAAATCAGCAGAGCCCTTTTTATGTATCTAATCAAAAGTCGGAGCCCGCGCGTCTAACGGACGGCGACGCGCGCCGCAGGCTCTTGAGAATCTGCGGGTTCCGGCTTCGATATCACAGACGAGGCGGAGCTGGTCTTGCCTGTCGACGAGGGAGGCTTCGGTGTGGCCACTGACGCATCCCAGTCCGTGTGCGGTGCCTGGTTCAGCACGAACCAGCCCCACAGGATCTCGCGATAGGTGCGCGGAACGAGGCCCAGCTCACGATACAGCGGCAGCAGGCGCAGGTGCAGTTTGCGGAGGTTGTAGAACGGGACGCCTGGGAAGTAGTGGTGCTCGAGGTGATAGTTCGAGTACACGAACAGGAAATCCCACAGCCGGCTGGCTTTCATCAAGGTCGACCACTTGAGGGGGTGCGTGGGATCGATGTTGTAGTGCTGGCCGAGCCGATTGAGGGTGAAGGCCACGGGGAAGACCACGAAGTAGGGGACGATCTGGATCCGCACCGCCGGGCTGTTCCAGCCGAGGCCACCGAACGTGAAGAGCGCCGCCATCACCGAGAGCTGAATCACCATCGTGGCGATCCGCTCGCGGAGGATGCGCCCGCGCAGCGCCGCGGGGTACGTGGCCGTCTCCTGCGACGCGGCCCTGAAGTACAGCGGGATCAGGATGAACGTGCAGTACAGCAGCTTGTACCAGCGGGCGTTCCGCTTGGGCGAGAGCCAGTGACGCTTGGGATCGTCCTCGGACGAGCCCAGGTTGTCGTGGTGATCGAGGTGCCAGCGGGTGAACTGGGAGGCGGAGATGCCGCTCGTGATCGCGTAGGCGAGGCCGAGGACCCGCGTCCAGCCGTCGCGCCGCTTGTGGAAGATGGCGTTGTGGACGGCCTCGTGCAGGAGGATCGTCATGTTGAAGAACGTGAACCCCTGCAGGATCGCCACCGGCACCCAGAGGAGCGGGTTCGTCTCGCGCCAGAGCCACCAACTGCACAGGCCGACGATCGCGAACTGCCGCCCGGCATAGAGGAGGTGCTTCCACGCCTGCCGGCGATGCAGGGCGCGCAGCTCTTCCGTCGGCACCGCCGCCCGCAGCCGGGCCTTGAAGGCGGCCACGCTCTTCCAGTAGTGATGCGACTTGGCCGGCACCGCGGTCGACATGGACCCCCCATTGTATCCGTGGACCCGGCAGGGAACCGAACGGCTTCTTCCGCCGTCTAACCCTGAAGACAGCCGGTCCAGCGTGAGCAAAGAGGCGGTCGCCGGGCCTCCATCAACCTGAGAGGGTGTCATGACGGAACTGCCAGCCCGGGACGAGGCGAAGGTCGTGGGCCGGGGAGCCCTGTGTGTCTCCGACGTGTCGCGGGCGCTGGCCTTCTACGCGGCGCTCGGGCTGCGCGTCGTCCTCCAGCAGCCCCATCTGGCCGTGTTCGAGCTGCGCGGAGGGACGCACTTGATGCTGGTCGAGGCGACGGGCGCCCACCCGCGGGGGCCGGTGACGTCCTTCGGCCTCGTCGTGGAAGACGCGTCCGCGTATCGCGAGCGCGCTGCCGCCGCCGGAGCCGGCGTCTCGCCGGAATGGGTGGACGCGCGCACGCACCGCCGCGGGTTCGACATGACCGATCCCGACGGACACGTGGTGAGCGTGCTGGGACCGCTGGCCTGAAAAACGAAGAGGCGGCCCGAAGGCCGCCTCTCGAACGTCGACGTCGGCCGCGCGATCAGTAGCGGCGCCGGTCGTCCTTCTCGACCGCGTAGTCGTCGTCGTCGTAGTAGCGGCCGTCGTACCCGTACTCATCCTTGCCGACGCGGCCGCGATTCGAGCGGCTCCGGTACGCGCGGCGCTCCAGATCGAAGGCCCGGGTGTAGCCGCGCTCGAAGCCCTCCCGATACGCGCTCGCGTAGCGAGACCGCGATCCGTACGAGCGGCTGTAACCGGCATCGGCCTTCCGATACGAGCGCTCGTCGCGATAGGCGTAGCGCTCGTGCCGGCGGCCGTCGACGCGTCCGTTGCGCGCGCCGTCCTCGTAGCCGCGATCGTAGGCACTCCGATAGACGTCGCGGCGGGACCGGCCGTAGTCGTAATCCCTGTACTGCGCCATACACGCGCTGGGCAGCACCGAGATCGCCGCCAGCGCCATCAACGCTGCCCATCCCGTCTTCATTGGTCTTCCTCCCGCCAGGACGCTCCCGGCTGCACTCCTACGTGGCAACCGCCGTGCCACCATTACATGCCGCTAAGGTCTTGGAATCGCGGCACTAGTCGCGATGTGACCCCGCGCGCTCTGTCCTTCGCGGAGGACACTCTCGCTGATAGACTCGCGCGATGAGCGAACGCAGCCTGTATCTCGGACGCGAGGTGGACGTTTCGACGCGCGCCCTCGGCGAGCGTGTCCTGCTGGATTCGCGCGACCTCGTCACCCACGGCCTGATCGTCGGCATGACGGGATCGGGGAAAACGGGCCTCGCCGTCGTCCTCATCGAAGAGGTCCTGCGGCGCGGGATCCCCGTGATCGCCGTCGATCCCAAAGGCGATCTCGCAAACCTGGCGCTCACCGATGCGGGCGGCCCCGAGGCCGAGAGCGCCTGGCAGAAGGGCCTCGCCGACTGGGGGCTGACTCCGGACGATGCGGTGGCGCTTCGCGCGAAGCGTGACGTGCTCGTCCTCACGCCGGGCTCCACCGCCGGCGTGCCCGTGAACGTGCTCCAGTCGCTGGATGCACCGGGCGTGTCCTTCGACTCCGCCCCGGAAGACGCCCGCGACGCGATCGCCGCCGTCGTGTCCGGCCTGCTCACGCTCGTCGGCATCCAGGCGGATCCGCTGCGTTCGCGCGAGTCGGTGCTGCTGTCGAACCTCGTGGAGCACGCCTGGCGCGCCGGGAAGGGACTGACCCTCGAGGCGCTGGTGGGCGCCGTGTCCGATCCGCCCTTCGACAAGATGGGGGCGCTGCCCCTCGAGACGTTCTTCCCGGCGGCCGACCGGCGCAAGCTCGCGCTGTCGCTGAACGCGCTGCTGGCGTCACCCTCCTTCGAGGTCTGGCGTCAGGGCGAGCCCCTCGACATCGATCGGCTGCTGAAGGCGCCCGACGGACGGCCGCGACTGTCGATCCTGTACACCGCCCATCTCGCTGACGGCGAGCGGCTCTTCGTGACCGCGATGCTGCTCGACAAGCTGAAGACGTGGGTGCGCCGGCAGAGCGGCACCAGCGACCTGCGCGCGCTGCTCTACATGGACGAGATCTTCGGCTATTTCCCGCCGCACCCCGCCGATCCGCCGACGAAGAAGCCGCTTCTGACGCTGGTGAAGCAAGCGCGGGCGCAGGGGCTGGGGGTGGTCCTGGCCACGCAGAATCCAGTGGACCTCGACTACAAGGCGCTGGCCAACATGGGGACGTGGCTCGTGGGCAAGCTGCAGACCGACCGCGATCGCGAGCGGCTGCGTGACGGCCTCATCGGTGCCGGGGCCGACGCCCGGGCGGTGGAGACGCTGCTCGGTGCGACCGGGCCGCGCGTCTTCCTGCTGCACGACGTGCACCGGCCGAAGCCGGTTCTGCTGCACTCGCGCTGGGCGCTTTCGTACCTGCGCGGGCCGCTGACGCGGGAGGAGATCACGAAGCTGCGCGGAGCGATGCCGGCCGGCGTCACCGCACCGGCTTCGAAGGCGGCCTCGGCTCCGCCCGTCCTGCCGCCGCCGCTCGATCATCTCTACCTGCCGCAATACGGCGGCGAGCTCGCCGACCCGCATCTGTTCGTCAAGTACGCCGTGCGCTTCAAGGGTCAGGACGAGACGATCGCCGCCCGCGCGTATCCCATCTCCGGCACGGAGCTCGCCGACATGCTCGAGGGCGAGCCCATCGACGTCGACGAGGCGAAGCTCGGCGAGGCGCGGGCCGGCCTCGGCTACGGCGAGCTGCCGTCGTTCATCGCCGGTGAGGGTGCCAAGGCGATCGAGCGCGTCCTCCGCGAGCGTCTGCCCGACAAGCTCGCGACAGTCGTCTACGAAGACCCGCTGACGAAGGCGGCCTCACGGCCCGGCGAGAGCCGCGAGGCGTTCCTCGCGCGCCTGGCGTCCGCCGCCGGCGGCGGCAAGGCGGAGAAGCTGCGCGACCAGCTCGACAAGAAGCGGCGCGAGCTGGCCGCGAAGGAGCAGGAGCTGAGCGGGCGCAAGACGGAGAAGTGGGCGGCCATCGGCGGGGCCATCCTCTCGAACCTCGGGCTCTTCCGCGGGCGCAAGCGCACGATCACCGGGGCCGGCTCGGTGCTGTCGAAGAACCGCATGGAGAACAACGCAGAGGCGCGGGTGGAGGGGATCAAGGCCGAGATCGCCCAGCTCGAGGCCGACCTCGCCGCCGTCGCCGACGTCGATCCCGCGCGCCTCGCGGAAACGACGCTCGTGCCCGCGCGCGGCGGCGTCAAGATCCTGCGCTACGAGATCCTCTGGGTGTATTGAGGAACGCCGGCTCAGCCGGCGCTGACCACGCGGTCGCCGCCCTCTTCCTTCGCCTTGTAGAGCGCCACGTCGACGGCCCGCAGCAGCGCCGGCGGATCGCCGGCATCGGCGGGGAAGACGGCCAGGGCGGCGCTCAACGTGCGCAGCGGGGACGGCCAGGAGCGCTGGCCGACCGCCGTCCGGAAGGCTTCGGCCAGGCCGCGTGCGGTCTCGCGATCGGCGCCGTAGAGGAGCACCGCGAGCTGCGACTCACCGTAGCGGGCCACGATGTCGCCGCGGCCGACGTGCGCGCGCAGCGCCGTCGCCAGGTCGGCGATACAAGCGTCGGCCGCCTTGTCCCCCGCCGATAGGCGATAGGCGCCGAAGCCGTCGATCTCACACAGGACCACGGCCAGGCCGTCGCCGGCCTCGCGGGCGCGCCGATGTTCCTCGGCGAGGCGCTCCATGAAGAAGGGATAGCTGCAGGTGCGCGTGTGGGCCTCGATCACGCGCCGCGGCGCCGGCGCCTTCTGGCGCACGATGCGGCGCAGGCGATTGACCTGCGTCCAGTAGAGGCCTTCGACCAGGTCGGCGCGCTCACGCAACAGCCGGCGGAACTCCACCGCGCCGACGCGCAGCACGTGCGTGCCCGTCCGCGCCCGCACCGCTGCCGTGCGCGTGCCGCCGTCGAGGGCGATCTCGCCCACCACCTGGCCCGCCTCGACGGCATCGAGGACGATGTCGCCCTCGGGCGTCTCGTGGTAGACCTCGAGCGTCCCGTCGAGGACGAGGGCCACGTCGCCCCCGGGGTCGCCCTCGCGCCAGAGGACGGCCCCCGAGCCCAGGTAGCTGTCGGCCCCGAGGCCCAGCAGCTCGGAAGGGAACAGCGCGGGGCGTTTCTCAGTCACCGGAGCCTCCCAGCGCGTGCGCCTTCTTGAGCGGCGCCTCGGCGTCGAACCAGCCGTCGCGGGCGCCCGCGGCCACCATCGTATCGAGGAGCTGCTCGGACGCACCGACGACATCGGCGGCGAGCCGCGGCTCGGAGGGTGTTTGCAGGAGGCGCCACGAGGTCTCGACCACCTTCAGCGATCCCGCGGGGTCGTACCACAACGAGGTGGTGATCGTGGCGCGTTGGCCGCGCGGCAAGATCAGCGCACCCTCGGCCGTCCACGCTTCCTCGTACGCGAGCTGGCCCGCGACCGGCGCCAGCGGCCGGTTGGCCACCCCCGCCAGCCGCGGCACGGTGTACAGGGCCTGCAGCTCGGCGAGGTCGGCGGGAACGGCGACGCCGGGCCCGAGAGGTGCGCTCCCGGTGAACAACGGCCGGGCCTCGTCCGCGGTGAAGCGCACCGACACCGACTGTCCCCACGTCGTGCGGCCGACGGTCATGTCCTTCTCGAGCTTGGCGCGCACTTCGAGCGGTGCACCGGCGGCGTCCGCGCGCGCGGACAGCCGCCGTTCGGCGGTGGCCACCAGCGGGCTCGGCCCGCGGGACTTCAGCGTCAGCTCCATCGGCCGCGGCCGCGACGCGTCGATCTCGAACGGCGCGCCCGGCGCGTGCGGCAGGACATCGACGCGGCTGCGGACGACGAGGCCGTGGCATTCGAAGAGGTACGCGGACGGATCCGCGGGCCGGCAGGCGTCGCCGGGGCGCGCGGCGGCGTCGAAGAACTGCAGCAGCCGGCGGCGCGACGGCCCCGGGGCGAGGCGGCGCTCGAGGAGGGCGAGGTCGACCTGCGCCCCCGGCCAGCGCTGTGCGTCGACGAGCCGCCAGAACGCGGCGATCGCGGTGCGCGGCTCGCCGAAGCGCTCGGGGGCCAGCATCATCTTGTACTCACGCGAGTCGGTCTCCGTCTCGCCCACGACCGTGGTAGCCGTCGACGCCAGAGGCGGTGTCGATATCTGCTCGGCCCGGAGGAAGACCAGCGCCACCGCCGCCACCAGCAGGCCCGCGCCCATCGCCAGCATGGTGCGGATCGCGCCGTACATCTGCTCGAGGGCGCCGAACTTCCCGCGGTTGATGTGGGCGAGCGCGTAGGTCTGCTCCGCCATGAGGGCGCAGAGCTCGCGCATGCTGAGGCCGTACCAGGAGCGCTCGTATTCGGGCAGCTCGCGGGAGAGCACGTCGTCGTAGAAGTGCAGGCCGCGCAGCTCGCTGAGGCGCGTCTTCAACGGGTTGATCCGCGGGCGCAGCGCGCTCAGGGCGTGGCCCACGCCGCGCACGAGGACGATGGCGTAGAGCCCGAGGGCCACCAGTACCCACGGCCGCCACAGGGGAGGGATGATGAGGGCGGTCTCCGTACGCAGGGCGGCGCCGAAGACGACGACGTTGATGGCGCCGATGACGATCAGGCCGAAGCGCACCTTGCGGTCGGCGAACTCGACGAGGTCCTGGGCGATCTTGTAGGCGTCCGCCATCGCCCGGTAGCGCTCCCAGGGCTGGAGCGGCTGGACCTCGCGCCGCGCGCGCTTCTCCTGCTTGCGCCGGCGCTCGCGGTCCTCCGGTGTCTCGGGTCCGGCGGGCGGGACGGCTTCCAGTCGCGGATCCCTGCTCATCTTCGCCAGGAGCGCGGCTATCGTACACGCCGGGCCGCACCCCTCCAACCGTTCGCAGTGTATAGTTTCGCATCGCAAGGGTGGGTCTCGGAGGTGTCGTGGGGCCGAAGCCGGACAGGTGGGTGGGCTGGCTCGTCGCCGGGGGCCTCCTCGCCCTGGGGCCGGCGGCGGGCGCCGACGAGCTCCTCGACCGGGTCACTTTCAACGGCTTCATGGGCGTGGAGTTCGAGCGCCAGCTCGACACGCAGGGGTTCGGCGATCCCGAGGGATCCTTCGATTCCGACGTGATCGGGATCGCGATCAACGTCCACGCCACCGACCGTGTGCGGGTCTCGATCGAGTCCGACTGGGAGCACGGGGCGTCGACGGGCGCCAACCGCGGGAGCTTGAACCTCGAGTACGGCTTCATGGAGTACACCGTCTCCGACCTGCTCAAGATCCGCGCCGGGAAGTTCCTCACGCCTTTCGGCATCTTCAACGAGATCCACAACGTCGCCTACACGTTCGCGCCGGTGAAGCTGCCCTCGCCCTCGAACCGCACCGATCGCATCGTGCGTGATGCCTACGCGCCGCACCCGCGCTGGGGCACGGGCGTGGCCCTGCACGGCGATTCGTCGATCGGCGGGCGCGACTGGAGCTACGACGTGCTCGTGGCCAACGGCGACAACGCGACCGTGAACCCGTTCGATCGCGACGAGAACGAGTCGAAGTCGGTGGCGGCCCGGGTGCGCTTCGAGCCCAGCCCGCACCTGCGCCTCGGAACATCCTTCTATTGGGATCGCACGATGCAGACCGGCTTCAATCGTCTGGTCTCCCACGGCGCCGAGGGCGACCTGCGCCTGGGCCGCATCCAGGTCCTGGCCGAGGGCATCTTCGGGTGGAAGCGCCGCACGACGGGGGAGACGGTCCGGCAGATCGCCGCCTACGGACAGGCCGCGTATCGCTTCGACAACCGCATCACGCCGTACGTGCGCCTGGAGCTCGTCGACCTGCGCGACACGGAAGGCGACGCCGGCATCAACCTCATCACCGGCGCCAACTACGAGATCGACCGCAATCTCTTTCTGAAGCTCGAGAACGACCACTTCCGCGGCCGCGCCAAGAATCCGTTGGGCGCACTGCCGGGCGGCGGCTACGACGAGCTGAAGGTGGCCTTGTGTTTCGGGTTCTGAAGGCCACGACGGTGCCCGCCGCGCTGGCGCTGGTTCTCGCCGCGCTGACGGAGCCCGCGCAGGGCCAGGCCGCGAAGGACAAGCCCAGCTTCATCGTGATCGTGAACGCGGAGAACGATACCCGCGAGCTGCCGATGGCCGACCTCGCGCGGATCTATCTCGGCAAGAAGACGCTCTGGGACGCCGGGACCCGCGGGCGCATCCACCCCGCCATGCTCGGCGAGGAACAGGGCGTCGTGCGAGAGTTCATCGAGAAGGACATTCAGCGCACCGTCGACCAGTACCGCGCGTACTGGAAGCACATGCTGTTCTCCGGCGGCGGCACCGCCCCGCGGACGTTCCGCACGGCGGCCCATGTGATCGAATTCGTCGCCAGCGAGCCCGGGGCGGTCGGTATCGTGGCCGCACCCCCCACCGACGATCGCGTGAAGGTGATCGAGGTGAAAGGCGGCCGGTAGAGCGATGTCGGCCACGCCCGGAGTCCGCCTCGGCCTCGCCCGCAAGTTCGGCCTCCTGCTCACCGGCTTCCTGCTCACGCTGGGGACGATCCTGTTCCTGTCCTGGGCTTCGTCGCGCAACGTCGCCGCCCGCCTCGCGTCCGTGGAGTCGAACGCGTTCCCCCAGTACCGTGCCGCTTCCCAGGCGGCCTCGCGGTTCGACAAGCTGACCGCGCGCCTCCAGTATGGCGTCGTCTTTGGCGACGCGTCCCTCCTCGATGAGGCCGAAACCGACAAGGAGGTCTTTCTCTCCCTCGCCGACCAGGTGGCGCACGCGGCCGGGCCTCCGCGTGGCGAGCGCGACCCCGCGCATCGGCTGCGCGCGGAGTTCGAGGCGTATTACCCACGAGCACGCACGCTGGCCACGATGCTGTTAGCGCCGCAGGGCGCCCTCGCCGCCACGCCCCCGGCCGGGAGCGAGCCGCAGGATCCGCAGGTCCGAATCGACAACCTGTCCCAGCAGGTGCGCGAGCTCCGAACGCAGGTGGAGACCACCCTGGGTGAGCTCGTGCGGCAGAGCGAGAGCGCGCTGGCGGAGGGCTTGCGCGGCACGGTCAGCGACACGCGGCGGCAGGCGAACCTCTCGCTGCTCATCGGCGCCCTCGCTTCCGCGTTGCTCCTGGGCCTGCTCGTCTATTGGAGCCGGCGCATCGTGGTGCCGATCACGTCGTTGTCGGTGATGACGCGCGAGGTGGCCCTCGGCCGCTTCGACCTCTCCGGCGGCGAGGTGCCCCTGCTCGGCAACGACGAGATCGGAGATCTCGCGAGCTCCTTCAAGGCCATGGCCGCCAGCCTCGACGCCAGCACCGTTTCGAAATCCTACGTCGACAACATCATCGACACGATGGCGGACTCGCTCGTGGTCGTGGACCGGGAAGGGACGATCGAAAAGGCGAACCGCGCGGCGGAACGGCTGCTGGGCTACGGGCCCGGCGAGCTCCTGGGCAAACCCTTCGCCGACGTCTGCGAGTTCGGCGACGACGTGGAGCGCGGTGCTTCCGCCCTCAACTCGGCGGTGAGCCTCGAGGTCTTCTATCGCACCCGCGACGGCCGGCGCGTGCCCGTCGCGTTCTCGTCGGCCCTCATGCAGGACCCGGGCGGGCAGGTTCAGGGCATGGTGTGCGCGGCCCAGGACATCACCGAGCGGCGCCGCGCGGAGGCGGAGCTCCGCCAGGCCCGGGACGTCGCCGAGCGCGCCAGCCAGACGAAGAGCACCTTCCTCGCCAACATGAGCCACGAGCTGCGGACGCCGCTCAACGCCATCCTCGGCTACGGCGAGATGGTGGAGGAGGAGCTGGCCGACCTCGGCGAGGAGCGGCTGGTCGCCGACGTGCAGAAGATCCAGGCCGCGGGCAAGCACCTCCTCGGCCTCATCAACGACGTGCTCGACCTCAGCAAGATCGAGGCGGGGAAGATGGAGCTCTTCCTCGAGACGGCCGACGTGCGAAAGCTGGTGGACGAGGTGGTGACGACGGTGCTGCCGCTGATCGACAGGAAGGCCAACCGCCTGGAGGTGCGCTGCGCGCCCGGCGTCGGCTCCATGCACGCCGACGTCACGAAGGTGCGGCAGGGCCTGTTCAACCTGCTGTCGAACGCGAGCAAGTTCACCGAGCGCGGCGCCGTCACCCTGCAGGTGATCCGGGAGACGGCCGCGGGCGGCGACCGTCTCGTCTTCGCCGTCACCGACACCGGCATCGGGATGACGCCGGAGCAGCTCGCGCGCTTGTTCCAGCCGTTCGCGCAGGCGGACGCCTCCACCACGCGCAAGTACGGCGGCACCGGCCTCGGCCTCGCGATCACCCGGCGCTTCGCGCAGATGATGGGCGGCGACGTGTCCGTGCAGAGCACGTACGGCAAGGGCACCACCTTCACCCTCACCCTTCCCGCGGAGGTCTCGGAGGATCGCCCGCACACGGAGGACGAGGGCGCGGCGGTCGTGGTAGGCGACGGCGGTCCCGTCGTCCTCGTGATCGACGACGATCCGGAGCTGCGCGAGCTCGCGTCGCGCCATCTCACCCGCGAAGGCTATCGCGTCGCGCGTGCGCGCAACGGTGAAGACGGGATCCGCCTGGCCCACGAGCTTCGCCCGATCCTCATCACCCTGGACGTCATCATGCCGGACGTCGACGGCTGGACGGTGCTGGCGCGCCTCAAATCCGCCCCCGATCTCGCCCAGACGCCCATCGTGATGATCACGATGGTCGACGAGCGCAAACACGCCCTGGAGCGCGGCGCGGCCGCGTATCTGCCCAAGCCGCTCGAGGCCGAGCGCCTGCTCGCCCTCGTTCGCGACGCCGCCGGCCGTGCGTCGGACAACGCCCCGTCACCGGCCCCCTGAACGATCCGGAGGTCTTCTCCATGAAGAACGCAGCCTCGCTCGCTTTCGTCCTCGCCCTGGCCGCCTCGCCGGCGGCGTTGCTGGCTCAAGAGACCTTCGGCGGCCCGAAGGGACCGAAGACGCTCCACCGCGCCGCCGGCTTCGACCTCGAGGTCATCGGCGAGCTGCGGGGCTTCACCCTCGACGTCGCCGCCGAGAAGATCGAAGAGGGGCTCGAGGTCGTCACCCTCAAGCTCACGCGGCCGGAGGCGGAGGTGCCGCCGCGGCTGACCGTGCGATGGAACATGCCTTCGCACGACGTGGCGGGCCATTGGATGACCGGCCGCGACACGAACAAGACGCTGCGGCCCGATTTCGCCGGCAGCCGGCTCCAGGCTTCGATGTTCGCGCGGCAGGCGCCGGTGAGTTGCCTCTACAGCAGCGAGAATCGCAACGTCCTCACGTTCGCCGTCTCCGACGCCCTCAACACCGTCTCCATGGGCTCCGGCGTGCGCGAAGAGGACGGCTTCATCTACAACGACGTCATCTTCTTCACCGAGCGCCACAACAGCGTGAAGGAATACACGGCGCGGCTGCGTCTCGACCGCCGTCCGGTGCCGTACGGGCAGGCGCTCCGCGAAGTCGGCGAGTGGTGGGCGAAACAGCCGGGCTACGAGCCGGCGGCGGTGCCCGAGCACGCGCGCCTGCCCATGTACTCCACCTGGTACAACTACCACCAGAGCGTCGACGCCGCCGTCTTGCTGAAGGAAGTGGCGATCGGGAAGAAGCTCGGCCTCGACTCCATCATCGTCGACGACGGCTGGCAGACCCTGGACAGCGCGCGCGGGTACGCGTTCACCGGCGACTGGCGGCCGGAGCGCATGCCCGACATGAAGGGATTCGTCGACGGCTGCCACAAGCTCGGGGTCAAGGTCCTGCTCTGGTACGCGGTCCCGTTCGTCGGAAAGAACTCAAAGATCGCCCTGCGGTTCAAGGACAAGTCGCTCCGCTTCGACGAGCGCCTGGGCGCCTACGTCCTCGATCCGCGTTATCCGGAGGTCCGGCAGTACCTGAGCGACGTCTACAAGACGGCGCTGGTCGAGTGGGGGCTCGACGGCTTCAAGCTCGACTTCATCGAACGGTTCACCGCCGACGCCAACACCGTGCTGGAGGCCACCGACGGCCGCGACTTCGCGTCGGTCAACGAGGCCACCGACAAGATGATGACGGACATCCTCGCCGAGCTGAAGAAGACCAAGCCGGACGTGATGGTGGAGTA
>Ga0114129_10008990_pt1 | contig 14249 bp, 14 predicted proteins | sample RhiMetdeltSRZDD1_FD_80071 | JGI IMG/M metagenome (GOLD analysis project Ga0114129, IMG submission 80071) | Populus rhizosphere microbial communities from Tennessee, USA - Rhizosphere MetaG P. deltoides SRZDD1 (version 2) (version 2) | ecosystem: Host-associated > Plants > Roots > Rhizosphere >... | reverse complement strand
GCGGCGGAGCTGCGGAGAAGAGAAGAGCGAGAGAAGAGGAAGAGCCTGAACTAGTCGCAGCGCCCATCGCCTCTGGGCTCAGGGCTTTTGGCTCTGGGGTGCCCTGCCAGATTCGCCAGTCGCCTTTCAGTCGAACCGCGAACCCCGAATCCCGACCTTCGAATCCCGAACCCCCGCTTGATCGAGCCACCGAACCACCGAACCACCGAACTGCCGAACTACCGGCCAACGGCCAATCGATTCGCCAGGCTCGGCGGCAGTCCAGCGACCAGGATCCGACGCTGCGCCGCGTCGACAGCGTACGGGATGCGCTTGAGCACCAAGGCGAGCGCCTCCGAATCGTAGGTCGCATACGCGGCGCGCGGATCGCCATCCCGCGGCTGACCCACCGAGCCCGGGTTGACGACGTAGCGGATGCCCGGTCGCAGAACGATCGTCGTGTCGTCCTCGCCTTCCGGAACGAAACCGCCGAAATTGTCCCCCTGCTTCTGAAAGACCACTGGCAGATGCGTGTGGCCGAACAGGGTCAACTGACGCTCGCCTGTCTCGAGCGCCCTCAGCGCATCATCGGCGTCGAAGATGTAGTGATCCTCGTCGAACGGAGAGCCGTGGCAGATCTCCACATGATCGTCGATCATCACGGGTCCGGGCGGCAGGCTGCGCAGGTATTCGCGGTTCTCGGGCGTCAGGGCCTCGCCCGTCCAGACGGCAGCATAGCGGGCGATTTGATTGAAGTTGCTTGCGTCCTCGAGGCCGCAGGCGGCCTTGTCGTGATTGCCGCGAATGATTGCGAGCGGATTGAGCGCGCGGACGCGATCGATGACGCCGTTCGGCTCCCCACCGTAGCCGACCAGATCACCAAGGACGAGAACGGATTCCCAGGTGCCGTCGGCTGCTGCCAGGACGGCTTCGAGCGCATCGAGGTTCGCGTGGATGTCGGAGAGGATCAGGTAGCGCATTCACAATTCGCCATTCTCGATTTTTCTGATCCGCTCCATGATCGTGTCCGCGGTCTGCTCGGGCGACGCGGCGGACGCGTCGACGCGCATGTGCGCCTGCGCGTACGCGAGCCGGCGCGTGGTGAACAACCTCTCCATCTTCACGCGGTCCGACGCAAGCGGACGCCGGCCGTCAGCCGGTACTCTGGCCAGCACCTCCTCGAACGGCACGTCGAGCCAGATCGAGAGCCCGTCGCGGTTGATCGCGCCTCGGTTCTCGAGATCGACGAACGTGCCGCCGCCGGTCGCCACCACGACATGGCGTAACGGGAGCAGGAGGCGCAGTATCTCGCGCTCGATCGCGCGGAAGTACGGCTCGCCATGACGGGCGAAAATCTCGGAGACCGTCTTTCGCTCGCGTGCCTCGATCAATTCGTCCACGTCCTCGGCCCGCCATTTCAGCCGCGCTGCAAGCGCACGCGCAACGGTGGTCTTGCCGGCAGCCATGAATCCTACGAGGAAGATCTTATCGACCGTCACCGCGCGTGAGCCGCTCGAGGGTCTCGAAGAAACCTGGGTACGAAACAGCCACCGACGACGCGCCCGTGATGGTGGTCGGCTCGGACGCACCCGTGGCGGCAATCGCGAACGCCATCGCGAGCCGATGGTCGTCGCAGGCATCCACGGCTGTGCCTTTCAATGGCCGCGAGCTCAGACGGAACCCGTCCTCGTGCTCCTCGACGTCGGCGCCGAGGGCGCGCAGTCCCGCAGCCAGCGCCGAAATGCGATCGCTTTCCTTGACGCGCAGCTCCGCGGCGCCGCTGACGCGCAGCTCGCTCCCTTCGGGCATCAACGCGGCAAGCGCAGCAACCGCCGGGATCTCATCGATCACGAACGGCACATCGTGCGGTTCGACCTCGAAGGTGCGGGGCTCGCCGTACGACACGCGAATCCGTCCGACCGGTTCGCCTGCAAGTTCGCTATCGATATCAGTCTGGACGTCGGCTCCCGCGCGCCGCAATAGGTCGACGATTGCCGTCCGAGTGGGGTTCAGGCCGACGTTCTCGATTTCGACGGACGACCCCGGCGATCCAGCGGCGAGGGCCATCCAGAACGTCGCACTCGAGAGGTCGCCCGGCACGGCGAATCGGCCAGCGCGCAGACGCTGACCGCCGATGATGAAAATACCCGTGCTTTCGACGCTCACGTCGGCGCCAAACGCTCGCAATGCGCGTTCGGTGTGGTCGCGCGTGGTCGCGGGTTCCCAGACGCTCGTTTCGCCACTCGCCTGGAGGCCAGCCAGGAGCACGGCACTCTTGACCTGTGCACTCGGGACTTCGGAGACGTGGGTGATGCCGCGAAGGTCTGCGCCCTCGATCGTCAGCGGTGGGCGACCGTTGTCGGATTCGATGCGCGCCCCCATGCGAGTCAGCGGCTCGATCACGCGGCGCATCGGCCGCCGCATCAGCGATCGATCGCCGCCCATGACCGAGCGGAAGGGGTGCGCTGCCAGGATCCCGGAAAGCAGCCGCATCGTCGTGCCCGAATTCGCGGCGTCGAGGGTCGTCTCGGGCGCATGCAGCCCGCGCACGCCGCATCCCAGGACTTCAATCGTCGCATCGGCAATGCGACGGATTTCGGCTCCAAGCGCGCGCATGCACTCGAGCGTGGCGGCACAATCCGCTCCAGGCGAGTACCCGTCGAGTGTGGAGGTGCCGTCGGCGAGCGCCGCCAGCATCGCGTAGCGATGCGAGATGGATTTATCCCCGGGCACCCGCGTGCGCCCGCGCACACGGTGTGCGGGGTACACGACAACCGTATCGGCAGACGCGCGGACCATTGAGGCACTATAGCATTCGCTATCTTGAACGGATCCGGTTTACTATGTAACTCACACGCGTGAATTTCGAGCCCGGTACCTCCATCACTCGTCCGCCGAGCGGCCGCTTCCGCGCCGGCTGCGCCATGGCTGCATGCTGACACGCGGCGGCACGGTCAGACTCCAAATCCACAGCAATTTCGACATGCTGGACTTCGTCCAGATCGTGAGCGATCGCATGGGTCAGCTCGCCGGGCTGGACGGCGACACCGTGCACTGGATCGGCGTGGCGGTGCGCGAATCCGTCATCAATGCGATCAAGCACGGGAACCGCGAGGACTACGGCAAGCTGGTCACGGTGGAGTTCACGTTTGCGCCGATTACGGATCCCGGCGAGCTCGTCGTGCGCGTGCTGGATCAGGGCGAGGGCTTCGACCCCCAAGGAGTCGCCGATCCGCTGGCACCGGAGAACCTTCTGAAGTCGAGCGGCCGCGGAATCTTCTTCATGCGCAGTTTCATGGACGACGTCACGCTGCGGCGCGCGTCGGAGGGAGGCATGGAAGTACGAATGGTCAAGAAGTTGGCCAGCAGCGGTGCCTGAGATTCAGCCTCCAATCTTTCTCGCGACAGCCATCGAAGCGGCGATCCGCGCCGGGGACGTCCAGATGGCCAACTTCCGCGGCGACATGCAGGTCGACAAGAAGGGCGCGATCGATCTCGTCACGAACATCGACGTGGCGATCGAGCGCGAGTTCCGCGCGATGGTTGCCGAACGCTTCCCCGATCACGTAGTGCTCGGTGAAGAGTTCGCAAGGACAGACGCGGCACAGGACGTCCCGAGGTACTGCTGGGTATTCGATCCGATCGACGGCACGACGAATTACGCGCACGGCCTGCCAATCTTCTGCTGCTCGGTAGCGCTCGAGCATGATGGCGTACCAGTGGTGGCGGCCGTTTACGATCCGAACCGCCGCGAGTTGTTCACGGCCGAGCGAGGGCAGGGTGCGTGGCTGAATGGCGAGCCGCTTCGCGTCTCGTCGTCCGCCACGCTCATCGATTCACTTCTCGTGACGGGCTTCCACTACAACATCCATCGCGATCCCGGCGAGCTCATGGCTATTTTCACCGCGTTCATCACGCGCGCTCGCGCCGTCCGCCGGCTGGGTTCCGCGGCGCTCGACTTGTGCTACGTCGCGGCGGCCCGTTTCGACGGGTTCTGGGAGCTGAAGCTGCAACCATGGGACGTCGCCGGCGGCGCCCTCATCGTCGAGGAGGCAGGCGGCATCGTCACGACTGTTAATGGCGCTGCGTTCGGCTCGCGGAAGGGCAGCGTGCTGGCGACCAACGGGCGGATTCACGACGAGATGCTGGGCGTGCTTCGGTCGGTCTGCTGACTGTCCCTTTTGCAGGTCCCGCTGACCCCGCGATAAGACAAAACGCACATCGTGATTCGCCGGTTCGACCGCGGCGCGCCTCCAGCACTTCAGAATTGCGCGTGGTCGTTTGCGCGATTGGCTGGCACCTTTCATGCTCAGGTGTCCGCCGTGCCGGACCACAGCGGTGCGGCGGGGTCCATCCCGCGTGTGTAAACCTGCGGCGATGGCCGGTGTTTCCGGAGAGTAGTCATGACGAAACGATACTGGTTTCAGCGCCTGACCCTCGTGTGCGCCTTTGCGCTCCTTGCGCCGGCACTGGCGGCCGCGCAGATTGTCCGCGTAAGTCGCAGCGAGCCGCGCAACGCGATCGGGTTCAACATCGGCTATTTCGTGCTGCGCGGTGTGGAATCACGCGTGAACGACGACGTGCTGCTTGCCGATCTCACCGAGCTCGCGTTCGAAGTGGACGACTTCAACTACGTCACGTTCGGTGGTGAATGGCTGTATGCCGTGAGCGACTACCTCGAGGTTGGCGCAGGCTTGGGTTATTACCAACGAGGCGTGCCGACCGTTTACAGACACTTCCAGAACGCCGATGGAACCGAGATTGCCCAGGAGCTGAAGCTGCGCGTCGTCCCCATCACCGCTACGCTTCGATTCCTCCCAATCGGCCGGCGCAACGTCGTGGAACCCTACGTCGGCGCTGGTATCGGCGTGTTCAACTGGCACTACTCTGAGGTCGGCGAATTCGTCGACTTCAGCGACAACTCGATCTTCCCCGCCCGTTTCACAGCGGACGGTAATGCGATAGGCCCTGTTGTACTTGCGGGGCTTCGCGCTCCCATCGGCGATATCTGGGCCGTCGGGGGCGAAATCCGCTGGCAGCGTGCCGAAGGGGACACGTCGGAAGAGCGGGGTCTGCTCGGAACGAAAATCGATCTTGGAGGATGGACGACGAGTTTTACCGTGCACCTTCGATTCTAGGTTCATGGTTCAAGGTTCGCGCCGTGAACCCTGAACCTTGAACCTCGTACAACGCAACCCCTCCCCCTTCCGCGACACGCGTAAATCCGTCGAAGAAGTGCGGATCGCGCTGCGCTCTGTGGAACAGCGCGTCTCCGCCTTCCGCTTTTTCCTCCACGACGACCCATTTGACGAATCCACGCGGGCCGAGCCGGAACGCGTAGACCCACAGCTCGCCGTTCCCCTCGTGCAGGAAGTCGTGAATGTGGAACCCGTACGCCGAGAGATCGTGCATGTAATGTGCGAGAGAGCCCATGCTCATCATGATCGGCGTGCCGTCACGATGCCGGACGAGGTAATTCGTGACCGCCTGACGGCCGATTTTGTTCGGTGCGTCGCGCTGCGACTCGACAATGAGTGCCGCCGTCCGGTCGAGCGGATGCGCCTGAATCGTCGTGAGGGCGATGACGATGATCGCGATCGGCAGTCGCAGCCGACGCGGCAACAGCGATACGGCGACGGCGATCAAGACGGCGCTGGCTGCGATCAACGGCAGGCTATAGCGAACGCGCAGGGGATGACCGTGCAGGTACGCATACCACGGGAGTGCCGCTGATGCGACGGGCGCGAGCAGCAAGACAATCGAAGCGCGCGAGCGAGAGCAGGCGAATACCGCGACAACCACCGCGGCCGCCACATACGCGCTCCAGATGAGCGCCGTGCCGGAGAGCTGATACGCGCCTTCGCGAACCTGGTCCCAGGCAACCAGCCCGTTACCGAGAGCCTTGTTCTCGGCAACGAAGAACCCGCTGCTGACGAACCATTCGCCAACCGTCCATCGACTGTTCACGACGAACAGGAGAACCGCGACGCCGGGGCAGACCGCCAGACGCAGGCAGCCGATCAGCGCCTGACGAACGCTGCGGCCCCTTCGAACCATCGTCAGTCCGGAGAGCGCGATAATCGCCGCAGTGATCGGCCAGGCTTCGTATCGCGTCATGGCCGCGCCGGTTAGCGCCAATCCCGCAGGCGCCGCGCGGCCCGACGGATCGCGGTCGAGCCAGTCGATCGTCAGCGACACTGCGAGCAGCGCGGTTCCGAATAGCAACGGCTCCGTCATCGGCGTGCTCTGGAGGTAGAGCACGTTCGGGTTCGACATGAGGAGGACCGCACCGGTCATGCCGCCGACGACGGATCCCGTCGTTCGCGCGATCGTCCTGGCCAGCGCCCAGACAGCCAGCGCCATGCTCATCACGGATATCGCGATTGCCGACGCGCCGCTGCGATACCACGCATCGATCTGCACCGGCAGCATGTTGAGAACGTGCGGGAGCGGCAGCCACACGGCACCGATCTGCTGCCAACCCGGAAGCAGGCTGTCGAGGATTCGACGCGCCACGACGAGGTGAGCGCGCGCGTCGTAGTGACTGAGCGCGAGATCGGCACGGCCGTAGAACAGCGCGGCCAATGCGCCGACGATTGCGACGAGCGCAGCAATCAGAAGCGGCGCGGACTCGGAACGAACGATGGCGCGCGTTGAGACGTTGGAATTCGCGGAAGCAACGGCAGCGCTGGGGAAGGACTCGTTCAGAGCCAGAGTGATAATCCGCGAAAATCGCCAATCGTCCGCGTCTCGCGGAGATTACCCGCGAAGAGCGCGTGGAGACTATCCGAATAGTCTACACTCACCGTGATGACGCGTGTGATCGAGTGGGTCCAGGGGTTTGCGCTCGCGCTCGGCGGTCCCGGCCTCTTCCTCATCGCGTTTCTCGACTCGTCGTTCCTGTCGTTCCCCGAAGTCAACGACGTTCTGATCATCTTGCTCACGACGCGCCAACCCGAGCGTATGGTCTATTACGCGACCCTGTCGACGTTGGGATCGATCGCCGGCTGCTTTGCGCTGTTCGTGGTTGCGAAGAAGGGAGGCGAAGCCTTCCTGCGCAAGCGATTCCATGAGCGCCACGTCGAAAGCGCGATGACCATCGTGCGGAAGCACGGTGTGCTGAGTGTGCTGGTACCGTCGCTGCTGCCGCCGCCGGCGCCCTTTAAGATTTTCGTGCTCGGCGCCGGCGTGGCGAGAGTCGGGACACGGGACTTCCTTATCGCCGTCTCGCTCGGACGCGGCCTGCGGTACTTCGGTGAGGGCCTGCTGGCGCTCTGGTACGGCGAGCGCGCCGCCGCGTTCCTCCGTGAGAACGCCGGGTCGTTCGGCATCGGTACGGCAATCGGCGTCCTTGTCCTGGGCCTGGTCTGGATTTGGTGGAACAAAAGGAGGGCGGCTCAGCACCCCCCCTCCAATTGACGCGCTCGGCGGAAGACCCATATAATCAATCGTTTGTGGGTGCACCAGATCCGATGAATCCCGAGGTATCGATCATCATCCCGGTGCGGAACGAGGCGCCCAACGTCGTCGAGCTCTATGACGAGCTGACCGCAACGATGGACGTGCTCGGGAAGCGGTACGAAGTGCTGATCGTCGATGACGGAAGCACCGATGGGACGTTCGAGCTGCTGGCGGGGCTGCAGGCAAAGGATTCCCGGCTGCGCGTGATCAGGTTCCGACGCAATTTCGGCCAGACGGCGGCGTTTTCGGCGGGGTTCGCACACGCGCGCGGCACGTTCATCGTGACCTCCGACGGTGACCTCCAGAACGATCCCCGCGACATTCCCGCGATGATCGAGCTCGCGCAGAAACATGACATCGTCGCCGGCTGGCGAAAGCAGCGGAAGGATCCGTTCCTGAGCCGGCGACTGCCGTCGATGATCGCAAACTGGGTCATCTCGCGCGTGACGGGCGTCCACCTGCACGACTATGGCTGCTCGCTGAAGGTCTTTCGCGCCGAGGTCGTCAAGCCGATGAACCTGTACGGCGAGATGCACCGGTTTCTGCCGGCCATCGCGAGCGAGATGGGCGTCGAGATCATCGAGACGCCGGTCAACCATCGGCCACGCAAGCACGGATCGTCGAAGTACGGCATCTCACGGACGATGCGCGTCATTCTCGATCTGCTAACCGTCAAGTTCCTCATCAGCTACTCGACGCGGCCGCTGCAGATTTTCGGGGTGTGGGGCTTCGGGATGGGGTCGCTCGGTGCTCTCGTGTTCGCCTGGCTCGTGTATGTGAAGTACGTCGAACACCAGGGCATCGCCGACCGGCCGCTGTTGCTCGCAGGGATCGTGCTGGTGGTCATGGGAGCGCAGTTCCTCACGATGGGGCTGCTTGGTGAGATGATCGCGCGCACCTACCATGAGTCGCAGGACAAGCCCACCTACGTGATTCGCGAGGTTCGGGAAGCGCCTGTCCACCCCACCGCGCACACTACGCGCGGCGGGGACCCCGGTGTGGGGCCGCGCGAGATCGACGACGCCGAGCACGACGAGAGCCGGCTCGAGCGGACACGGTTCGGCAGCCGATGATCGCGAGATGCACGCGGGCGGTTGTCATCTCGGTCGCGCTGGCGTTGATCATCGCCGCTTGTGGTGGCGGAGCCACGACGCCTGGTCCTGTCACACCGCCACCGAGTGGTGGCGGCGGTACGCCTCCACCCAATACGCCTCCGGTGATCGACTCGATAGAGTTGTCAGCCACACGGACTGAGGTCGACAGCGAGGTGACGATTACCGCACGTGTCAGAGATGCCGAGACTCCTGTCGATCAGCTTCAATACGAGTGGAAGGCGGACGCCGGAACGTTCAGCGGGGAAGGCGCCCTCGTGAAGTGGCGTGCGCCAGGCGATCAGCCGACGCCACGGGACTACACGATCTCGCTCACTGTCACGGAAACGTACGGGACTCCCGATGCAAGCGGCAATCGGCTTACAAATGTCGTGAGCGGTACGAGCCCGGCGATTCGAGTCCACAACTCACCCAAGGAGCTCGGTGAGATGGGACTTTCGTTTCTGCGGAAATTCGGAGATTCGTCCACCTCTCCTCAGGCGTGCGTCAGTGACTTCAGTAACACCTGCGCCAAAGGGCGGAATGACGAATTGCGGGACATCGACTTCAATCGGAAGCACATGGTGATTCTGAGCTACAACCTTGGCACACCGCGGGTCAGTTACGTTGCGGGCAGAAACAACGCCGACATGTGGATTCGATCGTCGTATACATCGCGAATCACTAGCTGCACCGATTGGCCGGCCGATCAGGGACTATGCGTGGTCGGCAGCATCGGGACGGCGACATTCGACGGGTACTTGCCGAGTGTCTACGAACAGGGCCGCTGGTGGATCTGCGACAGCAAGGCGCTGCCGGTCGGGACAGTCACGCCTATGATGAGGTTCTTCCTCGGCCCGCACGGCGGCGACTAGGATCGGCTCTTATGTGTCTTGCGCCACGCTGGTGTGAAGTTCGTCTGAGCGCGACACTACACTCCTCGATCATCTCTTCCTCACGGTTCTCAGATCCAGACATGTGACGTGCTCACCTCCTCCGACAGCGACCGTCACGCTCTCGGTGACTTTCGCTTGCTGCATTGCTGCGACCGCGGCCTGCCGGCCCGAAGCCGCGCAGGAAAACGCGGTCGCTGCGCGTTCGGTGGCGCCTCTCCAAATCTCGGGTACGGCGTTTCAGACCGCTGAACACCGGCCATTTCAGTGGCGCGGCATCACGGCCTTTCGGCTGCTCGACCATGTCGCCGACCATCAGGACTCGAGAGTGAACGAGTATCTCGCGTGGGCTGCGAGGCAGAAGCTGACGGTTGTCCGCGTGCTGGCGATGGCGGGCGCCTTCATGAATCTGAATCCCGAAGAGGGCCGAGCGGCGCTCCCGCGATTGCTGGAGCTCGCTGCGCGGCACGGGATTTACGTCGAGGTTGTCGCGCTTGCCGGCACTCGCGACATCCCTGTCGACCTGGCGACGCAGGTCAGCGCGATAGGGCGCATCGTCTCAGAGCACCCGAATGGCCTGCTCGAGGTCGCCAACGAGCCCGTGCACCCGTCGCAGGCCCCAGACGTCCACAAAGCGGAAGTGCTGGCGCGACTGGCGTCGCAGGTGCCGAAGAGGGTCCCGGTGTCACTGGGGTCGGTGGAACGCGGCGACGGATTTGCGAACGGCAGCTACATCACGTGGCACGTCCCGCGCGACGACCGCTTCGGCGGATGGGGCCACGTGCTCGCGATTGCGGAGGGCGCCCGGTTCCTCCAGCGATGGAGGAAGCCCGTCATCAGCGATGAGCCGATCGGCGCCGGGCCGAAGTACGAGCCGGGGCGCCGTGATGATGTGCCCGCGCGATTCAGGGCGGCTGCGCTGCTGACGCGACTCGTCGGTCTAGGCGCAACGTTTCATTACGAAGGCGGCCTGCAGGCGACGATTCCAGCCGGGCGGGAGCTGGAGTGCTTCAACGCGTGGAACGAAGCCTGGACGCTGCTGCCGCGAGACATCGAACAGCAGGGCTCGTTTCGAACGGCCGGCGAAGCCGGCGGGATCGTCGAGAGCTACGACAAAAACGCGGTGCTGGGTGTCTACGAACGCAGCACGAACGATCGAGGTTGGATTCTCAGCGTGGGGGAGGGCGATCCACGACTTCGGCTGGCCGCCGGCTGGCGTGAGACGCGATCGCAGGTGCTGGAAGGAGCGTACTTGATCTCTGTGACGCGGTCGACGAAGTGACCTCCCACCGTGTCTTGATGACGTCCGCGAAGATCTCGGCGAGCTTCTGGTAGCCGCCCTCGGTCGGGTGCAAGCCGTCCTGTCCAATGAGCGACAGCGGGCAGAGCGCATTGACGTCGACGAGCATTGCGCCTTTCCTCGGCGCCATCGTCTTGAGCTCGTTGTTGTACTTCGCGAGCAGCGGACCGGCACCGCCCCTCGGCGGTGAGCCGCTCGGTCGCTGGGGAGGCAAGGTCGCGACGATAACGGCGATGCCCCTGCCGGTGGCGCCGCGGACCATGTCTTCCATCGCGTTGACGACCGCGGAGATATCGGTGAGCCCCGCGCCGTTCAGCGCGTTCAGATCGTTGGCGCCCTCCATCAGGAGCATCACCTCAGGCCGGGCCTCGGAGAGAGCACTCGACAGTCGATCGCGTCCTTTGCTCACCGATTCGCCAGGAACGCCGGCATTCTGCACGTCCATCATCTGCGCCGTGTAGCGCGCGCTCAGTATCGCCTTGAGCTTGTACGGATAGGACTCGGGCAGACCTGGCGTGAACGACAGCGCCGACGCCAATGCCGGTGACGTCGTTCCTGCCGTCATGCTGTCACCAAAGCCGAGAACTCTGGTGATCCCAAGCGTTGGCGGAGCGGACGGCGGCGAGGGCGGCGAGTTCGTGGGCGGCGGGTCAACCGGTCCCGGGCTCGTGGGAGACTTGGATCCGCAGCCGACGGTCACGAGCGCCACACCCAGTACGACCAACGACTTTCTCATCGAGCGTATTGATTAGAATACCACGGCCGTTTCAGCATCTATTCAGTAGCAGACTCAGTCCTTCAGTCCGCGCAGGCTGCGAGCCTTGGACTGCGAGAAGGTTGCGAACAGCAGCACGAAGATGCCGAGCGTCAGAGTCGCATAGAACACGCCGAATAACGCCCAGCGCGGATCCCGGCGAGACGCGAGCGCGATCAGCAGAATCACGAGGCTTGCGCCCAGGAGCACCGTCGACGCGAGGATTCCACGTGTCGCGACCCGCTCGCTGAACGGCATCAGCATGCGAATCCCGTGCGTGAACAGCCCCATGTAGCCCATTCGCGACTGGCCGCCGTATCGGTGGCCGCGGGCCAGCGGCACGAGCTCGGTCTGCATGGGCAGACTCACGAATGACGACGCGTAGCAGTGATCGAAGTGCGGATGGTAGATGACTTGTTTGAGCAGCCAGCCGCGATACGCGACGAAATTGCCGCTGCGAATCACGGTGCCCGTGAGCGCGAAGAACACCAGCTTGAACGCCGAGTAGAGCACCTTGAAGATCGCACTTTCGGCGCGATGCGTACGATGCGCGAGGCTGACTTTGTGCAGGTTGTCGCGATTCGCGAGCAGGGGCGCGAGAAGCTGTCCGAGATCGGCCGGCCGGTCCTCGCCGTCGGCATCCATCGTGACGACGAAGTCGTGTTCGTCGAGCGTGCGGCCCAGACCGCGCAGCGCAAACACGAGCGCCCCCTGATGACCGAGGTTGTACGGCGGCGGCACGATCTGGACGTCGGGGAACGCCGCGATGCCGGCAACAGCCGGATCCTGTCCGGCGGAATCGTCGACGAGCACGAATTTCAACTCGGCGTCTGGAGTGACCGAACGCAGCACCGTCGTCGCCTCTTCCCGCACACGCGCGAACGACATCGTGTCGAAGTAGCATGGACACACGATCCAGATTCTCATTCCCGGACGCCTCGCAGGCGATGCACGGAATACATGGTAACCTCGCACAACGGTGAATTCGAGTGACGGCAGCCCGCACGAGATCGATCGCCTCTGGCCATGGCTGACTCCGGCGCGCACCGGCGTCGCGATTGCATTCCTTGCGTTGATGTACAGCCTGGCCACGATGGGCGGTCACGGCATCACGTATGACGAGTCGGCGCTCTATCATGCAGGCGATCGCACGCTCTACTGGTTGCAGCACCTCGGCGAGCCCGACGCTCTCAGATTCGATCGGCCTGCACCCCCCTCGTTTCACTCCGATTTCGAGCGCTTTCCCGACCCGCAGGATCCCTTCCACTATCCAGTTTTCCCCGGCTTCGTTGGCGCGCTGACGAACTGGATCTTCAATACACGCCTCGGCATCCTCAACACGATCGACGGCCACCACCTGGGCGTGATCTTGATTCACGTGACGGCGCTCTGGCTGTATTGCGTGTATGCGAGCAGGCTTCTGGGGCGCGGCGCTGGCGTCGCAGCGACGATTGCACTGGCGCTCTTCCCGTCTGCCGTAGGCCATAGCTTCAACAATCCCAAGGACTGGCCGTGCGCGGAGTTCTACGGTCTGTTTGTTCTTGCGCTCGGCGTGGGCGTGATTGAAGCGCGCTTCCGCGAGCTCCTGATGGCGGGCGTGTTCCTGGGGCTCGCCTTCTCTGCCAAGATGAACGCGGTGTTCGCGCTGGCAACGATGATCGCCTGGACACCAATCGCGTACGTGCTGCTGTACTTCCGCCGGCCGCTGCCGGTGGGTCTCGTTGCCGGATATTTGTTGATCCCCTACGTCGCAGGCTCGCTGTTCTTCGCGCTCTGGCCGTGGCTCTATCAGGGCCGCGTCAACGAGTGGTGGCAGCATCTGAACGAATACGTCACGTTCATGGTCAACTACGGCGCGGGCAGCAGGCCGACATGGACGACGTACTCGTGGGCCTGTCTGCTATTCATGTCGCCGCCGCTCGTCCTCGCGACCGCTGGCATCTACGCGGCGATGGGATGGAGCGGCGATCGTCGAGCACAGGCTGCGTACGCGCTGCTCGTGCTGTGGCTGCTCGTGCCGATCGGGCGAATCGCGATGCCGCGGTCGAACTTCTACGACGGCAACCGCCATTTCATCGAGTATGTTCCCGCACTCTGTGCGATGGCTGGCGCCGGCGCTGCATGGATTGGCTCGCAGCTGCTGGCGCGTGCACACGCGGCGCGAGTCGTGCAGATGGCGCAACGGCCTTACGCGGAATACATCGTCGCGGCTGTCGCCGCGGTCGCGATCTCGTTCCTCGTCTGGCCCGTCATCGAGTATCGGCCATACGAAGCTGCGTACTTCAACGATCTCATCGGAGGCCTGGGAGGTGCCCAGCGCCGCGCGCTGTTCGCGATGGCGCCGCCGGCCGACCGCCGCGTGAATGGTACGGAGGGAGATTACTGGCTGAGCTCCATGCGCGAGGGCCTCGTCCTCGCCTCGAAGTACGTGCCGAGCACGGAACCGATCGGCATGTGTCCTGGCGGGGACCTCATCCCGGCGCTGCCGCACGTTAACTGGCCAGGGAAGCGCAAGCCGTTGGTGACGGCGGTGAACAACTACGTCCGCGTCGTGTACGTGGCGCCGCGCGAGTCCCTCTGCGGCTTCGCGCGCATCCGCGAGCTCGAGGCGGAACGCCCGATCCTGCATCGCATCGAACGCGGGGGCGGACTCATTTACGAGATCCTCGGCGCGCGCGACGGTGCCGCACATCCGATAGTCACGGGAGAGTCGCTCTACACGAAACCCGAGTGGTACCGGCAGTACACCAGATGACGACTAGGAGCGCCGG
>Ga0114129_10008989_pt1 | contig 14249 bp, 9 predicted proteins | sample RhiMetdeltSRZDD1_FD_80071 | JGI IMG/M metagenome (GOLD analysis project Ga0114129, IMG submission 80071) | Populus rhizosphere microbial communities from Tennessee, USA - Rhizosphere MetaG P. deltoides SRZDD1 (version 2) (version 2) | ecosystem: Host-associated > Plants > Roots > Rhizosphere >... | reverse complement strand
GCCGCCTGTGCCCTGTCAGATATGTGGGCCAACAGGATACAAAACCTTTATCATCAGTGGGAGGATGCTTTGGTGCAAATCACCGTCCCCTACCAAAATTTTTGATTTCATCATCTAGTGCAAGCCGATCCAGCAGGTTCGTCTTATATCGATATATTTCCTCTATGTCGCGAAATAAGCCTGGATACTCAGCAAGGATCTCGCGAGGTGAGAGGGCAAGACTAAATGAAGCATACACAACAATATACTCTTTGAGATCCTTTGATTTCTTCTTGATGAGTTGCCAAAATTCGTCATGTTGGAGAAGATCCTCTGGGGTTGATGCCGGTTGAGAAAACTCTTCCTCCTCTTCCCTCATCTCCTGCTCCAGCCGGATACGGCGAAATTTTCGCCAGGCATCTGTGATTGCGCCGTGGACACACATTTGCAGGTATCGAAGGATGGCTGCAAGATTCTGAGATTTGTCGAACTTGGTGGGTGTGAAGGAGGTCCAGAACCTTTCAAAGGCTTGGGCGATGAAATCTTGGGCCTCTTCATTGATCCATAGAAAATCCGGATGTTTGTCCATCCATCTGTTCACCCATCGGGCTACTAAAGGTTGGTACTGAGTGATCACCGCTTCCAGAGCACGTTCGTCTTTATTCCGAACTGCTCGGCGAAACAACTCGAAACCATAGCTGGAATCATAATCATGATGGCTGAAAAAGAGATCCGTCTCTTGCGCACATCTCTGGGCAAGATCCTCCACGGCCATATGCTCTAGTTTGGTTTCAGGAGACATAAGGTCTACATTCACACCATTAACAAGGATCGAAGTTTGGGTATTCATGATTTGATTTCCCTTCATTATTCTTTCGTGATGTGCGATGTATTTCTCCGTTTTTTGATTGCGATACGAAGTCACTGCTTCAATAACGCCATTAAAGCGTGGATGGTGGGTTCCAGGGCACCGTTAAGCGGTACAATCAATGGGACAATTAGCGGGACAAACACGTTTGTCCGCACTTTCTGGTCGTAGGCAGTCAATAGGATCGAGGTGGTCGTGGCGGTTGAGACTTCCTTTGGGCGCTGGCTGAAGCGTCGGCGCAAAGCCTTGGATCTGACACAAGAAGAACTGGCGCAGCGGGTAGGCTGCGCCGCGGAGACATTGCGGAAGATCGAAGCCGATGTTCGGCGACCCTCGCGTCAGACTGCTGAGCGGCTGGCGGAGGCGTTGGAGATCCCTGCGGCGGATCGGGCTGTCTTCATTAGGGCCGCGCGCGCCGAACTGGCGGTCGACCGGCTTACCTCCCCAATTCACGATATTCCCCAAGTGGCTCTCGTTCCTGCCAAAGTACTATCGTCTGCGGCAGTCTCTTTTCAGTTCACTCAGATCAGCGCTACGTTTCAACCAAAACCCTTTGATGGACGCTGCCCGTATAAAGGGCTGGATGCCTTTGAGGAAGACGATGCAGAACTGTTCTTCGGGCGGGACAAAATAGTCAAAGAACTCGTCGGGCGTGTGCAGGAATCGCGGGCGGTCTTCATCATTGGACCATCGGGCAGCGGGAAATCGTCACTGGTGCGTGCGGGATTGCTCCATGCCCTGAAACAGGGGGCCGTTGAGGAACTCAATAGCGAACGCTGGTTGTACGAAACAATGAGCCCGGGAAGAGATCCGATTGCCGAGCTGGCGCGGATAATTTCGAGTATGGCGGGGACTACCAACGCTGGGGAAGAAGTCCGCGCAAAGGCGTGGGAGGACGAGAGCATTTTCAACCAGTGGTGTGAGATTGCGTTGAAGGAAGGTCGTGATCGACGGGCGGTTCTGTTCCTGGATCAGTTCGAAGAGGTCTTCACACAGATCCGCAGTGAAGAGGAACGCTTGATTTTCCTCAATTTGCTGACTTGCGCAGTGACAGCCGAACGTGGGCGAGTGATCGTGTTATTCGCCATGCGCTCGGATTTTGTCCTGAACTGCGCCACCTACCCCCAACTGAATTCTCTCTTTAATCAACAAGCCATTCAGATTGGTGCAATGCAGCCTGAAGAATTGGTAAGTGCGATTGCTCAGCCTGCTTTGCGTGTGGGCCTGCACATTGACCCCGACTTAGTGGCACAGATCGTCAACGACATGCAAGGCGAGTCAGGTGCTCTGCCATTGATGCAATTTGCCTTGAAAGACCTGTTTGATACACAGCAGGCTAAGGGGGGCATCATTGCTTTAACCTTGAAGGATTACCTGCAGCACGGTGGCATTCGTAAATCATTAGAACGTTATGCCGATCATTCATTTGCACAGTTAAGCGAAAGAGAACAAGAACTGGCGCGCACCATCTTCAGCGGACTTATTGAGATCGGGCGCGGTACACAAGGTACACGCCGCACAGCATTTTTTGATGAGCTTGTTGTTGGGGAAACAAAACAGGAAGATGTAGAAGCTATCGTGCAAAAGCTTGCCGATGCACGCCTGATTACGACCGATGAGCAAGCAGGAAAAGACATTGTCACAATCTCACATGAGAAATTGATCGATGCCTGGCCCTGGCTTAAAAAACTAGTGAACGAAAACCGCGATATTATTGGTTTACAAAATGAAATTGCTACTGATGCGAAAGAGTGGGAGGAACATGATCGAGATGCGAGCTATCTCTACAGAGGTGCGAGGCTAGCAACAGCTCGCGAGCAACTTGAAGTAAAAAAACTTGTGTTGAGCGGCGCGGCAAGGCAATTTATTGCAGCAGGAACACGTGCATTCGTAGATGAGTTAGAAGCATCAAAACAAAGAGCAACTCAACTTCGAAGACGTTCTATCTACCTGTCTCTTGCCTTCGGGGCAGCACTGATTGCGATGGGTGTTGCTGTTTTCTTTAGCGTTCAAACGCGACAGCAAGCCAAGTTGGCTATCTCACGCGAATTGGCAGCCGCTTCAATAGGAAATTTGAACATTGATCCTGAACTGAGTATTTTGTTGGCGTTACATGGATTGTCAACAAAATATTCCTCGGCGGCTGAGAATGCCCTACGCCATAGTTTAGCTGCTTCAAGCGTCAAGTCGACCTTACGTAGTGAAGCATACGTTTACTCTTTGGTGTTCAGTCCAGATGGAAAGCATGTCGCAACTGCTGAAGCAAATGGTGTTGTACAAATCTGGGATGTTCAGACTGGGCAAGAGGTGTTGAGATTTGGTGCGACAACTCCAAAAGTTGCAATTTTCTATAAACCCTCTGGAAATCAATTAATCACGGCCGATACAGCAGGCTACATCAAAATATGGAATGCCAAAACAGGCAAGGAGGATTTCAGTTTATTTACTTTCGCTGTCGAGATTGCCACGGGGGCAATGACTGCTGACGGTTCCCTCTTGGCAACAGCAAGTTATAATATAGTACAAACTTGGGATGTATCAACCGGGAAAGAACTCTTTACCTTTAGTCACACCAACAACGTTAAATCGCTAGCATTTAGCCGCGATGGAACCCGCTTGGCAGCGACCGGCTCTGAGGGCGATGTCATAATTTGGAACACAGCAACAGGGCAAGATTTGCTGACATTCAAATGTGGTCAAGACTGTTTTGACTCCAATATCATCTTCAACACAGATGGAACAAGGGTAGTTATATCAGACTCATCAGGATTTGTACGTTTTTGGGATATTACTGGAAGCCAAGCCCGAGAAGTATTCTATCGGAAAGTCAGGGCCGGTAATTATCCTGTTCCTATTAACTTAGGACCTGACGGAACGAAGTTAGCAGTTGCTCAAATTAATTCCGTTTCCATTTGGGATGCATCGACAGGTTTAGATTTATTTGTTCTTCCATACGAGTCGCTGGTTAGCGGTGTAGATTTTAGCCCAGATGGAAAATTATTTGCTGCCGGAGGACGGGATGGAACAACGATCAAAATATGGGATTTGTCTTTGCCTGGTGAGAAGTTGATTCTCGATGCTTATGAAGGCAACGGAATTGAAGATGTAGCCTTTAGCCCGGATGGAACACGAATGGTGACAATCAATGTTGATCGTGGCGATGCACATATCTGGGATGCAATTACCGGTCATAAACTCTTAACGATACATGAGTCTGATGTGTGTTGTTCAGCGGTATTCAGCCTAGATGGTACACGTTTGCTCACTGGTTCTAGCGGTGGAAAAGTAAAAATTTGGGATGCGTCTACTGGCAAAAGAGTTACCACATTATCCGGACATCTTTATAACATCGTTCGAGCCATTTTTAGTCAAGATGGCACTCGTGTTGCTACCGCTAGCCGGGACGGCCGGGCAATTATCTGGGATGCATCTAGTGGCAAGCAGTTGGTTGCTATTTTAGTACGCAGGGGTTGGGTTAATTTTGTTGCTTTTAGCCCTGATGGCAAACTACTAGCAACGTCGAGTACAGATTCTGCTGAGCAAAATGGCGAATTAACAATATGGGATGCGGAAACAGGGAAATTTCTGTTTAGCTTGAGCGTTCCAAATAATACAGCCATCTGTTTGGGCCTTACGTTTAGCTCGGATGGAAAACGATTGGCAGTTGGCTATGACGATAATGTAGCCAGAATTTGGGATATTTCAACCATGCAACCACAAACGACACCAGTACTTGTGTTGCGCGGTCATTCAGATACTGTATGGAGAGTGGCATTCAGCCCGGATCGTACACGCCTAGCCACGGCCAGCTTTGACACTACAATAAAATTGTGGGATGTCTCTCTGGGACCCGCGCAAGGCGAGGAACTGGCTACATTTCCAGGTCATACTGGGGAGGTCAAAGGAATAGCTTTCAGTCCGGACGGAAAATACCTTGCCAGTGGGAGTGGGGATGGAACTTTACGAGTCTATTTTTTGCGACTCGAAGATTTGATAGCATATGCCAAATCACGACTCACTCGCACGCTTACTCAGGAAGAGTGCCAGAGATATTTACATCGGGAGGTTTGTCCAGCACAATAAGCGAAAGATGCTAAACGAATAAAGAGCGTAGATACCGCTCAACAATCCATTCTCTTTTCAATCAGAATTAAGATACTTTTCGATTCATCTGCATAGGAATAATGACGGAAAAGCGTACGGTCTTTCGTCCATAACATACTTCTCGTGGGAAGTCCCGGAGCGGGCAAAACATTGCTCGCTCGCGCAATGCCCAGCATCCTGCCGGAAATGAGCATCGAAGAATCACTGGACGTGACGCGCATCTACTCTGTTGCGGACCAGCTCCCTGCAGGCACGCCGTTGATCCGGCATCGCCCATTTCGAGCCCCGCATCACACAATTTCTCATGCTGGATTAGTGGGTGGCGGGAATATCCCCAAACCGGGCGAAATCTCCCTCGCTCACCGCGGGGTTTTGTTTTTGGATGAGTTCCCCGAGTTTGGCACGCGCGTCCTCGAAGTGATGCGCCAGCCGATGGAAGACAAGGTCGTCACCATCAGCCGCGCCAAAGGATCGCTGACGTTTTCCGCCAATTTTCAACTGATCGCCGCGATGAACCCCTGTCCGTGTGGCTTTTACGGAGACACCCAAAAACCGTGCACCTGTGCGTATCCAGTAGTGACGAAATATCAAAAACGAATCTCCGGTCCGTTGCTGGATCGGATTGATATTCACATCGAAGTCCCACGCGTGGATTATGAAAAGCTCAGTGGAGATCGAGTGGGTGAACCATCCGAGTGTATTCGTGCAAGAGTACAGGCGGCACGTAATATCCAGTTACAACGTTTCTCGGCTAACGGATCTTCCGATATCATCTGTAACGCCGATATGCGGATTGGGGAGATCCGGCAGTTTTGCAGATTGCCAGAGGACGGACAGAGCCTGATGCGGGCAGCGATGAGCCAGCTCAATTTATCAGCGAGAGCCTATCATCGCATCCTGAAGCTGGCTCGAACGATTGCAGATTTAGCGGGCTGTGAAGGGATCCAGTCTGTACATCTGGCGGAAGCGCTGCAATATCGACCAAAGTTGATGTTAAGTTAGCTCTGGCCATATCCTGCCTATATCGCGTCTATATCCCGTCCATATCCCAGCCATAGCTTCAATCCGCTGTTCGTTCGGTGATCCTTCGCTTTTCCTCCCTGTAGGACACGTCTTGCCTACCCGCTAACTTATCTTCGAGCACCGGCGACGGATGCAAGTGATGCGATGCTGTGCGTGAGCCAGCCCAATTTGCTGGCACATGCATCTTACCGCACGCAACCCGTGCAGCTTGCGCGCACGATCGCGGGTCTGATGAGCTGTGAGGCGATCTAATCTGTCCATCTGGCCGAGGGCTGCAAAACAGATCCAAGTGTTGATACGAAATCTGAACCTGGAATAAGACTGGAGACTGCCTCTCAAATGCTCGGCCTGGTCAAAGACCCACGCCCGTCTGATGGGGGTAACTGGAGAGGGATAGTACTATCTTGAGAAAATCCTTCCAGTTTCACTTTCCTCACGATCCTGGCTGATAAGAATTGACCTGATTGTGTAGACCCTCCATGGCAGTTCGTCTATGGAAATTCAAATACGAGCACCGGCCGGCCACTGGGTACCGTGTGGGGAACGAGGCGTCGCAAACGTTCTGGAGTGGCTCGCGGATCAAGCAGGCCATCACGTACAAAGGCCAGGAGTTGCTCAAATTGCGCTTCAGTGAGGATGATAGGAGTGGATATGGCTGGGTCAAGGCGTGCCAAAACAGGAGCCATCGGCCCCAATGGACCACTCAGGTCGGCGGGCAGATTCTGACTGGCAGGGGTATAGTTCGAGACGGAGTTCATTACGTTCAAGTGATGGCGAATTGCATCGTCCAAGCGCGTGAAGGCCCCGTTATGCATAAAGGTCGGTTGAATGGCCACATTGCGGAGCGGCGAGGTACGAAATTTGTAACGGTCGGCAGGGTTGCCGGTGATTTGTTCCAAACCAAAGTCTTCGTTGAGGCCCGGCCCATCAAAAGTGGCGTTGGTCAAGGAGGGTGCGATCTGTGGAACTCCAAGGACATGCTCCTGAAAGTCACTGAACATCTCATTGGACTGGCCGGCCACGCTGTGACAGACCGAACACCTGGCCGCGCCGAAGAATAATAGCGCCCCCTGCTTTTCATCCATGCTCAACGCACCGAATTCGCCGCGCGCAAAACGGTCAATCGGCGCGTTGGCAAACGTCAGGGTGAATTCAAATTCGGCGATCGCCTGCGCAAACATCTCATAGGTGATGGGTGCTCCGGCTTTGACTCCCGGAAAACTTTTGGCGAACAATTTGCGGTAAGCGGCGGTGGCGTTTAATCGATTGATAACTGCGGCTCGAATGGCGTCGTTATCGCCGATGAAATCGAACCCGGCCACTTCATTCCGCTCGGTGGGCGGGATGAAGGCCTGGGCTGCAAGCAAGTGCGGCTGACCAGAAAGTGTGCGGTCCTCCGGGAGCGGAAACTGGAAACCGGCGTGATTGTCGAACGGGTCGCCAGAGAGAGCGGCAAAGCGCGAGTTCCACATGAGCCGCGGAAAGAAGGCAGTATTGATGACCATCGGCGCACGGCGCATATTGCGGGGCCCGCTACGATGCGGCCCCACGACCTCGTTGCTGTCAATGCCAATGGCGATGGATTGGGTATCGCCAAAACCGGCGGTGGGCGAGTGGCAGCCTGCGCAGGCGTTGTCGTCGTTTAGTCCGGTGAGGGTATCGAACCAAAGATTCCGCCCCAGGTCGGCCAGCGGCAGATCCAGCCGGCGACCCAGCCGTTGCTCCAGCGTGGACTCTATCCGGCCAGTGAACCCGGCCTGACGCAAGACCGCCTGCAACTCGCGGTCCAGCGAACTGACCTGAGCCGAGGCAGGCGAATGGGGTGTGGCCGCGATGGAAAGGCCCAACACGCACAGGTTGAGGAACGTCCAGAGACAGAGGTGGAGGGGGAATGGTTTTGACATGGCACACTCTCCGGGCAAAAGCGCGTCCCAGGCAGCACGTAACGACTGAGCCAAAGGGATTTCGGCTCAATCTAGTTCAATAAAAAACGTACGCGGATGAACACGGACGCCCACGGATTGTTAATGCTCCGTGTTCGTCCGTGTCGTACTGCTGAACTCGTTATTACAGCGGGTCGCACGCGAAAATGAGGGCAGGGTCGCCGTTGAGTTGCTCCCAATTATCGACCGGTGGCCAGAGATTGGGTTGGGTAAACGTCCAACGCCAATTGAAGGTGACGCTATAGTGCGGGCCGGGGCCGCTCAGGACAAAACTATCATTCATGCTGATCGTGGTAAATCCGCTCGGCAGGATCGTCTGGGTGCTGGAGTTGTGATACACAAATTTGTGTACATCACCATTGCTATCGGTGGCATCGCCCTTGATCAAGTTGTTGATGCGAACCACCATGCTTCCATCCGCCAGATTACGGGTGTTGATAATGGCCACGCTCTCACCTGAGCCTTCGACCGAAACTCCGGCAGGGAGAAGGGGGCATTGGTCGGCAGGGATGATGAAGGAGACGGTTCCAGTGACCACTTCATGGCTGGCGGCTGGAGCCGCCGCGGCAGGCGAGACTCCAACGAGCAACATTAAGACCAGCAGAACAGAGATAAAAAGCCTTCGAGAATAGAACATGGGTTTCTCCTTTGTCAATGTTGAATAAAAGGGGCAACCGCGTATGGCGCGGCTATGGGCCAAAACGGACATCATATGGATCATGCACAGGTAGTTTTATTTGTTACCCTCCTCATTCTCCGGCATTGCCAGATAAAAATTGCTGACCTCAACATTGTGATTTTTTCAGTAAGGGAAATACAACAGGATACCTACTGCCAGCCCTCTAAAAGCTCGTTTTTCCTTGGGTTCGTCTCTATGACCTCCTTTCGATTGCTCGTGTTGACTCATCTAGTACCCTCATATTCGTGATAAGAACGCCAGCCGTTAAGAGCCTCTTGGCTCATATCCCCAATTGGACAATGTTGATCTCTTTGAGTATCCTAGCACAATTCGCGTCGTAATTTGGTCACAAAAATGGTCGCAACTAGTCGCAAAAGGTTACAAGCAATTTACCGTGAACCAAGATTACCCCCGAATACGGGCATCTCGTTTTGCGAGTGCCCGCCAATACCGATGAGAATCTCATCCAGTTCTCGCTGTGAAGCCTGCCTTCCGTGTTTCGATTGATCTATCTTACGTTGCTGACGTGAGGGAAAACGACATCAATTAAGGATAAATTCGCCGCCAGACACGAACCTTGCAGTTAGTACAACCGAATTTTAGCAATCGATATTTGATGAATATTAATTTTTAGGCAATGAGTCAACTTTATTTACCGGCGCGTGCCTACCATCGCATTCTGAAATTGGCGCGCACGATTGCGGATCTGGCGGGGAGTGAAAAGATTGGGTCCGTGAATCTGGCAGAAGCGCTGCAATATAGACCGAAGTTGATACTGAACTAAATAGTAAGTTTAAAGCTCTGCGGTCAAAATGCTCAGCAAGGTCAAAGACCCTCGCCGAGCTAGGGAGTATAGGTTACTGCGCCACCTGCAGGTGAAACGAGCAGGGAAATCAGGGTCAATAGAGTGCAAATGGATTTGGAACCGGTTAGCATGACAAATCCGCCACTTTGTAAAAACACCCCAAGATCTAAAAACGAATCTTTGGAAGTTGGGACGCACAGGTGTAGAATATATACGCCTGCATCCCTTCCACGCTTTTTCGATGAATTTCAAGGGGTATCAGGCTCTTTTTGTCTGAATTCTGGTCCAAAAACTCCCTATATGCACGCGTACCCTAACGTGTGTTGAGGTGTTCTGCACATTATGTCTACAGGTTGAATTCACAGATATTTCTTCACTTAATTGTCGGATAATTTCAATATGCCTGAGTGGATTGGAAAAACAATCGGCAAAGTTCGAATTGAAAAATTTCTGGCACGAGGGGGAATGGCGGAAGTGTACTTAGGTACCCATATCATGCTTGCCCGCCCTGTGGCGGTTAAGGTATTGCACAGTTTTATAGAAGAAGAACCTATTCCCCTGGGGCGATTTGAGCGCGAGGCCAAGGTGGCGGCGGCAATGCGACACCCGAACATCGTCCAGATTCACGATTTCGCTACCATCGACGGTCATCCCTATATCGTTATGGAATATTTGAAAGGGCCGACGCTCGCAACCTATCTGCGCCCTCTGCACCAACACAAAAATCGCATCCCCCATCCGCAAGTGGCGCGCCTGCTCAACGGGCTGGCAGCTGCTCTGGATTATGCCCACGAGCGGGGTGTCATCCATCGGGACGTCAAACCCGATAACATCCTGTTGCACAACAAAACGGATGAGATCCCTCTCGATAAAACCCTGCCAGAGGACGTGGAAGCCGTGCTGACCGACTTTGGACTGGTACGATTGGTAGATACAGGCACGCATACGACCTCGGGCATCATCAGTGGGACACCCGCATATATGTCCCCGGAACAAGCGCTCGGCGATAAGATCGATTACCGGACCGACATCTATTCTCTTGGCATCGTCTTGTACGAGCTGTTGGCAGGTCACGTCCCGTTTAAAGCCGATAATCGCGCTGTCCTACACATGCAGATCCATGACACGCCCCTGCCGATCCCCGGGATTCAGCCTTCCCTGCAAAAGGTCATGGACCGCGCCCTGGCCAAGAAACCTGAAGATCGCTATCAGACTGCCCAGGCGCTCGCGTCAGATTATATGAATGCTGTTGGGATGGTCGCGGAGGCGAACACCTCACGGATGTTGGTCGCCTCTTCACGCGTGATGGCACCTACGCTTGCGCAATTGCCCCAGGCGGAAGCGTCAGAGAGAGGGGACCAACCCCTCGAGATGCCGCCCTCTCCCAGCGCGGGAGCTCAGGGGAGTTCGCCGACCCTTTCCCGCAGTCAGCCACCAACCTCCGCAAGGGTACGCCTTGTCGCTTTGATCGGGATTGGACTCCTCGTAGTTGGATTTGGTGCATGGGGAATCTCGCGATTTTCAGCATCGCTTCGACCCACGGCAGTTCCTACCCAAATCTCGCAGCCAACAGATGGATCGGCTCAAGTCCACGCCACAGACCAATCTCCCACAGAGACAGTTGCCATCACTCCGGTGGGAGGTTTGCGTTTTCAAGATGGCACTGCGCCAGCAGATGCTGTGACCATTTCTACAGATACTCTTCCGCTCCCCGCGGCAGGAAGTCAATATGAAGCATGGTTAATCGCAGATGATGCAAAGCGACGCATCAGCATTGGGGTCATTAGCTTTGATGCGGCGAACAAGGCATGGTTAACGTTTGTGGATAGTGAAGGGCAAAATCTGCTTGGCAAATACAGCGCCATGGAGATTACGGTTGAACCCAGTCCCGACTCCAACCCAAATTCGTCAAACAATATTGCCTATGCCGTAAGGTTGCCAGAAGATGGGTTAATCCATGTGAGGAACTTACTATTTTCATCTGGCGCCACCCCCAACCAAATCGGGTTTATTCGTGGGTTGGATACTGATACGCAACTATTGAGCGAATTGGGAAAAAGTTTGTTAACAGCCTTTGAATCTGGCAACGAACCAGAAGTATCCTTGCAGGCGGAAAACATGTTGAATTTGATCGTCGGGAGTCATAGCAAGGATTACAAGGATTGGAATGGAAATGGAAGCATCGATGATCCCGGTGATGGTTATGGACTGTTATTGAACGGAGAAAATCCAGGATACATACAGGGGACCTTCACACATGCCGATTTAGCCCTTACGTCTCCGAATGCAACACAAAACATGCTCACGTATGGCGACTATGTCAGAATCAGTGCAATTAATGTCAGTGACTGGACGGTACAGTTACGCTCGCAATTAATTGAGATTATTGGGAATTCAACCAACCCCGATCGGGAAGTACTGATTCGTCAGGCCGTTTCCATCGCCAATCAGATACGGGTGGGATTTGACGAAGATGGGAATGAACGAGTCGAGCCGATCCCGGGCGAAGGTGGAGCGTTGACCGCTTACGAACATGCCTATTACATGGCGGATATGCTCATCGTTCCAGTAGCCAACCAGGCTCCCACGCCTTAGCTACTTTCAGCGTCTTCCGATATTTGCTACAAAACGGCAGAAGCCTCTACCTGTAGGAGCACAGCCACGACTCTCCGCGGGGGTAAGTTTAAAGTCACGGTTCCGTTCTGAACCTCCATTGACCCTTGCGGCGTTTCGAGCAGATCACAGGTCTGCGCACTGAGGATACGTAGAAACTCTGAACCGATTTCTGCGGGTTGGTCCTGGTCGCTAGCGTTGAACAAGCGAACGATCACACCTGGCTGGTGTTCCGCGGCCTTGACGTGCAAGGTGAGGACGGGCGATTCCGGTGAAAGGTTCTGCGGCAACCGGAGCAAGGACGCCGTCTCAGGAAGCAAGGGTGGATGACGCTCCGGCTCGCCGAGGTGCTGGAGCAATGGCTCAGGGTGGGCTGCCTCCAATCCAAAGCGGTGCGCCTGAAGCTCATGGAAGCCTCCACTATGAGGCAGGATGCGGTAACGAGCATGGACCTGCCCTGGCTGATGGGCGCGGAAATTGGTTTCCCAGTAGTTGTTCGTTACCCACCCCAGTAACATCGGCCGTTCCAGGGCACATTCCGCCTGGTTATGAGCGAAATGGAAATCGCCCAGCTGGACCATCGGGTTTTCCGGCATGGCAACCGTCACACCCAGCTCCTCATTGGAGAGATCCACCCATCCCTGCACGGTGAAGTAATCCAGGCAGACACCGGGTAACTGATCCGATCCCACCGTCATAGGCTGGCCTCCCAAATCCAAGCGTGCCGTTGCATCAGGTACGTTGAAGGGATAAAGAATGTACGTCGCCTCCGGATGCACGGTCAGCCCCATGTCCCACCAAGAGTCGCATTCGATGTATTCTTCTGTTTCCGGCAAAAATACACTTTGCTTCAATGGACCCACACAGCCTGGCGCCTCGAGGAATTGGACGATGTACTGGCCCAGCGGCGTGCGATACACACGATGCTGAAGGACCCGGGTAGGTCCGCGTCGTTCCACAGGCCACTCTGGCTTCCACCCCCGCAACCGCTCCACCTCCGTTGACATCCATTCCATGCTAAACATCAGGTTCCGGGGCCACTCGTGAGAGGCGTCTGCCACCTGTTCGTGGACGAAGCCGTTCAAGGGATAGCCGGCGCTCTGGTCGACCCACTCGCGATTCAGGCGTTTATCGTGCCAGGAGGAGATGCCGCCTCGCTGCAGGTCAAACGTGAGACGGAAGAAATTGTTTTCGACCACAGCCTCTTCACCAAAATGGGTGGCCTGCTCCCCATCGACCAATTCTTCCCGATGGATCACGGTATACCCAAAGCCAGGCACCTCTACCGATTTCAGCCAGAGCTGTTTTTGCCCTGGCGCGGCCTCCACGCTCGAGGCCAGCCGGGAATGATCGTACGTCATCCGATCCTGAAAGTGCCGGCCTGCGGTGGCATCCTCAGGCATCCCTCTAGGGGATGCGACCTCTTGCGGGACCATGCCGGCGATCCGGTGCGGCCACGGCAGCGGGTTAAACACCAGCAAATCATCGGGCTTTGTCCGCGGCACGTGTGCGCCGAGCTCTGCCAGGGCATCGCGCTGAAGGAGCAGGCTCAGGCTTCTCGCCGTATAGGCGTAACTGGCTTTGTGGTGCCACTGTGCCTGGGTATCCTCGGCGCCGGGCGCCCGGATGGAAAAATCCGCGCCCCAGGTATGCTCATCCCATAAGTGTAGGGAATGCCAGGCTTCCTCTCGATAGCGCGCGAAGGAGCGCGTTAGAGTACTTTCCGCAGGGACATCGGAACGCCCCACTGCAGCAGCGGCCACTGCGTCCGCGGCACGCAGGCGGGACCGGCTGGCCCGGTTCAAAGCCTGTTCCCGAGCGCTGCTGATACAGCCAAAGTTCCAGTAATCCGTCCAATCCCCGCGGTAGGTGGGCAACAGATCACTATGGGCTTTCACAGCCGTCCACCAATCTTTCGGCGTGGCCATCACGATGCGCGGTGATTTGCCCTGCTCATTCCATGCGTCGATGAAGCGCGAGAATTCCCCGTATGCCGAGCCATTATCCCCGAACGGATGATAACTCTGCACCATCAACACCGGCAGCGCGTAGTCAATCTCGCCCAATCGACGTTCGACCCGCGGCCACCACGTTTCTTCGAACATGGCCGCATCGCGCCCAATCCCAAAGCGCCAACCCGTGTCGTATGGCCAACCGTTATAGGCCAGGATTTTGCGCCCGCTCGGGCCCTCCCACCAAAAAACATTCGGACGCTGCATAGGGGATCCGCCGAAG
>Ga0114129_10008988_pt1 | contig 14249 bp, 16 predicted proteins | sample RhiMetdeltSRZDD1_FD_80071 | JGI IMG/M metagenome (GOLD analysis project Ga0114129, IMG submission 80071) | Populus rhizosphere microbial communities from Tennessee, USA - Rhizosphere MetaG P. deltoides SRZDD1 (version 2) (version 2) | ecosystem: Host-associated > Plants > Roots > Rhizosphere >... | reverse complement strand
TCTGACTACTTCGATCTGATTGCCGGCACGTCAACGGGCGCGATTATCGCGGCGACGCTGGCGATCGGCTGGACGGTCGACGAGATCACGACGAAGTATTTCGAGCTCGGATCGCGCGTGTTTCAGCGCAGCTTCCTGCGGCAGGGATTGATGCGGGCGAAATACGACGAGCGGCGCCTCATCGACGAGCTGAAGGCGGTGTACGGCGCCGAAACGACCCTCGGCAGCGACATCCTGCGCACCGGGCTCCTCGTCATCGTCAAGCGGCTCGACTCCGGGAGCCCGTGGCCCGTGAGCAACAACCCGAACGGCAAGTTTTTTCGCTCGTCCGAGGGCGGGACCATCGGCAACGGCGACTACAAGCTGTGGCAGGCGGTCCGCGCGTCGACGGCGGCGCCCGACTACTTCAACCCGGAGCGGATCATCATCGCGCAGTTGCCAAATCATCCCCCGACCCACGGAGACTTCGTGGACGGCGGCGTCAGTCCCTTCAACAACCCGGCCTTCCAGGCGTTCTTGTACGCAACGCTCGGTGGCTATCAAGTCAACTGGCCGACCGGCAAGAACAACATCCTCGTCGTGTCGATCGGAACGGGTGCCGCCGATCCCTCGGTGCGGCGATCGGAGGTTGCTGCGGCGCAGGCGTTCCGAGCGCTGGTCTCTCTGATGGACGACTGTGCGGCATTGCAGGAGATGCTGCTGCAGTGGATGTCAGAGAGCGCGACGGCGCGCAGCATCGACAGCGAAGTTGGCTCGCTCAATGGAGATCTCGTCGGTGGCGTGCCGCTCCTCAGCTACCTGCGCTACAACGTCGATCTGCGGCCTGCTTCGATACGCGACATGCTGGCCGACGAGGCCGCTGGCATTCCCCTGGAGAACCTGAGCGCGATGGATGCGCCCGAGAACATGCCGGCGCTGCATCGGCTTGGCATCGCGGCGGGACAGCGCGAGGTTCAACGCGACCATTTTCCACGTGCGTTCGATCTGACGTGACCCATGGAAGAATCCCGGCGACGCCGATACATACGTCGCCCTGAGCGACCCATCGTCGCGGTCCGTCTCGCGCTCGACACCGACGGCCTCGTCTACCGGAAATGGGACGGCGAGCAGCGCGCGAAACCTGGTGACTGGATTGTCGACAACGATGGTGACGTCTATACCGTCGACGCCGGCGTGTTCGCGAGAACGTACCGCCAGACCGGCCTTGGCACGTACGTCAAGACGACGCCAGTGTGGGCGGAGAGGGTGCAGCAGTCCGGAAGCGTGAGGACGAAGGAAGGCGTCACTCAATACGATGCCGGCGATTACCTCGTGTCGAACAGTCGCGACGGCTCAGATCGGTACGCAGTCGGCGCGGCCAAATTCGAGGCGCTCTACGCGCCCGATCCGGAAGACGCATGATCACCGCTGGCGAACAAAAGGCGAATCTGCTATCGTGCGGGCTGCGATGGCGGCAAAGATCTGTTCGGTGTCCTTCGTCGATGTGCGAGGCGTTCGCCACGGGGTCGAGGTCGAAGCGGAGTCGCTTTACGAAGCCGCCGTCATCGCCGTGCGGCGCTTTCGCAAGGATCCATGGGTCGAGCAAGTCGGCAGCGCGGTCGTCCTCGACGTCGAAGTGCGGGAGCCATCCACCAAGCACGCCATCTCATTACAACAGGTCGAACGGTGGCTGGTTGGCGCGACGACGAATCCAAACGAGGCATCGAAGAAAGCCAAGCTGAAGATGCTGCTCGTCCAGAGTTGACAACCTCCTGCGGCCTGCGCACACTCTCTTCAGCGCGCGCTGGGGCGCCTCCTGTCCGCGGCAAGGGAGGCGGCTCCCACCCACATCTGGTTCGCACACACCACGAACCTTCGTTCCGGCCCGACTAAGCGGACTCCGGGCAGCCACGCCTCGAGTTCGCTCGAGGTGAACGGAAGGAAGGTTGCAATGCCCCGCAAGATCACCGAGGCGACATCTCTCGACCATCTCCGCAAGGAAGCGAAGCGCTGGCTGAAGGACGTGCGCGCTCACGATCCCGAGGCGCGCCGTCGATTGGAGAGTGTCCATCCGAATACGCCGGCCGAACCGGCGTTGCGCGACGTCCAGCATGCGCTGGCGATCGAGTACGGACACGCGAACTGGATCGCATTGAAGGACGCGCTCGAGAAGCTGCGCACTGAAAGCGCCTCGCCGCTCGGGACGCTTTCAGCCGGCGAGTACGAGCGGCTGGCAAACGATCTGGTCCAGGCTTTCGACTCGCACGACGAGGCGGCGCTCCAGCGCGTCAACGAGCGATACCGGCGCTCGTTTACGTTCGACGATTCGTGGGCGGAAATCTGGCGCCGCGTTTACGCATTCCGTCAACGGTCCTCCAGAGTCCCGAAGAACTTTCTCCAGCTCGCCGAGGCGCGCACGCTCCTCGCGCAGGATGCCGGCTTTGGAAGCTGGAGCGCACTGACGCGAGCGATCGCGATGGCTTGCCGGGCGTGACGCTGGTCGGAACGCGAGTATTTCCGTCGCGCGTTCGCGTGAAGTACTCGACATAGCCGGGCCGTCGTCGCTATCGGGCGAGTGCACGGTACAAGTATTCGCCCAGCACGCGATGACCCGCGGTTGTCGGGTGAAGGATGTCCCAATACAGGAACTGCTGACCGACGTCAAACGTCGGCGCGTCGGCGCCCGTCGCTGGAGCGATGAAGAGACACGCAGACATCAGGAACCCGGGAGGATAGGGCGGTGGAAGCGACCCGGGAGGAAACAGCGCATCCAACGCGGGCGTTGTCAGGTCCATACCGGCAGGAAGCAGCGACAACACGTGATTGAGATCGATCTGAATCAGATTGAGCTTCGGCAGGCTGGCGGCTAGTGCGTTGAGGGCGCCGGCGAGCAGCGTGTTGTGCACCGTGCTCAAGAACGTCGCAGGCGCTGGATTGCCGCGGTTCGCGGGAACCAAACCAAGATCCGGAAGGTTGAGAACCAAGACGTCACGCGCGCCCAGCTGATAGAGGGTATTGACCGCGTCGGCGATGTTTTGCACGACCACCGCTGGATTCATCGGTTGGTTGAACGCATCGTCGCGGTAATCGTTTGCGCCGGCCACGATCGCGTACAGCGCGCGCTTCGACGGCTTCCGTCCACGGAGCGCGAGACGAAAGAGCTCGACCTGTCCCTTCAGGCCCGGGGCCGACAGCCCACCTGGCGTCTGATCGATGTAGGGCGTTCCCGTTCCGCCGAACGCGAAATTCACCGCTCCGGTCGCGCCGAGCATCGGCGAGGCAAGAAACGGGGTGAGGCCGCGAGCCGACCCAGGCGCCTGGCCGCTGAGAAGCTGCCAGAGATACTCGAAGGCGACCGGCCCATTGGAGAACCGTCCGAGAAAATAGGCGCGGTGAGGAGTTGCCGAAGGCGGTGGCGCCGGATCGACGTGGAGGAATTGCGAAGTTATTAGGATGTTTCCGTTATCGGCGAGGCTGTCGCCAAAGGCGTAAAGCGAGTCGTATCTAGGAATTTGCGCGGATGTCGGGCGCGGCAGCGTGAGGAGAACCAACAGGACTGCCGCGAACGTACGAATCCTTCTGATACCGGGTTTCATCAATGATCCTCCAGGGGCGGGGTGGGCTCGGGGGCGAGCGGATTCTATCTCGGGAAGCTCTCTTATGCAGTTAAAATGCGGTGTCCAACGCATTCCTTGTGAAAGGTAGGATCGTTCGTGGTGTAGAGTTCGACATTGGCCACGTCGGATTGAGCTCTGAAAGAGCGGTCGGAGGTCCTATGAACGCTGCTCTCGTCGCAGACCTCTCGCGGCTACGGCGGCTTGCTCCCGATTGTGCGACCGAATGGGACAGCGTCAACACGGCACACCTCAACGTGCTGCTGGAAGGAACGCGGCGCGCCACCGAGATGGCCGTCGTGCTGATGAAACCACACCTCAAAAAACCGTTCTTCTGGAGGCGACCCGGCGAGGCATTCGAAGTTCACTGCGGCCGCCGCGGCACGATCATTCTGGAAGATGTCGCGACCTTGAGCAGTGACGAGCAGGTGAAGCTGCGCTCCTGGCTTGACGAATCGCGGCCGCCGGTGCAAATCGTCGCAACGACGACCAGCCCCTTGTATCCGCTCGTGGAAAGCGGCCGCTTCGACGGTGGATTGTATTACCGCCTGAACGTGATGCTCCTCCGCGTGAAGGCCGCCACTGTCAAACCGGCGAAAGTGTATTCGTTGAACAACGAAGCGCTCGAACACCGGCGCGCGTTATAAGACTCTTTTCCGCCACAACACGTAAACGGGCAGTCCGAGCAGCACGACGCCAATCCCAATCGCGGCTCTGCCCGGCTGCGTCACGATGGTGTTCGCGACAAGGGCCACCGCTGCGAGGATGAACGCGAGCGGCGTCAACGGATAACCCGGCACTTTGAACGGTCGTGCCGTCGCCGGCTCCTTGCGACGCAGTACGAACACGCAGGCTGCGCCCAGCGCGTAGAAGATCCACCCGACGAACACGACGTAGGTGAGAAGCTGTTCGAAGGTACCGGTCGCCGCCAGGACCATGGCCCACGCGGTACCGGCCATCACCGCGACCGCAGGCGTCCCGAAGCGCGGATGCACATCAGCGAGCGTCCGGAAGAAGAGATCGTCCTTTGCCATCGCGTAGTAGACGCGCGGTGATGTGATGGTGAGACCGTTCGTCGCTGAGAAAATGGAAACGAGGATTGCCGCCGCGACGAGCTTCGCGGCGCCGGGGCCCACGATCGACTGCACTGCCTCCGCCGCCACTCGATCGGAGGCCGCGACACCGCGCGCTCCGAGCGCGGCGAGGTAACCGATGTTCGCGAAGACGTAGATTCCGATGAGCGCAGCCGTCCCCGCGACGATCGCGCGCGGGAACGTTTTCTGCGGATCGATCGCTTCGCCCGCCGAGAAGGTCACGTATTGCCAGCCTTCGTACGCCCACAGCACGCCGATCATACTGAGGCCCATACTGGACAGGAGCGAAGGTGCGAACGCCGTTGGCCATACCACGTTCGCGTTGTCGCCGAACCCGCGCCCGGCGGCAAGCAGAACCGCGCTCATCACCAACAGCGCGCCGACCTTGATGCCTGTGCTCACGTTCTGGACGTTCGCGCTTCCTCGAGTCGACACGACGTTGATCGCGGCGACGATCGCGAGCAGGAGAATCGCGCAGAGCTTCTGGCCAACGCCGCCGAGCGCGACGAACTCCTGGAGATACGACGTCGACGCCACGGCCAGCGTCGCGGCGGAGCCGCTTCCGATGACGAGGAAGAAGGTCCATCCATACAGAAATGCGGTCAGCGGTCCGAACGCTCGTCGAAGATACACATAGAGTCCGCCTGCCGTAGGATCCATGGCGCCGAGTTCAGCAAACGTCAGCGCTCCGAGGAGCGACAGGACGCCACCGGCAGCCCATACGAGCAACATCGGGCCAACGTGTCCGTCCACCTGTCGCAGCACTGAACCGGGCACGAGAAAAACGCCCGAGCCAATCACGGTGCCGATGACGATCAGCGTGAGATCGCGGAGGCCGAGAACGCGAGCCAGCGTCATCGCCACATCATATGGTCGCTCCGTCGTGAACGTGCTTCTATTCGCGGCGTCTGGACTGGTCGGATAGGATGTGCGGTGGAAGCGGCGGCTGGATCGTGGGGTCCGGCTATTTTGGCTGAACGCAGGCGGCGGTCCCGGAGTCCTTGAACTGTGATCCCGGCATCGGGACGAATTCCCAGGCATAGCGCCCTGGGCTCAGCGTGAGCTTCAGCACGCCGTAGCTGGAGTTATCGCGCACTTCGCTATTGGCGGCGATCTTCCCGATCTTGTACACGCCGCCGCCGCCAGTGCCGACGATGAACTCCCGGATGCCGTGCTCGGGATCAGCCTTCCCTTTGTCGTCCTGCGGCGCGAACCGCTCGTAGATGTGATCGTGTCCGTTCAGCACGACGTCCGCTCCCGCTTTGTACAGGATGGACCACATGTCGTGCATCGTCGGGTCCGGCGCGTGCGGCCCCGAGCTGTAGACAGGGATGTGCCAGTACGCGAGCACGCAGTCGACGCGATGTGCCGCCAGGTCGTCGCGCAGCCATTTCGCCTGCGACGACAGATTCGCAGGCAAGGAGCTGTTCAACGAGATGATGTGCCACTCGCCGAGCTCGAAGCTGTAGTAGCCGCGCTCGTCCGGACCCGCGCTGGCGCCGAAGTACTCGAAGTACGGGCGGCCGCGGTTCGTCAGATAGTCGTGGTTACCCGGCGTGGGATGCGTGCGCGCCTTGTGACGGCCCCACGTGGGATCGTAACAGCGCCGGAACTCCGTGTCGGTTCCTCGCAAGTACGCGTGATCGCCGAGCGTGAAGACTGCTCCCTCGATGCCGTCGAGCAAGGCGGCCGTTGCGCGCGAGCCATTGGGAATATCGCAATTGGCGATGTCGCCCGCGCCGACGAACACAACGCCGTCCGAGCCGGCCTGCGCCTGTTCGCCCCTGGAGGAGAATCCCGGAGCCGAAACCAGGACCAACGCCAGCATCAACGTCAACGTCTTCGGTGTGATGTCTTTAGTGTAACGGTTGTCAGGCGTCAACGCGGCAAAAAGTTCACATTCGGGTATAACGTCGCACGAGTGGTCGGTACGCCTCAACGGTCGGCGCGGCTCCGGCGGAGGCGATCCGCGTGGTTATAATCGCGGCCGAACGTGGATCAATTCCAAGCGGCCGTCAGGAGAACAGAGTGAAGCACATTGCAGTATGGCTGGCAGTCGCGGCTTTGCTGTCCGCGTGTTCGAATCCCGCCGTATCGAAGGCGATCGGTACTGGCACCGACGGCGGCGCGCCGATTGTCGTGCGCATGTCCGAATCCGACGTCACGGTCGAAAACCACGCCGGACGGCCGCTCCTCAACGTACGGATCACGATCACGGCCGACGGTGCGAAGCCCTTCGTAGCGGTTGTGCCGACGATTGATACGGGAGGCACGTCCCAGTCGGCGCTCACCGGCTTTCGGAACGACGAGGCAACACCACTCGATCCGACCGCAATCCGGCCGACCCAAGTGACGGTCACCGCGAGAGATACCGTGTCGAAGGCGTATGAGGTGACGCTCCCGTGGAAGCCGTAACGACACGCCTTTGAGCGCGCTCCCCGAGAACCGAAGCGACATGGGCACTCTGCATCGCGGTGATGACGTTGGCGTCCACATCAGCCGATCCGCAAATCAAGGCGCAGCGTCCTGCGCCGACGACTCCGGCGTGGGACAAGGGGATTCAGCCGATCTTCGAAACCCACACCTGCGTCGTCGAGCGATCCGTTCTCGCGTCATTTCGCTGACGAAAGCCGCGACGCGGCCGTTGCCGCGTCGATGCCTTCAACGCGCACGCGCTTCTGGCGTGAGCGATCGCCGGACGCAATGGACACCGCCCGCCTGGGAACCGCGAGTGCCTCCGCGATGACCTCGATCAGCTCGAGGTTCGCCGCGCCGTCGATTGGAGGGGCATGAAGTCGAACGAGCAGCGCGTCACCGCGGACGCCGGCGACGCCGGATCGCCCCGCGCGCGGAATCACGCGAACGCTGATGATGACGGCGTTCGAGAGCGACTGAATCACCGAAGCAGCGGACCGAGCTTGGCCTCGAGCTGCTCTTCGGTCAACCGTCCAGGATTGTAGAGGCGCACGACGCCTCGACGATCGAGGAGGACCACAGTCGGCGTCGAGCTGACGCCATACCGCTCGTGGTTCGCGACACTCACCGGCACCGGCTGCGTGGCGAGAAACGGATAGTACTTGTCCCTGACTTCGACGATGTATCGCAGCTCCTCGTCGGGGGGCGCCGGTTTGCCACCCGCAACGTATCCAAAACGCTGCGTCGGCGCGACGATTGCCAGGCCCTGCGATTCGTACTTCGCGAGCAGCTTTGCGAGAATCGGCCCTTCGATCTTGCAGTCGGGACACCAGTGGGCCCAGAAGAACAGCACGACGACCTTGCCTTTCAGCTCCTCCGCTGTCGGCGGCCGCGGACCGATCGACTCCGCAAGGTCGAGCGCCGGAGCGGGATGGCCTTCGAGCGTCAGCAGATTGATGTTCTTCTGGATCCGCTTATGGACAGCGCTGCCGCGGTACGTGTCAAGGGCGCGCTGCATGTACGCGATCGCCTCGCTCCGCTGGCCTCGTGCCACGCCCACGAGGCCTTGAACTTCGATCGCCGCGCCGATGGCCGCGACCAGATGGGGATCTTCATCGACGCGCCGCGTGCCGAGCGCCGCGACTCCGAGGCGCATCGCATCGGCCGCCAACGAATCGGCGCGATCGAGCTGCCCCTCGGCCTGCGCGCCGCGCGCCAGCCACGATATCGCTTCGATGATCTCCGGCGTATCGCCCTGCTGGAGGCGGCGGGCGGCCACGAGCGATTCGGCGCGCGCAAGATCGTGCGCGTTGATCGCCGCGCGCACCTCAGAGACGATCGTGACGGGTTTCGCGCTCTGCGCCGAAAGGGCGGCAGCGAACAGCAGGCCCAGTATCTTCATCGGTGCCTCACGATCGACCGTAGCCTACATCAGTGCGTCATCCCGTAGATGATGTAGTTCACACCTAACTTGTAGGCCTCGTTCGTCTCGTCGAACGGTCGTAACCCGCGCCCCGACCATTCCCAGTACTGGGAAATGTCGGTGTTGTAGTTGACGATCATCTGCAGCCGCTTCCTCGGGTCGTTGTCCTCGTAGAGCCCGCGGAACACCGGCGCCCCCGCGTTGTAGGCCTGCGGAAAATGCGCAAGCGTTTCGATCTCGAAGAAACAATGGAAGATCGGATGTGTCGCCTGCATCTCGACGAAGCGCGCGCCGGGCAGCACACGCTGCATGTTCGCCTCGAACGGTTCCCAGCCGGGACTGCCGAAGTCGCCGATCGCCTTGAAGTCGTCGACGATGACGAATCCACCCTTCTGCATGTAGGCGCGCAGCCCCGCCGCCTGCCGATCGGTGAGCGTCCACCAGCTCACTTCGATGATGTAGGCCACCGGATACTTGAAGAGCTCCGGATCTTCGAGCGAGAGCGTGTTGATCTCCTCCTCGTTGGCGCCGAGGTAGCTCAGCTCGTTCATGATCTTCATCAGATTCTGCTCGGCCAGCGGGTAGCCGTGGGCCCAGGAGGGCAGGCCGCGATACCAGTAGCCGCCGGGCGCCGTCTCGTAGTTCACGCGCAGGAAGGTGAACCGCCCGTCGTAGCGCGCGTTCGGCTGTGGCTGAAAACGATCGCGCCCACGAAAGCCGAAGCCGCCCCGCCGCTGCGCAAGCGCCGCCGCAGCCGTCAGCGACAACACGATGAACAGAGCCAGAACCACTCTTCCGAGCACGGCGGTGCGCACACCCGGAGCATAGCGAATTTCTGATAAGGTATCCGCAAATCTGAATCTGCCTCGAGGAGAACTCATGCGACTCTCAGTCATCCCGGTGTCCTGCGCCATGATCCTCTGTGTCGCGCTCGGCGCGGGCGCGCAGACTGCGACGCTGCCGTACGATCACGTTCACCTCAACGTTCCCGACCAGGCGAAGGGCGTCGAGTGGTATCAGAAGAACTTCGGCGGGAAGCCCACGACCGAGGCGGCCGACCGTCTCATGTTCGGCAGCACACGGCTGATCTTCCTCAGGAATGCCAGCGGGCTGCCGAGCGCCGGCAGCTCGATCGATCACATCGGCTTTTCCTTCGCGGACCTCGACGCCAAGATGAAGGAGCTCGAGGCCGCAGGTGTGAAAGTCGTCACGCCCGTCCGCGACGTCCCGAACCTCTTCAAGCTCGGCTTCGTCGAGGATCCCTGGGGTACCAAGATCGAGGTCGTTCAGGATCCGGATCTTCTCGGCCTCCATCACATTCATCTCCGCAACCCCGATCCGGCGGAGATGTTCACTTGGCTTCTCGCCAAGTTCGGCGGCGAGCGGACGAAGCTGAAGTGGCAGATCGATGCGGTGAAGTACAGCGCCGCCGGCTTCAGCGACATGTGGGTGCTGGTGCAGCGCGGCGACGCGACGCCCAGCGAGGGACACGCAATCGATCACGTCGGCTGGCGCGCGGCCAACCTCGCCGAGAAGATCGCCGAGCTGAAGACCAAGGGCGTGAAGGTCACGACTGAGCCGCGGGCGCTCACGCTCGCCGACAAGACGACGATCCAGTTCGCGTACGTCGAGGGGCCGGCAGGAACCAAGATCGAGCTGGTTCAGCGGCCGCGTTAGAGAGGACAGGGTCCGAGCTTCCCTACGCGCATCGCCGTCGGATGCTGTTCGAGTCTCAGCGGCGATCGCATCGCGAGTGCCATCAGCGCGAACCACGCGAAGAACGGCCCATACCGCGCGTACCACAGGTTGAGCTCTCGATCGCGGATCGTGGCGAGGACCACGCAAGCGACGACTGGAAACGCTTGGACCAGCGCGCAGTTGCGAAAGAGCGCCGTCGCGTCCATTCGCGTGAACGACAAGGCGAGCCCAAGCGCCGCCATCGACACCACCAATACGACGCCCAGGCTCGGCAGAAGCTGGTTGAACACGAGCAGACGATCGGCGCCTTCGATCGGTCCGAAGTTACGCGGATCGTGCAGATAGAACGGTACGGTCAGGCAAGCCACCGTTGCGCATGCGAGCGAGGCCGCTCGCAGAGCCGTTCGCGATCCGCTCCGCTGCCGCAGGTAGCCGAACGCGAGCGGCACGAGGAAGAGGAAATTCGCTCTCGACGTGAGCGTCACCCCCCAGGCGATTGCCGCGACGTCGCGATGCTTCGTGTGAACCAGCCACCATAAGGCGAGCAGGACGTACAGCGTGTTCGACACGTAGCCGGTGCCCGTGACAATCTCGTAGAGAACTCCGGGACTGAGGATGAGCACGCTCCAGGCGAATTGCAACGCTGTGCGGCCGCTCGTCTCTGCCCGCACGGCGAGGAAGAAGAGCGGAAGCCAGAACAGGGTCTGGAGCGCGCTCGTGCCAAGGAGGACGAAGGGCGAGGCCAGCACGAAAGCGCCTGGCAGGTGGTGGAGCACGTTGCCGAGATACGTCGTGTGTGAATACGGAGACTGACCGCCGAGAACTGCCATCGCTCCCACGTTCAGCGCATCGTCGTCATCGCTGCCGGCTCCGGGCGCGTGGGTGTTGGCGATGGGGTAAATCACGAGAAACGCGACGACGACGAGCGATAGTGTCACCAGCGCGAGGCACGCGATCTGCCGTTCTGTCAACCGCTCGGGCAGGTGCGGCATCAGCGCTACAATCACGGCTACGACGAGCGCGTAAGCCGCCGTGCCTTCGAGACCGAAATACTTGTGGACGATGAAAGACGAGGGGAAGACGAGCGCGATCCAGAGACAGACATCGCCTGCACGTGAATCGGTCATCCGAGCGATTGTACGGCGGTCCCCTGCCGATTGGTGGCTGCTCATCGTGGCTGCGTCGGCTCAAATCGTCGTCGCAGCGGCGCTCCGCGTGATGCCGCTGCCCTCGCTGCGCGCGAACGTTCCGCGTATCAGCAGGGTTGCGCGTTTCTTCGTCGATGCCGCGGACGACCGCGTCATCTGGGCCATCGAGGCGACAGGGCGGCGACTCGGTCGGTTGAGCACCTGCCTGACTCGAGCGCTCGTCGCCGAGTGGCTGCTCGACGCGAGCGGCGGACGGGTCTCGCTCACGATTGGGGTCCGGCGTTCCGCAGGTTCGCTCGAAGCGCACGCGTGGCTCGCGCGCAACGGCCGGATCCTTATCGGCGGCCCCGCGGATGAGTACGAGGCTCTCGGCAACTGGAACAGTCCATCTGCCTGACCCGGCTAGCAGCCGATTTGGCTGTGCCGACCGGCTGTCCGTTCTTTACAATGGCCGACATTGCACAGCATCCGCCCCAACCTTCTCATTCTGCAGTGACCGTAGAGACGGCAGTTTCCGATCACTCACAGGATCGGGCAGGCGGACGCTATCGGTATTGCGTCTACGGCATCGTGATCCTGAGCGATACGCCGCTGGCGCTACCAGAGTACGCACACGCCGGCCTGGCAGAGGTGGATTGCATCAGCGCTCCCGCCTCGGTGTTTCTTGCGGCGACGCAGGGCGTCGCATTCGATGGACCTGATTCGTGGTACCGATATCAATTGCTGGACGACGGCTCGACCTTCGTCCGGTGGGAGGCCATCGGCGAGTTTCTCGTGTCTGCCGATGGCCGCACGATCAGGTCCCGACGGTTGGAAGAAGCCTCTTCCGAGTCGTTTCAGGTTTACATGCTGGGACAGGCGCTGACTTTTGCGCTCGTGCGGCAACGCTTCGAGCCGCTGCATGCCACGGTGGTTGCCCAGAATGGTCGCGGCGTTGCGTTTCTCGGCGACAACGCGTTCGGCAAGTCGAGCCTTGCGGCCTGCTTTCTGGAAGCGGGGTTCCATCTGTTGACCGACGACCTGCTGATTCTCAAGGAGGATTCGAACCAGCTCGTTGCCTATCCGGGCCCTCCGCGAATCAAGCTGTTTCCAAAGGTTGCGAAGCGCTTCTTGGGTGACGCCGGCAACGGTATCCAGATGAACGCCGACACTGACAAGCTGATTCTGTCCATGGACGATCGGCAATGCGCCAATCCTGTGGCGCTGTCCGCAATCTATTCACTCGCGGCGCCCCGGGTCGCGTGCCGGACCGCAAGCGTGAGCATTGAAACGCTGACGCGGCGCGAGGCATTCGTACGACTGTTGCAAGGCACGTTGAACCGCCGCTTCGTCCATCCTCGGCGATTGGCACATCAATTCGGCTTTTTGACCCGGGTGACCGATCTGGTCCCCGTGAAGAACCTGACGTATCCGAGGGCGATCGACCGGCTGGAGGAAGTCCGGGCGTCGGTCATCGCCGATCTCGGTCGAGGATGACCATGCCGATTTCCTTCTCAGAGCGCGTGAGCGTCGCTCCCGACGTGTTGTTCCGGCTCGTAGGCGATGAAGGCGTCCTGCTCAACCTGAAGACAGTGCTGTACCTCGGCCTGAATCCGGTCGGCACGCGCATGTGGAACGTTCTCAACGCGGCGCCCTCGGTTCAGGCGGCGTACGACGATCTGCTCGCGGAGTACGACGTCGACCCGGCGCGACTGCGGGCAGATCTCGAGGAATTCATCGATCAGCTGCTCGGTCAGCAGCTCATCGTCGCCGGTGCGCCGAACTGACGGAGTCATGAGCGGGATTGTCGGCACACTCAATCTGGACGGCGGCCCGGTCGATTCCGGTCTGGTTCATCGGATGACCACGTACCTCGGTTTTCGCGGTCCGGACGCCCAACGCGCATGGACCTGGAGGAACGTCGGTTTGGGTCATACGTTGCTCACAACCGACGAGGACGTGCCGCAGGACCAGCAACCCCACACGCTCGACGGAAGGCAGTGGATCGTGGCCGACGCGCGCGTCGATGCGCGCCACGAGCTCGTCACCGAGCTCAGGACGCGGGGGCACGACGTCGCACTGGAGGCGACTGACGCGGAACTGATCCTACGCGCCTACTCCGTGTGGGGCGAGGACTGCGTGGGCCATCTGCTCGGCGACTTCGCCTTTGCCGTGTGGGATGAGCCGCGACAGCGTCTGTTCTGCGCGCGCGATCAACTCGGCGTGAAGCCACTCTTCTACGCGCACGTCGGTCAGACTGTCGTCGTCAGCAACACGCTCGACTGCCTCCGCCTGCATCCGGCTGTGTCGCGTGAATTGAACGACGCCGCCATCGCCGACTTTCTCTTGTTCGGCGCCAATCAGGAAATCGACACGACCGCGTTCCGCGACATCCAGCGATTGCCGGCGGGTCACTCGATCAGCTGGGCGAAACAGATCACCTCGCGCCGTCGGTACTGGACGCTCCCGGTCGACGAGCCGGTTCATTTCAGACGTGCTGACGAATATACGGAACGGTTCACGGCGCTGCTCCGAGAGGCGCTCAGCGACCGCCTGCGAACCCGCCGCGTCGGTGTGCTGATGAGCGGCGGCGTCGATTCTCCGACGCTCGCGTCGGCGGCCGTGAGCCTGTTGCGCGAGCGGTCGACCGACTTTACACTGCAGGCGTTCACGTCTGTGTACGATCGGCTGATTCCTGACGCCGAGCGGCATTACGCGGCGCTGGTTGCAAGATACTTGAATATTCCCATTCGCTACGACGTGCGGGACGACGAGCTGTCGATCGCGCAGTGGCATCAGGTCTCGGTGCACACACCAGAGCCGGTCGACAATCCGCCGGCATTCGCGGCGGGTGTCGAGTTCTTCCGGAACGCGAGCACGCACGCGCGCGTATTCCTCT
>Ga0114129_10008986_pt1 | contig 14252 bp, 13 predicted proteins | sample RhiMetdeltSRZDD1_FD_80071 | JGI IMG/M metagenome (GOLD analysis project Ga0114129, IMG submission 80071) | Populus rhizosphere microbial communities from Tennessee, USA - Rhizosphere MetaG P. deltoides SRZDD1 (version 2) (version 2) | ecosystem: Host-associated > Plants > Roots > Rhizosphere >... | reverse complement strand
GCCGATCGGATCCGCAGCCCGGTCATGCGATCGGTGACTGGCCGGCCGACGTGATCGCGCTGGCCGACGAGCTGGGCCTCGACCGCTTCGGCGTCGTGGGCTGGTCCGCGGGGACGTGCTACGTTTTCGCGTGTGCCGCGAAGATCCCCGAGCGGCTGACCGGGGCGGCGGGCACGACGAGCGCGGCGGCGATGCGCTATCTGTTCGACCGTGACGACACGATCCGCGAGCAGTTGATCGACGACGACGAACGGACCATCCTCGCGACGCTCCACGAACGGGGACGCGAGGCGGCCGAGCGTTACGTGGCCGATGACGCCGCCGAGTGGGCTCGGGATATCGCCGAGCATCCCGAGCAGATGGTCGAGGGGAGCGATCCGGGCGACGAGTGGTTCCTCGAGGACGCCGACAGAACGTCAGCGTTCGCCGAGTCCTTCCGCGAGGCGGTCCGGCAGGGCGCGGAGGAGATGGCGCCCCAGTTCGTTGCGCAGGTCGCGCCGTGGGGGTTCCGCCTCGAGGACATCACGATCCCCGTCCACGTCTGGGCGGGCGCGAACGATGCGATCACACCGCCGGACCGCATGCGGCTGGTCGCCCAGAAGATCCCGCGGGTCACGTTCACCGTCTGGGACGACGTCGGACACGCGGGCCTGGCCAAGTACTTCCGAGAGGTCCTCCGCGAGCTCTGAGCGGCGCTTCGTCGCGGCGCCGAACGCCTACTCGCGCTTGGTGACCTTCGAGGCCCTGGTGTACGAGCCGGGGACGCGTCCGTGGGCGGCGGCCAGCCTCCAGGCCAGGAGCTGGACCGGGATCACGGACACCGCCGACATCAGGGCGCGGTCCAGGTAGCCGGTCGCGACCGCCCGGGCTCCCTTGGGCGCCTCGCCGTCCGGGGTGATCACCATCACCGCCGTGCCGGCCTCCACGAGGTCCGCCGCTAGGCCCAGGTCGAGCCGGCGTGTCTCCGGCTCGGTGGCCATGACGAACGCGGTCAGGTTCGGGCCGGCGAGCTCGAGCGGGCCGTGGCGGAACAGGCCGGACTCGACCGACTCGGCCATGACGCCGGACTCCTTCAGCACCATCGCCCCCAGCTCGGTCGCGGCCCGTGCCGGGCCGCGACCGAGCAGCACCATCACCGCTCGTTCGCCGCGCCAGGCGTCGAGGTCCGCGGCCAGCTCCTCCGGGTCGTCAAGCAGGCGTTCGGCCGATTGCGCGGCGCCCTCGGCAGCGGTCCTGGTCCGATCGACCGCGGTCTCGACGCTGTCTCCGGCAAGCAGCCGGGCCAGGCCCGACAGCGTGGTCATGGCCCCGCCGAACGTGACCGTCGAGGGCCCGGTCTCGGGGCCGGCCCACGTGTCGAACGCGATGTCGGCACGGCGGGCGAGATCGTTGTTCGAGCCGTTGGTGATCGCGACCAGGAACGGCCGGTTGCGCTGGCGCGACAGCTCGTTGGCCAGGCGCACGATCTCCGCGCTCTCGCCGGACTGGCTCACGACGATGGCAAGGGTTCTCCCATTCAGGATGGGGCGGCGGAAGTGCAGGAGCTCGGCAGCGTCCACCAGCAGCGAGGGAACGCCGCGGGCCGCGAGGTCGTTGACCGCCGGGTAGCACGCGTCGTACGAGCCGCCCATCCCGGTGAACACGATCGTGCGCGACGAGGCACCCGCCTCGCGGATCCGCTCGAGCGCGTCGCGCTGGTCGACCAGGGCGGCGGCCGCGCGGCGCATCGCGTCGGGCTGGCTGGCGATCTCGCGCAGGAACGCGTCGGAATAGCCCTGAAGGGACCTCATGCCGCGAGTCTAGTGCCGATCAGCCCGTGGTCACCGGAGCGGGCTCGGGCGTGATCGCGAGTCCGGTCTGCGGGTCGAAGAAGTGGAAGCGGCGCGGATCCACCGACAGCCGGATCGGCGAGCCCGGGCCGCACGAGGTTCGCGGATCGACGCGAGCACAGAAGACGGCCCGCCGCTCGTCCACCAGCGAGAACTCGCTGTCGTCCTCCTCGCTCTCGTTGGCGGCCAGCGTCTCGTCGGTCTCGACCGGCGGCGCGTCGACCGCGAACAGCACGTTCACCTCGGAGCCCAGGTCCTCGGTGACGTCGGCCCGGACCGTGATCGTCGGCAGGTCCGAGCCGGTCCACACGGCGGCGTCCTCTAGGTCGGCGGGGCGGACCCCCAGGATCACGTCGCGTCCCTCAAGGTCCAGCCCCGTGTCGGCGGACAGCGGGATCTCGAACCCCGCGAAACGCACGATCCCGTGCCCGATCGTGGCGCTCACCAGGTTCATCGGCGGCGAGCCGATGAACGCCGCGACGTACAGGTTCACGGGGTTCGTGTACAGCCGTTGCGGCGTGTCCACCTGTTGCAGCACGCCGTCGCGAAGCACCGCCACGCGCTGTCCGAGCGTCATCGCCTCGACCTGGTCGTGCGTCACGAACACGGTCGTCGTGCCCAGCCGCTCGTGCAGCTTGGAGAAGTGGGCCCGCATCTGCACGCGGAGCTTCGCGTCCAGGTTGGACAGGGGCTCGTCCATCAGGAACGCCACCGGCTCGCGCACCATGGCGCGTCCCATCGCGACACGCTGTCGCTGTCCGCCCGACAGCTCGGCCGGCCTGCGGCTCATCAGCTTGTCGAGCCCCAGCACCTGCGCCACGTCGCGCACGCGCTGTGAGCGCTCGTCCCTGGCGACCTTGCGGAGCTTGAGGCCGAACCCGAGGTTCTCCTCGACCGTCATGTGCGGGTACAGCGCGTAGTTTTGGAACACCATCGCGATGTCTCGGGCCTTCGGCGGCAGGTCCGTCACCTGACGGTCGTCGATGTAGACCTCGCCTGCCGTGACCTCCTCGAGGCCGGCCAGGATCCGAAGGATCGTGGACTTGCCGCAGCCGGAGGGCCCGACCAGGACCATGAACTCCCCGTCGCCGATCTCGAGCGAGACGTCGTCGACGGCCACCACGTCGCTGCCGAACACCTTCGTGACGCCGTCGAGCACGATCCGCGCCATCGCTCACCCCTTCCGTTCGAGTTTCTGACCGGGTGGTCGGTCGGTCAAGGCGGAGCGCAGCCTCGCCCCCGACGTCCGCGACGCCCCCAGGTGGTCGAGTCCGAGCAGGGCCGCGCCCGCCACGGGCGGCGCCTCCAGGATCCGGACCGAGGCGGCGGGCGCGATGCGGGACAGCCCCTCCTCGATCCGCTCGAAGAACGGCGCGAACCCGTTGCGGAAGATCCCGCCGCCGAGCACCACGTGCACGTCGAGTCGGGCCATCCGCAGGCGCCGGATCGCGGTCCCTGCCATCGAGACGATCTCGTCGGCCTGGCGCTCGACGATGGAGCGGGCCACGGCGTCACCCTCGTCCGCCGACGCGAAGACCAACGGCGGCAGCTCGGCTACCCGGCCGGTCGAGATCTTGCCGAAGTACATGGCCTCCATCAGCTGCCGGGGCCGTCGGAGCCCGAAGTGACCGGGGACGCTGGTCGCCAGCAGCGTGCGATCGCCGCGTCCGTCCTCCGAACGCATCGCGTGCCACAGGGCCGCCTCGCCGATGTCGGAGCCTCCGCCCCAGTCCCCGGCGATCCATCCCAGGGCCGGCAGCCGGAACGTCCGGCCGTCCGGCGCGACCGCGGAACAGTTCGTCCCGAACCCGCACACGACGCCCACGCCCCAGGTACGGTCCGTGCCGGCGCGAAGGACCGCGAACGTGTCGTTGCGGAGCAGGGTCTCGGTCGTCCAGTCGCGTTCGCGGAGCCACCGCTGGATCCGCCGGTCGTCTGCCGGCAGGTCGGCTCCCGCGAGGCAGAAGACGCCGACCTTCGCCACCGGCCCGGGCCCCGGGTCGATGCCGGCGTCGAGGAGCGCCGCGTCGACCGCCTCCATCACGGGACCCGAGTGACTCGGGTCGCGTCCGTTCCCCTCGGGCGGCCGAACCCGGGCGCCGCCGACCACGCTCCCGTCGCGTGCGACCAGGACGACGTCGATCTTCGAGCCCCCTCCGTCGACCGCGAGCACGGCCGGTCTGCTCACGGCAGGGTTTCCAGCTCGTCCACGGTGACGAACGACGTGCCGGTCCGTCCAAACGCCTCGAGCACCTTGGGGAGCGCGTCGGCCGTGTGCTGGGGCCACGTGTGGAGGAGGAGGACCGCACCGTCCCCGCGTTCGGTGCATCCCTCGATCGCGGTCCGCGTGATGTCCTTCGGCGAGGTCTCGGGCTCCCAGTCCTCGGTCTCCACGTCCCAGTGCACGTTGCGGTAGCCGAGTTCCTCCAGCGCGCCCGCCACGCGTGGATCGTCGTGGCCGTCTCCGAACGGACACCGGAACCACGGCCGCGTCTCCACGCCGGCGATCTCGGCGATCGCCTCGCCCGCGTCGCTCACGTCGGCCCGGATCCCCTCATCGGAGAGGAGGGTCATGCGGGCGTGGTACGTGGAGTGGTTGCCGACGAGGTGGCCGTCGTCCGCGATCCGGCGCGCGAGGGACGGGTTCGCCTTCGCCCATCGCGACTGGACGAAGAACGTGGCGCGAACGCCGCCACAGGCGAGCTCGTCCAGGATGCGTTCAGCCGTGCCGGGAGTGGCGCCCGGCCGGTCCGGGTGCTCGGCGTCGAACGTCAGGGCTACGCGCGTGCGCTCACTCACGGGTGGTCACCTTCGTCGCGCGAAGGTACACGCCCGGGTCGCGTCCACGCTCGGAGGCGAGCGTGCGTGCCAGCAGCTGGATCGGGACGATCGACACGGCCGAGCCCATCGCGCGGTCGGTGGGCCCGACGGGGACCGCGAGCGCGCCGGCGGGCGCGTCGTCGTCGCCCGTGATCACGATCACCGCGGCGCCGGCGCCGGTCAGATCCTCCGCGAGCCGAAGATCCAGCGGCCGGGTCTCGGCCTCGGTCGCCACGACGATCGCGGCCAGCTTCGGTCCTGCCAGCTCGAACGGGCCGTGCCGGAACGCCGCGGTCGAGAACGCCTCGGCCATCACACCGCTCTCCTTCAGCGTCAGCGCGCCCATCTCGGCCGCCGCCCTCGCCGGCCCGCGTCCCAGGACGGCGACGCTCTCGCACTCACGCACGGCTCGGCTCATCCGGTCGGCGATCGGCTCGGCGCGATCGATGATGCCCTGGATCGACGCGGCCGCGCGCTCGGAGGCCACATGCGCGCGCTCGATGGCTCGAACCACGGGGTCTCCGGCGAGGACGCCGGCCACGGCGGCCAGGTGCGCGAGCGATGCGGCGAACGTCATCGTCGACGGCCCGCTCTCGAGGCCTGCCTGCGTGTCCAGCCGCAGGTGCGTCCGTTCCGCCAATGGGTTGTCGAGGCCGTTCGTGATCGACAGGACGGTCGGGGGATCGGCGCGCTCGGTCAGACTCTCGGCGAGCCGGACGACCTCCGCGCTTCGGCCCGACTGGCTCACGATCACCAGCACCGTGCTCGGGCGCAGTACGTGGGACCGGAAGTGGACGAGCTCGGCCGTGTCTACGTGGAGGGCGAGGACCCCGCGGGTCGCGAGCTCGTTCACCGCCGGGAAGCACGCGTCGTACGAGCTGCCCATGCCGGTGAGCACGACCCCGCCTGCCTTCGCGATCTCGGCCGAGACGGCTTCCAACGTGGGCAGGGCCTCGTTCAGCGCCGCCGCGGCTCTGCGCAGGGCATCCGGCTGGCCGGCGATCTCGGCCAGGAATGGGTCAGGAAACTTTCCTAACCATTTCATCGCCGGAAGTGTACGCTCCGTGTCCATGGGTGTGAAGGTGGCCGTCGTCGGCGGAGGCAGCACCTACACGCCGGAGCTCGTCGAGGGGTTCGTCCGCCGCGCCGAACGCTTCCCGGTGGACGAGCTCGTGCTGCTCGATCCGGACGCAGAGCGGTTGCAGGTGGTCGGCGGCCTGGCCGGCCGGATGCTCGATCATGCCGGATACGGGGGCAACCTCCGGCTCACGGCCGACCCGGACGAGGCGACCGACGGTGCGTCGTTCGTGATCGTACAGCTCCGCGTCGGCGGTCAGGCCGCGCGCCTGCTCGACGAGACGATCCCACCGCGGTTCGGGTGCGTGGGGCAGGAGACGACCGGACCGGGCGGGTTCGCGAAGGGCCTGCGGACGATCCCGGTCGTCCTGGACCTGGCCGAGCGGATGGAGCGCCGCGGCGCCCCGGAGGCCTGGCTGATCGACTTCACGAACCCGACTGGCATGGTCACGCAGGCGCTGCTGGACGAGGGGCACCGGGCGCTCGGCCTGTGCAACGTCGCCATCAACGTGCAGCGCCGGTTCGCCGAGCGCTTCGGCGTCGACCCCGAGCACGTTGAGCTCGAGCAGGTGGGTCTGAACCACCTGTCATGGGTCCGCAAGGTCAAGGTCGACGGCGACGACCGCCTCCCCGGGCTGCTCGAACGCGAGCTCGACGACCTGGCCGCCGAGACGCACCTGTCGGCCGAGCTGATCGGGGCGATCCGCGCGATCCCCTCGTACTACCTGCGCTACTACTACATGACGGGCGAGATCGTGGAGGCCCAGCGCTCGGGTTCGGAGCCGAGCCGGGCCGCGGAGGTGATGGACATCGAGTCCGGTCTGCTCGAGTTGTACCGCGACCCGACGCTGGCCGAGAAGCCAGAGCTGCTCGAACGCCGGGGCGGCGCCTATTACAGCGAGGCCGCGGCGCAGCTGGTCGCGTCGCTCGCGTCGGGGACCGGCGACGTGCAGGTGGTGAACGTTCGCAACGACGGTGCGATCCCCGGCCTGCGGGACGACGACGTGGTCGAGGTCGCCGCGACGATCGACGGCGACGGCGCGCATCCGATGCGGGTCGAGCCCCTGTCGGAGGACATGCTCGCCCTCGTGCAGCACGCGAAGGCCTACGAGCGGCTCACGATCGCCGCGGCGACGTCCGGGGATCGTTCGGTGGCCCTGCGCGCCCTGCTCGCCAACCCGTTGGTCCCCGACTACCCGACCGCGTCGGTGTTGCTCGGCGCGATCATGGAGGCCAACCGGGAGCACCTGCCGCGCTTCCGCACATGATGCCGCCCTCGGGGGCGAGCTCGCTCCTGTCGGGCGTTCGGATCGACGGGACGACCAAGGGTTTCCCGGACTTGCCCGAACCCGTGCCGATCGATGAGATCCCGGACCGCGGCTGGACGGCCGACGATCTTGCGCCGCCGAACCTGGTGCTCCGCCGCTCGGCGCTCGAGCACAACGTGCGGCTGATGACGCGGTTCTCGGCCGATCGAGGCGTGGAGCTCGCGCCCCACGGCAAGCTCTCGATGGCACCGCAGCTGTGGTGGATGCAGCTCGAGGCGGGAGCCTGGGGGATCAGCGCGGCGGGCGCCGGGCAGGCACGCGTGATGCGGGCGGCCGGCGTTCCCCGCATCTTGATCGCCAACGAGCTCGCGGACACGGCATCCGTCGAGTGGGTCGCCTCCGAGCACGCATCCGGAGACGCCGAGATCGTGTGCCAGGTGGATTCGGACCGAGCGCTCGAGCTACTGGACGAGGCCGTTCGTGCGTCCGGGGCCGAACGCGCGCTCCCCGTCCTGGTCGAGCTCGGCCACGTCGGGGGCCGCGCGGGTTGCCGCGACGTGCCGAGCGCGAGGGCGCTGGCCGGCCGGATCGTGGGCTCGGGTGCCCTTCGGCTCGCGGGCGCGACGGGCTACGAGGGGACGCTCGCCAAGGACCGGTCGGCGCCGAGCCTGGACCGGGTGCGCCGGTTCCTCGACGACATCCGAGCGCTCGCCGACGAACTGCTCGAGGCGCACGCGTTCGCGGATCCGCCGCTCGTGAGTGCGGGGGGCAGCATGTTCTTCGATCTCGCCGTGGAGCATCTGTCGCGCGGGCGCTCCGACGACGTCGTGCGGGTGCTCATCCGGCCCGGCGGCACCCTTACGCACGACCACGGGATGTACGAGGCGACGTCCCCGTTCGCGTCGCGGCCGCACGAGGAGCGCCTTCGGCCGGCGATCGAGGCCTGGGGGACGGTGCTGTCCACGCCGGAGCCCGGCCTGGCGATCCTCGGCCTCGGACGGCGAGACGTGCCCTTCGACCAGGGCTTCCCGCTGCCGCTATGCATTCGCAGGCCCGGTGGCTCCGTCTCGCCTATCGAGGGCCGCGCCCGGATCTCGGCGCTCGACGATCAGCACGCCTACTGTCGGTTCGAAGCGGATGCCGTGATCGGTGTCGGCGACGTCGTGCGATGCGGGATCTCGCACCCGTGCACCGCGTTGGACAAGTGGCGCGTGATCCCGGTCCTCGACGACGAGGACCGCGTGGTCGATGCGTTCGCGACGTTCTTCTAGCGGGCGGAACCGGGGATGCGTGCCACGGCCTCGATCTCCACGAGCAGGCCGGGCGCGAGGCGGACGCCCACCGTCGATCGTGCGGGGTACGGTCGGGTGAACCGCCGCGCGTACACGTGGTTGAACCCCTCGAACCCGTCGAGGTCGGCCAGGAACGCGGTCACCTTGACGACGTCGTCCAACGAGCAGCCCGCGGCGGCGAGGCACCGTTCGACGTTGTCCAGGACGCGTTCGGTCTGCTCCTCGACCCCGCCGGGCACGATCGCCCCCTGGGCATCGAGCGCGACCTGCCCTGCCGTGTACACGAGGTCGCCGCTCACGATCACCGGGCTGTAGGGGAGGCCCGGTGGGGCCTGGCCCTCGGGCTGGCGCGCGTCCCTGGTCATCTGGGTCCTCCGATCTCCTCGAGGGCGGGGAAGCACGCGTGATCGCCGATCGTGGTCGCCACGGCGGCCCCGCACCGGGCGGCCTGCTCGAGCGCCCCGGCGGGCGGCCGGCCTGACAGGCGCGCCGCCAGGTAGCCGGCGTTGAACGCGTCGCCCGCCCCGACGGGGTCCGCGTCCTCGAGGGGCAGCGGCCGATGCTCGATCCATCCGGACCCGTCGCTGACCGCCGCCCCCTCGGCCCCGCGCTTGAGGACGACCTCGCGCGCGCCGAGCGCGTGGCAGCGTTCGGCGAGCTCCCGGCCGCGGGACCCGACGAGGCGTTCGAGCTCGCCCTCGCCGCCGAGGATCAGGTCCGCGCGTTCGAGGAGCGGCAGGACGAGCTCCGGTGCGCGGTCGGAGCCCCACAGCCCCGAGCGCAGGTTCGGATCGACGACCCTGAGGCCCCGGGCACGTTCGAGGAGCGCCAGGGCGGCAGCATGGGGACCGTCTCCGAGCATCGCGGTGATCCCGGTGACCAGGACGCCCCGCGCCTCCTCGACGGGCACGCCCTCGAGGTCGGCCGGCGAGAGGCCGCTCGCCGCCGAGCCGACCCGGTGGTACCAGGCCGGCGCGCCCGAGGTCTCGCGCAGCATCAGACCGGTCGGGCGTCCGGGATCGCGGCGGACCCATCGGAGGTCGACGCCCGCGTCGCGCAGGTCTGCGGCGACGCGATCGCCGGCCGGATCGTTCCCCAGCCTGCTGACGAACGCGGCTCGGACGCCGAGCCGGATCAGGCCGATGCACGTGTTGCTCTCCGCTCCGCCGTGCGTGACATGGAGCTCGGACGCCTCGGCGAGCGGCACGCCGACGGCCACCAGGGACAGCATCGTCTCACCGAGCGCGAGGACGTCGGGGGCTCCGGTCACGCGGTCTTCCGCTGCCGTGCCTCGCGCGCCCGCTCGGCGGCCTCCCGAACCCGTTCGACCAGCGTCCCCAGCTCGCGGTCGGTGGAGGGAGGCGACGACCCGATGAGTGCCGCCCCCAGTCCGACGCAGACTGCGCCTGCGTCCAGCCACGCCCCGACGTCCTGCGGACGGATGCCGCCGGTCGGTACGAACGCGACCCGGGAGAACGGGCCTCGGAGCGCCCGCAGGTAGTCCGGTCCGCCGAGCCCCGCCGGGAACAGCTTGACCGCGTCCGCACCCGCGTCGGTCGCCGTCGCGATCTCGGTCGGGGACAGGGCGCCCGGGACCGCGGGGACGCCGCGCTCGACCGCCGCCTGAACCACGTCGACCTTCACGCCCGGGCTCACCAGGAAGGCCGCGCCCGCGTCCGCGAACGCCCGAGCCTCGTCGACCGAGCCGATCGTCCCGGCGCCGACGGCCATCCCGGCGGCCGCGGCGGCCCGAACGCCCTCGAGGGCGCCCGGCGTGTCCGCCGTGACCTCGATCAGGCCGACCCCGCCGCGGCGGATCGCGTCGAACACCTCGTCGAGCGCCGCCGGGCTTCGGTAGCGGACGACGGCCAGGATGAGGTCGGTGTCGAAGATCGTCACGGCTCGGTCCCTTGACTGGGTCGCGGCGGCGAGCGTAGCATCCCGCCCAATAGTTAGGAAAGTTTCCAAACTAGCTGTACGGAGGCGAAGCGACGGCCGACCAGACGTTCGCACCGGGCACGCCCAGCCTGCTGAAGGCGATCAACGAGCGCTCGGTGCTCGAGTTCGTCCGGCAGATGGGTCCCGTCTCCAGGGCCCAGATCGCCCGCGACAGCGACCTGTCCAAGCCCACGGTGTCGCAGGCCCTGGCCGCCCTGCTGGACGCGGGGTTGGTCCGGGAGGCCGGGCGTTCGAGCGGCAGCAGGGGGCCCTCGGCGGTCCTGTACGAGCTCAACCCGCGGGCCGGCTGGGTGGTCGGGCTCGACGTCGGCCGCGACTTCGTGCGCGCGGCGATCGCCAACCTCTCGGGCGACATCGTGGCCCGGCGGGATGAACGGGCACATGTCCGCAGCCAGCGAACGCTCATCGCGCAGATCGGTGAGATCGCGCACGGCCTTGCCACCGAGGCCGGGGTCCGCTGGAAGCAGGTGACGTTCGCGACGGTGGGCAGCCCCGGCGTGACCGACCCCGAGACCGGGCACGTGGCGCTTGCGCACGCGCTGCCGGGCTGGGGGCGGACCGGCCTCGTCCAGGCCGTGCAAGAGGAGCTCGGCACCAAGGTCGCGATCGAGAACGACGTGAACCTGGCGGCCCTCGGCGAGCAGTGGCTGGGCCTGGGCAAGGGCGTGTCGAACTTCGTCTACCTGCACGTCGGGACCGGGGTCGGGGCCGGCCTGGTGCTGAACGGCGAGCTGTACCGCGGCCAGACGGGGGCGGCGGGCGAGGTGGGCTACCTGCCCATCGTGGGTGACCCTCGCGATCGGACACTGCGTCGGCACGGAGCCCTCGACACCGAGGCCGGGGCCGCCGGCGTCGTCGCGTCGGCGCGCACGCTCGGGATGCCCCCGCCGCTCTCGGCACGCAACGTGTTCGCCGCCGCCAGGCGGGGGGACGCGGTGGCGCGGCGCGTGGTCGCGCTCGAGGCCGAGCGGATCGCGCTCGCGGTCGCCGCGATCGTGCCCGTCCTCGACCCGGAACTGGTGATCCTCGGCGGCGGGATCGGCCGCAACGGCGACCTGTTGCTCGAGCCGGTGACCGAGGCACTGGGTGAGATCTCGCCGTTCCGTGTGCGCATCGAGACCTCGCCGCTGGGCGACGAGGCGGTCGCGCTCGGTGCGGTGTGGATGGCCCTGCAGGCGGCCCAGGAGTTGCTGTTCACGCGGACCGTGGCGACCTGAGGCATTGGGTGGCGAGATCGAACGGTGGCATGAGAAGAACGACGGAGCAGACAAGGAGGGGGCGATGAAGCGACTCGCGATCGTGGTGGCGGCGTTCGGCCTGATCGCCGCGGCATGCACCGCTGGCAACGAGGATCAGGGCGCGCCGGAGCCGATCGAGACGGGTTCGAACGCGTCGCACGAGCCGGTAACGATCTCGATGTGGATCCCGTTCGCCGGGGCCGAGGCCGACAAGGTGACACCGGTGTTCGACATGTTCCACGAGGAGTACCCGTGGATCACGGTCGACGTCCGCGAGGGGATCGGGGAGAACGACGACAAGGTCCTGGCGGCGATCCGGGCCGGCAACCCGCCGGACGCGGTGATGTCGTGGTCGCTCGACAGCGTGGGCAAGTTCTGCGCGTCGGGCGCGTGGCAGGACCTGACGCCCTACATCGAGCAGTCGAACCTCGACACGTCGATGTTCCCCGAGTCGGTCACTCGGTACACCAGCTACGCGGGCAGTCAGTGCGCATTGCCGTTCCTGACCGATGCGATGGGTTTGTACTACAACAAGGACCTGCTGCAGAAGGCCGGCTTCACCGAGCCGCCCAAGACGATGTCCGAGCTCACCGAGATGGCCAAGGCCCTGACCGAGTTCAACCCGGACGGGTCGATCAAGGTCGCCGGGTTCGTCCCCTGGTTCGGGTACTACGAGTTCACGCCCCTCGAGCTCTCCATCATCTTCGGGGCCGATTACTACAACGAGGACGGCACACAGGCGGCGATCGCCAGCGACCCGCAGTGGGCCGAGCTGTTCCAGTGGCAGAAGGACCTCGTCGACTTCTACGGCGAGGACAACCTTAAGACGTTCGTGGCGGGAGCCGGGAACGAGTGGACGGCCGGCAACGACTTCCAGCACGGCCGGGTCGCGATGATGTTCGACGGCGAGTGGCGCGTGGCGATGATCGAGGACTACGCCCCAGACCTGAACTACGGAACGGCGCCGTATCCGACGCCGGACGGCGAGGACGGCCAGTACGGGATCGGCCGTGTCGGCGGGACGATCATCGGGGTTCCCCGGGGATCGGAGCATCCGGCCGAGGCGTGGGCGCTGGTGCAGTACCTGGCGAGCAACACCGACGCCCTCGTGGCCATGACGAACGCGATCCGCAACGTGCCGACGACCTACCCGGCGCTCGAATCGCCAGCACTCGACATCACGCCGCAGTTCCAGACGTTCCTCGACATCTTCGGTCACGCCGGATCGCACTACAAGCAGACGAGCGAGATCGGGACGGCCGACCAGGACATCGTGGCCGACTTCGGTGCCGACTGGCAAGCGGGCGACATCCCCGACCTCCAGTCGGGCCTGGATGAGGCGAATCAGCAGCTGAACGACGAGCTCGAACAGGCGAACATCTAGGCGTGCCGCACACGGCATCGCGACGAGAGGAGGCGTCCGATCGCCGCGGCGGTCGCTGACGCGACTGCCCGGCGCTCGTTCCCGCGGCGCAAGCCGGCCCGCCGCCGCGCGGTCAGGCGTTACCTCACGGTGGCCTTGTTCATGTCGCCCTGGATCATCGGGTTCGTCGTGTTCATCGCCTACCCGATGTTCGCGAGCGCCTACTACAGCTTCACGAACTACGACCTGCTCTCGAACCCGAAGCTGATCGGCCTCGAGAACTACCGGTTCATGTTCACGAAGGACCCGCAGTTCTGGCAGGCCATGCGGAACACGGTCTGGCTCATCCTGGTCGGGCTGCCGCTCAACATGGTGTTCGCGCTGCTCACGGCGTTCCTGCTCACCCGGCCGCGGCGCGGGCACCGCGTGTACCGCACGATCTACTTCCTGCCGACGCTCGCGCCGCCGGTCGCGGCTTCACTCGCGTTCGTGTTCATCCTCAACCCGGCGTTCGGGCCGGTGAACCAGCTGCTGCAGCACCTCGGGGTCGCGAGCCCGCCGTTGTGGTTCTTCGACCCGTCCACGTCGAAGTGGGGCCTGGTGTTCCTGGGGCTGTGGGGGATCGGGCAGACGATGATCATCTACCTCGCGGGACTGCTCGACGTCCCCAGGCAGCTCTACGAGGCGGCGGACATCGAGGGCGCGACCGGGATCCAGAAGTTCCGGTTCGTCACGCTTCCGATGATCTCGCCGGTGATCTTCTTCTCACTGGTGATCGGCGTGATCTACGGCTTCCAGTTCTTCACCGAGGCATACGTCGCGAGCTTCGCGGTGTCGGGGTCGGCACAGAGCGCCGCGGCGACCAACGTCGGGTATCCGCAGGGGTCGATGCTGTTCTACTCGCTGTACCTGTACGTCAAGGGCTTCGCCGAGTTCCGCATGGGCTACGCGTCGGCCATGGCCTGGATCCTGTTCCTGATCACGATGGCCTGCACGATCATCCTGATCCGGACCTCGAAGCGATGGGTTCACTACCAGGGAGGGTTCCGATAGCCACCACGACCACGGTCCGCCCCGCCCCCCCGCGTCCGTCCGCAACCATCGTCCGTCGACCCCTTCCGGCCGAGGTCCGCCGCCGGCGTTTCCTGGTGACGGTGGCGAACCACGCCTTGCTGATCGCGGTCGGGGCGATCTTCCTGCTGCCGATCGTGTTCGTGTTGCTGTCGGCGGTCATGACCGACCAGCAGGTGCTCGGCGCCCACCTGTGGCCGTCGCCGTTCCGGTGGTCGAACTTCACCGACGTGTTCGACCGCATCCCGCTGCTCCGCTACACGCGCAACACGTTCACGATCGCGGTGCTGTCGACCGTGGGCGTGGTCGTCTCGTGCATCCCGGTGGCATACGCG
>Ga0114129_10008985_pt1 | contig 14252 bp, 18 predicted proteins | sample RhiMetdeltSRZDD1_FD_80071 | JGI IMG/M metagenome (GOLD analysis project Ga0114129, IMG submission 80071) | Populus rhizosphere microbial communities from Tennessee, USA - Rhizosphere MetaG P. deltoides SRZDD1 (version 2) (version 2) | ecosystem: Host-associated > Plants > Roots > Rhizosphere >... | reverse complement strand
CAACGGCACCCTCCAGTTGGGCGCCACCGACGGCCTCGATGTGGACGCGTGGCTGAACCCGCAACGGTGGGACGTCCAAATCCTGCGCCACGCCATCGACGACAAAGACGTCACCGAAATGAGCTTCGCGTTCATGCTCACCGAAGGCTGGTGGTCGGAAGACTTCACCCAGTTCCGGATCTCCAAGTTCGACCTGCACCGGGGCGACGTGTCTGCGGTCAACTACGGTGCTAACCCGTACACGTCGATCGCGGCCCGGTCGCATGAGATCCTCGACGCCCTGGACCGGCTGCCGGTGGGTGCCGCCCGGGCGGCCATGTCGCGGCTGTCGGCCCGCCGCGACCTGATCGAAGTCCGCGCTGTCACCGTTCCGCCGGCGATGGCCACCACCACGCGCACGGCCAGCGCGGCACCGGCAACCACCGCGAGCCCACCGTTGGGCCGCAGCCTCGTCCACGTGGAGGCGATGCTCCTCGACGGCGGTGACGGATCCCGACCCTTTTGATCGACGCCGGGGCCTGCATCTGGTGGAGGCCCTCCTCGACGACGGCCGACCCCACCCGCCACCCCCACCGACGTCGACGGTGGTGTGTTCGTGCGGGCGACGTTTCCCCGCGTTGGCGGCGACAGCGGTTCCGTGAAGTTCGACATGTTGGTCCCCGACGAGTTCGACGGTCTCGCCAGGGACATGTTCCTGCTGGCCGACGACATGGACAGCAAGGCGTACGAGAAAGCGACGTCACCGCGCCACACGAGGAACGGGGCGTAGCATCATCCACATCGAGACGCTGCCCAACCGCTGACCCGACACTCAGACCGGGAAGCCAACACAGCAGCCAGCCGGCCCTCACACCGGCAGACTCGAACAACCGAAGACGCTCACGCGGACGCCAGACCCGGGAGTCAGACCGGCGGCGGCTGACAAGCCACGCACGCCGACACTCAGACCGGCAGCGCGAACATCAGCGCGCGGAGCAAGCCAACCGCTTGCTACCGAAGGACTGACCGATGACGACTCTCGACGAACTGATCCTGTCCATCGAAGTGGAACGCGAACAGGCCACCAAGAAACGCGACCGCGCCATCGCCGAGGTGAAGACCATCCTCGCCAAGGCTCGACAGGACGGCCGCGCGAACCTCACCGAAGAAGAAGACTCCGACTGCAACGCCGCCTTCAAACGCCGCGACGACGCCAAGAAGGAACTCGCCGGCATCGACGCCAAGATGGCCAACGCGCAGCGGGCCAAGGCCGCCGAAGAGGAGATCGAAGTCGGGCTGGCCGAGCGGCGCGCCGACCCCGTCACCGCCGCCGGCGGCAAGCCGTCGTATGACCGGGTCGCCCGCGTCGGCGCCGAGGAGCGGACGTACCACAAGGGCAACACCCGCGGTGGTGGACCGTTCATCCGCGACGTCCTCAGCCAGTTCCTCTACCGGGACCTGGAGGCCGAACAGCGGCTGGCCCGGCACATGCAGGAGGAGCGCGTCGAACGTGGCCTCTACCTCGAACGGGCCGTTGGCACCGGTGCTTTCGCCGGCCTGACCGTGCCGCAGTACCTCACTGAGATGTACGCGCCTGCCGTCGCCGCCCGCCGTCCGTTCGCCGACGTCATGACGAAACTGCCCCTGCCGGCCAACGGCATGACTGTCAACATCTCCCGCATCACCACCGCCTCGTCGGTCGCGCTGCAGGCCACGGAAAACTCGGCGACCTCAGAGACCAACCTCGACGACACGTTGCTCACCGAAAACGTGCAGACCGCAGCGGGTCAGCAGACGCTGTCGCGGCAGGCCATCGACCGGGGTACCGGTATCGAGGACGTCGTGATGATGGACCTGCAGCGCCGCTACGCCACGACGCTGGACTCGACACTGATCAACCAGGCCACCACCGGCCTACTCGCGGTGGCTACCGACGTCGCCTACACCGACGCCTCACCCACCGGCCCCGAGCTGTACCCCAAGCTCCTCGCCGCCGCATCCGGCTCCGAAGCCGCGCTGCTCGGCCAGGCAACCCCCGATGTCGTGGTCATGCACTCCCGGCGTTGGTACTGGCTGTCCAAGGAAATGACCAGCACCTGGCCGATGATCGCCAACCAGAACCTTCCCGTCCAGGCGTCCGGCATGAACTACGCCGTCCGGTACGGCTCCGGCTACCGCGGCATGCTGCCCAACGGCATGGCCGTTGTCGTCGACAACAACCTGCCCACCAACCTCGGCGCCGGCACCAACGAAGACTCGATCGTCGTAGTCCCCACGGAGGAGAGCTTCCTTTGGGAGGATTCGGGCGCACCCCAGTTCATCCGCGCCGAGCAGACGGCCGCCGCGTCCCTCGGCGTCCTTCTCGTCCTATATGGATACTTTGCTTACACTCTGCGTCGCTACAGTAACTCTCACCAGGAAGTTACCGGTACGGGGCTTGTGACTCCTGTGTTCTAAACATGCTGTTTGTCCGATTCGGAAGGACGTAGCGGGGAGGGTGTGAGTGGCGACTCTGGTAGCGGGTGTCGGTGCGGGCGGCGGCGGGCAACTGTCGAACGCCCAAACCGGCAACGGCGCATCCACCAACATCCTGGACCGCGGCGGCGACCGCGGGGCGTGTCTGCTGCGGCTGGTGACGACCGTCGGGGCTACCCCGACGGTCACTATCGCGATCGAGGGTTCGCCGGACGGCACGGATTGGCGGAATGTGCCGTATGCGTTGCAGGCGACGCCAGAGACAGTGGCGGTGGCGAATGTGGTGATTACGTCGGCGACGACGAATTACTACATTCTGCGGCCGGGTCATCCGTGGCGTTTTCTTCGGTTGACGTATTCGGCGAATACGAATGTGACGACGACTGCGGACGTGTTCGATGCGGCGCGGTGAGGGAGCGATCTGAATGGCTGACGAGGAAGTGTCCGAGGCCGGTGCGGATGTGGATAGTCGGGTGCGGGAGTTGAAGACGCGGATTGCTGCGGCCGAGGCGAACCGTGACGAGGCTGAGGCGAAGAAGCTGGGCGCCGAGCTGGACAGGGTGCGCGGCGCGGCGGCGCGTGTCGAGGCGGCCGAGGCGCGTCATGCGGCGGCCGAGGCCAGCGGCGAGGAGGCGGCCCGGGCCGCGCCACCGCAGGGTCGGGCGGCGAAGGCCGCGAAGGCGCAGACGGCCAAGGAGTAACGCGTGTCGCTGGTTCGGGTGTTGCGTACGGCGCAGGTGGTGCTTTCCCACGTGTTCTATGTGGATGAGACTGCCACTGCGCCGACGGGCACCCTGACCGCGACGGTGAAGCGGTTGGACGGCACCGAGATTGTCGGGTCGCCGTTCACATATGTGGTGACGGGGACCAAGTGTGAGTTCACCCTGCCGGGGCAGGCGAACCTGGATTCGTTGACGGTGGACTGGGCGGGCACGGTCGCTGGTGCGGTGGTGTCGGCCCGGGACTACATCGAGATCGTGGGTGGGTTCCTGTTCGGGTTGGCGGAGGCGCGGGCGCAGCCGAAGCCGCTGGATGCCCTGCGGTATCCGGCGGCGACTCTGGCGAGCAAGCGGATCGAGGTGGAGCAGGAGTGTGAGCGGATCTGCCGTACCGCGTTCGTGCCTCGTTTCGCCCGGGTGGCGGTGCCGGGTTCGGGCCGGTCGACGTTGGCGACTCCACACGCGGATCTGCGGGTGTTGCGGGCCGTCAGCGTCGACGGTGTGGCCTGGTCGGCGCCGACGGTGGCGGCGGTTGGTGTCTCTGCCTCCGGGGTGCTGACGCTGCCGGGAGGGGGGATCTGGCCGTCCGCTGGTTGGGTCCCCGGCTCTCCGCAGCCGAACATCGTGCTCGAGTACGAGTATGGGCGTGACTATCCGCCGGAGGAGATCCGCACGGCGTCGATGATTCGGCTGCGGTCGCGGTTGACGGCCACCGACACGGGGGTGCCGTACAACGCGTTGTCGTTTTCGGTGGCCGACGGCGGCGTGTACCGGTTGTCGACGCCGTCGGCTGAGCGGACCGGCATCCCCGACGTCGACGGTGTCTACGCCAGGTACGGCCAGGATCTGGGGGGGTTCGCGTGACGGTTCTGCATGCCCCCCGCGCCACCCTGGCGGTCGCGGCGAAGCGGGCGCTGGTCGACCGGCTGCGGGAACAGGTCCCGGCCGGCGACAACCTCGAGGTGCATTACGCGTGGCCCGGCAACGCCGGGCTGCGGTGTGTGTACGGCGGCGGGTGGCGGTTCGACCAGGACGAGGCGGTCGCCGAACCTGGTCTGATCATGGAGGAAACTGTCGCGGTGTCGCTGTACGTTCGGGTGTTGGCCCGGCCGGCGTGCGATGTGGAAGACACCGACGCGGACGCGGAGGCCGTCGGTGGGCTGTTGGTGAACACGTTCGCGGCCAACCCGCAGCTGGCCGGCGGTCTGACCTATCTGGGTATCGCGTCGGGGCAGGGTGACTACTCCCGTACCGACACTGAAACCATTTCGATCCACGCCTATCAGGTGCGGGTTCGGGGCTTCCTGGTGTGGGGGTCGTGATGGCCGGTGACGTGCGGGTCGAGATCCGACACAGGGAGCTGGCCGAGTTCGCCCGCTCCGACGACATGCGCCGCGGCCTGTTGGACGCGGCGGAGCCGGTGGTGCGTGGCTCGCAGCAGTCGGCGCCGAAGGACACCGGCTTCGGTGCCGCGTCGATCCGCGCGGAGGCGGTGTTGGACGGGCCGACGTGGACCGCCCACGTCGGTTGGTCCCGCAACGCCTACTACATGATCTTCCACGAGCGTGGTACCCGGTATCTGCCGGCCCGCCCGTTCATGGTCCCGACGTTGGAAGGACTGTCGATATGAGTGCACCAGCGTTCGAGGATCCGGGTGAGGCGTTCCGGTTCGCCGAGTACCGGCGGGCGCAGATCGCCGAGTATGGCCAGTGGGTGGCCGTGGCCGAGATTCGGGTGGGTGGCGCGTTGGCTTTTGCTGTCGGCCATCCGGTGCCGGCGTCGACGGTGGCCGCGCATGGCTGGGACCGTGACGGCCTCGTCGTCGCGACCGGCACCGTCGCGCCGGAGGCCGGGGTGGACCGGGCCGCGCAACTACGGGCGCGGCAGGCCGAGCTCACGGCGGAGCAGGCGGCCATCGCCGCCGAACTCGGCGAAGACGAACTGCCGGCCATCCTCTACGCGGCGATGAAGGTCGACGAACTGCGGGCCGAGCTGGCGGATCGGGGTCTGCCGGTGTCCGGCACGAAGGACGAGTTGGTGGCCCGCCTCGAGGCCGACGACGAAACCCCCGAAGAGGATGACGACGAGGACGAGGACGACACGCCATGACCAACTACGCGCCGCAGAACCCCGGGTCGGCCGGTGTCGCCCTGACGATGAACGCCGCCGCCGGCGGCGGCACCGACCGGGTCCCGGCCGGCTGCACCCTGATCATCCGCAACACGTCCGGGTCCGGCATCACCGTCACCCTCGCCACCCCGCTGCTCCTCGACGGGGACTTGACGGTGGCGGACCGCACATCGGCGTCGGTGGCCGCCACCACCGGCCTCAACGCGTTGAAGATCCCCAACAACGAGGTATACCGCGACCCGGCCGACGGTCTGGTGGGTCTGACCTGGTCGGCGACGTCCGGCGTCACCTTCGGTGTCATCAGCTAAGAGGAGGAAACGATGCCGGTCACCCTTGCTGCACCTAACCTTTTGACGGATCCAGGTTACCTGTTGTGGGCCCCCCTGGCCTCGTCGGAGCCGGCCAACACCGTCGTCGGCAGCGTGTTCACCGACACGTGGCCGGTGGCGTGGATCAACCTCGGCGCGACCGAGGAGGGGTCGGAGTTCACCTACGAAACCAAGGTCGAGCCCATCAGTGTGGCCGAGTTCTTCGACCCGATCCGGTATGCCACCACGGAGCGGATGGGCAACTGGACGTTCAACCTGGCCGACTTCACCCTGCAGAACCTGAAGCGGGCGTTCAACGGCGGCACCCTGGCCACCGTCTCCGGCGCTGGCACGACGCTGCTGTCCAGCTATGTGCTGCCGACGCCGGGTGCCGAGGTGCGGGCCATGTTGGGTTGGGAGTCCCGCGACGCCCGGGTGCGGATCATCGCCTATCAGACGTTGCAGGGTGGTGCGGTGAAGGCGGCGTTCAAGCGGGTGCCGTCGAAGTCGACGATCCCGTGCACGTTCAACTTCGAGGTCCCGACCGGCGGCACCAACCCGATCAAGATTTACACAGCCGGCACGGCCATGGTGGGCACCTGATGACCACCCACCTGGGTAGCTTCGGCACCCCCCGGCCGGCCGTCGACGCCGCCTTCGACTACTTCGGTGTCACCATCCGGGTCAACCCCGACGCCTCCGATCTGGCGTTCGTCGGCCTGATGATGCGCGCGCAGTCGATCGAGGTCGACGAGGACGATCCGAAGCAGGCCCTGGAGGCGATGAACACCGTCCTCGACACGGTCCGCAAGCAGATCCACCCCGACGACTGGGACCTGTTCTGGGCCACCGCGCAGGCCAACCGGCAGCAGACCACCGACCTGATGGTCACCTCGGAGCAGATCACGTCGGCGGTCGCCGGTTTCCCTACTGGGCCGTCGTCCGTCTCGCGGGCTGGGCGGCGAGCCACCGCGCGGAGGTCGCGGGCCGGCTCGTCCTCGCGGGCGTCCCGGGATGCGTCGCGTTCTTTGACGTTGCAGAGGGGCCGGCCGGATCTGCAGTCGGCGGTGTTCCGGGCGGCGGAAGCGCGGGCGGGCTGACCCTCGGCCAGCTGTGCGCGGTGGTGTACGTGTGGCGGCTCGACGAGTTGAAGCGGAGGTGTTCGGAGCAGGTTTTGGCGGCGACCCTCGCGCAGGCGGTGGGGGCGGAGGCGGAGCCACCGGACTGGGATGAGGTGCGGGCCGAGTTCGACCGGTGGTTGGTGTCGGAGCCGCCGCACACCGACCCGGATCAGTTGGCGTTGGACCGGGCTCTCGGGCTGAGGGGGTGAGGCAGAGGTGGTGATCGTCCCCTATCCGGATGGCTCGACGGAGAAGTGGGTCGACGTCCGTGCCGACCCGCGCCTCAGCAACCTGCGGCCTGGCTGGCTAGCCGACGACACGGCCTGGAAGGACCAACTGCAGGCGCTCGGCGCCGACGAGGCGAAGTGGCTCGAGGGCGAGTGGGAGCTGGCCGGCGGGGCGAAACCTGACTTCGATGTCTTCTGGATGACAACGGAGAGCATCGGCGGCCGCGCGCTCTGGCCGTTGCTGGCGCCGTTGACCGCGTTCGTTGTGCTCTTCGGGTTGATGCTGCTGTTCGTCGGCGGCGGCTCATGACCACTACTCTCGCTGACGCATACCTTTCAATTCGTCCGGATTTGCGCCGTTTAGGTCCGGAGTTGAAGCGGGAGACGGAGAAGGCCGGATCCAACGCGGGCACCAACGCCGGGCACCACTTCGGCGCCTCGATGTCGAGGGCGATCAAGGCGGCGGCGATCGGCCTGGCGGTGGGTGGCGCGTTCGTCGGGGCGAAGGCGTTCCAGTTCCTGCAGGGTGCGGTCAAGGACGCATCGGACCTCAACGAGACGGTGTCCAAGTCGCAGAACATCTTCCCGAAGACGCAGGCGCAGATCGAGGCGTTCGCGAAGACGTCGGCCACCGCCCTGGGCATGTCGCGGCAGGCCGCGCTGGAGGGTGCCGCCAGCTTCGGGAACTTCTTCAACCAGATCGGCATTGCCGAGCCGGTCGCCGCCCGGATGTCGACGAAGCTGCTGCAACTCTCCGCCGACCTGGGCAGCTTCAACAACGCCGACCCGTCCGAGGTGATGAACGCCTTCCTCAGTGCGACGCGGGGCGAGTACGACGCGCTGCAACGGTTCGTGCCGACGGTGAACGCGGCCCGGATCGCGGAGGAGGCGATGCGCGCCACCCGCAAGAAATCCGTCAAGGAACTGACCGACGCCGACAAGGCGATGGCCCTGTACACGATCGCGTTCCGGGACGCCGGCAAGGCGCAGGGCGACTTCGCCCGCACCTCCTCGGGGGCGGCCAACCAGTCGCGGATCATGGCGGCGAAGATGGCCGACCTCAAGGCGGAGATCGGCACCGCCCTACTCCCGGTGCTCACCACGTTCTATGCGCAGGTCAACGGCCGGATCATCCCCGCGTTGGAGCAGTTGTGGGCGGTGCACGGCCCGAAGGTGATCGCCTGGTTGTCGGCGGCGGCGTTGAAGATCGGCCCCCTGGTTGACCGGATCATGGCGATGGACTGGAAGTCGTTCGGCGCCGACGCCGGCGAGGCCTTCTCCAAGTTGGGGCCCGGCTTGACGGAGTTCGGCAAGGCCGCCGGGCCGCAGCTGTGGGACGGGCTGAAGGTCGGGGCTGAAGTACTGAAGTTCCTGGCCAACCACGCCGACCTGCTCGCCAAGGCGTTGCCGTTCCTCGTCGCCGGGTTCCTGCTGTTCAAAACCGCGCAGGCCGCGAGCAACGTGGTGGCGACGGCGTCGATCCCGCTGCGGATCGCCGAGGTCGCCGCCTCCTGGGGGATGCGGGGGGCGTTGCGGGCCCACACGGCGGCGCTGGTGGAGAATACGGCGGTGTCGCGGGTGGCCACTGGCACAACGGTGGCCAGTACGGCGGCGGAGAACGCCGGCATCTTGGCCCGCGGCCGGGCCATCGTCGGCATGGTCGCCCACAAGATCGCCACCGCCGCCAGCGCGGTCGCCACCGGGGTATGGACGGCGGCGCAGTGGCTGCTCAACGTGGCGTTGACGGCCAACCCCATCGGCCTGATCATCGTCGCGATCGCCCTGCTGGTTGCCGCCATCGTGTGGATCGCCACCAAGACCACCTGGTTCCAAGACCTGTGGCGCGTCGTATGGACGCACGTCAAAGCGTGGGCCCTCGCCGTGGCGCACTGGTTCGCCGGCCCCTTCGTCGACTTCTGGAAGCGGGCCTGGCAGTTCATCAAGGACCTGGTCGTCGGGTTCGCCGTCTTCTACGTCACGAAAATCAACCAGGTGGTGGATTTCTTCAAATCGCTACCGGGTCGGATCATGGCCGCGTTGGGGAACCTGAAAAACCTGCTCGTCAACGCCGGCCGCGACATCGTCCTCGGCCTGTGGAACGGCATCCAATCCCTCGCCGGCTTCCTCGCCGACAAGGTCCGCGGGTTCATCGCCAACAACGTCCCCGGCCCGGTGCGGAGCCTGCTCGGCCTGTCGTCGCCGTCGAAACTGTTCTACGAGTACGGCCGCAACACCGTCGAGGGCTACATCCGCGGCTGGCAGTCCGCCGCCACCGGCCTGTCCCGCCTCGGCGGCGGTTTCGCCGGCGGCGGGTTCACCATGGCCCCCGCCGCAGCCGCCGCCGGTGGGCCGATGCAGGTGACCGTGCTCGCCGACTTCGGCCGCGGTGTCCGCGACGTCGTCCGCGGCGAGATCGTCAACAACCCGGACCTGATCGCCACCGCCAACACCCAAGGGCAGATCCAAACCGCCCGGCGGGGGGTGACCCGATGACGTTCTGGCTCGGCCGCCCCGGCAACCTGATCGCCCTACCCACCCCGGTGCGGGGCCGGCAGATGGTGTGGTCCCGCCAAGCCGCCGTCCAGTCCACCCTGGGTGGTGGCCGGGTGGTGCAGTTCGCCCCCGGTGGCCGCCGCGCCTACGGCCTTGCCTGGCGCAAAGAGGCCGCCGACGTCATCTCCAGTCTGGAGGTGTTCGCCACCGGCGGCGCCGGCCCCGGACCGTACACGTTGATCGACCCGGAGCGGCGCAACATGCTCTCGGTCAACCAGTCGACCGCCGGCTCGGCCACCGGCGACGGCAGCGGCCTGTCCGTTGTCGACGGCAGCGGTGAAACCGCCGGGGCGCAGTCGACGATTCCCGGGTTCGGGCCGCACACCTACACGTGGACCCTGCCCGACCCGGTGACCTCCGGGCGGCTGCTGTTCGACCCACCCGCCGCCTGGCTGGTCGGGTTTCCCATCCCGGCCGGGGAACCGTGGACGTTCCAGGCGTGGGTGCGCGGCGCCGGCGCCGACCCCATCCTCGAGGTTGCCGCGGTGCTGCGGTGGCTGGACACCGCCGGCCTCGCCATGGCGGAGAACGTCGGCACCCCCACCACCGTCACCGACGGCGCCTGGACGTTGCTGTCGGTGTCCCGGAGCAGCCCACCACCCGGCGCGGCGTGTGTCGCCCCGGAACTGCGGATGACGACCGGGTCGGCGTCGGCGCCCGCGTCCGGGCTGGGTGCGACCCGAACATTCGGCAACCAGCGCTGGGCGACGTGGCGGGCGCTGCGGACCTGGCCCGCGGTGGGTGCCTCGGGCGACCTGCGGACCGCGGCCAACGACTGGGTGTTCGGCTCCGACATCGCCCTGCTGGTGGACCGGCCGCAGCTGGACATGTGGCCGTCGGTGCGGCCCTGGCTGTTGGGCACCGGCATGCCGCAGGTGTCGTGGCTGGACCTGCCCGACATCTATGACCTGACCAACCAGCACGACCTGACCGCGACGCTAGTGGAGGTGGGCTGAGATGGCCCTGACGTTGGACCAGATCGTCTCCGGTGCGCTGCCCGGCCCGGTCGAATACATGAAGGCCGCGTTCACCGGCCAGGCCGCCGGTGAGCTGCATTCCAGCTTCCTGCTCGTCGGCACCCCCGGCGCGGGGTCTTCACCGGGTGGTGGCATCAACGGCAGCGCCCGGGCCAACCCGTACACGGGGACGGTGGCGGTGCCGGCGGCGGTGGCGTCGCGTAAGTCGTACCTGACCCGGTTCGAGTTCGAACGTGGCTCGAACGTCGGCGGTGGTCAGGTGTGCGACCGGATCTGGGACAACACGTTCACGGTCACGTCCACCTCGTCGCAGGCGATCGCGGCGCCGACGTTGGGTTCGCGGGATGCGACGTTCACCGCCGGGCAGGCGGCGCCGTCGAACAACGGCGTCGGGTGGCTGTGCGGCCTGGAGGTGTACGCGACGATGGGCGCCGCCACCCCCACGGTCACGTTGACGTATACGGCGGCCGATGGAACCGCCGGCCGCACCGCAGCGGTCACCGGCCAGTCGGGGGCGGTGGCCGGCTGGTTTCAGCCGTTTCCGCTGCAGGCCGGCGATCTGGGTGTGCGCACCCCGACGGCGGTGCAGTTGTCGGTGTCGTGGGTGTCCGGCACCGCCGGCCTGGTGTTGTACCGGCCCATCGCCCGCATCGGCGCCCCGGTGACGTCGGTGTCGACGGACCGCAACGCGTTGGACCTGGGCCTGCCTTTGCTGCCCGACGGCGGCTGCCTGTGGCTGGTGTACCGGCTGACCGGTGCGTCGGCGGGGCAGACGTCGGCATCGTTGACGTTCAGCCAAGCCTGATGATCACCGTTGATGCGGACGGTAATCCGCTGCCGGCCAGTTTCGCCGGCGCGGTGCAGCGTGGCGAGCAGACGGTGCTGACCCGGCTGCAGGTCGACTTCGACGGCGACGGCTACGCCGGTGTGGACGATCTGACCGGCCACACCGCGCGGTTCACGGTCGACCGGTCGTTGGCGACGGACCTGCCGCCGCAGGTGCGGCTGGCGGCGGGCTACTCCGCCGCCCAGCTCGATGCCGAGTTGACGGGTGGCGTCCCCGGCGACGACTCGACCTCGGCGGCGGCGTACTTCACCCGCGGCTCACCCGTATCGCCCATCGGCGGCAAGGAACGGATCCGCCGGCCGGTCGTGGCCGACGTCGGATATCTGACGGGCGACGGGCCGGTGTATGTGCGCCGGTTCACCGGCCTGACCCGGGCGCTGCCGACGTCGGCGGCGGCGGGTACGGCGTCGTTGACCGCGTTGGACCTGCGGGAGCGGCTCCGCAACACGGTGACGTTGATTCCGACCAACGGGGAAGAGTCCGGCGCCGACGGCACCTGGCTGGTCACGCAGGCGCTGTATGCCAACGGCATCGGCGCCGGCCCCCTGCCCCGGGCCGACAGCACGCAGGTGTGGCATCCGATGTACGGGTCGCTCAACTCGATCAGCACCCTGCGGGACCCGGCGTGGACCGCCCTGCTCATCGGGCCGGGTGGTGAATTCGGTGAGATCCAGCCAACGTTCAAGCGGGGTCCGTTCGTCACCGCTGTCGACAACGTGACCGCCGGCGGCGACAACGCCTCCGTGCGGACGTTCATGAACCGGCAGATCAACGACATCACCTGGGACGGCCTTCGTGGGCGGTTGGAGATGTGGGTCGAAGGTGTGACCAATCCGACTACCGGGATCACGGGGTCACAGGGTCGGACCGTCGGGGCGCTCACCGACTTCGTCTCTCCGCAGCAGCCGCAACCGGCGTCGCGGTTCGGGGTCAAGCACGACGGTAAGCTGTTCTTCGACACCCACGACGCGGTCACCGACGCGGTGATCGACTCCTACCAGTCGACGATGATCGTCCCCGGCGACGGTGGGTTCCACTTCGTCGGCATCTCCTGGGACTTCACCGCCACCCAGCAGCTGCGGTTCCGGCTCGACGACCGGGAGGAGACCGTCGCCACCTCCACCACCCCGGCGACGGACCTGCCGGCGGTGGCGCAGTGGTGGCAGTTCACCTCCTACGTTCCGGTGTCCGACATCCATGTTCATGGGCCGATCGGCCTCGACGAGCCGTGGCTGTCCGAAACGGTCGACGTGCGCGCCTACCTCGACCTGTCGGCGCTGCGGCTGGTGGCCTGCTACGAAGACCTGCCGCGGGAGTCGTGGGAGCTGGCCACCGAGGTCGCCGCCGCCGAACAGGCCGTCGCACTGTTCGACGAAACAGGCATCTTCCGGTACCGCACCCGCCGTCGGCTGGTCGACACCGCCGGGCAGACCGTCCAGCGGATTCTGACCGCCGACGCGGCGCTGCTCGACGTCGGTGTCGACGACGGCATCGACCAGATCCGCAACATAATCCAAACCAGCTACCAGCCGGTGGTAGTCGACGCACTCGCCTCGTTCGTCTACACGGATACGACCCATCGGATCATCCCGCCGTGGACCACGGTCGAGTTGGCGGTATCGTTCAACAACCCGGTGCTGAGCCTGCAAGGCAACGCTTACCTGATAACCATTGCCGACTTCGAAGCGGGTCCGGCTCTGAGCCCATATATCGCCGCCACGCTCAACTCCGATTTCACAAGTGACAGTGGCGCGGTAATGGCTTACTACACGGCGATACGCGGCAACGTAAGCGTATGGTCGCCACGGGCCGCCACCTTCCAGATCATCAACGGCAGTCCCGCCACCATCTATGTCGCTGCCACGGCCCTGGCCGGTATCGGTTGCACCGTCGGCAACCGGGTGGTGGCCGAGGCGCGCGACCAGGCCAGCATCGACGCGTGGGGCGCCCAACCGTTGCAGATCGACGCACCGCAATGGGTGCAACACAGCGACGTCGCCCAGTCGCTGGCCAACGCCCTGCTCGGCGACCTGAAACAACCCCGCCGCACCATCGGCGCCATGGCCATCGTCGGCGACCCGCGCCTCCAGTTGGCCGACCGGGTCGCTGTCGAATACCCCACTCGCACAGAGCTCGACGGCGAATACTGGCTGACCGCGATCGCCGATACCGCCGAATCGTCCGGCGGCTACACCCAGCAGGTGGCGCTGCGTGAGGCAACCACGGTTCTGCGGTGGGGCGTGGGACGGTGGGGGATGGAAACGTGGGGTGAGCCGTCGTGACCTACACGTGGGTCGACGTACAGCAGGGCCAGGTCGCCGACGACGTGGCCATCAACACCCTGGGCAACACCGTCGAAGCACACGACGCGCAGCTTGCCCTGCTGTTCGTTCCACTGCGGGTGGTCAAGGCCGCCGACGAGTCGGTCCCCACCAGCACCACCCTGCAGGACGACAACCATCTGTTCCTGACCCTGCCCGCCAACGGCGCCGGCGACATCGAGATGCACCTGTTCTACAACGCGCCGGCGGCGGGGGACCTGAAGGTGTCGTTCACCGGCCCGTCCGGCTTGGCCATGACCTGGGGTGGTTTCGGCCTCAACACGTCCACCACCCTCATCCAGTTCGGCAACCTGACGATGGCCAGCTTTCCGTTCAACGTCGGCGGGTCCGGCGGTGAGGACCACTTCGCTATTTGGGGCAACTGGACCACCACCAGCGGCGGCACCCTGCAGTTGCAGTGGGCGCAGGTTGCCGCGTCTGGCACCACTATCGTCCGGGCCGGTTCGTCGTTGTTGGTCAAGAGGTTCGCATGAGGTCAGCCATTGGTGCAGGTGACGACCGCGAACTGGCCGCTTGAGGTGACCGGCTGGCCGGCCTTCCCGTCGACTGTGACCTGGCAGGTGATGTCGCCGGT
>Ga0114129_10008984_pt1 | contig 14252 bp, 12 predicted proteins | sample RhiMetdeltSRZDD1_FD_80071 | JGI IMG/M metagenome (GOLD analysis project Ga0114129, IMG submission 80071) | Populus rhizosphere microbial communities from Tennessee, USA - Rhizosphere MetaG P. deltoides SRZDD1 (version 2) (version 2) | ecosystem: Host-associated > Plants > Roots > Rhizosphere >... | reverse complement strand
CTCCGCCGTCCGCGCCCGCGCGTGACAGGCGGCGATGGCGGCCTGCAGCGCGTCCGGCCCCAACGCGCCGCCCAGGGCCTCCGCGCGTTGCAGCGCGGCCAGGCCGCGGCCGATGAGCATGTGATCGCAGCGCACGCGATCCTGATCGAGGAGGAGGATCGGCTCGCCGGAAGCACCCCGGCGGGCGCCGATGCGCGAGGCCTGGATCTCCATCAGCGCGACGAGGCCGTGGACCTCCGGCTCGCGCGCCGCGAGCCCGGCCAGGATGCGTCCCAACCGCAGCGCGTCCTCGCACAGGGCCGGCCGCATCCAGTCGTCACCGGCAGTGGCGGAGTAACCTTCATTGAAGACGAGATAGACGACCTCGAGCACGGACGAGAGCCGGGCCGCGAGCTCCGCCCCGCGCGGCACTTCGAACGGCACCTGCGCGTCGGCCAGCGTCTTCTTGGCGCGGACGATGCGCTGCGCCACCGTCGACTCCGGCACCAGGAACGCGCGGGCGATCTCGTCGGTGGTGAGGCCGCCCAGCATGCGCAGGGTGAGGGCGACCCGCGCCTCCGTCGACAGAATCGGATGACACGCCGTGAACACCAGCCGCAGCATGTCGTCGCCGATATCGTCGTCGAGGGACGCGTCCATGGCCGCCGCCGCCTCGTTCTGCCCGGCCTCGAGGTCGCGGCCGAGCTCCTCGTGTTTGCGTTCGACCCGCTTGTTTCTCCTGAAGTAATCGATGGCCCGATGCTTGGCCGCCGCCATCAACCATGCGCCCGGGTTGCGGGGGACACCCGCCTCGGGCCATTGCTGGAGGGCGGCGACCAGCGCGTCCTGCGCCAGGTCCTCGGCCACGCCGATGTCGCGCACGATGCGCGCCAGGCCGGCGATGAGCCGGGGGGATTCGATGCGCCAGACCGCGTCGATGGCGCGATGGGTGTCGTCAGCCGTCACGGCTACCGATCACACCATCTCCGCTCCCCCACCGCAAGCCGTCGCCGCCGCGCGGGCGGCCGAGGGCCGCTAGCGGCCCTGACGGTGCATCTCGTCGAATCCCGCCGCCGCCTTCTGCACGTCCGGGGGGAAATCCGCCATCTCCTGCACCTGGCGGATCTCGATCGTCTCGTTCTCCGAGGCCGGGCAACGCTTCGCCCACTCGATCGCCTCTTCGCGCGACTTGACCTGGATCATCCAGTAGCCGCCGAGAACTTCCTTGGCCTCCGCGAACGGGCCGTCCGTCACCTTCGGCTTGCCGGCGGGGAACGTCACGCGCGCCCCCATCGACGGCGGGTGTAGACCGTCGAGGGCCAGCAGCACACCCGCCTTCTGCAGCGACTCGTTGTACTTCATCATCGCCGCCACCCGGTCCGCCGGAGGCGTGGTGCCTGCCGCCGCCGTCTCGTAGCCCTTGGGGATCATCAGCATCATGAAGCGCATGGGTCTCTCCTCGTGAGGATGACGCGGCTACTTCTTCTCGATCTGCTGGCGGAGGCGCTCTTCCTGCGCGCGCAGCTCGGGGGTGAACTCCTTGCCGAAGTCTTCCGCCTCGAAGATCTGGCGGATCTCGACCTCACCCTCCTGGAAGGGCGCCTTCTTCAGCCACTCGATGGCCTCGGCCCTCGACTTCACTTCCCACATCCAGAAGCCGGCCACGAGCTCCTTGGTCTCCGCGAACGGACCGTCGATCAACGTGCGCTTCTTCCCCTCGAACCGCACCCGCGCGCCCTTGTTGCTGGGGTGCAGCCCTTCGCCGGCCTTCATCACGCCCGCCTTCACGAGCTGCTCGTTGTACGCGCCCATCTCCGCCAGCAGCTGCTCCGTGGGCATCACGCCGGCTTCGGAATCCTTGTTCGCCTTCACCAGAACCATGAATCGCATGTCGTCTTCTCCTTCGTGTTGGAGCCGGGTCCATCCCGCCTCTCACTGACACGTCGCTCGAGGAGGGGCGAGATCGACACCCGACGGGCGCCTTTTTTGGGGTTGACTACAAATCCTTATCGCAGAACGATCTACGACAGCCCCAGGGCCCGCTCGAAGGCCGCGGGCTCGGGCAGCTCCTCCCATAGTAGCCAGGGCGCGCAGGCCTGCAGCTCCGGCGCGGGATGGCCGCCGGTCGCCACCGCCACCGTGCGGGCACCGATCGACTTGCCGCAGGAGATGTCGTGCGGGGTGTCGCCGATGACGAAGCAGCGATCGCCGGACACACCCGCTCCCGCGACTTTTTCCGCGAGGACGAACGCCGCCCGGGCGATGTGATCACGCAAGACGCCGTCGTCGGCGAACGCGCCGAAGGGCGCGCCGTCTCCGTTCGGCCCGTGGAAGTAGTCGAGCAGACCGCAGTAGCCGAGCTTCTCGCGCGCGCCGCGCCGCGTGTTCCCGGTGAGGAGCATGGAGACGACGTCGGTGCGGGACTTCAGGTGCTCGAGGATCGCCACGACGTTGGGCAGCGGCTGGCCCTGCCGCTCGGCCAGCCGGGCAGGTAGACGCGACTCGTAGCAGCGCAGCAGGCGATCGATGGCGGCGTCATCGGACGGCTTGCCGTGCGCATGGAGGGCGCGCCGCGCGATCCCGCGGTCGGTGGCCCCGCGGATGTCGAGCCCCGTCCAGTCGAAGACTTCGATCTCCATGATCTCGCGGCAGGCCTCGTCGAACGCGGCCACCCCGGCGCGATTGGTGGTCAGCAGCGTACCGTCGATATCCCAGAACAGGACCTTCTTCATCGGCGTTCTCGTTTGACCTCGAGGGTGATGGCGACGAACGTTCCCAGGCTCCGTTGCAGCGCGTCGAGCCCGCCGCGGCGGGAGCGGAAATGGAGGACGTGCACGTAGGTCTCCTTGTAGGGAAAACCCCGGCCGGCCGGGAAGACGGCTTCCTTCGTCTCCCCCGGCGCCAGCGCGAAGGAGGCGTCTCCCCCGTCGGCGTGAATCGAGACGTCGTCACCGGCCGCCCCGCCCGTCACCGCGATCCGGACACGCTCGAGCGGCTTGAGATCGAACGCGCGGAGCAGCACTTCGGCGTTCTCCCCGCCCCGGAGCCAGAAGCCGGTGACACCCTCGCGCGCCTCTCGTCCAAAGGTGCCGTCGTCCGGGAAGTAGAGTCGATACGCCGTGGGCTCCGCCGGCCAATGCTTGTGATCGTCGCCGGTGTCGCCGTAGTCGACTCGCTTGCGCCAGCTCTCCTGGAAGATGGAAAGATCGTTGAGCATCGTGAGCTCGGCGGGCAGACGCCGGAACGAGGCGCGTCGCGCCGCGTGCGCGCCGGGATGAACGGAGTGGTAGAAGGGCGACACGAACAGCGGCCAGAGGAAAACGGCCACGGAAACGACACCGGAAAGGCCCACCCATCGCTCGAGCCCACGAGGCGCGATGAAGAGGGCGAGGGGCACGAGGGTCAGGAAATAGCGGTTCCCGATGGTCCCGCTGCCTCCGTACCAGTTGTCGGGGATGAGCCAGATATAGAAGACGAACGTCGCCAGCAGCGCGCAGAGAGACAGCGCGCCGTCTCCGTCGACCTCATCGGTGCGGGCCACCAGGAAGGCCGCGGCCAGCAGCGGAACGAGGTAGGCGCCGAGGAGCGCCCACTTCCCCACATGACCGCCCCCGTACCACGCCTCGGGAAGGAGAACTGCAGCCGCGACGAACGACACCGCGACGATGCCCACCGCGGTTCGCCCGACCCGATCGCGCAACAGGCGCAGCGCGAGCAGCGCGATGCCAGCGACCACGGGTAAAAAGTAGGCGGCAGCACCTCCGAAACGGCCGATCCAGAAATAGGCCAGGTTCCAGATGAACGAGGCGTGAAGCTCCGAAGCCGGACGCGGCGGCTCGGTCCGCGGCGTCGGGGGCGGTGCCCCTTCCCCCTGTGCCTGCGGCCCCACCCCGGGCGTCGTCATCCAGAATCCGCTGTTCCCGAACGTGATGTTCTTGCCCTCCGACACCTCGAAGGGGAAGGCGCGGTAGAACGTCTTCCGAACGCCACTCTGGTAGTTCCACTCTCCCGTCAACGCCACGTTGCACCCAAAAAACAGGACGAGCGTGGTGGCGATCAGGACCGTGCCGCGAGCCACACCGTCGAGCAGCCGGCGCACGAGCGGCCGATCCGCGGTGAAGAGCGGCGCCGCGATCACGGGGATGGCGATGAAGATGTGCGGCGGCTTTGCGTAGGTCGCCGCGCCCAGAAGGAGCGCGGCCAGCAACCCGCGATCGTAGCGCCAGGCGGCCAGGGCCGCCGTGACCAGCCCGACATAGAACAGCTCGGGCGACAGCCAGACCATGTAGACGGGGATCACGGTTCCCAGGATCACGGCCACGATCAGCATCAACGAGGCGGCCGGGGACCGATCGCGGCGCGCGGCCGCGTACCCGAAGACCAGGGCCGCCACCAGCGACAGCGCGTTCAGGAGATACAGACCGCGAGTGCCGAAGACACGGACGAACGGCGCTCCCACCAGCGGATACAGGAAGGGCTTGGCGAAGTAGAGTCGATTTTCCTCGGGACGCACGCGCCGAAAGAACGGAAACCCCGGCACGTCGTCGTGGGTGAGGCCGCCCGCGGCTCGCTTGAGGAAGAGGCCTTCCGGGCCCGTCCCCATCTCGCGCCGGATCCGGTAGATGTCCTTGGCTTCGTACTGAATGTCGCGATCGTAGGCCAGGCTGCTGGCCATCGCGTGGTACGTCGCGGCGTCACCCCAGTATCCGGAGAAACCGACACGGAGCCCCGCCACCAACGCGGTCAGGCTCAACGCGGCCAGGACGAGGCGGGCGCGCGGCTCGGTCACCAGAGAAGGGCCTCCTCGAACGCGGAAAAGGCCCAGTCTAGCGCAGAAGCCGCGAGGCTCTACTGCCGAGCGCTCACACGCCCCTGCCCTCGGCGTGGCGAGCGGCCCGGCGCACCACCGAGAGAAGGAACTGGGGCAGACATGGCTTGGGAATGTACGCGGCGGCACCCGCGTCGCGCGCGGTCTGTTCCGACTGTTCGTCGCCGTAGGCGGTGATGGCGACCACGGGAATGCGGCTGAGGCACGGATCCGCTTGCGCGTGCTCGAGGAACTGCCAGCCGCTCATTCCCGGCATGCACAAGTCGAGAACGATCACGTCGGGCGGATAGGCTCGCGAGAGCTCCAGTGCTTCCTCTCCGTCGATGGCCGTCGAGACGCCGACCCCCGCGAAGCTGAAGTAACTGGCGTACATCTCCCGAAAGTCCTGGATGTCGTCGACGACGAGAACCGACAACGGAAGGTGCATGGCCTTCACACGTGAGCCGAGTTTCGCTTCGGCCATCCCGTCCGTTTGCCGCAGGTGGACTCGTATTCGATCAGGCCATCGGCGCCATGCACGATGATCTGCCCGAAAGAGCTGGCCTCCGCCAGGCTCCGCGCCACCGCGATGGCTTCGTTCCTGTCGAGGTCCGAGGCAACGACCTCGGCTCGACCCTCTTCCTTGACGTCCCATGCCGTCCCGCGCGGGACGACGAAATACACGTGGCGCTCTCGACTGCTCTCTGGGGACATGCCGGCCTCACGATGGGTGGGATCGTCCGTATGGAGAACGCTGGGCAGTACCCTCGTCGGCGCCGCACGTACCGACGAGAACCTATGTACCGAAGGTACCAGCCGGCGGAGCCCACTGCAAGGAGCCCCCGGCAAGGAGCGCAAACCTGGGTGGCGGAGTGTGAGACATCGCACGGGGCCGGCGTGTGAGACGTGGCACAAGACTCCAGCCCGTTTGGCGTTCCCATAGATAAGGTGCACTCGCCGTCCAGCCGCTCGGCGCTCGAGGACACGCCCCGCGATCGTCCGTTGACGATCCTCGTCGTCGACGACGTGTCCGACACGCGCGGGATGTACGGCAGCTACTTCGCGCACGTGGGTGCCAGCACCATCGCAGCTCGAGACGGCAGCGAGGCACTCGAGGTGATCCGCCGCCACCGCCCCGACGCCGTGCTGATGGATCTCTCGATGCCCCGAATGACGGGATGGGAGCTGCTGAAGGCGCTGCGCGCCGCGCCGGAGACGGCGGACCTGCCCGTCGTCGCCATCAGCGGCTACGTCGCGCCCGGGGTACAGGACGCGATATTGAACGCGGGCGCGGATCTGTTTCTCGCCAAGCCGTGTCTCCCCCACGTCGCCTTCAATTTCATCCTGCAGCTCATCCGCCGCCGGCACGTGTAGGTCGAGCGTCACGGGGCTCAGTGCGCTCCCGGCGGAAAGGCAGTAGGCTTGGACCGGGTGGAGGCCGACGTTCTCGCTCGCTCCGACCCGAAGGCGATGACTGATCCGGTTCGACCGCGCCTCCTCGTGATCAGCGATGATCCCGAGACGGGCACCATCGTGCGGGACGTGTTGGGCGCGCGCGGCTACGCCGCGCAATACCTGACGAACGGCCAGGCGACGCTGCCGCGGCTGACGGCGCTCCGTCCTGCGCTCGTCGTCCTGGACATGTTCACGCCTCTGCTGCACGAGTGGCCGATCCTCGACGGCCTCCTGCGCCTCACCGACGGACCCCCGGTCATCGCCCTGACCGGGCGCTGCCTCTCACCCGATGCGCTCGCCGCCGTCACATTCCACGGGCGCGGACATCTCCAGAAGCCCTTCGAGCCCGCGGCTCTGCTTCGGCTCTGCGAGCGGATGGTCGCGCCTCCTCCGCCGCCGCCCCGAGACCTCCAGGCGGAACGCCGCGACGACCCCCGCCACCGATTCGCCGGCGACGCCACCCTCGTCACGGCCAAGGGACGCTCCGCCGTCGTCCTTCAGATGCTCGACGTCAGCGCGTCCGGCGCGAAGATCGACATCGGCACGCTGCTCGAGACGCAGCTCATCCTGGGAACGAGCGTGCGCATGATCCTTTCGCTGCCGCCGAAGTTCCAGCCGCGGCCGATCGACGCGCGCGTGGAGTGGCGCGAGGGCGGCACGATGGGGATCAGCTTCCCCACCGCCTAGAACGGCTCACGGGGCGGGCCACGGCGCGGATCGACGAAAAGCGCCTTGCAAAAAAGGCTTGACGTCGACGTGGTCACGATGTCATAACCAGTCTAAGTTCGAACCCACATAGTCCAGTCGCGAGCGCCGGAACGCGGCGACGTCCCTGCGGCTCGCTCACGAACGCGTACACGTCTGCGGCCTCTCGAGGCGGCGGAGCCTTCGTGTGCGCATGGGGAGACGTCCGCAGCCAAACATGGAGAGAAACACGATGCGTCCTGTCGACCGCAAGTCCATCCATGGGTTGTACGCGGCGCTGTTGGTCCTGGGCCTGACGCTTCTGCCCGCGGACGAAGCAGCGGCCGCGTGTCGAGGCGCGTGGGCCGAAGGCGTGCAGTACGCCGCCGGCGACACGGTGACCTACAACGGCACTGTCTATACCGCACTCGTCGCCCACGGCTGCAACGGGTGCGGGTGGAATCCGGTCGCTGCCCCGTCGTTGTGGTCGCAAGGCGGGACGTGCAGCGGTGGCAGCGCCACTCCCACGCCACGGCCGACGGCGCCGCCGGGGAGCACTCCAACGCCGAGTCCCGGAGGGGGAAGCTGCTTCCCGGCCTGGGTCTCGGGCGCAACATACGTGGGCGGCAATCAGGTGAGCCGCAACGGTCAGAACTATCGCGCGGCGTACTGGACGCAGTCGGATCCGGTCTTCAACAACGGCCCGGCGGGCAGCGGTGCGCCCTGGATTCCGTTGGGATCCTGCAGCGGCGGCGGCAGCAGCACTCCGACCCCGCGGCCCAACAGTCCGACTCCGACTCCGGCTCCGACAGCCACGCCCGGTCCGGGTGGCAGCGGCCTGGGAGCCGTCCTCAGCCAGGCGCAGTTCAACCAGATGTTCCCCAGCCGGAACGCCTTCTACACCTATCAGGGCCTGCTGACCGCGGCGGCCCGTTATCCGTCGTTCGCGGGCACCGGCGACACCGCGGCGCGGCGGCGGGAAGCGGCGGCGGCGATGGCCAACTTCGGCCACGAGACCGGCGGGCTCGTGCACATCACCGAGATCGCGCAGGGTGAATACTGCTCCGGCACCGCCACGCCGTGCGGCGTCTGCGCCAGCGGCAAGCGGTACTTCGGCCGCGGGCCCATTCAGTTGAGCTGGAACTTCAACTACTGCACGGCCGGTCAGGCCCTCGGTCTCAACCTCTGGGCGGATCCTGACCTCGTCGCCCGGGATGCAGCGGTGGCCTGGTCCACCGCGCTCTGGTACTGGCAGACTCAGAACGGCCCCGGCTCCCAGCCGGCGCACAGCTGCATGGCGAACAACGCGGGCTTCGGCTGCACCATCCGCGCGATCAACGGCTCACTCGAGTGCAACGGCGGCAATCCCGCCCAGGTGCAGAGCCGCATCAACTCGTACACCAGCTTCAAGTCGATCTTGGGAGCGGGAGCGTCCGTCGGCCCGGACGGCTGCTAGAGGTCAGGGCCTAGAACCGCAGAACGCGCATTCGTGAACGTTCGTGACGGGCGAGCCGCACGCTCGCCCGTTTCTTCTTCTGTGCGCTGATACGAATCTCGCGGATCGGGGGTCGAGTTTCCTACGCGCGCAGGTAGTGACCGCGCGGCCGACTCGAGTTTTCATTGCGCTCCCAGGAGGGAGTCATGAAAACGATTCGCCAGAACGTCCTCGCCGGCCTCGTGCTGCTGGCTTTCGCCGGAGCCGCTCACGCCGCCCCTGCGCCACAGCTCACGTTCACACAATTGACACAGACGACCGGCTGCAACGCCGGCGGCTTCTCCGGCAGCGTCTACCCGTCCCTGAGCGGCGTGGGAGGCCGGATGGCCTTCACCTCGTCGTGCGACCTCGTCCCCGGCGGCAACCCGGACCAGAACGTCGAGCTCTTCGTCCGCAACGTGAGCGGCGGCGGGCTCTCGCAGCTGACCTTCAGCACCGGCGGCGTCGGCACCATGCACACGTCCATCGACTGGTTCGGCGCGCGTATCGTGTTCGCCTCCGATCGCGACCTCGTCCCCGGCCAGAACGCCGACGGCAACTTCGAGGTCTTCCTGATCCACGCGAACGGCGCCGGCCTCACCCAGCTCACGCACACGACCGGCGGCGGCGACTTCCCCGGCTGTACGTACCCCGCCTGGGACCGGATGGGCGACAAGATCGTGTTCACGTCGGACCGCGACCTGATCCCGGGCGGCAATACGGACGGCAACCACGAGATCTTCGTCATGAACCCGAACGGCTCGGGTGTGCTCCAGGTGACGGCAACGACCGGGGCCTGGGGCAGCGGCGACGCCAGCCTGAACGGCAACGGCAGCCGCGCCTTGTTCTCCTCCGACCGCGATCTCGTGCCCGGCGGCAATCTGGACGGCAACGCGGACCTGTTCGCGATGGACGTCTACAGCGGCAGCGTCCAGCAGATCACCCACACGACGGGCGGGATCGGCCAGGTCGCGCCCCGCTGGACCGCGAACGGCAAGGAGCTGACGTTCCGCTCCGACCTCGATCTGGTCGGCGAGAACCCCGACGGCGGCTTCGAGGTGTTCCGCATGAACACCACCGGAACGGGTCTGGTTCAGGTGACGACGAGCGCCTCGGGCTCCGGCTTCAGCGCGCCCTGGGACATCGCCGCCAACGGCGACACGATGATCCTCCACTCCGATCGCGACCTCGTGCCTGGGAGCAACACGGACCACAACCTGGAGATCTATCTGGCGCACCTGCGGCCCTGACGTGGGCCGCTCGGCCCCGGCGCATCGGAGGCGTCGGGGCCGACGATTTCTCGCTCCCAGGCAGCGATCATCTTTCGTGTGACTCTGCTTCTGCGGGCGTCGCCCTTCCCATTCTCCCGCGAGCCGCACGCTCGCCCGTTTCTTTTGTTTACTGCGCTGTAAGGTGGTGCCGGAGGCGGGACTCGTTCTTCGAGACGGTGTTGAGCCCGCTTAAGTTGCTGGAAATCCTGAAACGCCAGAAACGCCAGACCGTATAAAAAACCATATAACACACACGTACCACACACACCAAAGAAGAGTCTTCTCCGACTACGCTGTGCTCGTCAACGTCCATGGGCGCAACGGGTCGTTGGTCATGAGTCTTCCATCGAGGTCTCCCCTCAGCCACGGGGTGAGACGTTCGTCGAGCACTCGTTGCCGCCCGATGACCGCGCATACTGGACCTTGGGCGCCCCGGTGTTCGTGGTACCCTCCGCGACGATCCTTATTTCGGGCTTCTCCGGAGATCGACATGCCGACGGCGGAACAGGTCAAGGCGCTGGTCAAGAGCCACGCCGATGGCGACGAGACGCGCTTCTACTCCATCGCCATGCAGGTGGCGGCTCAGGCGGCGAGAAGCGGACACCACAGGTTCGCCCAGGAACTCCGAAAGCTCGTCGATACGGCCAAGACACGCGCCGCCATGCCGGCGGCGCCGCGGTTCAAGCCGGTACCGCTGGTCCAGCCTCGGGGCGAGTTGGCCGGGCTCCTGACCGTCGCCTACCCGAAGACGCGGCTTGCGGACATGGCGCTGGAGGACGCGGTCTCGAGGCGCATCCACCGTGTCCTGCTTGAGCAGCGGCAGCGGCACCGGATCAAGGAACATGGGCTCCCACCGCTTCGGAAGCTCCTCCTGGTCGGCCCACCGGGCACGGGCAAGACGATGACAGCGGCAGCGTTGGCCGGCGAGTTGGGACTGCCGCTCTTCTCGATCCAGCTCGACGGGCTGATCACCAAGTACATGGGAGAGACGGCCGCCAAGCTGCGGCTGATCTTCGACGCCATCCTGCAGAACCAGGCCGTCTACTTCTTCGACGAGTTCGACGCCCTCGGTGCCGAACGGGCGGCTCGGAACGATGTCGGCGAGATCCGGCGCGTCCTGAACTCATTCCTCCAATTCCTGGAGCAGGACGAATCGGATAGCCTGATCCTGGGCGCGACGAACCATTCGAAGCTCCTCGATCGCGCCGTGTTCCGACGCTTCGACGCCGTCATCCGCTACGAGCTGCCCGCTTCGGACATCGCGGAGTCGGTCATGCGAGCGCGGCTCGCCCTGCTCGACACCAAGACAGTCGACTGGAGCGCCGCGGTACAGGCGTCACACGGACTCAGCCATGCCGAGATCTCCCGAGCGTGCGAGGAGGCGGCCAAGGACGTCATCCTCGCCCATCGAACCACTCTGGAAACGGCGGCGCTGGTCGCGGCCCTCAAGGAGCGACGGGCGACGCACGACTAGCGGCGCGTGAATGCCGGCGCCACGCAACCGGCGTCACATCGTCAACCGCACGCAGCCGCGCACCGAGCAGTATCGGCCGTACCCACGAAAGATCGAGGTCCCGCTACCTCCCGAACCGCCGAATCGTCGGCGCCACGCCGCCACATTGAAGGCAGCTCTTCGCGGTGCCGTTCAGCAGGCCGAACAGCAGCGACGAGCGACCGAACTCGTCGTGCACGGCGCCGGGCCGGGCCTCTATGTCCAATTCGATGGCCAGGCTGGCTCCGAGCTCAAGCTCGAGAGCCTCGAAGACAGACGCAAAGGCATCGAGCTGCTGTCCGTCACTCGGGACGAGGCTGCAGATGGCACCGTAACCCAGCGCGCCACCGTCTTCGTTCCCGACAGAGCCGTCAAGCACTTCCTCAGTCGGTTCGACCAGTACGCGACCCAACGAACGCCCAACGGCGCGCCGCGACACAAGGACATGGTCGACCGAATCGCGAATCTGCAGCTGGCAACGCTTCGTGCGCTCTGGACCGACGATCCCGCGGTCTATCCCGCCGAAGAGGAGTCGATCTGGTGGGAGATCTGGCTGCGTCGCCACGATGGCCGGGAGCTCGAACGCCTTGCCGAGTTCGTCACGCTGACGGACATCCAGCAGGGCGACCGCCGGCTGGAGTTCGAGGACCGCATCGTGACGCTCGTCTACGCGACGCCTCGGCAGCTCTCGCAGTCCCTGGATTTGCTCAACGACTTGGCCGAAGTGCGACGCGCGAAGGAGTCCGCCGGCCTCTTCGTAGACATGGATGCCGAGCAACAGGCCGACTGGGTGCGCGATCTCCTGCAGCGTACACGCAGATCCGATGACGGTCCGCCCGGGGGCGAAGGGGATCGAGGACGCGACATGCCGACGGTTTGTGTCCTCGACACCGGCGTTAACCGCGGCCATCCCCTGCTTGAAGGATCCCTCGCCGCGGAGGACGTTCATGCCTGCGTGCCGGCGTGGGGCAACGACGACCACGACGGCCATGGCACGCAGATGGCCGGCCTCAGCCTCTATGGAGATCTGACTCCGCTGCTGGAGTCGGCCGATCCGGTGTCACTCGTCCATCGGTTGGAATCCGTGAAGATCCTGCCTCCGCCGGGGCAGCCGCCGAACCGCCCCGAGGTTTACGGGGCCGTGACCGCCGAAGCCACGAGCCGAGTGGAGATTGAGGCCCCCGCACGACGGCGAGCCTTCTCGATGGCAATCACCGCCACCGATTCCCGCGACCGTGGCCAACCCACCTCGTGGTCTGCCGCGATCGACGCACTCGCTGCCGGTCGATCCTTCGACGTCGCCTCGCAAGGGCTCGTGTACCTTGGCCAGACAGCCCCCGCGCGGCTGTTCGTTATCTGCGCCGGCAATGTCACCGCCCTCGACGTGAACCACCTCGACCGAAGCGATACCGAGCCCATCCACGATCCGGGACAGGCGTGGAACGCGCTGACGGTCGGCGCCTTCACCGACCGGACTCTTCCCGACGGTGATCCTGATTGGGAAGGCTGGCAGTCCATAGCGCGGCCCGGCGACCTGTCGCCATGGAGCGCGACGTCGGTGTCCTTCGCTGATCCCTGGCCGATCAAGCCCGATGTCGTCTTCGAGGGTGGCAACGTCGTTCACGACGGCGCCGGCCAGTTCAACTTCCCTGTCCCCGCCCTCAGCGTCCTGTCCACTCATTATCGGCCAGCCGAGAAGTCGTTCGTCCTGTCGTGGGCCACCAGTGCGGCCACCGCTCAGATCGCACGCATGACGGGCGTCATCAGCGCGGAGTACCCGGAGTTCTGGCCAGAGACCATTCGCGCTCTGATCGTCCATTCCGCGGAGTGGACACGTCCGATGAAAGCCTATCTCGCCGGGGCAGGCGATCGAAAAACCGCACGACTTCGGCTAGTCCGTCGGTACGGCTTCGGCGTGCCCAACCTAGAACGAGCCCTGCGCAGCGCGAACGACGCGCTCACCTTGGTCACACAGGCCCGGATCTCGCCGTTCGCCGACGGCCGAATGCGTGAGATGCAAGTCCACGCCCTGCCGTGGCCCAAGGCAGTGCTCGAGGGCATGGGCGAAACGGCTGTGCGGCTCCGTGTCAGCCTTTCGTACTTCGTGGAACCCAATCCCGGGCGACGAGGCTGGAAGCGGCGGCATCGATATGCGTCCCACGGGCTGCGCTTCGATGTGAAGACACCGACAGAGACCCTGGACGAGTTCCGCCGGCGCCTCAACCAGCGCGCGCTCGATGAAGACGAGGAGCGCCCCGACGCCCGAGGCGACTCCCCCGACTGGTTTCTCGGCGAACGCGCCCGGAACAAGGGCTCGCTTCACTCCGACATCTGGGTCGGCACCGCCGCAGACCTCGCCGAGCGCGGCTACGTGGGGGTCTATCCGGTGTCCGGCTGGTGGAAGGACCAGCCACGCCGCGACCGCAGCGCTCTCGGCGCGCGCTACTCCTTGATCGTCTCCATCGAGACGGAGGCCGTCGATATCGACATCTGGACGCCGGTGGCCGCGGCGGTCGGCGTGCCGATCGAGGCTATCTGATCCTTTTCAACCGCTCGCCATCTCCACTCGCGATGGCCCGACATCTGCTGCGATCAGAGCGGATCGATCGACGGATGCCCTTGCGCTCCAGGATTGATGAGACGGAAGCCGAACCTCTCGTCGATGTTAAGCCCCTGAATTCTGACCTCGACTCTGTATTCACCCGGTGGGATCTGATGCGAGGGGTGGCGATAGCCTGGATACTCCCTTGCGCCTCTCGACCAGCCGTACGCCACGTCGTCCTCCGCGCGCTTCTGCAGGACAACGAGCTTCGCGAAGTCGCCGTTCGGCAGCAGGCGGTCTAGGGTCTCGGTTGCGGCCCCGAAGTCGAAGGCGACGTTGTTTGCGGCGTTCGCGAACGCCCATTCTGCTCGCAGCTCCGGAAAGAGTCGCACGCCGTTCCTCAACACACTGACATGTCCGGCAAGAGACTCCGCGACATCGCCACGCGATGACTCGTTCCTGAACCACAGCTGGCCAACGTAGAAGATCGGCGGCCCGCCGGCCCCTCTCCGGATCACGGCCCCGCGGAATTGGACGAATACGATTCT
>Ga0114129_10008983_pt1 | contig 14253 bp, 16 predicted proteins | sample RhiMetdeltSRZDD1_FD_80071 | JGI IMG/M metagenome (GOLD analysis project Ga0114129, IMG submission 80071) | Populus rhizosphere microbial communities from Tennessee, USA - Rhizosphere MetaG P. deltoides SRZDD1 (version 2) (version 2) | ecosystem: Host-associated > Plants > Roots > Rhizosphere >... | reverse complement strand
CGGTGGGTACGCGATAGGAGTCGCCGACCGGTAGCGACCGTTACCAGACCCACCCCTCCCTGCCGGTCGGCGGCCCGAAGGTCCCGGATCCACCGCCGACCGGTTGTTCAGGCGAACTGGTCGACGTCACCCGACCCGACCGGCGCCCTCTACGACGACCCGGGCGGCTCAGCGGTACGCAGGCTCAGCGACGAGCAGGTGCGCCGAAAGGCGGTGCGGAAGCTCGAACGCTGGGCTACCAGGTCACCATCCGCTGCGCGGATCCCCGAGACGGAGGGGCTGTGCTGAGCGTCATCGTGCTGGCCGGGCTGTGACTCAGATCCCTGGCGAGCTCGGTCGGTGTGACTAGCGCCGTGTCGGCATGCGTGAGGAGGCATCGGGTCACACGGCGTCGGGGCGTAGGTCGACCACGCGCACCCCAGCGGGGAGTCGAGCGCCGTCGGCGAGCAGTACGCCGTCCAGCCAGGCCTCGATCACCTGCGCCAACACCTCGGGGTGGCTGAAGTTCACCGCGTGCGCCGCCTGTTCGACGAGCGCAACCGTCACGTGCTCGGGCGCGAGCCGACCGACCTCGCGGACGCGGGACAGAGAGGGCATGAGTGGGTCTCGGCCACCCAGGACGGCCAACGTCGGGACAGGGGTGTGCAGTAACCGCTCAAGGGAGGGAAACCGGGTCAGCTCGTGGAACAGGCGCAAGCCGTTGACGGGTCCGAACCTGAGGTAGTCCGGCAGGGCGACGGGGACCATCCTCGGGCTCTCACGAACCACGTCCAGCGCCAACTGGCCGAGCGCGCGTGGCAGCGGCTGGTTCTGCACACCTCCAGCGGGGGAGACCAGGACCAGTCGGTGGACCCGCTCGGGTGCCTCGTACGCCACCTCGAGGCCGATCGGACAGCCCATCGAGTTCCCTACCAGCACGGCCTGGTCGATATCCAGCGAGTCGAGGACCGCCAGCAGGGCCCCAGCGAGAGCGGGAATGTCCAGTACATAGTCGCGCCGCTCGCTGCGACCGTACCCGGGCAGGTCCGGGACCACGTTGACCCATCGGCTGGCTAGGAGGCGGGCCGTCGGCATGAGGTATGCGCCGGAGATGGCGAAGCCGTGAATGTGGACGACGGGCAAGCCGCTCCTACCAACGCTACGTCGGTAATGGACCGACCTGCCCTCGACCTGCAGGTGCCCTGTTGCCCACCTGCCCTCGGTCGCCATGGCGAATTCTCCCACGGGGAGGGAGTTGGTCGCCCTGCGTCGATCGGTCGCGGGTGTTCTCGCCGCTCGCTCTTGGTGGGGAGGGCGTCTGGAGCGTGAGCCAGGAAGAAGTGGTCCCATCTGCTGGCAGCAGGCTCCGGCGTCAGCTCGGCAGCGCCGCTGCGACGCCGTTCACCTGAATGCCGGCAGCGCGCACCGGAGTACCTCGCTGCAGCGTGTTCCCGATCGCCATGTCCTGTTCGCAGTCGTGGATGAGCCGGCGCAGGTCTTCCGGCGACACGTCGCCGGTGACCCGCACCGAGTAGCTGATCCCAGTCGATACCGCTGGCTCGCCATCGAATTCGCCGTCGGCGGAGACCTCAAGCTGGCTAACCGTGACACCGCGCTCGGCTGCCACTCGAAGAATGTTGTTGAACAGGCAGCCGGCGACCGCGAGGTGCAGCAGATGGCCGCCAGTCAACATTTCGATCATCACTTGCGCGTGCCCGGCTCGGTGATGCTTGAAGATCACGTCTCTCGGATCGACGGCACGAGGGTTGGCCTCTGCCATCCTGATTTGGATGCCGTAACCGCTCGTCATGACTGGTCCCCTTTGAACGGACGCAACAACCTGTAGGGCAGCATCAGCTTGCGAATCGGACGGATGGGCCACTGTGCGTGTCGCTCGGGGCCCTAGGGCGGCTCTGCACACGCCCGGGGCGGCGTAGGAGGCCCTCGGCGATGGCGCGGGCTGCGGGTGTCCACGGCGATGGGCGCAGCGTCCGCTCGTCGAGTTTGATCACGACCCGGCGGCCTACGGCGAAAACGGTCGTGCCGTCGCAGGAGAGAATGCGGAAGTCATACACCCCGGAGGACCTTCCCATGTGCTCGAGCCAGAAGTGAACGCAGACGTCGCCTGTCCCGCGCATCGGGCTGCGATAACCGATGCTGAACTTCTTGACGACGTTGAATGCGTCCGGGGTGGTTGGCCGGCCGTCACGAAAGGTGTGGCCATGGTGTCTCCAGAACAGGGCTAACGCGCGCTCGATCAGTAGCGCGTACCGGGAGTTGTGGACCATCCCCATCGGGTCAAGGTCGTCGAAGTGCACCGGCAGCAGCTCCACGTGCCCGTAGTCGATCGTTGGTTGAGTGACGCCGGCGGCGGACATGATAGGACCTCTGGAAGCGGTCGGATCACGGCTCATGTTGACGCGGCAGTCGCGTTCTGGCCGCGCAGCGCGAGGACGACGTCGGCGATGTCGCGCACAGGCTCCTCTACGCGGTAGACATCGCAGATCGAGCGGGCCAGCTCGCCGCCCATGAACCGCTGCATCGACGCAGCGGAATCCCAAACGTAGACGCCGCCGTACTCACCGCTGCGGAACCGGAGGTAGTACTTCTGCAGTAGCCCTGGGATGGCGAGGTACTCGGGTGCGCGGACATGGAAGAGCTCTGCTATGCGCTCGTCCGACAGCGCTGACCGGAAGCGGACGATGTGGATGACCATGGTTTCCTCCTCGGTGATTGCATCGTCAGCCTGACCGCAGCTTCTGGTCCCGCGCTGGAGTATCTCTGGAGCCGGCGGCATCCGTACGCTTCGAACGTGGAGTACGAAGTGCTCGGCCCGATGCGAGTGCTCGACAACAACGGCGCCGAGGTCCAGCTGTCCGCATCCAAGTCGCGGACCTTGCTCGCTCTGTTGGTGGTAAACCGCGGCCGATTCGTAAGTGTTGACCGGATCGCGGACACTCTGTGGGGCGACGTACCGCCCCGGTCTGCTCCCAACCTCATCCACGGCTACATACGGGACCTGCGCCGGTGTCTCGGCGCCCAGGAGGTCACGACGGTCCCGGGAGGATACCGGCTCGATGTCAGGCCGGGGTCGGTTGATGCGGACCGCTTCGAGGATCTGGTCCACACCCGCAGGTATCAAGAGGCGCTGGCGCTGTGGCGCGGCGCGGCCCTTGAGGAATGGGTCGACCAGCCCTGGGCGCGCGCCACCGCAACGCGCCTGGAGGAGGTGCGCCTTTCCGCCGTGGAGGCCCGCCTGGCCCAGGAGCTCGACGCTGGCCTCGGAGCCACAGTGCTTGCCGAGCTCGCGGTGCTCGTCGACGAGCACCCCCTACGTGAGCGGTTGCGCGTCCTACAGGTAAAGGCCCTCTACGCGGCTGGCCGGCAAGCTGACGCACTCGCGGCGTACGCGCGGGCCCGCCGGTATCTCGCTGACGAGGTAGGGCTGGAACCGGGGCCCGAGCTGCGTGCGGTGGAGGCCGCCGTACTCGCCCAAGACTCGTCCCTGTTCGCCGCGCCGGCCCGCCCCGCGGCGGCTCCACCGGCGCCGGTGACCCGGCTGATTGGTCGCGACGGCGATCTTGCCACGTTGCGGTCAGCGCTTACGGTGGCTCGTCTCGTGACGCTCACCGGACCGGGTGGGATTGGCAAGTCCAGGCTCGCGGTCGAGGTCGCCGCCGCGCCAGCCCCACGCTACGGGGCGGTGTGGTTTGTTGAGCTCGCCCCGGTCCTGGCCGGCAGCGATGTCGCCACGAGTGTGGCTCGAGCACTCCAGCTAGCCGAGTCCCCGGGGCATGAGATCGATCTCATGTGCGACTACCTGTCCGGGCGCCGAGGCTTGCTCGTTCTGGATACCTGCGAACACGTTGTCGAGGTGGTGGCGGAGCTGGCGACCCGCCTGCTGTCCCGCTGCCCGTACCTGCGGATCCTTGCGACCACCCGCCAGCCACTGCGAGCTCCCGGTGAGCAGATCGTTCAACTGAGCGGGCTCGACGAGACCGCAGGCGCCGAGCTGTTCACATCACGTGCCCGGGCGGCGAACCCAACGGCCGAGCTCAACGTCGACGGTGTGCGGGCCATCGTCGGCAGGCTGGAGGGGCTTCCGCTCGCGCTCGAGCTGGCTGCGGCCAGAACCGCCGCGCTGTCGCTGGAGCAGCTCGTCAGCAGTCTGGACCAGCCGCTGGACGCGCTCGCGGCTGACGCACTCGCGGGTGACCCGAGGCATCGCACAATGCGGGCTGTGATCGGCTGGAGCCACGATCTACTTGATGCACGAGATCGGGAGGCTTTCGCTGCTCTGTCCGTGTTCGCGGGTTCCTTTGATCGTGAGGCCGCCAGCGCGGTTGTGGGCGACGACGCGTCGGATGCGGTCGACCACCTACTCGGGCGTTCGTTGCTCACGCGAGATTTCGATCTGATCGGGCAGGCTCGTTACCGCTTCCTCGATCCGGTGCGACAGTTCGCCCAAGAGAAGGCGACAGCGACAACGCGCGGCAGCTCGCGGCGGCGACACGTCGAGTACCACGTGAGTCTCGCAGCACGAATCAACGACCGGATCCAGACAACGGAGGCGACGGCGTGGGCCGCGGTCGCTCGCGCCAGCGCGGAAGACCTGCGAAGGGCGACCACCCACGCCATCGCCGAGCGCTGGGCATCCGCGGGTCGCCTCGTCGCCGACATGTACTGGCCGTGGTTCCTCGACGGCCAACTCTCTGAACTCCGATCATGGGCGAATGCCGTCCTCAGCACCGAGACCGACCCTCATGTCCGCGTTCGCCTACTGCGGACTCTCGCTTCGACGGCCCTCGCGCAAGGCGACGCAACCATAGCTGTTGACCAGGCGCGCCGCCAGCTCGACGCCGCGACGGCCCTGCAGGATCTGGAGCTCGTCGCTCTCGCCGAGAACCTACTCGGGATGGCCGCCTGGGCACAGGGCGACTACACCGCCGCTCATGAACATCACGGCGCTGCCATGAGGAGCGCACGCAACTCCGGCCGGCCGTGGACGCTTGCCCTTGTCACGGCACTGGCCGGTCGGTCCGCCCACGCGAAAGGAGATCAGGACGCGGGCGAACAGTTGCTTCGGGAGGCTCAAGCCCTGGCGGAGGAGGTCGGCGAGCCGATGGTGCTGGGGAGCGCCCTGGACTACCGGGCGCATGCGGAGTTCGCGTTCGGTCGCACCGCGGAGGCGTCCGCGCTGGCATCGGCGAGCCTCGCGGCGTACCAGAGCATCGGTTATCAGGAGGGGCTCGCCTCGGCCGGCACGTTGGCGGCACAACTCGCGGTCTTGGCCGGCGATCACGAACGCGCGGAGGCGCTGCTGAATCAGGCGCTCGACGTGTCCCGGCGCCTGCGTCATCTCGGTGGTACGGCATCCGTCCTGGAGGCGATGGCCGTGCTCGACCACGACCGAGGTGACTACCGGCGGGCCGGCATACACCTCGACGACGCCCGCGCCCTCAGGCAGCAGACCGGCACGGTGCCCTCGCCAGCGCTACACGGTCAGCTCAGCCGGGTCGAGCGCTCACTCGCCCTCGAACAATGAATGCGCGCGCGAGCTCGATGCGCCGGGTGCCCGCACACTGCGGTCGTCAGCCGTCGGGGTGACCGTTGTGGGCGCGGATCTTGTACTCGGTGGTCTCCAGCGCGAGGCTGAGTTCACGGAGTCGTCGTCTGATGCGGCCGCTCTGGTCGAGCATGATCCGCCGCCGTTCGGGGATGGTGCTCGCGCCTTGCTCGACCAGCGCGATGTACCGCTTGAGGTCGTGCATGGTCATGCCGGACAGCCGCATCCGGGTGAGGAAGACGAGACGGCGCAAGTCGGAAGCGGAGTACTCGCGGTATCCGGAGGCGTTGCGGGCGGGCCGCACGAGGCCCTGCTGTTCGTAATAGCGGAGGGTGTATGTGGACAGGCCGACGAACTCGGCCGCTTCGACGACCGACGTAGGCGGGTCGTCGCCGGTGGCGAGAATGCGCTCGACCAGCGCTTCGGTTGCCATGGGTGACACGGATGACACGGTACGGCGGTTAGAACGCACGGACGGCCGGCGGCATACCGGGAAAGTCCGCCGATTCACTCACGCTTGCCCATCGCCGGAGGTCGTCTAGCGCGCGCTGGTAGACGCGGGTGAGGTTGCGGACGGCTTCGGACCCGATAGGCAACCGCAGCGGCGCGTCTGCGGCTTCGAGAACGTCACGGATCGCGGTGGCTGCGCCGTCTGGGTCGCCTTCCTGGATTCCGTCGGCCTCGGTCATATTCGCACGCACAGCACCGATCACCTCGTCGTACGCCACGTTCTGCGTCACCGCGCGTAGCACGCCGATTGCGTTGAACTCGGTTCGGAAACGACTGGGCTCCACGATCAGCACACGGACGCCGAACGGTGCGACCTCGCCAGCGAGTGCTTCGGACCAGCCTTCCAGCGCGAACTTGCCAGCCGAGTAGCTGCCGACCGCCGGGAACGACATCCGCCCTCCCTGGCTGCTCATCTGCACGATCGCGCCCGAGTGGTTCTCCCGCATGTGTGGGAGCACCGCTCGCACGTAGGCGGCCGGGCCGAACAAGTGCTGATCGAGCATGTCCCGCAGCTCGGCGTCCGTGACCTCCTCGGCAGCCCCGACCTGGCCGACACCGGCGTTGTTGACCAGCACGTCGATCCGCCCGAATGCGTCCAAGCCGCGCTGCACGACCGTGGCAGCCGCTGCTGTGTCACGCACGTCGTGTTCGAGCGCCACCAGCCGATCCCCGTACCGTTCCCGCAGCGCATCGAACCGGCCGACTCGCCGCGCCGTCCCGACCACCCGCTCTCCAGCCTGCAGCGCAGCTTCTGCTAGCGCCAGGCCGAGGCCCGAGCTCGCGCCGGTGATGATCCATGTCTTGGTCTCGCTTGTCATATCCATGGTCGTGACGGTATGGATTCGAGCGCGCTCGAAGGCAAGCTGGAACAGCAACATCTGGCACGTGAGCGCACCTGACGGGGTCTGGTCGTCGTGCCGGCGTTGGGGTTGAATCCGCAGTGGTGGTTGCTGCGTACTACCTGCGTGGGCCTCTCCGACGAGTCGCTGCTGGCAGGCCTCGCCTCGGCCGATCCGGACACCGCGGCGGCGTTCGTCCGTCGGTTTCAGGGGAGGGTGTTCGGTCTGGCGTATGCGATCCTCGGGGACCGGGAAGCAGCGACAGAGGTGGCGCAGGAAGCGTTCGTCCGGGCCTGGCGGCACGGTTCGGTATACGATGCGCGCCGCGGCACCGTCGCCACCTGGTTGCTCACCATCACCCGCAACCTTGCGGTAGACGCCGCTCGGCTGCGGCGTGCGGTGCCGATCGACCCGATGGTGCTGAACTCGCTGGATCTGCCGAGCACCGAACCGGAGCCTGGTGACAACGTCACCACCGCCGCTGAACTGGCCCGGCTCCGCCAGGCACTCGAGGAGTTGCCGTCGGAGAAGCGCCGGTGCCTGCTGCTGGCTGTGTTCCATGGCCTGAGCGCGCGTGAGATCAGCGAGCTCGACGACGTACCGCTGGGCACGGTGAAGACCAGGATTCGGGCGGCCCTGCTCACGCTGCGGTCATCCCTGGAGGTGCACGATGACTGACCCGAGGCGCTGCGAGCAGGTGCGAGACCTCGCGGTGGAGGTGGCCTTGGGCATCGCAACGGCCGAGGACCGGGTGCTTACCATCGGGCATGTCACGACCTGCGCGAATTGCCGGACGTACTTGGCGGAGCTCTCCACCCTGGTCGATGATGTGCTCAGGCTTGTCCCGCCGGCCGAACCACCGACCGGCTTCGAGTCGGCGGTGCTCGCGTCGTTCGACGAGGGCGCCCCAGCTGGGCGGGCACCGCGGCTGGGGCGGCGCCGTCTGGTCGGGTTGGCCGCGGCGCTCGTGCTGACTGTGTCCATCTCGGGTGGTGTCGTGTACTGGTCGGGGCGCGATGATCGCCAGCTGGCCGACAGCCTGCGCGACACTCTGCGTACCGCCAACGGCCAGTACTTCGCCTCCTTCGCGCTGCGCGACCTGGGCGGCTCCCAGCGAGGCGCCGTCTTCGGCTACCAGGGCAACCCGGCGTGGGTGTTCGTCACCCTCGATGAGCCATTGCCGACCGGACGCTACGCCGTCGAGCTGGTCGTCCGCGACGGCAGCACCCGCCGGCTCGTGACAGACCTTGACCTGTCCCGTTCCCGCGGCTGGGGTGCGTCGATCCCGGTCGCGGTGCACGACGCGGCGCTGCTGCGGATCCTCGACTCCGACGGCCGGCTGCTGCTGTCCGCACGGCTGACCCCCCGCTGACCAAATCCGGTGGCGTTCGTTCGCCGTACTACCTACAAGGGCCCCGCCTCGTCCCTGGAGGTCGCCATGCTCCGTTCTCCGAAGCTCGCAGCATCTCATGTGCTCATCGCCGCGGCGGTGATGCTCGGCGCTATGCCCGCCGCGACAACGGCCAACGCGGCCGATAGTCCGCAGGTGGTTCGGTTCCACGGCGGCGGGTACGACCGGGCCGAGGCGGTGGCGGTGGACAGCGCCCGGAACGTGTACGTCGCGGGTTCGGTGGACACCGACGGCCGCGGATCCTTCGCCGTCGTCAAGCTCAGTCCGCAAGGCTCCGTGCTGTGGACGGGCCACTACAGCGGTTCCCACGGCGGTGTCGGCGGCAGCGCCCTTGCAGTGACCACAGACAGCGCGGGCAACGTGTACGCCGCTGGGTTCACGGGCGACGGTGTCATCTTCAACAACAACATCGACTACCTCGTCGTGGCCTTCGGCCCCGACGGGACAGAACGATGGGCACAGCGGTACGACGGGCCGGCAAGCGGCTTCGACCAGGCATCTGAAATCGCCGTCGACGCCGCGGGCAACGCCTACGTCAGCGGCTTCTCCTACGGGCAGAACCAGGCAAATGACTGGACAACCCACAAGTACAGCCCATCCGGCGCACTGCTGTGGGAGCGCCGGCTCAGCGGACCCGGCACCAACGACGACCGCGTCGCCGACATGATGCTCAGCCCGGAAGGCAACCTCGTCCTCACGGGCTTCACCAAGAACACCGGCGACGGCCTGACCAATGACATCGAGACCGTGACCTACGACCCAGCCGGGAACGTCGTCTGGCAGCGCCGCTGGACCGACACCGCCGCGAGCCACGAAACCCCCGTCGACCTCGACATCGACGCGGCCGGGCGAATCGCCGTCACCGGGACGACCGCTGAGAGCGCGAGCCCGTACGCCGTACCGACGCCGGTCACGCTGCGGTATGACCGAGCCGGGAACCTGCTGCAGGTGATCCGCGACGGAGGTGCGAGCGTCGACGCCGACGGTACCGGCAACCTGCTGCTCGCCGGCTTCTTCCTCCAACCGCCGAGCATCTCAACGGTAGCCCGGTACGACGCGGCCGGCGGCAGGGTCTGGTCGACACCGCTCACCGCGAACGCCGAGGACGCCCTGTCCGCGCTGACCGTCCGAGCCGACTCGGCCGGCGCCGTCACGCTGGCCGGCACGACCAGAAACGTCTTCGTGCACAACGACGACTACCTCACAATCCGGTACGCACCGGACGGCCGGGAGCTGTGGCGGCACCGGTTCAACGGACCGGTCGGCGGCGACGACCGAGTCGCCGGGCTCGCGATCGACGCTGCCGGCGACGCCGTGGTGACCGGCACCTCCTGGAACGACTACCTGTCGATCGAGGGCACTGCCGACGATATCGTGACGCTGCGCTTCCCGGCCGCGGCCGCACCGGCGCTGGTCGCCCCGAGCAACCTCACCGCGACCGGCCTGTCCCGCAGCCAGATCCGGCTGACCTGGCGGGACAACGCGGGCACCGAGGACGGATTCCGGATCGAGCGCTGCCAGGGCCTCGGGTGCACTGGCTTCAGCCAGATCGCTGTCACCGGGCACGACGCAACGGTGTACACCGACAACGGCCTGGCGCGGAACACGCAGTACTCCTACCGGGTGCGAGCGTTCGACGGCGATCAGGTGTCGGCGTACTCGAACACGGCCACCGGCAAGACACGCCACCGTTGATGCCGCAGCCGCAGGTGTGGATGACGCGCTGACAAATGGTTGGAATCGCTCCGCGCGGGCAATCATGCGGACGACGTCTCGTCCTGTGACCGCCCGGAGGTAAGCATGGACGTGTTGGTGTTGATCGGCCGGATCCTGTTCTGCGCGCTGTTCCTTGTCTCCGCCGTGGCCCACTTCGGCCAGACTGCCGCGATGGCCGGCTACGCGCAGAGCAAGGGAGTCCCTTCCGCCCGGCTGGCCGTGCTGGCCGGCGGCGTTCTGCTGGCGCTGGGCGGAGTCTCGGTCCTGCTGGGGATCTGGCCCGACCTCGGCGCCCTTTTGCTGGTGGTGTTCCTCGTCCCGACCGCACTGCTGATGCACCCGTTCTGGAAGGAGACCGAAGCCCAGGCGAAGATGACAGAGCAGGTCCAGTTCTTCAAGGACACCGCGCTGGCCGGCGCGGCCTTGATGTTGTTCGCGCTGTTCGCGTACGTCGGAGACGATCTCGGCCTGGTCATCGTCGGTCCGCTGTTCAGCCTCTGACCGTGCGCCGACCGGTAGTGAGTGATCAGGCGTGGTGACGTCGGTAGTGGCGCGCGGCACGGGCGCGGTTGCCGCACGCGGTTGAACACCACTCCCGGTGCGGGTGGTTCTTCACGAAGTACAACACGCATCCGGGCGCATAGCAGGCTCGTAGCCGGACCCGGTCCTCGCCGGTGAACAGTTCGACGGCCTCGGCGGCGATGGTCGACAGTGATCGCATCGCCGGCGTCGCCGTTCCGGCCGACTGCCGCTGCAGCCTGCCTCGGCTCAGGCTCAGCTGCGGCCAACTGCTCCCCCTGGTGACCGCGTCGTTGACGCTCGCGACCGCCTGCTCGACATCGATGTCGGTCGCAGCGGCCGCCCTGGTGTCTTCGGTGCTCAGTGCGGCCAGCCGCCGCAGCCCGTCGCGAACGGCTCGGAACGCGGTGACGTCCGCCCGAGCCAACCGTCCACCGCCCGGCAGGCTGGTTGTCGCCTCGCCGACCGCGGCCAACCACGAACGCAGGTCGTCGACGTCGACCAGTGCGTCATGAACGCCTCGGCGGTCGGCCCAGATCGTGTTCATCAGCCGTACCGGAACCGGTTCATCAGGAATCAACAGCGCAAACGTGTCGCTCATCTCACCTCCGGTGTCTAACGGTATCAGCTAGTTGGACACGTTAGAAACGTGTGCTTCACTCTCTAACGGAAGAACGTTATCTACCCCGTTAGAAACCAGGAAGGCGCACCGTGAGCCAGCTCCCCCTGATTGATCCTGCAACCGCCTCCGCACCCGCCGCCGAACTGCTCGCCGAGGTTCGGCGAAGCCTCGGCGTCATCCCGAACATGACCAAGGCGATGGCTAACAGCCCGGCGCTCCTCGGCGGCTACCTCGGCCTGTCCGGCGCACTCGCGCGCGGCGTTCTGGACCCAGCCACCCGCGAGCGCATCGCACTCACCGTTGCTCAGGGCAATGAATGCGACTATTGCCTGTCAGCGCACAGCTATCTTGCCGAACACGTCGCACACCTCGACGCCGACGACATCGCCGCGGCACGCAAGGCCCACGCCCCCGACGGCAAGACGGCCGCCATCCTGACCCTGGCCGACGCGGTGAACGACGGCCGCGGCGACACACCCGCCGACGTTGTCGACGCTGCCCGCGCGGCCGGGGTCACCGACGAGGAGATCGCCGAGGTGATCGGACACGTGGCGCTCAACGTGCTGACGAACTACTTCAACAAGACCACCGGCGTCGAGATCGACTTCCCGGTCGTCAACGCCTAGGCGACGCGACCACGCGAACTAGGGAGGGCGACCGTGCATGTCGAGGGACTTTGGCGCTATCCGGTCAAGTCTTTGGCCGGTGAGGCGCTCGTCGCGGCCCCGCTCACCGTCGACGGGGTAGCGGGTGATCGGACAGTTCACGTCCGTAGCCGCCGGGGACCGCTGACCGGCCGGACCCGCCACCGCCTCCTCACCATCCCCGCTGTCACCGGTCCCCGGGGTGTTCCATGGGTGGCCGGTCACCCATGGAACACCCCGGCCGCCGCCGAAGCCGTGCGGGCCGCCGCCGGACCGGACGCGGAGCTCGTCACCTATGCCGGCCCCGAACGCTTCGACATCCTCAGCCTGCTCGTGGCCACCGACGGGGCCGTCCGCGAGCTCGGTGCGGACGTGCGCCGGCTCCGCCCGAACCTGCTCATCGGCGGCGTGCCAGCGCGTGCCGAGCAGGAGTGGCCGGGTCACGCCCTGGTGATCGGCGACGCCGTCATCGGCATCCACTCCACCCGCGCCCGCTGCATCGTCACGTCGATCGACCCCGACACCGGCGCCCAGGACCTCGAGGTCTTCCGTCGCATCCGCCACCAGTTCGGCGGCCGGCTTTGCCTCGACAGCTGGGTCATCAAACCCGGCATCGTCCGGGTCGGCGATCCGGTCATCCTCAAGCGCACACATGTCCAGCCCGACCGGATCGGAGGCTGGATCGTCGGCGCACCGTATGCCGGCTGACCCACCGCGGCGCCAGGTCCGTCTGACGACGATCGCCTGGCTGCGGATGTGCCCTATCGCCATACGCACGAACAGCTGACGGGATCGCCGCCCGACCCAGCACGAGGGAATCTATGACCGTTCTGCGCGTCTGGTTGTCGGACCAGCCGGTAAGGGAGGGAAGCCTGATCGCCAGGCGACCTGTTCATGACGTGAAGGAGTGGCATGCCGAGCAGTCGGGCCAAACGACCAACGCCACCCTTGTTCGGGAGGGGCTTTCGCTGCGTTGTCGAGACGGCCGGGCCGGCTCCGACTATCCAGTGACGGCGCCGAACGGCGGCGCCTACTGAGGAGGCACGATGAGCAAGCTTAGGTGTCACATCTCGATCTCGCTGGACGGTTTCGTCGCCGGCCCGAACCAGAGCGAGGAGAACCCGCTCGGCGAGGGCGGCGAACGGCTCCACGACTGGATCGTTCCGCTGGCCGCCTGGCGCCAATCCCACGACCAGCAAGGAGGTGAGGTGAACGAGAGCGCACGGATAGTCGAGGAATCGAGGCAGAACATCGGCGCCGGGGTGATGGGCCGCAACATGTTCGGCCCTATCGGCGGTGGTGCCTGGAGCAACGAGCAGTGGACGGGCTGGTGGGGCGACAACCCGCCCTACCACTACCCCGTGTTCATCCTTACCCATCACCCGCGTAATCCGGTCGAGATGGAGGGAGGGACCACGTACCACTTCGTCACCGACGGAATCGAGTCCGCACTCGAACAGGCAAAGAGGGCCGCCGGCGGCAAAGACGTCATGCTCTGGGGCGGCGGCAACATCGCTCAGCAGTACCTGGCCGCGGGACTACTGGACGAACTTGAGCTGCACGTCGTTCCGGTGTTGCTCGGTGGCGGCTCTCGCCTCCTCGACAACCTCGGGGACGCCAATGTGCGACTCGAGCAGGTCCGGGCCGTCGAGGCGCCCGGCGTCACCCACCTCAAGTACCGGATCTTGCCGGGTGCTCCGTCATGATCGAAGTAGCGATCATCATCGGCAGCACCCAACCCGGACGTACGAGGTTGGTAGCGCAGGCGGTGCGGTCCGCATCACCATCGCTGACGTTCACCGCAAGCGGTAGTCGAGGAACATGACACCATTGCTGAAGCGACGCTCGGCGACGAGTTCCAGGTCAAGCCGAACGTTCTGGGGAAGTGCGGCCTTGCCGCCTCCGACGACAGGCGTCACGAATAGCTGGCACTCGTCCACGAGCCCGACTCTGAAAGCCTGGGCGGCCAGGTCAGGCCGCCGATACTGATGTCACGATCCTGCGAGCTCTTCATCGTCCGGACCGCGCTCGGAGCGAAGTCGGGGTGTGGGACCTGGTACTCGACACGGATTCCAGGGAGCGCGAATAGACGACCTTGTCAGCTGCTCGCCACAACTGCATCCAGTCCCACGCCACGGGTGCCTGGTCCCCGAGCACATCTGCCGTTTCCCAATAGACCATTGTCTCGTACATTCGGCGGCCGTACAGATACGTGCCGATCGCACGCTCGAGGTTGTTGAGAAAGCCGAGCACCTCGTCATCTGGAGCTGCCCAGTCGAACCCTCCTGCGTCGTCCGCCAGAGCATCCGCTCAGGCCGCGAAAGCTCGCGCAGTACGGGTTCGTTGAGATCCGCGCGGTCATGCCGATGTGCGGGCATGTGACAGTCGTACCGACCCGATGCCGGCTGCGTGCCCTGCCCGGCCATTCGGGATGCAGCCACGGACAT
>Ga0114129_10008981_pt1 | contig 14254 bp, 13 predicted proteins | sample RhiMetdeltSRZDD1_FD_80071 | JGI IMG/M metagenome (GOLD analysis project Ga0114129, IMG submission 80071) | Populus rhizosphere microbial communities from Tennessee, USA - Rhizosphere MetaG P. deltoides SRZDD1 (version 2) (version 2) | ecosystem: Host-associated > Plants > Roots > Rhizosphere >... | reverse complement strand
TGGTGTGGAGCGCCTCGTCGATCCACGCCCAGGAGCAGCACGGCAATCCGTATCACTTCCTGGTGAAGCAGGTGCTGTGGGCGTGCCTCGGCCTCATGGTGATGGTCGCCGCCATGCGCACCGACTATCGCTGGCTGCGCCAGCCGGCCGTCGTCTACTCCGCCCTCGGCGTGACGGCGATCCTCCTCGTGGCGGTGTTCCTGCTGCCCAAGGTGAACGAGACGCACCGCTGGCTGCGGATCGGCGAGCTCTCGTTCCAACCGGCGGAGCTGGCCAAGCTCACCGTCATCCTCTATCTCGCCTATCACCTCGAGAAGAAGGCCGACCGGGTGAACGATCCCCTGTCGTCGCTGTTCCCGGCCCTGCTCCTCCTCGGCTGGTTCGCCTTCCTCATCTACAACCAGCCCGACCTCGGGAGCGCGGTGACGCTGGTCCTGATCGGCGGCGTGATGATGTTCCTCGCCGGCGTGCGCGTGCGCTACTTCGCGACCCTGGCCGCGCTTGCCCTGCCCGTGCTCGGCTACGCCGTCATGACCGCCGAGTATCGCCGTGACCGCATCGAGGCGTTCCTGAACCCTTACTCCGACCCGCGCGGCGCCGGCTACCAGATCATCCAGAGCCTGATCGCCGTCGGCACCGGCGGGCTCACCGGCAAGGGCCTGATGGAGGGACAGCAGAAGCTGTTCTACCTGCCCTATCCCTACAGCGATTTCATCTTCGCCGTCATCGGCGAGGAGCTGGGCCTGGTCGGCGCCGCCCTCGTCCTGGGCGGCTTCGTCCTCTTCCTGTGGCGCGGGATTCGCGCCGCCTGGCACGCCCCCGACACCTTCGGGATGCTGCTGGCGGCCGGGCTCACCCTCGCCATCGTGATGCAGGCGCTCATCAACCTGAGCGTGGTGGTGGGGCTGCTCCCGACCAAGGGCATCGTCCTTCCGTTCATCAGCGCCGGCGGCTCGTCCCTCGTGTTGACGCTGCTGGCCGTCGGCCTGCTGCTGAACGTGTCGCAGCACGGGAGCTAGAGAAAGTGGAAGCCACGCTTCTGATCGCGGCGGGCGGGACCGGGGGGCACCTCTTCCCCGGCATCGCCGTGGCCGACGAGGTCCGCCGGCGGGATCCGGCGGTACGCGTGGTCTTCGTGGGGACGCCGCGTGGGCTGGAATCGCGGCTGGTGCCGCGCGCCGGATATCCGCTGGAGATGCTGCCGATCCTGCCCCTCAACAACGTCGGCCTCGCCCGCATGCTGAAAGGGCTTCTCGCGCTGCCGCGGGCGATGTGGCAAGCGTGGGCGCTGCTGCGCCGGCTGCGGCCGCGCACGGTGCTGGGCATCGGAGGTTATGCCGGCGGTCCGGTCGTGCTCATGGCCGCCGTGATGGGCGTGCGCACGGTGATCCTCGAGCCGAACGCGACGCCCGGATTCACGAATCGCCTCCTGCGGCCGTTCGTGAAGGCGGCGGCCTGCGCCTACGAGCCGGCCCTCGCGCACTACCCTGGCAAGGGCGTGCTCACCGGCAATCCCGTGCGCGGCGGCTTCGCCCCTGCGCCGGCGGCGCGGGGGGCCTCCGCCGCCAAGACTCTGCTCGTGTTCGGCGGCAGCCAGGGCTCGCGCGTCCTGAACCGCGCCATGGTGGCGGCGCTGCCCGCGCTGCCCGGGCCGGACCTCCTCCGCATCGTCCACCAGACGGGCGAAGCCATGCGAGCGGAGGTCGACGCCGCCTACGAACAGGCGGGCCGTGCCGGAGAGGTCCACGCGTTCCTCGACGACATGCCCGCGCGGTTCGCCGCCGCTGATCTCATCGTCTGCCGGAGCGGCGCCACGACGTGCGCCGAGCTCACCGCCTCCGGCAAGGCCTCGATCCTGGTCCCCTTCGCGCAAGCCGCCGACGACCACCAGAAGGTGAACGCCGAGACCCTGGCCGCGGCGGGGGCGGCGCGAATGATCGAGGAGAAGGTCCTGGGCGGCGGCTCCCTCGCCGAGGCCATCACCAAGACGATCACCGATCCGGACGCGCTGGCCTCGATGGAGCGCGCCGCTCTCCGTCTCGCCCGGCCGGATGCCGCCGCGCGCGTGGCCGACCTCCTGGAGCTTGCCCGTGTTTAGGAAATTCCATCACGTGCATTTCGTCGGCATTGGCGGCTCCGGTATGAGCGGCATCGCGGAGGTGCTGCTGAACCTCGGCTACACCGTCTCCGGCTCCGACATGAAGCGATCGGCGGTCACAGATCGCATGGCGACCCAGGGCGCGCGCATCTTCGAAGGGCACGCCGCCGCGAACATTCACGGCGCGCATGTGGTGGTGACGTCGACGGCGGTCCGAGCGGACAACCCCGAGGTCGTCGCCGCCCGCCGCGCCGGGGTGCCGGTGATCCCCCGCGCCGAGATGCTGGCCGAGCTGATGCGCCTGAAGTACGGCATCGCGGTGGCCGGGAGCCATGGCAAGACCACGACGACGTCGATGGTGGCCTTCGTCCTCGATCGCGGCGGGCTCGATCCCACGGTGGTGGTCGGCGGACGGCTGGCCGTCCTCGGCTCCGGGGCACGCCTCGGCAAGGGCGACTTCATGGTGGCGGAGGCCGACGAGTCCGACCGCTCGTTCCTCAAGCTCTCGCCCACCCTCGCCGTCGTCACCAACATCGACCGCGAGCACCTCGACACCTACCGCGACCTCGCCGACATCCAGGATGCGTTCGTCGGATTCGTCAACAAGGTGCCGTTCTACGGCGCCGCCGTCGTGTGCCTGGACGACGCGCCCGTGCAGGACGTCCTGCCGCGAATCGAGCGCCGCGTGATCACCTACGGGCTGTCCCCCCAGGCGGAGGTCGCCGCCCGCGGGGTGGCGCTGGGCGCGGCGGGGTCGCAGTTCACGGTCGTGGTCGGCGCCCAGGAGCGCGGAGTCATCCATCTGAACGTCCCCGGCGCCCACAACGTCGTGAACGCGCTGGCGGCGGTGGCGGTGGGCCTCGATCTCGACATCGCCTTCGACCACGTGCGGGCCGGCCTCGAGGCCTTCACGGGCGTGGACCGGCGGTTCCAGATCCGCGGCGAGGCGGACGGCGTCACCGTCGTCGACGACTACGGACACCACCCGACGGAGATCCAGGCGACGCTCGAGTCCCTGGCGCGACTGGCCGCCGGACGCCGCACGGTCGTGCTGTTCCAGCCCCACCGTTACACGCGCACGAAGCATCTGTGGGACGAGTTCGGCCGGGCCTTCCACAAGGCGGACGTCGTGCTGCTGGCCGACATCTATGCCGCCGGCGAGGAGCCGATCGTGGGCGTGAGCGCGGCCGCGCTCGCCGATTCGATCTCCGGCCGCGGCCATCGCGGCGTGCGCTACGCCGGCGACATGAAGGCGGCGGCGGCGGAGCTCATCCGCGAGGTCAAGCCGGGCGACGTCGTCTTGACGCTGGGGGCGGGCAGCGTGTGGTCGGCGGGCGAAGAGCTGCTGCTGCGGAGGCGCACGGGTGGAGCCTGAGGACGATGCGGGTGGATCGCTCCCGCGGCCGCGGGGACCGGTGGAGCTGGGCGACGATGCCGCCCAGCCGCCGTTCCTCCGCCCGCGCCAGCGCACGCGCGCGCGGCGGGTGCGCCGCGGTCCACTCGGGCGCTCGCTCGTCGCCATGCACGTGGCGGCGGTGGCGATCATCGGTTTCATCGTGCTCTGGTTCGGGTACTCGCGGGTGATGGCCAGCTCGCACCTCAAGGTCAGCCGGGTGGAGGTGCGCGGCGGCCACTTCCTCTCCGAAGGCGAGGTGCGCGAGCTGCTGGGACCGGCCGTCGGCGAGAACATCCTGAGCCTCGACATCGACGACCTGAAGAAGCGCCTGCGGGCGTCGCCGTGGGTGGCGGACGCGGCGGTGCAACGCACGCTGCCCGACACGCTGCGGGTGGAGATCGACGAGCGTGCGCCGGTGGCGCTGGCGGAGGTCGACACGCTGTACTTGATGGACGAGCACGGCACCCTCATCGAGCTGTACGGGCCTCGCACGGCGGCCTTCGATCTGCCGGTCGTGCGCGGCCTCGCCGGCCTGTCCGTCGACGACCGCCGCGAGCGCGCCCGGCGCGTGACGCTGCTGCTGGGCGATCTCCAGGGGCTGGCGTCCGAGCTCTCGGAGATTCGCGTCGAGGACTCGGGCGACCTCGAGACGATCCTGCGGACGGGGGAGGTGGTGCGCCTCGGCGCCCCGCCGTACCGCAAGCGGTTCATGACGTTCCTCGGTCTGCGTGGGCAGCTGCGGCAGCGCTGCCCGGACGCGGAATATTTCGATCTGCGCTTCAAGGACCGGATCTTTGCGAAGTCGCCCGAAATGAATTCGGGCGACTTCGATCAATCGCGATCGCATGCGCGATCGCTAGGCGCCAGAGAGCGCACGGCGTCGGCGGCGGTGGTAGGGGGGAGGTAGCGACGCATGGCGAAGAAGAAAGATCGATACATCGTCGGGCTCGACATCGGCACCCACAAGGTCTGCGCCATCGTGGCGGAGATCACGGAGGAGGGGCGGCTCGACATCATCGGCATCGGCCAGACCGAGTCGAAGGGCCTCCGCAAGGGTGTCGTCATCAACCTCGAGGCCACCATCGACTCCATCAAGAAGGTGGTCGAGGAGGCCGAGCTGATGGCCGGGGTCGAGATCGGCTCCGCCTACGTCGGCGTGGCCGGCACCCACATCCGCGGCTTCAACTCCCGCGGCGTGGTCGCCGTGTCGAGCAAGAACCGCTCGATCGAGCGCGAGGACGTGGCGCGCTCCATCGAGGCGGCCAAGGCGGTGTCGATCCCTCTCGACCGCGACATCCTGCACGTGCTGCCGCAGGAGTTCGTGGTGGACGACCAGGACGGCATCGGCGATCCGACGGGGATGACGGGGACACGTCTCGAGGTGAACGTCCACGTCATCACGTGTTCGTCCACATCGGCGCAGAACACCGTCACCTGCATCAACCGCGCGGGTCTCGAGGCCAGCGGCACCGTGCTCACGCAGCTCGCCGCCGCCGAGGCCTGCCTGACGCCCGACGAGAAGGAGCTGGGCGTGGCTCTCGTCGACGTGGGCGGCGGCACCACCGACATCGCCATCTTCGAGAAGGGCTCGCTGTGGCACACCGCGGTGCTGCAGGTCGGCGGTGAGCATTTCACCAACGACGTGGCGGTGGCGCTGCGCACCCCGGTCAACGAGGCCGAGAAGATCAAGAAGAAGCACGGCTGCGCGCTGACGTCGATGGTGCCGGAGGAAGACTCGATCGAGGTGCCGAGCGTCGGCGGGCGCAAGCCGCGGATCATGGCGCGGCAGCTCCTGGGCGACGTCATCCAGGCGCGTGCCGAAGAGGTCTGCCAGATGATCCTGACGGAGATCAAGCGGGCCGGCTTCGAGCGCAGCCTGAACAGCGGCGTGGTGCTCACCGGCGGCGGCGCCATCCTCGAAGGCATGCCGGAGATCGCGGAGCAGATCCTCGACATGCCGGTGCGGCGCGGGACGCCGTCCGGGATCGGCGGGCTGGTCGACGTGGTCGCGAGCCCGGTCTATTCGACGGCGGTCGGACTGGTGCTGTGCGGCCATCGCGATCGCGCCGGCCGCGGCCTGGGCACGTCCCGCCCGGCGGCGACGGGAACGTTCGGGAGAGTGACGGGACGTCTGATGGGCTGGTTGTCGGACTTTTTTTGACGCAGGCTCGGGGCCGAGCATGCTGCACCCGCAACCGACGCGCTGGCCACATCCGCTCGACATGCACGGATGCGGACGGGTGCAAGCGCCTGATGGCGGTGGTGGCCGCGCAGGCCATGTGGGAGGAGGGACCGAGGAGCCGCCCCATAGTCCGGTGGTGGTGGCCCCGCAGGTCCCGCGCTTTCGCGAGTGGCGCGCCGTTGCGCCACTCACGAGCGTAAATAAGAGGGGGATATGAACACCAAAAGCGAAGGAGCCGTCTTCACCCCGGTTCCAGTCGTGAAGAACATGCCGGAGACGCCGAAGATGCGGCTGCGGTTCAGCCGCGAGGCCACCGATCCGGCCTGCGAGATGTGCGGGCATCCGGTGATCGCCACCCATTGCAAGCGAATCTGCCTGCATTGCGGGTTCATGACGGGGTGCTCGGAGGGGATCTGACGCCCTCTCAGGAATTTTTCCGGTCCCCACCCGGTTTGCGCCGAGTGTAGGATTCGTCGGATACGTGGAGGACTCGATGGCCCAACGCAACAATGAAGGCGCAGGCGCCGGCCGGATCATCCTGGCCGAAGAAGACGCGCCGCCCGCACGCATCAAGGTCCTCGGCATCGGGGGGGGGGGCGGCAACGCCATCAGCCGTATGGTCGCCGCCGGTGTCCAGGGTGTCGAGTTCATCGCCGTCACAACCGATGCGCAGGCGCTGCGCAGCAACCGCGCGCCGGTCAAGATCCAGATCGGCAACAAACTGACGAAGGGCCGCGGCGTCGGCGCGGATCCGGAGAAGGGCCGCCAGGCCGCCATCGAAGACACCGAGAAGCTGTGCGACGCGCTGGAAGGCGCCCAGATGGTCTTCATCACCGCCGGCCTCGGCAAAGGCACGGGAACCGGCGCCGCGCCCGTCATCGCGTCGATCGCAGGCCAGCTGGGCGGCGACACGGGCGAGGTCCTCACGATCGCCGTCGTCACCATGCCGTTCACCCTCGAGGGCAACAAGCGCATGCAGCAGGCCATGGACGGCCTGAACGCCCTGCGCGAGTCGGTGGACTGCGTCATCGCGATCCCGAACGATCGCCTCCTCAAGACCGTCGCCCGCAACATCCCGATCACTGACGCCTTCCGCGTGGCCGATGACGTGCTGCGCCAGGCCGTGCAGGGCATCAGCGACATCATCATGGTGCCCGGCCTGCTGAACCTCGACTACAACGACGTCCGCGCGGTCATGAAGGGCATGGGCCAGGCCGTCATGGGCACCGGCATCGGCGAGGGCGAGAACCGCGCCGTCGAGGCCGCCCAGCGCGCGATCTCGAACCCGCTGCTCGAGGACACGTCGATCGAAGGCGCCCGCGGCATCATCGTCAACGTGACCGGCGGGCCGAACCTCTCGCTGACCGAGGCCTCCGAGGCCGCCGCCTACATCACCAACGCCGCCGATCCCGAAGCCAACGTCATGTACGGCGTCGTGATCGACGAGGCCATGGGCGACGCCGTCAAGGTCACCGTCATCGCCACCGGCTCCACCGGACGCTCCTCGCGCAAGGGCATGAACACACCGACGGACCTCACGAACCACGTCGGTCCGGGCGCGGTGGCCCCGCCGGCGGCAGCCATGCCTCCAGCGGCGGCGGAACCCGGCTTCTATCGGAAGACCCCCGCACCCCGCGCGGCGGCGGCGGGTGGCGGCCGGGTCGATCTGGACGTCCCCGCCTTCATGCGCAAGCAGGGCGGCGGGGGGTCGAACGACTGATCGGTCAGCGGCCCTGACGCCGAAACAGATCCTCGAGGCCGCCGTCTCGGAACCGTTCCACGACAAGAAGGGAAAGCCGCTGCGGCTGGAGCTTCTTCCTGCAATCGCGGCGCAAGAGATCCGGCGCTTCGAGACCGACCTCCCTGCGCCCGTACCACCAGGAATCCGAGAGCTACTCGAGTACGCCGGCGGCTTTCGCTTTGATCACCTGGAGACCGAGGTCGACTTCCTCGGAAGCGACGTGTTTGCGTTCGAAGAGGCGCTTCCTCACGGCGTCCCTCTGGTGGGGGACGGATGTGGAAACTACTGGGTCCTGGACGTGCACCCCGGAGACGGTCGCTGGGGTCACGTCTTCTACGTTTGCCACGACCCGCTGGCCCTGATCGTTCAGGCTCCTTCTCTCGCGGTCTTTCTGGAGCAGATCTTCGATGCCGCTCGCGGCAAGCCCGACCCTTTGCAAGTTGTGCGAACGCGAACTGCTCCGCGCGGCTCAGGAACCATCGATCTCAGTGCCGGGGAGATCGGTTCGGGGTTCGGGTTTGGTGTCCACGATGACATTCGTCGTTTGAGTGCCGAGCCCGTATTCGAGATCCGGCAACCGCCTCCGAGGCCAGGGTTTCTGGACCGTCTGCGTGGCGGGTGGAGCGGCTGAGGCCGGCGCGCGAAAAACCCCGAAAATAGCGGGTATAATCGTCTGTTGCCCTGTGCCGGGCAGCGACGATGCCACGTAGCCTTTCTTTCCGCGATCACCAACGCCAGCTGCTCGAGGCCGAGGTTCCCCTCTTCCCCATCAAGAGAGTGGGATCGTTCCGGGTGGCCATGGCGTACCCCAACCTCTATACGGTTGGGATGTCCAACCTCGGGTTCCAGAGCGTTTACCGGATGCTCAACGCGCTGCCGGATGTCGTCTGCGAGCGCGTGTTCCTGCCCGACGACGTGCACACGGAGGAGATGGAGCGCACCGGCCGGCCGCTGGGGAGCTTCGAAACCGGCGCGGACCTCCGCGGCTTCCACCTGATCGCGTTCTCGATCCTCTTCGAGAACGACTACCTGCACGTCCTGAAGATGATGCGCATGGCGGGCATCCCGCTCCGCGCGGCCGAGCGCGGGACGAAGGATCCGATCATCGTCTTCGGCGGGTCCGCCGTCTTCCTGAACCCCGAGCCGCTGGCCCCGTTCGCCGACTTCATGGCGGTGGGTGAAGGCGAGGCGCTGGTCGGCCCGATGATGGAGGCGCTGCTCGGTGCCACCGACCCGCGGCGCGGGATCGAGTCGCTCGATGCCAAACGCGGCTTCTACGTCCCGTCGCGCTACGACGTGCGCTATCACGCCGACGGCACTGTGGCCGCCTACGACGGGCCCGGCGCCGTCATCCGGCAGCGCGCCTGGCCGGGGAAGATGCCGTTCCCGGAGACGGTGATCCTGACCCCGCACACCGAGATGTCGATGAAGTACATGGTCGAGATCTCGCGCGGTTGCCCGTGCATGTGCCGTTTCTGCTGGGCGGGATACAACTATCTTCCGGTGCGCGGCTTCTCCCGCGCCGAGCTGATCGCCCGCGCGAAGGATGTCCGTCCGTTCACGGGGAAGATCGGCCTCGTGTCGACGGCGGTCGCCGATCATCCCGAGATCAATGAGATCGTCGACGACCTCGCCGGGCTCGACTACGAGGTCTCCGTCGCCTCGCTGCGGCTCGACGACCTCACGCCGGAGTTCGTGTTCAAGCTCGTGGACACCGGCGTGCAGGGGCTCACGCTGGCCCCCGAGTGCGGCAGCGACCGCATGCGGAAGATCCTGAACAAGCAGTTCACCAACCAGGACATCCTCGACCGCGCGCAGTGGATCTTCGAGAACGGCGTGCAGAACCTGAAGCTGTACTACATGGTCGGCCTGCCGTGGGAAGAGCACGAGGACGTCGAGGCGATCGTGGAGCTGACCGAGCAGATCCGGCAGCGCATGATCAACGTCGGGCGCAGCCGCGGCCGCGTGGGCCGCATCCATCCGTCGGTGAACCCGTTCGTGCCGAAGCCAGGTACGCCCTATCAGTGGCTGCGGATGGAAGACCCGAAGGAAACGGACCGCAAGCTCCAATACCTGCGCAAGGCCTTCGGCAAGATGCCGAACGTCGACGCCATCTGCAAGAGCGCGCGCACCGGCGTGCACCAGTCCATCCTGGCCCTCGCCGACCGCAAGGTGGCCGACGCCCTCGAGCACGCCGTGGTGAACCGCGTCGACTTCAAGCGCGCCGTGCGCGAGTCGGGCCTCGATCCGGCGTTTTATCTCTTCCGCGAGCGGGGCCGCGACGAGATCCTGCCGTGGGACGTGGTCGACAACGGCGTGGCCAAGTCGTATTACCTGCGCGAGCTCGACAAGGCCGTGGCCACGAAGCTGTCTCCCCATTGCCCCGAGGTCCAGGGCTGCATCCGCTGCGGCGTGTGCGTGGAGACCCCGAACCCGCAGTACCGCCTCCCGGAGAAATGGAAGGCGCTCGGCACCTCACCGCGCTATCTGAAGGTCGGCTCCGGCGCCTGAGGCGGACGCCGCTCCCTCCGGCGGGCGGCCGCGCCAGATCCTCTCGTAGGCGTTCCACTCGTCGGTGTCCGTCGTCCACTCCGCGTAGATGGCGATGCCTTCGAAGGTGCCGCCCTCGGGTTTGCCGCGCAGGCCGCTGACGACGCCGAGCAGCGCGTTCTCCAGCGTCTCCACGTCGCCGCGATGGGTGATGCCACGGCCGTCGTAGGTGGGCACACCGAGGAGGACGCGAGCGTGCGTCTGCGTGCCGAGGGTGGCCGTCATCGAGCGCGAGGCGTAGGCCACGTAGCGCCGATAGAGGGGAGCGGTGGGAAGGCCGGTGTCGTACACCATGATGACGATCTGGTCGACGGCGGCGGCGAGGCGCCGATAGTAGTCGGCCGTCCAGACGAAGTTCCGCGTGATCGGCAGGGTGAACGGCGCCGGCCGCGGCGTGGCGATGGACAGGATCTTGTCCGGCCCCACCGCATTGCGCAGCGCGTGCAGCAGCGCGAGGAAGTCGACGTTCCCGTCGTCGAGCGGCTCGATGTTGAGGTGCACGCCGTCGAAACCCTCGTCGATGAGGCCGCGGCACTCCGCCACGATCTGCTGTCGTTGAACGAGGTCGGAAAGATCGATGGTGCCCGGCCGCATGCGCCGCACGCCCTCGCGGACGCCGCCCAGCCACGGCAGGACCTTCATCTGCGGCGCGACCCGGCGCGCCGCTTCGAGGAACAGCCGCATCTGCTCCCGGCTGTGCGGCGGCAGCCGGCCCTTCTGGTCGAACGGCGTCAGGTGGGGGAAGGAGTACTGGACACCGCGGGCGGCGAGGGTTGCGAGGAGCGCTTCCATGGCCGGCAGCGACTGCGCCTTTTCCAGCCAGCGATGCTCGAGCCAGACGGCGTTGCGGTCCTGGTTGAACGGGTGCGGCTCGCGGTCCTCGGGTGGGTGGCGATAGGCCAGGTGAACGCCGCCGGCGGCGAGCACGAGGAAGCCCAGCGGAAGCGTGATCCAGAGCAGGCGACGTCGCGTCACGCCGGGCCCGTCTCGATCACCACGCTGGCGGCGGCGTGGGTGAGGCCGTGCGTCAGCGTGACGTGGACGCGGGGTGAGCCCAGGGCGAGCCGGCGCGCCTCGGCGCGCGCGGACAGGCGGACATAGGGCGCTCCGTAGTCACGCACGATCTCCACGTCCTCGGGGAGGATGCCGCCGCCGAGTGCCTGCGCGGCCGCGAGCTTGGCCGCCCACCGTGCGGCCAGCCGCCGCGACTCGTCGGACTTGGAGGCCGCGTAGCGCCGCTCCTCGTCGCTGAAGGACGCGCGGCCGCCGGCGGCGAGCATCGCCTCGACCGCCGCGATCTCCACGACCTCGCGCGCGTGGGCGATGACGGGCATTCCTTTGCAGTGTAGCGCGGCGGGCACACGGGCCGGTTCCCGGTTAGCATCGGCCGATGGAGGATGCGCGCATCGCGGCCTGGTCGGTGGTGCCCGGCCTCGTTCACGGATTCGGCCGGAAGCCCGAGGGACCGGAGAACCGCGATGCCACCCGCGCGCGGGTGGCCCGTGCGGTGGCGGCTTTCGGCTCGTTGCAGCTCCTCAAGCAGGTCCACGGGACGGCGATGGTTTGCGCCCCGTGCGAAGGAACACCCGAGGCCGACGCGAGCGCGGGCGGTGCCGGAATCGTCCTCGGCATCGAGACGGCCGACTGCCTGCCCGTGCTCTTCGTCGATCGACGGCGGGGCGTCAGCGCCGCCGCCCACGCCGGCTGGCGCGGCACCGCCGCCGGTATCGTGCGGCTGGTGGTCGACCGGCTGCGTTCCGAGGGCAGCGACCCGGGGGACCTCTGGGTCGCCGCCGGTCCCGCCATCGGGGCGTGCTGCTACGAGGTCGGCGAGGAGCTGCGCCCGCTGTTCGCGGAAGAGGATCGCGCGTTCTTCCGCCCCGGTCCGCGCGGCCGCCCGCGCCTCGACGTGCGGGGGATCAACGTGCGGCAGCTCGTCGCCGCCGGGGTTCGTGCCGAGAACATCGCCCATGTGGACGAGTGCACGCACTGCCGTCCGGATCTGTATTGCTCGTATCGCCGCGACGGCGCCGGCGCCGGCCGCATGATCAGCCACGTCGGCTGGCAACGGTAACGAAGCCGCATTCACCACAAAGGCACAAAGGGAACAAAGATCACAAGAACGAAAGAGTGTTGTTCTTTGTGTCTTTGTGGTGTCTTGCGGCTCGTTATTCCAGCTTGGAGGCTTTTTCGTCCAAGGCGCGGTTGGCGAGGCGGTCCGCGTCTTTGTTCTGCTCGCGGCGGACGTGGCTGAGCTTGGCGTCGTCGAAGCGTCGCAGGAGGGTCGCCGCTTCACGGTGGAGCGGGATCATGTCGGGGTGCTTCACCTTGTACCGGCCTTCGATCTGCCGCACGACCAGCTCGGAGTCGGAGAAGACGCGGACACGCTGCGCGCCTTTGGCCAGGGCATAACGCAGCGCGTGCAGGAGGGCCTGGTATTCGGCCACGTTGTTCGTGGCGCGACCCAGATAGCCGTAGAGCTCGGCCACCGGCGTGCCGTCCGCCGAAGCGACGAAGACACCGAAGCCGGCGTCACCCGGGTTGCCGCGGCTGGCGCCGTCGATGTGGATGTGGAGGCTCGCCGGCGCCGGCGTGCTCACGGCTCCGGGGGCGCGGTGACGGGGACCGGGTCGTACCAGAGGATGCGGTTGCAGCCCGGGCACTCGGTGATGGCGTCGTTCCGCTTCAGCTCGGAGTACATCTGCAGCCGAAGCTTCAGGTGGCATTCCTGGCAGGTGCCGTCCTTGGCCTCCGCCACCGCCGTCCCACGGCGCTTGGCCACGCGTTCGAAGCGCGCCAGATGCTCCTCGTCGACTGTCGCGGCGACGCGGTCCCGCTCGGTCTTGAGCTTCTCCGCCTCCGCCGTGAGCACCCGCGATCGCTCGTCGAGGAGCTTGACCTCACCCTTGTGCCGCTCCTCGACGCTCTTGAACTCTGCTTCCTCGCGCTTGGCCTCGGCGGCCAGTGTCTCCGCGCGCTCCATCTCCACGAGGATCTGATCCTCGATGCCGCGGATCTCGCGCTCCACGGTCTCGATCTCGTGGAGCATGGCTGTGTATTCCTTGTTCGTCTTGACGTCCATGAGCTGCGCCTTGTATTTCGAGCGCTTGCCCTCGAGGTCCTGCAGGGACGCCTCGTGGGTGCGGCGGTCCTTCTGGGAGCCGCCGAGGGCCTCACGGGCGGCGTCGAGACGCGCGCGCTCCTTGCTGAGCACGGCCTCCAGCTCGGCCTTCTGGCCCGGGATCCGGGCGAGATCGGACTGGACCCGTCGGAGGTCGGTCTCGGCGCGCTGAAGCTGGATCAGCCGCTCGAGATCGGGGTTCATCCGCGCCGACCCCCGACGCCACCCAGGCGCACTAACCCCCGAAGTCGGCGGGTGTCAAGGGCGCAATGACGCTGGGTAAAGACCTTCAACGTGAAATCTTGCTCTCCGAAGAAGTCATATTACCATTCGGACCGCTGCGCGGGAATAAGTCGGGACGCACGGCCGATAAGCGCAGCAGGCATCCAGGACGGGCGCGGGGTACGTACGACCTACGGACGTCCTTCTGCACAAAAGGAGAGAGCCTAATGGATCGCAGAGAGTTCGCGAAGGTGATGGGCGCCGTGGCCGCGGGGCTGGCGGCGGGGACGCGCGTATTCGCCGCCGACGCCAAGCCCGACGACAAGGCGCCCAAGCACATCTGCAAGAGCCACAACGAGTGCAAGGGCAAAGGCGGCTGTAAAACCGACAAGAATGCGTGCGCCGGAAAGAACGACTGCAAGGGCAAGGGCGGCTGCGCCGCCGCCGCCGCCAAGCACGAGTGCGCGAAGAAGAACGAGTGCAAGGGCATGGGCGGCTGCAAGAGCGGCAACAACGGCTGCGCCGGGAAGAACGACTGCAAGGCCAAGGGCGGCTGCGCGGTTCCGGTGAAGGCCGAGCACATGGGTAAGCCCGAGGACAAGTCGAAGCACGCCTGCGGCGGCAAGAGCGGCTGCGGCGGCGCGGACGAAAAGAAGAAGTAGTACTCTCGTTTTGACGATCCCCGGAGGCCTCGCCAAGAGAGGCCTCCGGATACCCGCCATGAATCTCTGGAATCTTCCCGACCTCGGCATCGGCATCGGGCTGCGGACCGTCCACTTCCCGCACATCCTGGCCGAAAAGCCGGTCATCGACTGGTTCGAGGTCCTGTCCGAAAACTTTCTCGACACCGGCGGCCGGCCGATGTACGTCCTCGACCAGGTGGTGGAGCGATACCCCGTCGCCCTCCACGGCGTGTCGATGTCCATCGGAAGCACGGACCCCCT
>Ga0114129_10008980_pt1 | contig 14255 bp, 14 predicted proteins | sample RhiMetdeltSRZDD1_FD_80071 | JGI IMG/M metagenome (GOLD analysis project Ga0114129, IMG submission 80071) | Populus rhizosphere microbial communities from Tennessee, USA - Rhizosphere MetaG P. deltoides SRZDD1 (version 2) (version 2) | ecosystem: Host-associated > Plants > Roots > Rhizosphere >... | reverse complement strand
TATCCCTCTAAGTTTTATTGGAAAAGTAAATCGGGAATTTTTCCGCGCATTCTTACGGTTGATTCTGCCAGCTGCCAGCTTCCTCTTTTTGATGCAGGCCTTCTTTCAACCTATTGGCGGACATGTGATTTTCAAACTCTGGTTTCTGGATATTACACAGGAAAGTTTGATGTTTGCCTTTCGCAATGCCATACGGATCATTGTGATGGTTTCTTCTTTTACACTCTTTTTGTTGACCACTCATCCCAGCGAGCTAATGAGTGATCTGACACGCCGCGGCTTGCCCGGTCAGTTTGCATACGTCATTATTTCCACGCTTCAAATCCTGCCGCAAATGCAAGCCAAAGCACAGACAATCATCTCTGCACAACGCTCACGCGGCTTGGATACACAGAGCAGTTTCTTCAGGCGGGTTGGGTCATTAGGTCCTTTGGTTGGTCCGCTTGTCTTTGGCTCTTTGGTGGAGGTGGAAGAACGTGCCATCGCTATTGAGGCACGCGGTTTTACTTCCACACATACGAAAACATCTTTGTACGATATTCCTGATACCAACCTCGATAGAATGATTCGCTGGATACTCATTGCACTGGTCATTCTTATCATTGCTCTCAAAATATGGCTATCGTAAACCTGCAAAACGTCGCGTACAAATATCCGCTCACGGATTCTCCGGCACTGCAAAACATCACCTTTCAAGTGAATGAGGGTGAATTTGTCGCGATCATCGGGCCAAACGGCGCGGGCAAATCCACGCTGTGTTATACGCTGGCTGGCTTCGTCCCACATTTTTTCAAAGGTGAACTGGCTGGTCACGTTGAGGTGGCAGGGATTGAGTCGCATAATTCATCGTTGAGTGAATGGGTGTTGAATGTTGGGCTTGCTTTTCAGAATCCGTTCAACCAGATCAGCGGCGCAAAATACACAGTGTTTGAAGAACTTGCTTTTGGGTTGGAAAATATAGGTATTCCACGCGAAGAAATGAAAACGCGTGTGGAAGATGCCATGAAATTAACAGGTATTAGCGACTTGGCGGAGCGCTCCCCTTATTCTTTATCGGGAGGACAACAACAGCGCGTCGCACTGACCTCGATCCTGGTCATGCAACCAAAAGTTCTTGTGCTCGACGAGCCAACTTCACAAATGGATCCGATCGGTACGCGCGAAGTCTTTGGCGTGATCCGCAGAATGGCAGAACGCGGTATGACAGTGATTCTAGTCGAGCACAAAGTTGAATGGATCGCACAATTTGCGGATCGGGTTATTGCACTAAAAGACGGACAAATACTCCTCGATGGAACTCCGTCAGAAGTCCTGACCTCTCCCCTACTACAGGAAAATGGATTCGGAATCTCGCGTTACACATCCGTGGCGCGCATAGCAAAAGAGATGGGTTTGTGGAAGAAAGACAAATTACCTGTCACTTTGGATGAGGCAGTCGAAGGATTCTCCCTAGCTAAACACCGATGAAGCATCATCATGAAAATTGAAATCTCTAATCTCCAATTCTCCTATCCCAATGGCATACAAGCCCTTAATGGAATCTCGCTTACCATTGATTCCAACGAGCAAGTCGCGATTGTCGGGCAAAATGGCGCGGGGAAGACAACACTTGTCAAACATTTAAATGGATTATTACAGCCCACACAAGGTCAGGTGTTGATTGGCGATTGGGATACAAGCAAGCATTCTGTTGCAAAACTTGCCAGTCGGGTTGGGTATGTATTCCAAAACCCGGATGAGCAATTGTTCTCGAAGACCGTTGGCACGGAGGTGGCGTTCGGGCCGAGAAATCTTGGTTTTAATGGCGACCAGGTTCAGGCTTTGGTCAAAGACGCGCTGACACTCACAGAGTTATCCGATAAAACGGAAACAAATCCATATGATTTATCTGTCACATGGCGCAAGATGGTTGCTCTCGCATCCATCATTTCCATGGATACTGATATCGTCGTTTTCGATGAACCAACCACCGGGCAGGACGCGGTCAACATTGCTCGCATTGCCAATGTCATCGCGGAGCTGCGCAAGCGCGGCAAGACAGTTATCACGATCACACACGATATTGATTTTTGCTCGGAAAATTTCGAACGGATAATCGCCCTGTCACAGGGGAAAATTCTGTTGGATGGAAAGGCAAATGAAGTGCTGGGCCAGGAGGAAATTCTGGCAACAACGTATGTTGACCCGCCCCAATTGACAAGGCTTGGAAAACGATTGAACTTTAATCAAACGGTGAGAAAGGAAGAAGAATTTTTGGATGTTTTAAGTAAGGACAGGTCTTAGGCCTCTGTCGATGGATTTGTGCCTACGCATCATAAACCGTCAATTCGTCATACCCAGAATCTTTTGCAAACTCTCGTTTGTAGACAACATCGTTGAATACCGCGATGACAATTTCAGCCGTTGTATAGATTTTGCAGCCTGATTCAAAATGCCCGCCGGTTGTTTTACCATCCCCGTCTGAAATCGAGATGTGCAAATGTGAACCATGGATCGAAACTGTACCTGTAATCGAAACGATCTCGAAATAGCCGTCATATTCGGACAAAAATTCGCGGTTCGCTAACCGCAGAGTTGCGTGTGTCAGACTCCCCACTCCGCTCAATACACACCCCGCTTCAATATGCTTCTCCGTTGCAAAAGCCTGAATTGAGTCAAACAGATCCTGTCCAGACTTTAGACGAAAGGTATAATTTTGCATAATTAGGTCTTAATTTATTATACAATCGGACTTGATCAGTTTGCACTTTTGCAAGGAATAATAAGACAATGTTTGTTTTCATTTTGGTCATGTAAAATGGAAGCGCGCAGGAGTCAGCATGGCAAAATTAAATCTACAGAGTTTCAAAAGCATCCATGAAATAGACCCCGAGATATGGAATCGGGTGGTCGCAGGGCGCGGCTTTCAAAGCCACCACTGGTATCAATTCGGCGAACGCGCCATGGCAGATTGCCCTCCCACGTACCTGGTTGCATGGAATGGAGATACGCCTATTGCGGGTGCCGCCCTTTTTAAAATACACAATGAGCCTCTGCCGCTCCCGGAAGTGGCCCGGCGTTTCATGGCATCCGTCCTCAAACGCAGACCTTTACTCGTTTGCCGTTCACCACTGGCAGATACATCGGCATTGCTCCTTCCGGGCGAGCCGCTCCGAGATGAGGCACTGACTCTATTGGCTCAAGCCGCGCATGAGGAATTCAAAAGACAGCGCTGTTCATTCCTTGTGTTCGATTATCTGCTTACTGAGCAATTAAGATATCCCTCCTGGCCCGTGGGGTTCGAACCAGTCACCATTTCAGAGCCGGGTACATACATGCCCATGGAATGGCAGAGCTTCGAGGAATATCTCGAAGCGGGCAATAAACATGATCGTCAGCACTACAAACGCAGCCTCCGCGAAGCTGAAAAAAATGGATTGGTTCTTAGTAAACACAAAACGATTTCAGATATAGACAGGGCCTTACGGTTGATCCGCAATGTTTCGATCTGGCATGGATCCGCGCCCAATCCCTGGATGCGCGGCCTCTTGGAAAACCTTTCCATGATCGACGGCACCTGGCTCGAAATCCGTAAAGATAACGACCTGGTTGGTTGTGGCGCGGTCATCCGTGATAACAAATTCCAGCTTGCTGTGGCACTTGGTCTTGAAGATGATGTGCCCGGAGGCTATTTCCTCTTGTTATATACTGCATTGCAGGAAGCATTTGAACACCAGGCCCGTCTGGTTCGGTTTGGAAGTGGAGCCTACGATGTAAAGCGCAGGCTTGGATTCCATCTCGAAGACACAAATCACGCAATGGTCGCAATGGCAGGCATCACTTCCCGCGCGGTCAAGCGCCTTGCAAGCTCCGAATAAACCAAATATACTTCTCGTTCTCCCTTAATTGATAGCAGCGTTACAGGTCATCAATCCGTCTGATGGCTTTTACGCCAATCCATCGTTAATCGTTAAGATGCGAAAAGACCGGCCACCAGTTCGCGGCGCGTGTAGCATTTCAGACGCGCTCTTCAACAGGAAGAAGACTTGCTCACAAAAACCTTGGCCTGTTATGTGGAACATACGAATCAGACCCACCGACCCCGGCCGTGCGTGCTGAGAAGCCAATGATTACCTTTGAGGATTTTCTGCAACTTCCTACCGAGGAAGTTGCCGCACTTGTAAAAGCCACTACGCCAAAAGTCTGTGTGTTCCCGGTCAACGGGACGCGGCGCTGGTTTCTGCTGGAGCATGCTGAAAAAATCAAGGATGATTTCTTCGAAGCCTATATGAATGTTTCGATACAGAACCATGTGGAACTGTGTGCCATGTTATTTGATCATGGTATTGACACCGTTCTTGCTCCCGTGTTCGGACGCGAACTCATGCACCGCGGCAATGAATATACCCGGCGGGTTGGCATTGATGGTCTCGTACGCACAGCAAACGACAAGAGTTATCGTGAATTCTTTGAGCAATACAATGTCAAAGTCCGCTTCTATGGCGATTATCGCGATGTGCTGACAGGTACGCCTTATGAATATGCTCTGAACTCAATTTATGAAGTAACAGAAGCAACGAAGCAACATACCAGCATGCGTCTGTTCTTTGGTGTCTTTGCAGATGAGATCACAGATACCATTTCCCGACTGGCTGTGGAACATTATCTGACACAGGGTTCCATCCCGGATAAACAAACACTTATTCGAAAATATTATGGTGACGATATCTCGCCTGTCAGTATGTTCATTGGCTTCGATAAATTCAGTGTTTTTGATATGCCGCTCCTCGCAACTGGCGAGGAAGACTTATACTTCTCTCTCAGCCCATCGCCTTACATGACTCAACATCAGTTGCGTGCCATTCTTTATGATCATCTGTACGTGCGCCCGACGCCAGAACCTGATTACACAAAACTTTCAGGCGATGAACTCAATTGGCTCAGGGATTATTACCGCAAAAATAAAGATTATGCTTTTGGAGTTGGGAAACTAAAATTCAACTTATGGCTTCCGGAAAGGGGGAGTGAGAGATGACAGATCTAATTTCAAAACTTGTTGACGAAATTGGGCCAGGTCACATGGGCAGTACAGCTTACGATACAGCTTGGGCCGCTCGCCTCGGCGAAATTGACTGGAATTTGAGCAGCCATGCCCTATCCTGGCTTACAGAAAATCAATTACAAGATGGTTCCTGGGGCGCACGGGCCCCAATGTATTATCATGATCGCGTATTATGTACCCTGGCTGCGATGATCGCTCTCTCTTATCAGGGTCGCCGCGTACACGATAAAGATCGAATTGAGAAGGGCAAGCTTGCTCTGGAGCGGATTGTTGGTTCAGCGACTCAGGGTCTCCAATCTGATCCAAACGGAGCGACTGTCGGCTTCGAAATGATCGCCCCTACGCTGGCAGCAGAAGCTGAAAAGATGGGTATCATCAAGAAACAGGGGGATCGGATTTTGGGACGATTATCAAAACTACGCGCAAAGAAACTTTCTTATCTTCAGAACAATATGATCAGCAGGAATGTAACAATGGCATTTTCTGCTGAAATGGCCGGTACCGACGGACTGCACATGATCGATGTTGAGAATCTGCAGGAAAGCAATGGATCAGTGGGCGTCAGCCCATCTGCCACAGCTTATTTTGCGACGTATGTCAAAAGGGGCGACGAGGCATCATTGAATTATTTGCGAGGTGTGATAAAGCCAGATGGTGGCATGCCAAACGTGGCACCGTTCGATGTTTTTGAAATCGCCTGGACATTGTGGAACCTTAGTTTTATTCCCGACGTGAAAAAGAATGTGAAGCTTCAACCTCATATCGATTTTCTCTCAAAGGCCTGGCAACCAAAGCGCGGTGTTGGGTTCGCAGCAGGTTACTCCGTCAAAGATAGCGATGATACGGGGCTGGTTTATGATACTTTGCTACGATACGATTGTGAAAAAGATCTGGCTAGTGTGCTAATATATGAGGAAAAGGACCACTTCCGATGTTTCGACCTGGAGGCAAATACATCCATTAGTGCAAACATTCATGTACTTGGCGCGCTCGGACAGGCAGGACTGGATCAGAAGAATTCGTCGGTGCAGAAAGTGATCCGTTATCTGCATAAAGTGAAGGGGCCAAATCCGTTCTGGGTGGATAAATGGCACTCCTCAGCTTATTACGCGACTGCGCACGCCATCATTGCCTGTGCCAGTTTTGCAAGTGGATTTGTGGAAGATTCTGTGAAATGGATTCTCCGTTCACAAAACAAAGATGGCTCATGGGGCACTTATTTATCAACTGCTGAAGAGACTGCTTATGCGATTCAAGCTCTTTGGTTTTGGAATGAGAACGTTGCCAAAGTACCAAAGCACGCTTTGAAAAATGGGGCGCGCTGGCTCACAGAACATTTCGATCAACCTTATCCACCTTTATGGATGGGCAAGTGCTTGTACAATCCCAGCTTAGTCATTCGCTCGGCTGTCATCAGCGCACTTGCCTTGGCTCAGTAACATTATGAAAAGACAGTTTGATGCCATTCTAAACGTTCCTGTCTCTGATCCTGATGATGCCCGACGAAGAAGGCTTCTCAATATCCTTCTATTCGGAACAATCGTCGCAACCTTGCTAGGGTTGATAGCCGTTGTCATTGATACTCTGACAAGAGGTCCTGCAGACGCGGCTGAATCACAAGCCACCCTGGTTGGTATTGTTATGGTTACCGTCGGGATTCTGGTGATCTATCAGATCAATCGCCGATATTCTGGGCGATTGGCTGCCTTATTCTTTCTGCTTCTTCTCACAGCAGTTTTTTCTGTAACGGACACACCGGAACAACTCACCGGGGGACGTTCATTATTTCTTTTTACGATTCCGATCGCGATGTCCAGCTTGATTCTTGCCCCAGCCGCCAGTTTCCTATTTGCAGCACTTAGCACTGGGGTCATTTCGGCTTTGGCATTGTCCATTAGCCACTCCATAAATCTTTTTGGAGCTATTGGCTTTTTTATGCTCGCCCTGGTTTCATGGTTATCTGCGCGCAGTATGGAAGAGGCACTCAGGGAGCTCCGTGTCATCAATGCAAACCTGGACCAAGTCGTCATTGAACGTACAAAGGCCCTTGCAGAATCCCTCGAACGCGAACGAATCGAAGCGGGTCGGAGTCAAGCGATTTTGAATTCCATTGCCGATGGTGTCGTTGTCTTTGACACAAACTGGAATGCCATGCTGGCGAACCCGTCGCTGAGAGGAATGCTCGACCTTCCAGCAGAAGCGATCGTTAACAAAAATTTCCGCGATCTCATCGAACATCCACAGCTTTCCCCAAAGAGCCGCGGCCTGCTACGTGCCATGATGGAACATGATACGCAACCACCGAGTTTTCGAATTGAATGGGGTAACAAAACCCTTTCCATTAGTGCAGCACAAGTATATGATTACTCAAAGGATAGATTTACGAACATCGGCACTGTGACCGTTTTCCGTGACTTCACACGCGAAGCCGAAGTGGAAAAACTGAAAAGCACCTTTGTTGCCATCGTTTCCCACGAACTCCGTACGCCGCTCAACGCCATTCTGGGTTATGTAGAGATGTTCAAAGAGGCAGTCTATGGGCCTATGAATGAAAAGCAGGTCAACATGGCTGATCGCATCATGAAAAATACTCAGCGCCTGCTTGGACTCATTAACGACCTTCTCGATCAGGCACAAATGGAGGCGGGAAGGCTCACCATCAAAATGTCTCCCGTGCGACCAGCCGAACTTTTGGAAAATCTGCATGGTGTTATGGATCAGATCGCTCGTGACAAAAGTCTGAAGCTGACCAGCGAAATTGATGACCACCTTCCAGAGGTATTGAATGGTGATGGAGCACGTTTGCAACAAATTATGGTCAATCTGGTTAATAACAGTATCAAATTTACAAAGCAGGGCACTGTCCATGTCAGGCTATTTTGCCCGTATGCAAATAAATGGGGTATAGAAGTGTCTGACACCGGATCTGGCATCCCCGAGTCTGAAATTCCATATATATTTGACACATTTCGTCAGGTGGAGGGCACCGCAACCCGCGTCCATGGCGGTTTTGGACTGGGTTTATCGATAGTCAAGCAATTGGTTAATTTGATGAATGGAGATATCCAAGTGAAGAGCACGTTGGATGTAGGAAGCAAATTTACAATTACCCTGCCTTTGGTGATCCCTGAAGAGAGCACTGAAAAATGGAGGATTGGATGAGCGAACTAGCCCTGATTATTGAGGATGATGAGGATCTTGCCAGCATCTTTGCTGAAGCACTCCGAGGGGTTGGCTTTGAGGTCGAGATTATTGGGGATGGCCAGACCGCGCAGGAAAAATTGAAAAAAGGAATAGCCCCATTCCTTATCCTGCTGGACATGCACCTTCCTTATATTTCAGGTGCGGATCTTTTATCGAACATTATCAAAAAAGACGATCGATTTGCAAAGACGATTGTTATCATCACCACCGCTGATGCCCGCATGGGTGAAGCCTACAACGAACAAGTGGATTTTGTGATGATCAAACCAATTTCGTTCGTCCAGTTACGAGATCTGACAAGCCGCTTAAAGCCCAAGGGCTGACATAAAATGAATTACATAAAGGAGCGGTGGTCCGAATCGAAGACTTACCGCGTGGTTCTCATTCTGGCAATTCTCTATGCGGTGCTTCGGCTTGCGATCCAGGTTTTCCTTTTTTCGGATGCGATGCGACCTGAGGCAGCCGCAGAGGGGGTTCAAGTCTCAGCAGATTTGCAACAGTCGTATATCGCATCGGCACAACACTTCCAGGCACGCGAAGATTTATATAACAAAGGCTCCCTCGAACATGTGGAGGCACATTATCTTTACTCACCTGCCTTCGCATTTTTTTTCTCGCCACTTCTGCTTTTGCCATTACAAATCCTCTTGCCATTGATGGTTGTAATCCATATTCTGGTTTATACATTGTTATATATTTGGTGGAATCGAATATTCACACAAAATAATTTGATCAACGTCGCCAGACAATGGGCTGGACTTTTGCCGGTTTATCTTGTGTTCTCAGCCTTTTGGGATGACCTATCTTACATGAACACATATATGCTCATTGCCCTGTTTGCTACCTTCCTCATCGACGCGGTCTTACAGGAAAAACTGGTGTGGGCTTCTTTCTGGTTGGGAGCAGTTATTCTACCGATCAAGCCGCATTGGGCTTTTGCATTAGCTTTGCCACTGTTGCTGGGAAGATATCGTTTCTTTTTCAAGTTGCTGGTTGGAGCGGCAATTGCTTATCTCATCGTGGCAGGAATCACGATCGGGGCTGGCGGATTTGATTATAGCATTCGACAATATCAGGATTATTTTGTCTTCCTGACCCGCCTCACACGGGACTATCCCTGGTGGGGACCTGATAAGCCTTTCCTTGGCTATAACCATTCCATTATGCAGATTGTTCTGTACTATCTGGGAGTGTCCGCGACTAATATGCGCCTGGCAACAATCCTCAAATTGATATTGCTCATCCCTCTTGGATGGGTGAGTTTGAAGTTTCTTCGTAATCCGATCAATAAAGCTGGAAGTGAAATTCCAGAAACCGCGCTGGCGCTGGTCTTTGCACTTTATCTGGGCGCTTTTATCTGGCTGGATATGGTCTGGGAACTATCGCTTGGGATGGTTATCTTTGCTCATCTACTCACCAGCTCCGAACAAAAGTGGATTCGAGTCCTCTTATGGGTTCTGTTTGGGCCGTATGCACTTTTGGATATTTGGCGTTTGGCCAGCTATATTGGGCTTGGCGATAGCGTTCTATATGAAGGGGCCTACGTACTGACTGACCCACTAATTTACGTTCCGTGGATTATGATGATATTGCTCGTTTTCTATGCAATACTACTCATCAAGCTAAATAAATTTTCAATGCAGCCAGTTTGAATAATTTCTATATCCATAATAAAAACGCCTCCTTGTTCGATGACAGGAGGCGTTTTTATTTTGTACAGGGATATCCTAATCATCAAGATGATATGTGTGATACGAATTCTGACAGGGGTTTCCCCACGCAATGTGCATTTCGCGGGTTGTAAGATCAATCACCATTGCTGAGATAGTGCTCTCGCGGTCAAGTGGATCGATGCCCTGAATGTTGTGATTACAAATCGAGTTCGGCAGATTGACATGATCCTTCTGGATCGCCTGCAACGTTTTGATCGTATGCGTAGAGTGCTGTCTCAGCAAGCGATTTGCACGGAAATATCGCACGCGCGAAGAGATCAATTCTTCGGGATCGTTTTCGATCTCTTTCATGATCTGGGAAAAATAATGGTTGGTATGGACCATATATCCATCTGTGCCATGCAGGATGTCAAATCTGCGCGCAGATACTTCCACCGAATATAGCTCCCCGCTCTCGTGCGCGAGCAAATGGTTATAGCCCGCCGCGCGATGAGAAATGAGCATTCGCCCAATCGCACCCGAGATACGTCTCGCTGCCAATACTGCCCTCGATACCACCAGGCGTGGAATACCAATCCGCGAATCATTGGGATAAACTGAATCAATGAGCTGGGCAATGCCATATGCGTTGAATCCTACATTGGGCAAAAGCCCGCCGTATGTCATGGCAAGGAATGGAGGTTCTTCCTTTGGCTTTGCAGAAACAACAAAAACATCGTTTTCATCATCTGGAACCCAGTCTTCATTGTGAGCAAGAAGCACATGACCATCTGCCGTACGCTCTTCATTGACCGCGAAGCTTGTACAACGTGTGAGATGAAGCGCATCCATCGTCACCGCTTCCATCACGTTCAACACTACCACATCGTCAAATGCAACATTCGCGCCTTTTGCCACACCTTGCATTTCATCAATATATTGTGGATAACGCTCTTCGGCAAAGGGCAGATATTTGCGAGACTGGATCCTTGCTCCATCCCAGGTAAGTTCCAGAGAGTCGTATGATTGATCGATCAGGATATGCGCGTTTTCAATGCTATGCTGGATCTGCTCACGCCTCGCCTCGCCGATCTGACATCCCATCTCATGATGTGTCCCGGAGACTTCAACCAAAGGCGGTGGAGAATTATGAATAATGGTGTTGGGGATTGGTGTTTCTCTGAAAGCCATAAGACCTCGATAAAATAAATCCGCCCCATTAATGTTCGGGGCGGATTCATTATAACATGAGAGATTTTTAAGACTAGGAGGCGGGTGGGATTTGTCCTGGAGCTTGACCTGAACCTGTCGAGGGATCTGATGGTGGAGTGAAAACGGTTATCGCGGGAACTTGAGGCGGTCGCGTTCCAAACCAGGTGATCACAGCCCCGCCAATTCCCACCATTCCAAGCAGGAAGAGGATTAAGCCTCCAAGGCAGGGGATTAAGCCGACCGCTCCACCTACTAACATCAACAGGAAGGTGCCAAAACCAATAGTGAGCACAGGCGACCACGTTTGATTAACAGCTTTAGTAAAACGCTCACCTACTTCCGAACCTATAGCCACAACTCCAAATAACCAGGCGAATGCCAAAAGAATAGGTGGAATAATGGTCAGGAAGAGAATAGCTGCGACAAAGAATGACAAAAGCCCAATCGCTCCTGTCATCAAAGGTTGTGAGACAATGGCTTTGCTGGTACGTTCAATTTGTGGCTGCCAGAATAATGTAAGCAACATTGAAAATGCCGAAACGATCACTGCCCAGAACACAATCCAGAAAACTTCCCCAAATGGATTGTAGTTGATATTGATGTGCGGGGGTACCACATCGGGAACGATTGGGCCAGCAGGTGCAGTAGGCGGGATCCGTCCGCTGGGGAAAGTGATATTTGGGGCAACGTTATTGACCACTTCGCCCTCAATACTCGCGCCTTCAGCACGCGCCAATTGACTTCCAATCGTCACCACATCACCAGTAACATGGGCAGACTTTTCAAGGTTGACCTGTCCACCCACCACCACGACATCGCCTTTTGTTTCGCCATCGCTTTTAATCGTGCCACCAATCACCACAAGATTCCCGTTCAAGGTGGAATCTTCCTCGATTGTCACATTGCCACCAAAGACAACCAGATCGCCATCAAAAGTATCACCACTCTTCAAGGTAAAGTTATCCCCGAAGATGACACGACCACCATTGCCCGGGTTGGGTCCTTGTGCATAAGCCGGGCTGGCAGGCAAAAGCAACAGGGTAACCAGGATAAATAAGGTTAAAAATTTGAATGTTGTTTTCTTCATAGATTACACTCCTCGCGGAACATCCCGCTGGGCGAACCGCCATATTGAAACTGACCATAAAAGGCCAACTCCCGCAAATGCCGAGAGCAATACCATCAACGCGAAAGGAGGCAGGAAACTTGGCATTACACGCAACACCACAGAACCTGCCTGCAGAATTGCCTGCAGTGTAGTGATCAGATAGACTCCCCACTCTATTAGTGAGGTGATCCAGGTGGCAGGTGACGCAAAGAAGGAAGCCATGTACGGTGTGGCAATCCACATCAGCATTGCGAGTCCCCCAAACGTGAACAGAACCGTGCCCCACAATCTGCGGCGACGCTCAATCAGTTTTCGCGTGGCTAAATGAGTCTCGAAGCGTGCGGTAAAACCTGCGGCAGGCGAAATCATCTTCACCGAACGTAAAGCCATACCAGTTTCAGCTAGTGCACTGCAATAAGAACAGACTCTCAGGTGAGCATCCAGCTCGAGCTTCTGCTTTGGATCGATTAGCTTGTCATTCAACAGCCAATCTTCAAAAGGCTGGTGATTCATGGACTCTCCTTTCGCGGCGAGCGCGTGGCGAGCGATGCTCGTCTTCCTGCCACATGCCTGCCAATGCGCGGCGCGCACGATGCAGGCGGCTCTTGACAGCGCTGACTGTCAATTTGAGTGATTCGGCAATTTCGATTTCAGAATAGTCATACCAGTAGCGCATGATGACGGCAGCCCTGTCAGTTTCATCAAGGTCCTTTAACAAAATGTGAAGACGGTCGCGCTCCTCGCGTTTCACGGATTCAGCTTCCGGGTCGGGTGAAGCGCTGTCCGCAATCTCAAAGCTTGTACCATCGTCGTTCTCCTGATCCACCGAGAAAACTGAAAGTTTGCGTCGGCGCAATCTGTCAATACAGTAATGTGCGCCAATCGAAAGCAGCCATGTGGCAAACGAACGACTCTGGTCATAGCGATGCAAATTTTGGTACGCCCGCAGGAAAGTCTCCTGCGCGGCATCTTCGGCGGCTTCAGGCTCGCCTAACATACGATAGCATAAATTGTAGACGTGCGTTTGATGTTCCTCAACAAGCTTCGTAAACGCTTCGTCATCGCCTCGTTGTGCCTGGAGAACCCAGGCAAGTTCATCGTTCACTCACGCTCCTTGTACCTTCTATACGCAGAATACGACAAAAAGTTGCAGACCATCGGTTAGGGTGGTTATCCATTGCCATCAGTATACACTGTTCGAAGACATAGAAAATTCCCACTCTTAAACCTTTGGAATCCAATAAAAAAACAACCCATTGCAGGGTGGTTCCTTGTGACCGACCAGGGACTTGAACCTGTTGCTCAAAAGCAGTTAGACTTTTTGAAAGGTAAATGACAATTGACCAAAAGTAGTGATTACAGTTTCTCATTTCGACCTCGTAAGGAATACTTAAGGGCTACCTGAGTATGATTTTAAAATCACAAAGCCCAGACTTTTTTCAAATCTGAGCTTTTTTAGGTGACTCCGGGGGGATTCGAACCCTCAACCAATTGATTAAGAGTCAACTGCTCTACCATTGAGCTACGGAGCCATATTCGCTATACGCAATAAATTTTAAGCGCCACTGATTAAGAGTCAGTTGCTCTGCCATTGAGCTAGTCGGCCAATTGTGCGGACGGTATTATAACCGATGCAGAATACGTGTCAATAACGGGAACAACTGTCGGCTGGGCAAGAGGCGCATCGCCTCTATCGTCTGATATTCCCTGTATAATTGAACAGTCAGATTTATCTAAGGTCGAATGGAATGAGTTTTTCGGAACCAACTTCGCAACTTCCTCCTGAACAGACACCGGAGTTTGTCTCAGCGCGTGCACGAAGGCGACGAGCACAACGCCGCGCCTATTTTCCGACCGATATAGAAGGGCGTTCGGAATTATTTGAGCATCTTGCCCGCCGGGCATTTCCATCCTATGAACTCTTTGTATTCTCCTTTGTCTCAGGTGCCATTCTTGGGTTAGGTTATTTCTTTAATGCACAAGGATTACTTGTCTTCGGTACTCTCGTCGCACCTTTATTGACGCCCTGGATTGGTAC
>Ga0114129_10008979_pt1 | contig 14255 bp, 14 predicted proteins | sample RhiMetdeltSRZDD1_FD_80071 | JGI IMG/M metagenome (GOLD analysis project Ga0114129, IMG submission 80071) | Populus rhizosphere microbial communities from Tennessee, USA - Rhizosphere MetaG P. deltoides SRZDD1 (version 2) (version 2) | ecosystem: Host-associated > Plants > Roots > Rhizosphere >... | reverse complement strand
GCGCTGTTCGACACCGAGTTCGGCAAGTCGGTCGAAGCCAAGCTCAAGGAGCTCTACGAGCGGACCGTCGAGCTGCTTACGGAGCATCGTGGAGACGTCCTGTGCGTTGCCTACGCCCTCGAGGTTCACAAGACCATCACCGGTGACGACGTCGAGGCGATCATCGAGGGACGCCAGGGAACGAACGTCGACGGCCTTCGCTATCACGATCCTCGATTCCTGGAGGAGCTGGAGCGGTACCACACGGCGTGCGTCGCGGCGCATCGACACCACGGTGGCGTCGAGGGGCAGATGCCGGTCCCGGTCCCGCCACCTCCGGTCGGCGCGTTGGCCGCGGTCCAGCCCGCCTCCGGAAACGGTCACGCGGAGAGCCGCCAGGCGGCGCCACAGCGCAGCGAGGAGTGACCGCGGAGCCTGATCGGGTCATCGATAGGATGACCCGATGAGGCTGTACAACTCGCTCTCGCGTACCGTCGAGGAACTCGTCCCCGTCGAGTCCGGTCGCGTGAAGATGTACGCCTGCGGTCCGACGGTCTACCGGTCGGTACATCTCGGGAACCTCCGCACGTTCATGCTGGCGGACCTGATCCGTCGCGCCGCCGAGTTCGAGGGCTACCGCGTCACGCTGGTGCAGAACGTCACCGACGTGGGGCACATGACCGACGAATCCTCCCCCGAGGCCGTCGACAAGATGCAGCTCGCGATGGAGGACGAGGGCCTCCAGCCGCTCGAGATCGCGGACAAGTACACGAAGTCCGCACTCGAGGACATGCAGGCGGTGGGGATCCGGCTCCCGGACCTGATGCCCAAGGCCACGGACCACATCCCGGAGATGATCGATCTGACCGAGACCTTGATCGAGCGAGGTCATGCCTACCTGGTCGATACCGGCTCGGTCTACTACGACGTGGCCAGCTTCCCCGACTACGGCAAGCTCTCCGGGAACACGGTGGACAAACTGAAGGCGGGGCACCGGGATCTCGAGACCGATCCGGCCAAACGGAACCCCGCCGACTTCGCCCTGTGGAAATCCGCCGGCCCAGGGCGCCTGATGAAGTGGCCGAGCCCGTGGGGCGAGGGGTTCCCGGGATGGCACGTCGAGTGCTCGGCGATGTCGATGAAGTACCTCGGTGACCGGTTCGACGTCCACACCGGCGGCAACGACCTGAAGTTCCCGCATCACGAAGACGAGATCGCGCAGTCCGAGGGCGCCGTCGGACACCAGGTCGTCTCGACCTGGGCGCACGGCGGGTTCCTCCGGCTGACCGGGCAGAAGATCGCGAAGTCGGCGGGGAACGTGGTCCGCGTCGAGGAGCTGCTCGAGCGCGGCTACGACCCGCTCGCCTTCCGCTGGCTCACGTTCCAGACGCGCTACCGCTCCGAGATGGACTTCACCTGGGAGGCGATGGCCACCGCCGACCAGCGCGTGAAGCAGCTGCGCCGGCACGTGGCCGATTGGGGCCCTCCGAGCGAGGAGCTCGGGCCTGCGGCGAAGGACCTCGACTCGAGGTTCCGGGAGGCGGTGGCGAACGACCTCGACCTGCCCACCGCGGTCCGGGCCGTGAACGATCTCGATCACGACCCGGACGTCACGCCCGGAGAGAAGCGGGCCCTGCTGGCGTCGTGGGATCAGGTGCTCGGCCTCGACCTCGAGCGGGATGCCCGGTCGGCCTGGGAGCCCTCCGACGAGATCCGGCGCCTGGTCGCGGAGCGCGACCAGGCGCGCGCCGACAAGGACTACCCGCGCTCGGATGAGCTCCGCGACCGCCTGCAGGACATGGGCCTCGAGGTGATGGACACCGCCGAGGGGACCAGGGTCCGGCCGAGGGACTAGGAGACGCCGAGCGGCCGCCCGAGCCGTTTCGCCGCGGCCGCGAGGGCGTCCGACAGGAAGGTCGTCCCCTCGAGGCCGGGAAGCTCACCGAGGGTGTGCTCCATCTCCTTCACCGCCACCATCCCGTCGGCGTCGCCGAAGATCGAATGGATCACGAAGTCGGTCTCGGCCTGCGGCCGCACGCCGGTGCCCACCGGCGCCCACAGGCGCTCCAGGGCCCAGCGCGTGACCTTCCTCGCTTGCCTCGAGCGCGCCAGGCGCATCCGTGCCTGGGCCCGGTAGAAGGCGAAGTGGCGTCGCTCGTCCTTGATCACCGCCTGCAGGAGCTGGATCAGCACCGGGTGGTCCGTCTTGGCGATGACCCGGTGGTAGCCGGTCAGGGTTCCGAGCTCGTTCACCGCGCCCCAGGTCATGTGGACGGCCACGAAGTCCCGGACGAGTGCGGACCCCAGCAGCGTTCCGAGGTGCGAGACGTACCCCTTCGTCCCGATCCGGCGGCGGATCCACTGGTTGCGATCGAACCGGGTGGGGAAGGGGTCGTTCCCCCGGACCGCCTCGTACGCGGGGGCGACCCGGTAGCCGGCCTCGCCGAGGAACCGGCTGAACGCCTCGCCGTGCCACAGCTCCTCGTAGACCCAACAGGACAGGAACGCGGTCACCTCGGGGTCGAACGCCGCGCGGGTCGCAAGCAGGTCCCGCAGGAAGATCACGGTGTGCGACTCGATGTCCATCATGTAGGTCAGGACGCGGGCCTCGTCTCGAGAGACCGGGTGGTCCTTGATCCGGTCCCACTCGACCGATGACAGATCGACCTTCTTGGACGCGCGGAGGTACCGGTCCAGGTCGAATTCGGAGATCTCCATCTTCATGCCGGCCGCCTCACACCCCCCGGTTCGCAGCGCTCGGTCGAAAGGATTACCCGAGTCCCGCGCCCGCGGTCAAGCGACGATCTGCAGGTCGCGACTGCTCCGGTTCAGACGCTCGACACCCTCCGTGGTCACGGCGACGATGTCCTCGATCCGGATCCCGAACCGGCCCTGCAGGTAGACCCCGGGCTCGACCGAGAACGTCATCCCGGGCTCGAGGATCGTGCGGGAGCCCTCGACGAGGTAGGGGTGCTCGTGGACCTCGAGGCCGATGCCGTGCCCGGTCCGGTGGATGAACCGCTCCCCCAGGCCGGCGGACTCCACCACCGACCGGGCGGCCCGGTCGACCTGTTGCGCTTCCACACCGGGGCCGACCGCGGCGACGGCGGCCTCCTGCGCCTCCCGGACGACCGCGTAGGCCTCCTCGAAGCCCTCGGGCGCGCGCTCGACCACCACGGTCCGGGTGGTGTCGCTGAAGTAGCCGGCCAGCTCCCCTCCGAAGTCCATCACGACCGCGTCCCCCGGGAGGACCGTTCGTCCGCCGGGCTCGTGATGCGGAGAGGCTCCGTTGGGTCCACTGGCGACGATCGTGAAGTCGGCGCGGTCGTGGCCGGTGCGGACCAGGAGGTCGGCGAGGTCTCCCGCGACCGCCTCCTCGGTTCGGCCCCGGAACGGCATCGAGAGGATCTGTCGGAACGTCTCGTCCGCAGCCCGCCCGGCGCGCCGCAGCGCGTCGAGCTCGTCGGCGTCCTTCACCGAACGGAGCGCCGCGAGGACCGGCCCGGCGGAGGAGAACGTCGCGCCGGAGAGCCGCCGCTGGAGCCCGAGGACGTGCATGGCCCACATCCGGTCGGCCACCGCGATCCGGTCGGCGCCCTCCAGCAGGCTCGCGGCGGCCTCGTACGGGTCGGACGCGTCGGACCAGGCGATCAGCCGCAGCCGCTCCCCCACCGGCGAGGCCGCCGCGAGCGCCCGCTCGAGCTCGGGCACGAGGAGCGCCGGCTCCGCGTCCGGCCGGAGGATCAGCAGCGTGGGTCGTTCGAACAGGATCGGGTCGTAGCCCGTGAGGTAGACGAGGTCGGGCGAGGGCGAGATCACGAGCGCGTCGAGGTCGCGGGCGGTCCCCTCCTCCACCGCGCGCCCGATCCGCTCGAGATGGCGGTCCGTCACAGCTTCAAGAGGAGCTGGCGGGGCGCGAGCTGGAACGAGACCGGCGTCGTGCCCATCGGGACGCCGTCGACCAGGACCGGGAGCGGGCGTTCCGACGTGATCTCGAAGCGGATCCTGGCCTTCAGCTCCTTGATCGTCGGGTCCGGCAGGTGGTCGCCGTGGCGGAACAGCTTGGGCAGCTGCGTGTAGGCCCCCGACCGCGGGCCGGTGAAGACGAGCGCGTCGAGGACGCCGTCGCCCGGGAACGACCGCGGTGAGAGTCGGAGGCCGCCGTTGGCGAACTGGGCGTTGGCCACCACGACGTTCCAGGCCTCTCCCTCCCAGGTCCGCGTGTCGTGCGCCACGGTCACGCGGGTTGCCTTCGTCTTCAGGTAGCCGCACCAGAAGCCGTAGAAGCGCCGGGATCCGCCCAGCCACGCTGGCGCCTTGGCCGCGCAGGCCACCTGCTGCGCGCCCATCCCGATCTGCGCCAGGTTGTGGCCGTAGCGGGTGCGTGGCCGGCCGTCGATCCCCGCGGCGGCGACCTTCATCAGGTCCAGCTCGTAGGTGTTCTCCCCGACCAGGTGGTTCACGGCCGCCTCCGTGTCAGCGGGCAGTCCGAAGCTGCGCACGAGATCGCAGCCACTGCCCGCGGCGACGACGCCCAGCACCGGTTCGTCGAGGATCGGACGGCCGTCACGGAACATCCCGTTCACCACGTCCTGAACCGTGAGATCGTCGCCGACGGCGACCAGGTAGCGATAGCCGTCCTCGAGCGCGTCGGTCGCGAGCGCCGAGGGATCGGCGCCGTTCGCCACGAACGTGCGGTGGTCCAGGCCGCGCTCGTCGAGCGCCCGCTCGAGCGACGGGAGCTGGTCCACGATCCCCGCCCTGGGGTCCACGATCACCGCCAGCGTACCGAACGGGCTGCTCACGGCCACCAGGGTAGCTACAGGCCGGTGTACGCGACGACGCCGCGAAGGACCGCCTCGCGACCCGACCGGACCAGCTCCGCGACGGCCGGTTCCGCGACCTCCTCGATCTGTCGGAGGAGGTCGGCCAGCTGCTTGCAGTTCCGGACGAAATCACCCGGCGCCATCTCGGTATCGGCGAGGACCTCCTCGAGCGGCTCGCCCCCGGCCCAGTGGTGGATCGGGGTGGCGAACCCGGCCTCGAGCTCCCGGCACAGCTGGACCTGGTGTGCGTCCTCCGTCCGGCGGACCCGCCGCCACAGCCGGCTGAGCTGCTCGTACCGTTCCTTCGTCTCCGCCGTGGGCATCTCCCCGGCGAGGGGCACTCGCTCCCGTCCCTCGTAGACGACGGCGGACAGGAGCGCCACGACCTCGGCCGGCTCGAGGCCTTCCAGGAGCCCGGCCGCCAACGCCTCCCCCACCAGCAGGTCGCCCTCGCCGTAGATGCGCGTGAGCGTTCGGCCCTTGGCCGTCAGCGCCCAGCCCTCGACGTAGCCGAGGTCGCGCAGCACCGAGAGGACGCGGTCGAACTGCCGGGCGAGGGTCTCCGTCCGCACGCGGATCCTCCGCTCGATCCCGCCGAGCCGGCGCTGGAGCTCGCTCGCCCGCGCGGCCCACCGCTCGTGCTTGGACCGCTCCGGACAGGTCCGGCAGGGGTGGCGGGCGGCGAGCGCCTCGAGCCGGGCGATCTCCCGCTCGACCTGAGGGTCGATCGGCGGGCGACGGCGCTCGCCGCCCCTCCGCAGGTCCAGGGTCGCGAGCCGAGCCGCGACATCGCGGCGGAACCTCGGGCTCCGGACGCTGCCCGACTTCGGGAGCGGGATCCTCGTGAGCACGGAGGGCGGTTCCTGGAAGTCGCGGGCTGACAGACGGAAGAACTGCCGGTCCTGGGTGAGGACCGTGGGCTTCCCCTCTCGCGCCGAGACGACCACGGCGAGCCCACGGCGCCGGGCACGCGGAACCCAGACGACCTCGCCGGGCCTGAGGCTGGCCACCGCGTCACGCACGTCCTCCCGACGATCCCGGTCCCGGCCCCGACGTTCCTGGTCCCGCAGGCGTTTGACGCCCTCGAGGTACCCCCAGTACTCCTCGAAGTCCCCCAGGTGGCAGACCATGTGCGTTCGGTACGCCTCGAGCGCCTCCACGTCCTGCTGACGCGACCGCTCCAAGGAGACGACCCCTCGATCCGCCAGGAATTGCGCGAAGGACGAGTTCAACAGCTGGTGCGTCTGCTCCGGCGTGTAGTTGCGGACCAGGTTCACCGCCATGTTGTACGAGGGCCGGAACGAAGACGCCAGGTCGTAGGTTCGCGTGGCCGCGAGGCCGGCGACCCGCTCGAACGGCACCTGTCGTTGGTACACGACGACGGCGTGACCGAGCGCGTCGATGCCGCGCCGGCCTGCCCGGCCGGTGAGCTGCGTGTACTCACCCGGGGTGACGAGCTCGTGGCGTTCGCCCTGGAACTTCCACAGGTCCTCGATCACCACGCTCTTGGCCGGCATGTTGATCCCCAGGGAGAGGGTCTCGGTGGCGAACACCACCTTGACCAGCCCCAGCTGGAACAGCTCCTCGACCGTTTCCTTGAACAGGGGCAGCATCCCGGCGTGGTGGGCGGCCACGCCGGCGGCGAGCGACTCGACGAAGTCGTCGAACCCCAGGCTGCGAAGATCCTCGTCGTCCACCCACCCGGCCCTGGCCTCCGCGCGATCGCGGATCGTGGCGGCCTCTTCCCGCGTCGTCAGGCGAACGCCGGCCTCCCGCAGCCATCGCACGCTCTTGTCGCAGCCCGAACGGCTGAAGACGAAGTAGATCGCCGGGAGCATCCCCTCCCGTTCGAGGACCTCGACGACCTCCTCCCGTCTCGGCACGAAAACATGCCGGTAGCCCTCGCGGGGCCTCGAGATCCGCTGGTGCTGCGGCAGCCCCGAGCCCCTCCGGTAGTAGGTCTTGGTCCGAAGCTCGTGTTGGTCCAGCGACACCACGTAGGGGTTCGGCAGCAGGATCCCGTCCTGCTCCACGTGCATCGGGTGGAGCCGCGTTCCCACCAGGTAGTGGTGCTCCAGCGGGACAGGTCGCTGCTCCTCGATCACCACGCGGGTGTCACCACGAAGCGTCGTGATCCAGTCGCCGAACTCCTCGGCGTTCGAGATCGTGGCCGAGAGCGCGACCACGCTCACCGACGCCGGCAGGTGGATCAGAACCTCCTCCCAGACGGCGCCGCGGTAGGGGTCCTGGAGGTAGTGGACCTCGTCCATCACCACCGACAGCAGCCCGCGGAGGCTCGAGGAGCGCTCGTAGAGCATGTTCCGCAGGACCTCGGTGGTCATCACGACGACGTTGGCGTCGGGGTTGATCGAGTTGTCTCCGGTGAGCAGACCGACGGCGCCCGCGCCGTGCCGATCCACGAGGTCGCCGAACTTCTGGTTCGAGAGCGCCTTCAACGGCGTCGTGTAGAAGGCCTTGCCGCCTTGGGCCAGGGCTCGTTCGATCGCGAACTCGGCCACGACCGTCTTGCCGGATCCGGTCGGTGCGGCAACCAGCGTCGAGAGCCCCCGGTCGACGGCGTCGATCGCGTCCAGCTGGAAGCGATCCAGCTCGAAGGGATAGCGCCGCGCGAAGTCCTCGGGAGTGGTCACGGTGCAGCCAGTCTACGGGCGGCGCTGTCTCGGCCCGCGGACGAACGGTCGCGACTACAGGTGCAGGCGGGTGAGTATCGCCTCGAGCGCGGGATCGAACGAATCCGGCGCCTCGAGGTTGCTCAGGTGTCCGGCGCCCTCGATCCGCAGGAGCTCGGCTCCGGGGACCCCGCCGGCGATCCCGGCCGTGACGTCCGGCGCGATCAGCCGGTCCTCGGTGCCCGTGATCACGAGCGTCGGCACGTCGATGCCGGGCAGGTCCGGGACGGAGTCGGGCCGCTCGGCCATCCCCAGGGACGCGGCGGCGATCGCGGAGGCTGATTGGCGTGCGATCATCGCCCGCACCCGTTCGCGGAGCTCCTCCGGCGCGCCGTCCGAGAGCAGCGGGGGCGGCTCGGCCACGAGGAACTCGTTCCCCTCGGAACGGAGGCGCTCCGCCAGGGCGCGCCGCGCGGCCGCGCCCTCGGGGGCGTCGGGCTCGGCTCGGGTGTTCGCCAGAACCAGGGCCGCGATCCGCGGCCGCGCGGCGCGCCACAGCTCGAACGCCACGTAGCCGCCCATCGACAGGCCGCACACCACGGCGGTGTCCAGGCCCGCCTCGTCGAGGACGCGCAGACAGTGCTCCGCGGCGAGCGCCATCGACAGGATCTCCGGGCCCTCGGTCCCGCCGAACCCGGGCAGGTGCGGCGCGGCGACCGGCAGCCGATCACCGATCGCCGCGAGCTGGGGCTCCCACATCCCGGCATCGAGGGGGAACGCATGGATCAGCAGGAGGCCGGTGGTCACGACCTCACCGTACCCCCGGGGCGTTGGGTCCGACGACCACGGGCAGCGCCGCCGGTCGGATCTGGAAGATCGCGGGCAGCGGCCCCACGAGCTCACCGTCGGCGTAGACGTTGACCCGGCGATTGGCCTCCATCTGCACCCTCGTCGCGGTCCGCATCCGGACCCGCGGATGGGTGACGTGGGTCCCGCGGTAGACGCGCGGGAAGGCTCGGAGGAACGCGCCCTTCGAGAGCGCCTCGACGATGCAGATGTCGAGCGACCCGTCGTTCATCACGGCGTTCGGGAGGACGCGCATCCCGCCCCCGGTCGACCGGCCGTTGCCGATCTCGACGAGCATCGCGTCGAGCTCGAGTCGCTCGCCGTCGACGACGATCGTGAACGCCGCAGGCGAGAACCTCGACAGGGTCTTCACGAGCGCGGCGATGTACGTGCCGGTCCCGCCGAGGTTCAACGACATCGCGTTGGCCGTCTCGTTCACCTCCGAGTCGAACCCCGCGCCCGCGATGTTCACGTAGTGCCTGGTGGCGGCGCCCGCCGTGACCTCCACGACGTCGAGGTCGACCGTCTTGGGATCCGCCAGGAGCTCGATCGCGGTCGACAGCGATCCCGCGCCGATCGCGTTCGCGAAGTCGTCCCCCGTCCCGGACGGCAGCGCGGCGAGCGCCGCGCCGGTTCCGAGGATCCCGTTGGCCGCCAGCGAGACGGAACCGTCCCCGCCCAGAGCGGCCACGATCGAGGCGCCGTCCTCGGCCGCGGTCCGCGCGATCCGTTCGAGGTCGGGACCGGACTCCGAGACGCGCACCTCGTGGTCGACGCCGAGCCGGTGGAGCCCCGTCGTGACCTTGCCGATCAGCCGGCCGGCCTTGCCTCGACCCGCTGATGGGTTCGCCACCACGATGAGGCCGGGGGCGTCGGCCATCGGTTCAGGCTCCCGGCAGCCCCGGCCGGATCCCGGCCGCGGCGAGCGCCTCCAGTTGGTGCTGCTCGAAACGGGTGAGCGCGGTGTCCGCGAGCGCCAGCAGCGACGTGGCCGTGTCCAGGGCCTTCGTCCGTGCGTCGCCGTCGAGGCCGGCGGCGACCGCTCCCGTCAGCGCAGCCTCGCGATACAGGCTGATCGCGGTGACCAGCTCGTCCCTGGCCGAGAGGAACTGGAGCACGTCGGCCGCGTCGAATCCACGATCCTGGAGCGAGCCGGTGAGGTCGTACTTGCCGATCGCATCCGCCGCGGTCTGCGCGTCGGCGGCCGCCGACTCCAGCGCGGCCGCGGCGCCCTTCGGATGTTCCTTCGCCAGCGTCGTGATCGTGCTCCGCGCCTTGGGGAGGAGCACCGGCGGCGCGGCCTGCTGGATCGTGCCGATCTTGCCGACCTGGGTCTCGATCTCCCGCTGCCAGGCCGAGCCGGCGCGCCGCCTCGCGAGCTCCTGCTGCTGGCTCGCCTTCGACCGGGATTCCTCGCGCAACCCGTTCGTGAGCCAGATCCCGCCCCAGAACAACAAGAGGCCGGCGAGGAACGCGGCGACGACCTGGACGGCGCGACGCTGCGCGAACGGTCGAGGGACCGGGACCGGCTCGCGGCGCGGTGCGCGCACGGCCTGCCGCGTTCGGGTCCTGCCCTTGCCCTTGATCGCCACGTGACTCCTCAGCGCCTCATCAGACGGCTGACAAGGATAGCTCCCTCGTAGAACAGGTAGAGCGGGATCAGGAGCGCGAGCATCGAGATCGGGTCGGGGCTGGGCGTGATGACCGCCGAGAAGATCGCGAGCCCCAGGATCACGTAGCGCCGGTACTTCCGCATCGACTCCGGTGTGATGACGCCGACGGCCGACAACGAGACCAGCAGGATCGGGAACTCGAATCCGATCCCGAACGCCAGAACCGTGAAGATCACGAACCCGACGTACTTGTCGACCGTGAGCAGTGGGCTCACGAAGTCACCGCCGACGCTCAGCAGGAACGTGAGGGCGGCGGGGAGCGTGTAGTACGCCGCCAACGCTCCCAACAGGAACAGCAGCACCGAGGAGCCCACGAACGGGATCGCCCACCGGCGTTCCCGCTCGGTGAGGCCGGGCACGATGAACGCCCACAGCTGGTACAGGATCACCGGGAGGGCCACCAGCAACGCCAGGAACATGACGACCTTGACGGCGATGAGGAAGCCGTCGATCGCGCCCAGGAAGATCAACGAGCATCCGCCGTTGTTGAAGGGGGCCTTCTCCGGATGGCTCGCCAGGAAGTCGCAGTACGGCTTCTTGACCAGTCGCATCGCCGGCCCGTACAGGAAGATCCCGATCACCGCACCGACGATCAGCGCATAGATCGAGATCAGGAGGCGGTGGCGGAGCTCACGCAGGTGGTCGACGAGCGACATCGTGCCCGCCTGCTGCTCCTGGGACCTGCGGCGCCGCCTGGGCAGGACCCTCATGGCGTCCGAGGGGGCCCATCGGGCCGGTCGACGACGGCCTCCGGGTCCTCCGCCGCAGGCGCCGGATCGGCCCGCCCGTTGCCCCGGTCGGGTGGCTCCGGCCTCGCGGACGGGGTCGGCGTGGCGCTCGGGGCCGGCTCGGGTTCGTCGCCCAACTCGCGCTCCATCCGGCGGACCGCCCCCCGGACGTCGGTCGCTTTCCGGAGGTCGCCGGTCGCCTTCTTGAACTCGGATGCCGCCTCGCGGACCTCGTCGTCGACGCCCAGCGACACCATGTCCCGGACCTCGTTCTGAACGTCGCGCAGCTGGCGGACGGCACGGCCGACGGCTCGCGCCAGCTCGGGCAGCCGCTCGGGCCCCACCACGATCAGTGCCACGGCGAGGACGACGAGGAGCTCGAGCGGGCCTACGTTGAGCATCGATCCCGGGACGATGTCCCGAGGCCCATCCTACCGGCGCCCCTTCCGAGGATCGGCACCGCGCGAGGAGAGGCCGGCCGCGGCGTCCGCGGCCCGGGCCGAAGCGGTGGAGATCTCGTCGGTGATCGGTCGGAGCTCCTCCTGGAGCCGAGACACGGTCCTGCCGATCAGGATCACCTGACGGACCAGGAAGAACGCCATCGCGGCCAGTGCGACGGTCGTGGTCAGGGCGATCAGGAGCCAAACGACGAGCCAGGGGCGCATGGAGAGGATGCTAGCCGGGAGGGACGTCCGCTACGACTCGCCCGATCCGGCGAGGAACTCCTTGAGGTACCGATCGTCCTCGAGGAGGAAGTGGAACTCGATCACGTCGTCGATCGTGAAGGCGGGGCCGCCCGGGGCCTGCTCCAACGGGGGGCGCTCCTCGACCGGGTCCTGATCGAACAGCGACTCGGAGGCCGCGCGATGTTCGAGGTCGACCCCGGCGGAGACCAGGAGCGCCACGATCTTGCGGTCCGCGCGCTTCTCGACGGCGTCGTCGCACCGCGGGCAGGTGAAGCGATAGCTTCCCTCCCTGCCGCTCGAGCGGACGGAGAGGGAGATCGCCTCGGGGCCCATGTCGACCTCGCCGCAGCGTGGGCACGTCGTCCGGATGGTGGTCATCTCACAGCAGCTATCGGCCCGGTGCCGCCGGGCCTTGAGGCTGCTCGCGACGGTCGGGGCTAGCCTCCGCTGACTAGGTCTTGTGGCGGTAGCGATCGAGCGACTCGGCGGCGAGCCGGAGGACCTCGTCGCGGAGCTCGGGGGGGTCGATCACGACGGCGCCGGGCCCGACGCGGAGCAGGAGCCGTGCCACCCACCCCAGCTGTCGCGCCGGCATCGTCACCTCGACACCGCCATCGGCCTGCTCTTCGACGTCCGTGGTGGCGTAGTACTCGGCGATCCACCGCGCGTCAGGGCGCAACCGCAAGCGCACCGCGACGTCCTCGCTCGTCGGCGAGTACAGATCCCGGCCGGCTCCCTGCAGTCCTCTCGGGCGGAACGACTCGCCCGTCGGCTCCAGGCTGCGGATCCGATCGGCCCGGAACAAGCGCTCGGCGTCCGCGTCGACGTCCCACGCCACCACGTACCAACGCCCCATCCCGGAGAAGACCTCCTCGGGCTCGATCTCCCGCTTCGTCCACTCGCCGGTGGAGGCCGCGAAGTACTCGATCGAGAGTCGTCGGTGCGCGGCGGCCGCTTCGCGCAGCGACGTCAGATGCACCGGCGCGCCGCCCTCCGGCGAGGGCTCGATCCGGCCATCGCCGTCGCCGAGCGCATCGGCGCCGAGCGATCCCCGGAGCTTCCCGAGCGCCCGCGCGAGCGCGGGCGCCTCGGGTAGCCCGGGGGTCGCGAGCAGCTCCGTTCCGCGCAGGTAGACGGCGAGCGCCTCGGTACGCGTCAGCTGCAGCGGCTTCGCGAAGTGGTCCGCCATGGAGATCCAGATCCGGCCGTCCTCGTCGACGTCGACGTCGATCAGATCGCCCGGTCCGTACGGCGGGAGCCCGGACAGGAACAGGAGATCGAGGTCGCGTCGGAGCTGCGCCGCCGGAAGGCCGAACGCGGCGGCGACATCCTTCAGCTCCGAACCGGGGTGCTGCACGAGGTACGGGACGATCGCCAGCATCCGTCCCAGGCGCTCGGAGGTCCGGGGGGTCTGGCGCTTCCGTTCAGGCACCGATCGCCTCCAGGCGGGCGATCACCGCGTCGCGGAGCGACGCCGGTGATCGCACGACCGCGTCGGGCCCGTACTCGAGCAGGAGCGCGGCCGTCGCATCCTCGTCGGCCATCGGGAGCTCGACGATCGTCCAGCCCTCGTCGTCGGTTCCGACCTGCGTGGCTCCGGGGAACTGCGACAGGGCCCACCACGTCCGCGCCGGCGAGAACAGCACCGTCGCGCGGTCGTCGCCGGCGGCAACCCACGGGCCGCTCTGCACGTGGTCGGCCGCTCGGAACCTCTCGGGCGGCACAGATCCCTCGCCGGCGTCGGCCAGCTCTCCCACGATCCGGGACAGACGGAATGCTCGGACGTCGTCCCGATCCCGATCGCTCCCCACCAGGTACCAGTGCCCACCGCGGAACACCATCGCCCAGGCGTCGACGTCGCGCTCGCCCTCCTGGCCCTGCGACGTGCGATACGAGAACCGAACCCGCCTGAGCTCCTGCGCAGCCTCCGCGGCGGCGTGCACCAGGTTGCTCCGCGCGTCCGAGCCCGAGGCCAGCGGTCCCCCCGCGAGCCCGGCCAGGATCCCGCCGTCGGCGCCGTAGAGCAGCTTGCGCGCCCCGGCCTCGGCGGCGGGATCCTGGCCTCCGCTCTGCGCGGCCACCAGCAACGCGCCCAGCTCGTCGGGCTCGAAGGCGATCTCCTGCAGGTAGTACCTGTCCTTCGGGATCACGTAGCCCTGCTCGGTGCCCCACACGTCGACGTCGACCAGCTCGAGCGGCACGCCGAACTCCCGCAGCACGTCCTTGTCGCGTTCGAACATCCGCTTCGCGCTCTCCGGGTTGCTCTGCCCGTAGGGCTCGAGCACGCGCCGGATCTCTTCGAACGTCATCGGCTTCGGCGTCTCGAGGAGGAGACCGACGAGGTTCAGCAGCCGCTCGAGCGGCTCGGCCCGGTCCCCCTCCCCCATGGTTGCGGCATCATATCGGCGCCGTGCTCCCCGATCGGAACCGCGAGTGATCCAACGACGTCGTGGCCTCGTGCGCGCAGTGACGGCCACTCGACGTGGCGCGCAGGAGCTGAGCGTCGAGATGGGCGACGGGACGGCGGCGTCGGCGATCCACTACCTCGACCTCGGTGGACCGGTCTCCCCGGGCGACGCGGTGATCCTCAACACCACCGCCGTGGAGCTCGGGCTCGGGACCGGCGGCGCGCACCTCGTGATCGCGGTCGAGGGACGCGAGGAGGTCGCCGACCCGCCAGGACGGGTCGTGAAGGCCCGGTACACCCCGATCCAGACCGCGGTCCAGAGCGTCGAGGAGACCCACGGCGACCTGCTCGAGCGCTCGCCCGGGCTCCGGCAGACCCCGGTGGTGTGCGCGCCCCTCCATTCGATGATCGCCCCGATCGCCGCCGGCGCGAAGCGGTCCGCCGGCGCCCGGGTGGTGTACGTGATGACCGATGGCGCCG
>Ga0114129_10008978_pt1 | contig 14255 bp, 8 predicted proteins | sample RhiMetdeltSRZDD1_FD_80071 | JGI IMG/M metagenome (GOLD analysis project Ga0114129, IMG submission 80071) | Populus rhizosphere microbial communities from Tennessee, USA - Rhizosphere MetaG P. deltoides SRZDD1 (version 2) (version 2) | ecosystem: Host-associated > Plants > Roots > Rhizosphere >... | reverse complement strand
GCGGAAGACTCTCCCGGGCGCGAAGCCCTCCTGGTTCGCGATCGTGCCCGAGCCGAGGTTGGCCATCGTTCCGTTGTCGGCCTCGCCGTCGATGACCCACGAGTCCACCTGTGAGAACTCGTCGCCGTAGAACGGGTAGAACTGCGGGTGGTTGAAGGCGTTGTCCAGCAACGCTGACAGCTGCAGCCGGAACCGGCCGCGGCTGACGACGTCCTTGTACAGTCCGAAGTTGACCACCCAGGTGCCGGGCCCCAGCAGGCTCCCCTTCTTGGCATTGCCGAGTAATCCGGGGGCGGGCAGCCCGTACGCCGTCGGGTCGTAGAAGGCGTCGCGCGTGCCGCCGACGTTCGGGTCGTGGAGCTGGTCCGGGCGCCAAGCGCAGCAGAAGTTCGTGCCGACACCGTCGAGGGGCTTGCCGGTGTTCCAGGGGCTGGTCGTGTAGAAGCTCGAGAAGAACGGCGTCAGGTTGTTGCCGCTGCGCGCCTGGAAGATCGTGGACACCGTCCAGCCGCCGAACAGTGCGTTGGCCCAGCCCGGCATGTTCGCTCCGTGCTTGCGCCCATGGCCAACCGGGAGGTCCCACGTGGCGTTCGCCAGGAGACGGTGCTTCACCACGGCCGGGTCCGGACCACGGTCCTTCTCGATGTCGTCCTTGTCGAACATGACCGGGCCCAGGCTGGCAAAGCCGGTGTCGGGGACGGTGCCCTCGGAGTGGGCGAGAGTGTAGGCCACGTTCATGGCGAACCCGGCCTTCCACCGACGCCGCAGCTCGATCTGTCCCGCGTGGAGCTGGCTCTCGCCGCGGTTGGCGGTGTGGTCCATGTAGAAGCCGTAGAGCGGGAACGGCAGCCGGGAGAAGTCGGGTTCGTCCTGCGTCCAGAACTCGGTGCTCGGCGGGATCGTGTTGGCGTCGCGGTTGTTGACGAGCTTCCTCATGGTGGAGCCGATGTAGCTGACGCGCACCCCCATGTCGCCAGGCAGCTCACGCTCCAGGCTGAGGTTGTACTGGTAGATGTCGGGAGCCTTGATGTTCGGATCGACCCCGTCGGTCCCGAAAAAGTCGAGGGGAATCGTCGTCCTGCCCTGAGAGTAGGCGTGGGCGATCGGGCCGCCGACGTAGCTCTGAGCGTAACGGAACTGGTTGGTCGCCATCAGGTCGCGCAGGCCCTGGATCGCTACGGTCGGGTGGAAGAGCCCGAAGCCGCCCCGGATCACGGTGCTCTGGCCGCCGCCGAGCCGCCAGGCGAAGCCGACCCGCGGGCTGAAGTTGTTCTTGTCGGCCTTGAGCAGATGGCTGTCGAGGCCCAGCTCGTCCGCGAACTTGTAGAGGCCCAGGGCCACGACCCCGGGCGGCATCAGTGCAAGGACCTCCTCGTTCGGCACGACGTGGAAGCCGTCGCCCTCCGGGATGAAGTTGGCGAGCTTGTCACCATTCTCGCTCCACAGCCCCACGAGCTCCCAGCGCAGCCCCAGGAAGACCGTCAGGCTGTTGTTGACCCTCCAGTCGTCCTGGGCGAAGAAGGCCCAGTCGTAGGAATGTCCCTCGAGGTTGCCACGTGTGCTGATGTAGTCCCCGGCGTCGCGGGTGTAGCCGAGCAGCATGTCTCCGAGCGCGTTGCCGGTGCGGGCGGTGTTGAAGCGATACTGGCCGTGGTAGTTCGAACCCTTGCCGAACCCGTCGATGGCGGCGTTGCGAGTGAAGAGCCCACCCAGCTTGAAGGAGTGGCCTCCGAGGATCAGGCTCAGGTTGTTGCTGATCGTGAACGAGTTCTGCTTGATGGTCCGGTCCGCGTTCCGGCCGCCGTCCGCGACGTTGGTGGGACGGGTCGCGCCCGAGCCTCCCGCGAAATTCATCGTTGGGAACCCGACCTGGCCTGGCCCGAGGCTGGGGGCGGTCTCGAGCCCCATCGTCGCATTCGCCTCAGCGACCAGGAAGTGGCTCTGGCGCTCGGACTTGTCGTGGTTGTAGCCGATCCGGAACTCGTTGACCGTGGTTGGCGAGAGGATCTTCGTCCACCCCCCGACGAGGGTGGCGGTGTCGAGCTTGGTGTCCCGGATCCCGAGGTTGGTGAGCGCACCGCCGGACTCGAACTGGATGCTGTTGGGGTTTCTGTACTGGTAGCTCCCACGCAGGAACAGCGAGTCGTTGCTCGTGGCCTCGTGGTCGATGCGCAGGTCGGCGCGGTGCCGGTTGCGGGTCTGGGGGACGAACTGCTGGTATACGCCCATGCCGCTCGAAAGCGTACCGGCGTTCGGGAGCGGGTAGTAGAAATCGAGGATCCGCTGGGCGGTCGGATCGATCCGGTTCGCCGGGATCACGTTGCCGGGGAAGGGCTGACCGGTCAGCGGATCGCGAATCGTGAAGGTCGCGCCGGAGAAGTCGCCGGCCCGCATGGCGGCGGTGGGGACGTTGGCACGGCCGCCGCCGTAGATCTCCTTCTGGTTGGAGCCTTCGTAGTTGGCGAAGAAGAACGTCTTGTCCGACTGAAGCGGTCCGCCCAGGCTCACGCCCCAGCGGTGGGCATGGGTGTCCGCGTTGGGATCGCCCCTTTCCGCCCCGGCCTGCTTCTGGTTGTAGGTGAGGGCGTTCAAGCCGTCGGAGTTGAAGTCGTAGAAGCTCGAGCCGCGGTAGCTGTTGCCGCCCCGCTTGGTGGTCACCACTACGCCGGCAAGGCCGCCGTACTCCGCGCTATACGAGTTCGACAGGACCTGGATTTCTCCGATCGCGTCGAGGCCGGGAGCCGAGTTGCCCACGGTTCCGAAGATGGCGTTGGTCGAGGCCTGGCCGTCCTGGACGTACGAGACCCCGTATGTCCGCCCGCCGAGGAACTGGATGTCGTCGCTGCCGCCGAGCACGTTCGGGTTGAGCAGCAGGAAGGCCTGCATGTCCCGGCTGTTCCGCGGAAGGTCCCGAAGCTGCTGCTCGTCAAGGCCCACGCTCACGGACGGGCTCTCGAGCACGATGTTGTTGGTGGCGTCGGCCGAAACTGTCACCGTCTCGCTCACCGCGCCGAGCTGGAGCTTGGCGTCCACGCGCGCGACCCCGCCCGTTCTCACGACCACACCCGGCTGCTCGAACTTCTTGAACGACTTGGTCACGATCGACACACGATAGGTGCCGGGCCGGAGGTTGGTCGCCTCGTAACGGCCCTCCGCGTCGCTCTCGACGGAGCGGGGCACGCCGGTGCTCTCGTCCGTGATCAGGACCGCCGCGGCTGCGACTGCCTCGCCCTGGGGATCGGTAACGGAGCCGCGAATCGTGCCGAGGACCGACTGCGCGAGCACGGGAACCGCGGTCGCCACGATGGCCGCGAGCACCAAAAGAAACGGATGTCGTCGCATCTCTTCCTCCTCGGCATCCTGCCGAACACAGGGCACGCCTCCCGCCCCGGGCTCGAGAAGCGGCTTCGGGGAGGGCTCGGGTCGGGGGTCGTGCGCTTGCGACATACGAAAGCAAACGACAGCGTATTTAGCTTTCTAGTGCTTTTCTTTTCGTGTGTCAATCTTTATTCCGAGCTGAACTTGAGCGTGCTCAACGCGGCCCGTATCCTGAGATGACCTCCATGTCGGCCCGGAAAACCGCGAGCACTCCCCTCCTGATCGCTCTCTGTCTGAGCGCCTCGGCCGCTTGCGGCCGGAGTGGGGCGACGGGTGGGTCCGGCGGGCCTCCCGACGTCGTGCTGATCACCATCGATACCCTGAGGGCGGACCGGCTCGGCTGCTACGGGTACGGGCCGGCGCGCACTCCCATCCTCGACGGCCTGGCCGGGCGTGGGGCGCGCTTCGCCGTGGCTGTCGGCCATGCCCCACTCACCGCGCCCTCGCATGCCTCGATCCTCACCGGGCTCACCCCGCTCGGACACGGAGTGCGCGACAACGGCGCCTACGTCCTGCCGGAAGCCGTGCGCAGCGTGGCCGAAGACTTCCGCCAGGCCGGCTACCGGACGGCGGCCTTCGTTTCCGGGTTCCCCCTGAAGCGCCGTTTCGGCTTCGCCCGCGGCTTCGACACCTACGACGATCAGCTGCCGCGGGGCAAGGACCTGCGCCGGACCGCATACGTGGAGCGGACCGCGGACCGGACGACCGACAAAGCGCTTCTCTGGCTCGACTCGGCCGGCCCGCCGGACTCCTCGAAGTCGCCCTTCTTCCTGTGGGTTCACTACTTCGACCCGCATGCCCCCTACGAGGCGCCCGCCGAAGCGATGGCGGGGGCGGCCTCGCCCTACGACGGCGAGATCGCGTTCGTGGACGCCCAGCTCGGCCGCCTGCTCCGCCGTCTCGAGGAGCGCAAGCCGGCCCTGCCACCGCTCGTCCTCGTCACGGCGGACCACGGCGAGAGCCTCGGGGAGCACGGCGAGGACACTCACGGCATCTTCGTCTACGACGCGACGATTCGCGTGCCCTGGATCCTGGCCGGTCCGGGTGTGCCCGCGGGCAAGGCCGCCCCCGTGGTCGCGAGGGGCGTCGACGTGGCTCCTACGCTCATCGACTACGCGGGTCTCGCTCCGCGGGCGATGCAGGGACGATCGCTGCGTCGGGCCGCCGCGGGCGAAAGGCTCGCCGACGAGCCGGCGTACGCTGAGTCGCTCCACCCGCAGCTTCAGTACGGGTGGGCCCCGCTCCACGCCTGGCGAACCGCAAAGCACAAGCTGATCGAGGCACCTCGCGTCGAGCTCTACGACCTCGAGACGGACGGGGGAGAGCGGAAGGACAACTCCTCCCGCGACACCGCGCGAGTCGAGGCCATGCGGCGCGAGCTACGGCGCGCGATGTCCGCGGAGACGCCCAGGGCGGAGCAGGCGGTGGATCCGGAGACGCGGGAGCGGCTCGCGGCGCTCGGCTACGTAGGCACGGATGGAGCGGCTCCGGCGCCCCCGACGGGCCGCGACCCCAAGGACGGCATCGGTCTCGTGACGCGCCTCGGTCGCAACGGGATGACGATCGCCCGGACCGAGCCGCAGAAGGCCATTCGCGAGCTCAGCGCGCTCCTCGCCGAAGACCCGGGCATGCTGGTGGTGCTGCGCACCCGGGCCGTGGCCTACGCCGCGGCCGGCCGGCCGGACGACGCGGTTGGCGATCTGCGCGAGCTCGAAAAGCGGAGCGCCCTCTCGGCCGAGGACGCTGTCGTGCTGGGGGACAACCTGCGCCTCGCGGGGCACATCAAGCAGGCGAGCGAGGTGCTCGAGAAGACGATCCGCGACAACCCGACTTTCGCGCAGCCGCTCTTGTCGCTCGCGGCCGTCCACGTCCAGGAGCGGAAGCTGGATACGGCGGCCGCCGCATATCAGAAAGTGCTCGTGATCGAGCCCGACAACATCGAGGCGCTGCGCGGGATGGGCGACGTGGCGCTGATCCAGGGCAACGTGGACGGCGCGGGACGGCACTACGCGCGCATCCTTGAGCTCGACGACAGCGACACGGGCGCGCTCTCCAAGCTGGGCGTCGTTCGGATGCGGACGGGCCGGGCGGACGAGGCGATTGCGCTCCTGCGCCGCGCCGTGGACCGCGATCCGAAGCACGCTGAGGCGCTGCTCTACCTGGCCGGGGCCCTTGCCGCGACCAACCGTCCCGCCGAGGCCGTGCCCTTCTTCGAGCGTGCGCTCGCCGCGGGTCCGCGCACGCCGATGGCGCTCAACGGGCTCGGTCTCACGCGCCTCGCGCTCGGCGAGCGTGCGGCGGCCGTAGCGGCGCTACGGGAGTCATTGCGCCTCGACCCGAACCAGCCCGACGTGGCCGGGACGCTGCGGGACCTCGGCCGGCCCTGAAGCGCCTCAGCGCTCCTCCGGCGCCTCGATCAAGATCGGCTCGCGGGCTTCGGCGACCTGCCCCGAGGCGACGTCGGTCACGAGCACGATCACCTCGTAGCTTCCGGACGGCGCGCCGTCGAGGGGTGTGCCAAGGCTGCGGCCGAGCGTGCCGTCCGGGCCGGGCCGCAGCGGCGTCTCCGGCGCTGCGGCGAAGACGCGTCCGTCGCGACGCCGGAGCGCGAAGCCTGCGGTGACGTTCGGCTTCCCGCTCGCCGGATCGCGCGCCGCCCCGTACACCTCGAAGCGGCAGTGGAGCAGGCCCGACGGAGCGAACGTCCGGCGCGCCGTGGGTACGAGCGCGCGGGAGTCCGGCGCGCCGCTTTCGGCGAGCCGGTCGCTCAGCACCAGGCTCGAAACGCGCAGGCCGGCCGCGGCGGGCACGTCGAAGTCGTGGGTGAGGCTGCCGACCCGCCCGCTGTTGTGATCGCGGGCCACGAGCTTTGCCTGGTAGGGGCCGGGTGCGAGCTTCAGCTCGCGCTGGATCGGAAACCACGTACGCTCGTAGCGCGCTCGCGTTTCCTTCTGGAAGGCCATCTCGAACTGCTGGTCGAAACGGGTGTGCTCGCCCGTGTCGCGGCGCGCCACGAGCAGCAGGAACTCGAGCGTGTCGCGGGCCGCACCCGCCCGCTCGCCAAAGGCGAGCGCGCGCACGTCAGCCTCGGTGGTCACGAGCACGGCCAATTTGCCGGGGTCCGCTTCGCCGAAGACGTGAGTGAGCGCGCGCAAGGGAACCTCGGGCAGGTCGAATGGGGCGTCGAGCGCGCGCTGGATCGCAGCGTCGCGCCCCTCGACCTTCTTCGTTTCGTCGTCGCGCCCCGGAGCGAAGTAGCCGCGGCGCGCGCGCACGACCGCACCGGCGCGCGCCAGCTTCACCTCGATCTTGCGGAAGCGCCCGTCGGCCGCGCGGTTCCGTGGCGCGTAGCCGAGCAGGTAGTAGCTGCGCGACTCCTTTCCGATGCGCGCGAGTCCCGCACCGAGGTCGTTCCGGTTCGCGAGCACGAAGCCGCCGGTGTCGAGCGCCAGGCCCGAGCTGCCCTCGCTCGCCTCGCGCGTCTCGCCGAGCCAGGCCCCGGTGCTGCTGTCCAGGATATTGGCGGGCGGGCCCACCTCGCCCTCGAGTCCCGTGGCGGCGGCCACCAGGCCGCGCGCGTCGAGGAAGTAGATCGCCGCGTTGGCCCGGCGGGCCGCGGACACCACGCGCCGGAAGCCGGCGAGCCGCGGATCCTGGACGAGCCCGCCCGACACGAGCACGAGCGACTTGCGGCCGCGCGAGCCGGCGAGCGCCTCGAGCGCGCGCTCGACGACGCCGAGCGTCTGCTCCGCGAGCACGGAGCTGCGCGCGTAGACCTGCGCGGCGCGCGCCTGCGTGAGGCTGCGCCAGCCGCCGACCTCGGCGTTTGCGTCGGAGGGCTGCCGCGGCAGGCTCACGTCATGCCGGATCTCGCCCGTGGCGAGGAAGCGCCGCATCACCTGGTCCGTCACGATCGGGTCGCGGTCCTGGTCGATGCGCATCGCCTCGTATGCGCTCATGGCATCCCGGACGCTCTCACCCACGCGCTTGCCCTGGAATCGCGCGACCGCCTGAACGAGCGTTTCGCGCCCCTCGGGCATACGCGCGGAGAATCGCGCGCCAAGGGCGGTGCCCACCACTGCCACGCGGTCCCGCTCGGCCACACCCGCGTCGAGGAAACCCGCGACCGCTTCGCGGGCGCGGACAGCCTCTGCGGGAGCAAGGTGCAGCTCGTCGAAAACGATCACGAAGCTCGCCGGCTCGCGCCCGGGGGCCTCCCGGTTCGACGTGACGCGCAAGGTTTCGGCAGGCGGCTCCGTTCCCCCCCGGGCCGTGCCGGGCCGATGCACGGCCTCGAAGCTCGCGATCTCCTGCAGCACGCCGTCCTCGCTGACCCCGAAGTCCTCACGCGTGAGGTCGAGGACGGGCTCGCCGGCCTTGTCGCTCACGACCACGTCCACGGTCACGAGCTCCGTCTCGGCCGGGAAGACGGGCTTCTGACCCGCGGCCTGCGGCCAGAGCTCGGACGGCCCGAGCAGGGCGAGCCCCAGGCCAAGGACCGGAACCACGCGTCGGAAGGCGGCGTTCACGCGAACCCCATTCTCACCCGAACTCCGGGCCGAATACCGCGGGCTCCAGTGCGGGCCGCGCGGCGGGCTTCGCATCGCCGAAGTACATTCGCGTGAGGGGCCGCTGCTCGCGGAAGCCTAGCCCGTGAAGAGCCGTGAGCCAGCCGGGATCAGCTCGCGCGTCCACGATCAGCGGGCGCCTTCGTGACGGCGAAAGGCACGCCCGGACCAGCGCCAGCGCGCCGTCGGCATCTTCCGCCACGACCGGTCCCACCTGGTCCGAGTGTTCGCCGTGACGGCCGAAGCAGTAGCCGGCCACGCGTCCTTCCGAACGAATCAGCCACGCCAGTCCGGGGGCCTGCTCGAGGGCGTAGCGCAGAACGAAGCCGCGCTCGGCGCCGAAGACCTCAAGGTCGCGGGCCAGCACGGGCTCGAGGTCGGGTCCCGCCAGGCGCTCGACGCGCCCCTCCGCCTCACCAGGTGACGCGGTCGCTTCGACGCGCATCCGCACCAGCCTGGGGCCGCCTGCGAATGGTCCACCGATTTCGGGGGCCGAGCCCTCGAGGAAGCCGTGCTGGAGGTAGAGCCCGCGGCCTGCGGGAGTGGCGTCCAGGCCGATCGCCCGCAGGCGACCCGCGCGCTGCTCGGTCTCGCAGCGACGAAGCACCTCGTCGAAAATGCGCGTGCCGAGGCCGCGACCGCGGCTTTCGGGCTCGACCAGGATCATGCAGATCCAGGCGAGCGCGTCGCCGTAGCGCACGGCCCCGCCCGACGCCACCACGCGTCCGCTCTCGACGGCGACCCGGAAGAGACCCGGGCCGGACGCCAGCAACAGCCGCCAGTCTTCGAGCGTCTGGTTCCAGCCGCTGGCGCGGGACAGCCGCAGCCCTTCCGCGAGATCGGCCTCGGTCATGTCGCGGAAGTCGAGGCCGCGCCCTGCTGCCGTCACGGGTGTTCCGCTAACGAGCCTGGCCCAGGAACACGAGGTCGCGGAAGGCGGAGGGGTCGTGGAAGCTCTTCAGGGAGGGAGGCGACCAAGCCACTTGCACTGCGTCCTTCTCCGGGTTGGCCTTGCCGCCCGGCCGCTCGATGCGGAAGACGTTGAAGCGCCAGCGATCGCCTGGCCTCGGTGGTGTCACGACGCGGGCCGCCGAGGGCAGCGGGCGCAGGCCGCGCCACGGCAGGAACGCGGTGGCCGTCCACCCGGTCGTGCGTCCCGCCGCGTCCTTCGTGGCGTGTGCACGCGTCTCGAGCCCGGCGAGGTCCCAGGCGATGTCGCTCTTGTAGTTCGGCATCGGCGAGATCATGTGCAGGTCGCACACCACGTTCGCCGGGCTGATTTCGAGCTCGTAGTAGTCGCGACCCGAGCGGTCGGCGTCGAGGAAGATCTCGACCACCTCCTCTTCCCACAGGTGCTCGTCGCGCTGCTTCATCGTGTGCCAGGGCGAAGGGTCGCTGGCGTCGAAGCGCAGGTAGAGCCCGTCGTCGCTCCAGAGCGCGCGGAAGCGCGTGAGGTATTCCGCGGGGCCCCATTCGATGGGCATGGCGCTCTTCCACGCTGCGTCGTCCGCTGCCAGGAGAGTTCCGGAGGAGGTAGACGTGCGTGCGACCTCGTACGTGGCCGGAGAGGCGGGGACGGCTGGGGAAGGCTGGGCCACAAGCGAAGCCAGGACCGATCCAAGGGCAAACGGCCGGCTCAAAAATGACGCCGCTCGCGCCACGACGGCTCGCGGCGTCATAGCGTGACCCCCAGCAAGCGCACCGCGTTCTCGTGGTAGACCTTCTTCAGGATGCCGTCGGGCAGGCCGATGCCGTAGATGCGCCAGCGTCCTTGCGGCGGGACGGGTGCTGGCGCGTAGTCGAAGTACTCGTCCTCGGTCTCGAGGAAGCGGTAGTAGATCTCGTAGAGCTCGTCCTTGAAGACCTGCTGCGGCGTGTTCTCGCCCTCGGGCGGCGGTACCGCGTCGGTGCCGAAGAGGATCCGGTCCTGGTACTTTTCGAAGAACTTCCGCGCGGTCCGCGGCTGGCGGCCGAGCTCGCCGATGCGGGCGCCAGTCTCCACGGCGAAGTTCGGGAAGCGGTCGAGCGACTCGGACACGAATTCCAGGTTCTCGGCGTTGTGCCCGACGTGCAGCCCGACGAAGAGCGTCTTCGGGTGACGCGCAAAGACCCGGTCGCGCGCCTGCATCAGCTCCTGGTGGCTCGGGAAATCCTTGCCGTGGAAGGACCAGTCGGGGTGGTGCCCGAGCTCGTCCCAGCGCTCGTTGGTGCAGTCGATGGGCAGGAAGAAGGCCTCCGGGTCCGAGGTGTGGATGTAGACCGGCAGGCGCGCGGCTGCGCAGGCCTCCCACATCGGGTCGAAGCGGCGGTCGTCCAGCTTCACGAGCGCCCCTTCGCGGCCGCGCTCGCGCAGATACAGCCCGAGCGTCTTCAGCACCTTGAGGCCCTTCGCTCCCGCCTGTGCCGCCTTCGCCACGGCATCGGCCTGGAGCTCCGGAAAACGCGGATCCGTCCACGCGCCCCACATCGGCTCCGTGCAGGTGTAGAAGCGGCCGGGGTGGGCCTGGTCGAAGCGAGCGAGCGCCTGCTCGAAGCCCTTGCCGAAGCCGCCGGTGAGGTTGACGAGCGCGCGCACGCCCTTCCTGTCCATCACAGCGAGCGCGTCCTCGGCGGTCGTGGTGAAGGCGACCTGATCGTCCGAGGCCGCGCCTCTGCGGCCGCCCTTGGCGAAGCTCATGTGCGTGTGGACGTCGATCACGGGAAAGCGCGGCGTTGCGACGCGTGTCTCCTTCACGTGCAGCATCGACTTCGGCCGGAAATCCTGGAGCCGAAGCGGGCTTGCGCTGGCGGGGCAGCCCGTTACGTCGCCATTCGCTCCGCTCGCGGCGAAAGCGCTCACCGTGCCTGCGCCGAGCGCGGCGAGCCAGGTTCGTCTGTCCAACTCCATTGTCGATCTCCTAACGCGGGCATCGGGCCAGGATCGCATGCACGCGCCGAGTCAGGCGGAGCGCACTATCGAAATCCCGCAGCCACATATTGCGCCCGAACATCACTCCGGTCGCCCCGCACTCCATGTAGAGCCGCACCTTGCCGAGCACGGCGGCATCGTCGTCCTGCTTCACGCCGCCCGAGAAGAGCACCATCACCTTGCCGGCCGAGCGCACCACGCGCCGCAGCCGCGCCGGAGCATCCTCGCGGAGCGAGCGATACGGCTCGGGGCTCGAGCCCGGGTCCGCCGCCGGCTCGTGCAGCTTGACGACGTCGGCGCCCAGCTCCTCCGCGACCCGCGCCGCGTAGTCCTGGGCAAACAAGCTCCCCTTGCCGCCCTTGGCCTCGATGTCGCGGCCGCGCGGATAGGCCCACACGACGAGCGGCATGCCGAAGCGCTCGCATTCTCGCCGCACGCTTCCGAACTCGCGGAGCTCCACGTCCTGCCGCGGCGAGCCCACGTATACGGTGTAGCCCACGGCGTCGGCGCCGAGGCGAACGGCGTCCTCGACGCTCGCGAACGCCGGCGAGACCGCCTCTGCGTCGTCCGGGATGTTCGTCTTGCCGTTCAGCTTGAGGATCAAGGGGACGCGGCCGGCGTGATCGCGCATGTACTTGTCGGCGAGGCCGATGCCGAGCGCGATCGCCGAGTAGCGGCCTTCCTCGGCCAGCCGGAACTGGAAGCTCGTGTCGATCGCCGCGGGATTCGGAAAGAAATCGGTGGGCCCATGCTCCAGACCCTGGTCGAGGGGCAGCACCATCAGCGTCCCGTTGCGAGGGCCGTGCCCATAGAGCAGGCGCCATAAGCGCGCGCGCTTGCCGTGCGCGAGAGAAAGAGACGAGAGCGACGTTCCAGGCCGATCGCTTCTTGCTTGACTCTTGCGTTTCATTACGATAGCTTGCCAATGCTTTCGTTTTGTAGTCGATGCTGGACGCACTTGTCAAGACGTGATTCTCCGTCGAGGACGAGCGGAGATTGACATGAACGGGGGCGAGGCGCAGGCCGCGACGATACCGTCTTCCGTCGACGAGTGGCTTGTGACGCTTGCCGACGCGGGAGCTCTCGGCAGCCTGCTTCAGCCTCCGCGCGAAGAGCAGTTGCGCCGCGGTTACGGTCACACCTTGCGCGAGATCGTCCAGCAACCGGTGACCTGGATCGAGACCGCCGCGCGCATGCGCGAGGTGGTTTCCTCGATCGAGGAGAGCCTCGAAGGCGCTACGGCAATCGTCATGACGGGCTCGGGAAGCTCGGTCTACGCGGCGGAGTGCGTGGCCCCGGGCCTGCAGCGTAGCCTCGGCCTTCCCGTTTCGGCGGTGCCTGCCGGCCTGATCCTGACCCACCCGGACACCTGCCTGCCGCCCTCCGGCCGCTTCCTGGTCGTGTCGCTCGCCCGCTCCGGCAACAGCCCGGAGAGCCGCGCCGTGGTGGACTTCTTGCTCGAGAGCCGGTCACAGGCCCGCCATCTCTTCATCACGTGCAACCGGGAGGGCGCGCTCGCCACCTCCTACCGCGACCGGAGCGGAGTTCGCACGATCGTCCTCGACGAGAAGACCGACGACCGCAGCCTCGTCATGACCAGCAGCTTCACCAACCTGGTGCTTGCCGGCCGCGCCCTCGGCGGCGAGCCCGCGACGGCCGAGGCGCGCGCTCGCGGGCTCGCGGGCGCCGCCGCGCGGCTGCTGCGCGAACAGTCGAGTGCGCTTGCCGAGGTCGCGCGAAGCGGCTTCGGCTCCGTCGTCTACCTGGGCAGCGGCTGCCGGCTCGGCTCGGCCCGCGAGGCCGCGCTCAAGATGTTGGAGATGAACGGAGGCGACGTCTGGACCTTGGCGGAGTCCTACCTCGGCTTGAGGCACGGGCCCATGTCCGGGATCCGCCCCGACAGCTTGCTGGTGGCCTTTCTCTCCTCCGACCCGCTCGTGCGCGCCTACGAGCTCGACCTCCTCCGCGAGCTCGACCGCAAGGCACTGGGCTCGCGCCGCGTGGTGCTGGGTGCGGGGATCCCGCGAGATCTGGGCTCCAGCACCAGTGTGCTCGCGCTCGACGGCGGGGCACCGCCTTTCGCAGACGAGGACCTGACCTTGCTCGACGCCGTGACGGGGCAGCTCGTCGCATTCTTCCGCTGCCTGGCCGCCGGCTACCGGCCCGACTCGCCGTCGCAGGACAGTGTCATCACCCGGGTCGTTTCAGGCTTCGAGATCCATCGGCCCAACGGCGCGCGACGAGCGCCGTGAAGCGGGCGCTCTTCGCCGGCGAGATCAACGTCGACCTCGTGCTGCAGGGCTACACGGAGTTCCCGGCCCCCGGCAAGGAGGTCCTGGTCGAGGACTTCGCGATGGTGCTCGGCAGCGCCACCGCGATCATGGCCATGGGGCTCGCGCGTTTGGGCACATACGTGGCGTTCGTGGGCAAGGTCGGCGACGACGTTTTTGGGCGCCATTGTGTCGAGGAGATGGCCGGCCGCGGCATCGACCTCACGCATGTCATGCGCGGTTCGGGCCTGAAGACCGGGGTGACGGTGTCGATCACCCACCCCGCGGACCGCGCGCTCGTGACGTACCTGGGGGCGATCCGTGCCCTCAAAGGCGCGGACGTGGACGACGCCGCCATGGCCGGCATCGACCACCTGCACAGCTCCTCCTTCTTCTTCCAGGACGGCCTGCGCCCGGACCTGCCGGATCTCTTCGCCCGCGCGCGCCGCGCCGGACTCACGACTTCGCTCGACACGGGCTTCGACCCGAGCGGCGGCTGGGACGGCGGGCTGCGGGCGACGCTTCGAGAAACCGACCTGTTCTTCCCGAACGAGGTGGAGCTCGAAGCGCTCACCGGCTGTGCCGAGCCCGCCGAAGCAATCCGTGCACTCGACAACGGGCGCACGCGGATCGTGGCCAAGCTCGGAAAGGACGGTGCCATGGCGCTCGACGGCGGCCAGGTGGTGCAGGTGCCGGCCTATCCCGTCGAGACGCTCGACACCACCGGCGCCGGCGACTCTTTCAACGCCGGCTTCCTGCACCGCTGGCTTCAGGGCGCGCCGCTCGTCGAGTGCCTGCGGCTCGGAGCCGCTTGCGGTGCGCTCAGCACCCTGGGTCTCGGCGGCACCGTGGCGCAGCCCACGCTCAGCGAGGCCGAAGCCCTAATACACGCGCGGCGATGAGCACGCGGCGCCACCAGGGCTGAGAGGGGAGAGCGGGGGTCCATGCGAGGCAACTACCGGTGGTGGATCGGCGGTCTGCTGTTCCTGTCGACCGTGATCAACTACCTTGATCGGCAGACCTTGAGTGTCCTGGCACCCAGCCTGAAGACGGAGTTCAGCTGGTCGAACCAGGACTTCGCGCTGATCATCATCGCCTTCCGCGTCGCGTACGCGGTGATGCAGACCGTCT
>Ga0114129_10008977_pt1 | contig 14255 bp, 12 predicted proteins | sample RhiMetdeltSRZDD1_FD_80071 | JGI IMG/M metagenome (GOLD analysis project Ga0114129, IMG submission 80071) | Populus rhizosphere microbial communities from Tennessee, USA - Rhizosphere MetaG P. deltoides SRZDD1 (version 2) (version 2) | ecosystem: Host-associated > Plants > Roots > Rhizosphere >... | reverse complement strand
TCTGCTCCTCGTGCCACTTCTTCCCGAGAGTCGCTTGGAGAAGCGCGATGAGAAACTCGTGGAAGGTTTCCGTCGGCTCGCGGAAGAGGATTTTCGATCCCAGCGCGCGGACGCGCTTCCCCTTGAAGAGGGTGCTGATCGACGGAGGAGCCGATCTGCGATAATGATAAGCTGCCACCGGGCTGGCCGCCTAACGTAGGTGGGTAAACGATGACAACAGGTGATGGACGGGTTGTTTCTAGCATTCGTCGCTGGTCGCTGCCGCTGCTAGTTGCACTCGTGATTCTGGAGCTAGCCCTATTTGGTGGTTACCTGTGGATCACTAGACCTCAAACCAGATTTGCATCAGGCTTCAATGAGAAAGCGTTCCGCGCCTTAGCGCTCGGAATACCTCAACAAGAAGTGACACGAGTTCTGGGTTCGCCGCTGGCGACACGCGAGGTTGAGCGTCGCGATAAATCCGCCGTCACGGTTTGGTACTATACCGAACCGCTTGCAAAGAGTTTTCAGCACCGTGCGCTCATTTTTGACAGATCGCAGATGCTGATCGAAAAAGTATCATATGACATTCGCGACTAGCGTACTCCCGGCGCTCCGGAAGTGGTCCTCGACCCCACGCGGGTCGTCGGCCGTTGCCACGATGCAAAAGTCGATTCACGGGGAGCAGATCGCCATACCCTGAGACGGGCACAGGCGGATGCCGGAAACAACTGTGCAGCAAGGCGGAGATCAGCCGCAGACCTTCTGCGCCTGGCAGAAGATACGCGAGCATGGACGTGCTCGACCTGAAGCGGGTGAAGCAGCTCGAGGAGTAACCAGCGGCTGAAGCGTGGCGACCTGACGGCGGACAAGATCATGCTGCAGGAAGTGCTCTCAAAGAAAGTCTGGGCGGCGCAGCGAAGCGGCAGCGCGTCCGGTACCTGTAGCGTCGCGATCGGGTTGGCGAGAGGCGCTCTTCGGAGTCCCGCGGTTGGGGCGGTCCATCTGCCGCTAACAAAGAGCTGCGCGAAGGACACCACGCGCTCAGGTACCGGCTGCGCGAGCTGACCGACGCGGGGCTATGTTTCGGGTATGGACGGCTGTACATCCGAGTCCCCGACCGACAAGGCCCGCAGCGACGGCGTATCGGCTCTGGCAGGGCGGCGTCCTCGTACAGTCGCCCGGCGCCAACTGCCGACCCAACTGACCGGCCTCGCTTCACCGTCCATTTTGAGATCGGTCGAGCGTCCCGATTGAACGCCCGGATCGCGAGGCAAGTCTCCGCACCTGCCGGGTGTTAGGCTTGGTGCGCCCGTGGTGCGGCTCGCGTCCAAAGCAAGGCCTGGGCCAACAACGCCCAAGAAAATGCGCCAGGAATGCAGCAACTTGGATTGGTCGGGGAGACAGGATTTGAACCTGCGACCCCCTGGTCCCGAACCAGGTGCTCTACCAGGCTGAGCCACTCCCCGACCGAATGGACGCGCGGAAGTAACGTAAAGGCGGACTGGGGTCAAGGTGAGACGGGCCCTTGGTGGGCCGGGGCGCGTCGAGGACTCGTGCCGGCACGACTCAGTCGGTCATTCCTAGCGGCGCCGGCCGCCTTCGGCGGCGGTGCGGAGGGCCGCGATCGCCTCGGCGTAGCTCGGTTTGCCGAACACCGCGGTGCCGGCTACCAGCACCGTGGCGCCGGCGGAGGCAACGCGAGGGGCCGTCTCCGGAGTGATGCCGCCGTCCACCTCGATGCGCGTCTTCAGGCCGCGGCGCTGCACCGAATCTGCGAGCCGCTCGATTTTCGGAAGGCAAGCCTCGATGAAGTCCTGGCCGCCGAAGCCGGGGTTCACCGTCATGACCAGGATCATGTCCGCCAGCTCGAGCACGTAATCGAGCGTGTCCGGCGGCGTGTGCGGGTTGAGGCTGACGCCCGCGGTAGCGCCCGTCGAGCGGATGTGCTGGAGCGTCCTATGGAGGTGCGGAGATGCCTCCTCGTGAACGGTGATGTTCGCCGCGCCCGCGCGGGCGAACGCCTCCACGTACTTTTCCGGCTCCACGATCATCAGGTGGCAATCGAGAGGCCGGGTGGCTGCCCGCTTCATCGCTGCCACGACTGGTGGTCCCCAAGTGAGGTTCGGGACGAACCGGCCGTCCATGACGTCGACGTGGATGATGTCGGCGCCCGCCGCCTCGACGGCGCGGATCTCGTCCCCGATGCGGGAGAGGTCGCAGGACAAGAGCGAAGGGGCGATCTGGATGGGGCTCATGCGCGCTCCTTGCGCAATCGTACCGCGAAGAAGCCGTCGGTCCCGGTGCGATGCGGGAAGATGCGCAGCCGCCCTTCGGCGTCGAGGCAGTCGGTGTCCGCGGCGGGCAACGCCCAGCCTGGCGGCGGCGGCTCGAGGTGGAACGCGGGCTGCGCCGCGACGAAGCGATCGATCTGCTCGTCGCACTCCTCCGGGCTGAGCGTGCACACCGCGTAGACGAGGAGCCCGCCTGGCTTCACCGCGAGCGAAACCTGCGTGAGGAGCCGTGCCTGGAGCACGGCGAGGCGATCGACGTCCTCCGGCGTGCGGCGCAGCTTCACCTCGGGATGGCGGCGCAGCGTTCCCAGGCCGGAGCACGGTGCATCGACGAGCGCGACGTCGAATGGACCCTCCCCCGGGAGCGGCAGCGTCGCGTCCGCCGCGAGGGCGCGCACTTCCGAAAGACCGAGGCGGCGCGCCGCTTCCTCGACGTTGCGCGCCTTGCGCGCATGAAGATCGACGGCGAGCACGCTGCCCGCGCCGAGTTCGGCGAGATGGCATGCCTTTCCGCCCGGTGCGGCGCAGGCGTCGAGGACGGTCGCGCCAGGCGGCGGGGCTGCGTACAGCGCCACGAGCTGCGCTGCCTCGTCCTGCGCCTGGAAGAGGCCCTGCTCGTGTCCGTCGATGTCCAACGCCGGCGGCGCACCCGGCGCGAGCACCAGCGCGTCGGGCGAATAGCTGCCGGGACGCGAATCGACCCCGCTCTTGCGCAGCGCTTCCTGCACCTGCTCACGCGTCGCGCGGCGGCGCGCCACGCGGACGACCGCGGGCGCCTGCTGCTGATTGGCGGCGGCGAGCTTCTCCGCCTCCTCCAGGCCGAGCCACTTGGACCACCGCTCGACGAGCCACCGCGGATGCGCGGTGACGGCGGCGACGTGTCCGACCGGATCGGCTTCGCGCAACGGAGGTTGCGGCGCGGCGCGCGTCTCCGACAACCGGCGCAGCACGGCGTTGGCGTAGCCGGCCGCGCGGGGCAGCCCGAGCGCGCGGACGAGCTCGACTCCTTGGTCGACGGCGGCGTGCGCCGGCACGCGAGGGTGATGCAGCAGCTCGAACGCGGACACCCGCAGTGCGGCGCGGACGGGCGCGTCCAGGTCGGCGGGAGCCCGCGCTCCGTGCGCCGCCAGCGCTCGGTCCAACTCGAGCTGCCAGCGCAGCGCCCCGTACGTGAGCTCGGTGCAGAGCGCCGCCTCGCGCGGCTCGATCGCCCCGGCCGAGCGCAGCGCGCCGTCCAGCGCCAGGTTCGCGAATGCCCCGCCCTGCTCGACCCGCAGGAGGACCTCCGCCGCGAGCCTACGCGCAGTGGACACCGCCACGCGCGGCTTCTACAGCGCAGGTCCGTTTGCGTCCACCGGCATCCACGGCTACAGTGCCTGCCATGAGGAACCTGCACCGGAGCCGTCTTTGGGTGCCGCGCGGCCGCCGTCGAGCTGCCCGGTGATTTGCTGACGCCGTTCGGCGTCTTCTGTCTCCTCGACCAGCAGCAGCCTCCCGGCGGAGACGCGTTCCTCTTCGAGGGCGCGCTCGGCCGGTACAGCTACGTAGGCGTTGGCGGCGGGCGCGACGGCCGCCGCGGGCGCGATCCCGCGCCGCGTCTGACGATCCGCGCTGGTCGTGCCGACTCCCTGCCGGGGTTCGGTCCGCTGCCGTCGGCGCCGGCCGAGGCGCTGCGCGAGGCCCTCGCGTCGATGTCCTGCGAGAGGTCAGACGCGCTTCCGCCGTTCTGCGGCGGATTCGTCGGGTACCTCGGCTGGCCGGCCTCCGCCTGGACGGAGCGCCTCCCGCAGCGGCTGGGTCCGGATCCGCTCTTCCCGGAAGCGGACCTTCTCTACGTCTCCGAGCTGGTCGCCTTCGATCACCGGCAGGGCAGGACGTGGGCGATCTCGAGCGGTGCGGGCGAGGGTTCCGATTCGCCCGAGGTGCGCGCCCAGGCGCTCGCCGATCGCGTCCTGACGGTGTTCGGCGATCGCCGCGCGGGCGTCCGCTGGCCGGAGGCGCTGCGCAAGCCGGCGGCCCAGTCGCTCGGAACCCGTCTCGTCGGCGGCGGTCCGCGTCGAGCATCCGTTCCGTCGAACGGCGCCCGCCCGGGGCGCTCCGCCAGCGCCCCGCTGCGGCGGTTGCCGGAGCCGCAGCCCGTCGGCGGCGGCGAGGCTCAGTTCAAAGGGGCAGTGCGGCGCGCCCTCGAGTACATCCGCGCGGGGGACGTCTTCCAGGTGGTGCTCTCGCAGCGATTCGAGCTGCCCGACTGCGACGGCTTCTCCCTCTACCGCACGTTGCGCGCGGCCTCGCCCGCGCCGTACCACTTCTACCTGCGGCTCGGAGGGCGCGAGCTGTTCGGCGCCTCGCCGGAGCTGCTCGTGCAGGTCGACCGCGGCGAGATGACGCTGCGCCCCATCGCCGGGACGCGGCCGCGCGGTGCGACCGCGGCCGAGGACGAGCGTCTCGAGCGCGAGCTGCGCGCCGATCCGAAGGAGCGCGCCGAGCACACCATGCTCGTCGACCTGGGACGCAACGACGTCGGCCGCGTGTCGCGCATCGGCACGGTGCGCGTGGCGCGCCTGATGGAGACGGAGCGGTTCAGCCACGTGATGCACCTCACCAGCGAGGTGACGGGGCAGCTCCGGCCGGGGCTCGGCGCGGTCGACGCATTCGCGGCCGCGTTCCCGGCGGGCACGCTCTCCGGGGCACCCAAGATCCGCGCGCTCGAAATCATCGACGAGCTGGAGACCGTCCAGCGCGGACCTTACGGCGGCGCCGTCGGATGGTTCTCGTCTGCGGGCGACGTGCAGCTGGCCATCGCCATCCGCACGCTGTTCCGCTCCGGCGGGCGGCTGTTCGCGCACGCTGGCGCAGGCATCGTTGCGGACTCGGTGCCCGAGAACGAGTGGCGCGAGGTGCTCGCCAAGGCGCGCGCCTCGGTGGGAGCCGCGTACGGCGCGGTGGCGGGGCGCAGCGTGGAGCCGCACGCGCTCGCGGAGGGAGCGGCGCGATGAGCGCGCGGCGGCAGCGAAGTGGAGGGAACGGCGCGCCCCGCGTGTTGGTCGTCGACAACTACGACTCGTTCACCTACAACCTCGTGCAGCGGCTCGGCGAGCTGGGAGCGCAGGTCGACGTGGTCCGCAACGACGCGATGGGCGTGGCCGAGCTGATCGACCGCCTGCCGGAGCGTCTCGTGCTCTCGCCGGGGCCCTGCACGCCCGACGAGGCCGGGATCTCGCTCGAGCTTGTCCGCAAGCTGTGCGGGCTCGACGGCGAGAAGCCGCACCGGGTGGCGATCCTCGGCGTCTGCCTGGGCCACCAAACGATCGGCCAGGCGTTCGGCGGCCGCGTCGTCCGCGCCCGCGAGCCGGTGCACGGCAAGGCCGAGGAAATCGTGCACGATCGGAGCGCGCTGTTCCGCGGGGTGCCGCGCCCGCTGCTCGCCGGCCGCTATCATTCGCTGGTCGTGGCGGAGCGTGGCCTTCCGCGCAATCTCACCGTCAGCGCGCGGACGCGCGACGGGATCGTCATGGCGCTGCGCCACCGCACGTTGCCGGTCTTCGGCGTCCAGTTCCATCCGGAGTCCATCCTGACGCCCGACGGGCAGACGCTGCTGCGCAACTTCCTGGAGGTCAGCGCCTGATGCTGCGCGAAGCGATCCAGGCCGCCGTCGAGGGCCGCCACCTGTCGCGCGAGCAGGCGGCCGCCGCGGTCGACTCCATGCTCGACGGCAGCGCGCCGGCCTCGCTCATCGCGGCGCTGCTGGTCGCGTTGCGGGTCAAGGGCGAGACTCCCGACGAGATCGCCGGCGCGGCGCAGGCGCTGCGGGCCCGGGCTGCGCGCGTCGAGGTCCCGCTCGACCGGCTCGTCGACACGTGCGGGACCGGCGGCGACGGAGCGCACACGTTCAACATCTCCACGGCAGCGGCCTTCGTGGCTGCCGCCGCCGGCGCGCGCGTGGCGAAGCACGGCAACCGCGCCGCCTCTTCCAAGTGCGGCAGCGCCGACGTGCTCGCCGCGCTCGGCGCGGAGGTGGAGCTGTCGCCCGACGGCGTCGCCGCCTGCATCCAGGAGTGCGGCATCGGCTTCCTCTTCGCGCCGCGCCACCACGCCGCGATGAGGCACGTGGCGCCGGTGCGCAAGGAGCTCGGCATCCGCACCCTGTTCAACCTGCTCGGGCCGCTGGCGAACCCCGCCGGCGCGCGCCGCCAGCTCGTCGGCGTCCCGGCGGTGCATCTCGTCCCGGTGCTCGCGCGGACGCTCGTCGAGCTGGGCGCGGATCGCGCGTTCGTCGTGCACGGCAGCGGGCTCGACGAGATCTCCCCGGCTGGCCCGACCAAAGTGGCCGAGGTCCGCAACGGCCGGGTGCGCGAGTACGAGGTCACCCCCGAGGAGCTGGGAGTGCCGCGCGGCGCTATCGAGGGCCTGCGCGGCGGCGATGCCGACCGCAATGCCGCGCTCCTGCGCGACGTGCTCCGCGGCGAGAAGAGCGTGCGCAGGAACGCCGTGCTGCTCAACGCGGGCGCCGCCATCGCCGCCGCGGAGGTATGCGAGACGATGCGCGACGGCGTCCGGCTCGCGGAGCAGGCGATCGATTCCGGCGCGGCGCTCGATCGCCTCGAGCAGTTCGTGCGCGCGACCCGGTCGCACAAGCCGCCGGCGGGGCCGCCATGAGCGCGACCCACCTCGATCGGCTGGTCAGCTCCGCGCTCCACCAGATGGCCGCGCGCGCCGCGCGAGCACCGCTCGCCGATGTGCGTGCGCGCGCTCTAGCGGCGCCGCCTCCGCGCGACTTCGCGGGAGCGCTCCAGGCGGCGCGCGCGCGGGGCAGGGCGCTCATCGCCGAGGTGAAGCGCGCCTCGCCCAGCCGCGGCGCGATCGCCCCCGACCTCGACCCCGGCAAGCTCGCCGCGGCGTACGAGCGCGGCGGCGCCGCCTGCGTCTCGGTGCTCACCGATCGCGCGAGCTTCGGCGGATCGCTCGAAGACCTCGCCGCCGCGCGCCGCGCCTGCGCGCTGCCCGTGTTGCGCAAGGACTTCCTCGTCACGCCGTACCAGATCTACGAAGCGCGCGCGCACGGGGCCGATGCCGTCCTGCTCATCGCAGCGGCCATGACGCCGCCCCTTCTCTCCGAGCTGCGCGCGCTCGCCCGCGAGCTGCGTCTCGCCGTGCTTCTCGAGGTACACGCCGACGAGGAGCTGTCCGCCGCGCGGGCGGCGGAGCCGGACCTGCTCGGGATCAACGCGCGGAACTTGAAGACGCTGGTGGTCAGGCCCGAGACGTTCCGCGACCTGGCGCCGCTCGCGCGCGGCATCGCTCCGCTGGTGGCGGAGAGCGGCGTGCGCACGGCGGCCGACGCGCGGCGCCTGGTCGAGCTCGGCGCGGACGCCCTGCTGGTCGGCGAGGCGCTCTCGTCGGCGAACGATCCGGAAGCGGCGACGCGCGCCCTGGTGCAGGGATGAGCGCCCTGCGCATCAAGCTGTGCGGCGTCCGCAGCACGCGCGACGCCGAGCTCTGTGCCGAGGCGGGCGCGGACGAGATCGGCGTCGTCTTCGCGCCTCGGAGCCGCCGCCGCGTCACCGTCGACACGGCGCGCGAGATCCGTGCCGCTCTGCCGTCGCGCGTGCCGCTCGTCGGAGTCTTCCAGGACGCCGGGCTCGCCGAGGTTGCCCGCATCGCGGCCCAGGTCGGGCTTGCGGCCGTTCAGCTCCACGGCGCGCTTCCCGACGTTCCGCCCGGCGGCGGCGCGGCGCCATTCTTCTACGCGGCCGTGCAGATCGAGGGCGACGCCGCGCTCGCGCGCATCGGCTCGCTGCGCGGCTTTCGCCGCGTCCTGCTCGACGGGCCCGCCGGTGGAGGCGGCGGCGTGCCGTTTGCGTGGTCGCTCGCCCGCGCCGCGCGCGCGGCGTGCGCCGCGGAGATCTTCGTCGGCGGCGGTCTTCACGCCGGCAACGTCGCGGAGGCGATCCGCGCCGCGCGGCCCGACGGCGTCGACGTCGCCTCCGGCATCGAGGGGAGCGACGGCTTCAAGGATCCTCGTCGCGTGCGCGACTTCGTCGCCGCTGCTCGCGGCGCTGCGCGGGAGATCGCATGAAGCGCATGCTGCCGCTCTTCACCTCCGCGCCCGGCGAATTTCCCGACGCGCGCGGCCGCTTCGGCGCGTTCGGCGGCCGTTTCGTCCCCGAGACGCTCATCCCCGCCCTCGACGAGCTGGAGGCGGCCTGGCGCACGGCCCGTGCGGATCCGGCTTATCGCGAAGAGCTCTCCGCGCTCCTCCAGGACTACGCGGGCCGGCCGACTCCGCTGTCCGATGCGCCCCGCCTGGCAAAGACCGTCGGGGTTCGCGCGCGCCTGCTGCTCAAGCGCGAGGACCTGCTCCACACGGGCGCGCACAAGCTGAACAACACCCTGGGTCAGGCGCTGCTCGCGCGCCGCATGGGCAAGAAGCGCGTCATCGCCGAAACTGGCGCCGGCCAGCACGGCGTCGCGACCGCTACGGTCTGTGCGCTGCTCGGGCTCGAGTGCATCGTCTACATGGGGGCGGAGGACGTCGACCGGCAGGCGCCCAACGTCTCGCGCATGGGGCTGCTCGGCGCCGAGGTGCGACCCGTCGAGGCGGGCTCGCGGACGCTGAAAGACGCCATGAACGAGGCGATCCGCGACTGGGTCACCAACGTGCGGACCACCTACTACTGCATCGGCAGCGCCGCCGGCCCGCACCCATACCCGCTGCTCGTGCGCGAGCTGCAATCGATCATCGGCGAGGAGATCGCCGCGCAGTGCAGCGACCGCCTCGGCCGCGCCCCCGATGCCGTGGTGGCCTGCGTCGGCGGCGGCTCGAACGCGATCGGGGCGTTCCACCGGTTCGTGCGCGAGCGCGCCGTGCGCCTCTACGGCGTGGAAGCCGCCGGACTTGGCCTCGACACGGGAAAGCACGGCGCCTCGCTGTCGCGCGGGCGCCCCGGCGTCCTCCATGGATCCCGCTCGTACCTGCTGCAGACGGACGAGGGACAGATCGTCGAGGCGCACTCGATCAGCGCCGGGCTCGATTATCCCGGAGTCGGGCCCGAGCTGTCCCACTTGCGCGACCTGGGGCGGATGGAGGTGCTCGCGGCCACCGACGCGGAGGCGCTGGACGGCTTTCGGGCCCTGGCGCGCAGCGAGGGTATCCTCTGTGCTCTCGAGTCGGCCCATGCGATCGCCGCGCTGACGAAGCTCCCCGCCGCGCTGCGCGACTCGGAAAGCGCGGCGATCGTGGTCAACCTGAGCGGCCGAGGCGACAAGGACCTTGCGACGATCCTCAAGGCATTGGGAAGCGCGCGATGAGCCGCCTCTCCGAGGCGTTCCCTCGCGGCCGCACCGCGCTCGTCTGCTACGCCATGGGCGGAGATCCGACGCTCGCCGCGACGGAAGAGTTGCTCTCGGCCATCGACGCCGAAGGCGCGGACGTCATCGAGATCGGCCTGCCGTTCTCGGATCCGATCGCCGACGGCCCGACGGTGCAGGCTGCCGCCACGCGCGCGCTGCGCGGCGGGACCACCCTGCCGCGCCTCCTGGAAGTCGTCGAGAGGCTGCGCCTCCGCGCTCCGGTCGTCGCGATGGGCTACATGAATCCGATCGAGAGCATGGGAAGCCATGCATTCGCTCGCGCGCTCGCGCAAGCGGGAGTCGCGGGCGCGATCGTTCCCGACCTGCCGCTGGAGGAGGCGGCTCCGCTTCGGAGCGATCTCGCGGGAGCGGGCATCGATCTCGTGCCGCTCATCGCGCCCACGACGGGCCCGGAGCGCGCTGCAGCGATCGCGCGGCAGGCGCGCGGTTTCCTCTATTACGTCAGCGTCACCGGCGTGACCGGGGCGCGCGCCGAGCTGCCGCCCGATCTCGCCGCGCGGCTCCGCGAGCTGCGTGCGCTCTCTCCGGTGCCCGTTGCGGTCGGGTTCGGAATCTCGCGTCCGGAGCAGGCCGCCGCCTTGCGCGGTCTGTCGGACGGCGTCGTGGTGGGAAGCGCCCTGGTCGCCGCGCACCACCAGGGCGGAGTGCGCGCGGCTGCGGAACTGGTTCGCGGACTGCGAAAGGCGCTCGCCTAGGACGTCACCGGGGGTGCGCGACCAGCCATTCCAGCGCTTCCAGATAGCCGGCGACGCCCTTTCCCATGATGCGGTGGACGGCGACGTCCGCGATCACGCTGACGCGCCGCCACGGCTCGCGTTGCGACAGGTCGGAGAGGTGCACCTCGACGACCCGGAGGCGCGTGGCCACGATCGCGTCGCGGAGCGAGTACGAGTAGTGCGTGTATGCGCCCGGATTGAAGATCACGCCGTCCGCCCACTTGCGCACCTCGTGCAGGCGGTCGACCAGCGCGCCCTCGTGGTTGGACTGGAACGCGCGCACCGCGACGCCGAGCTCTCGCGCCCGCTCCGCGACGAGCGACTCGAGCTGCGGCAGGGTCGTGGTTCCGTAGATCTCCGGCTCGCGCTCGCCGAGCAGGTTCAGGTTCGGCCCGTTGAGGAGCAGCACGTTCATGCGAGGCTCGCCTCCAGCGCGCGCACGCATTCCTGCGGCTCGACTTCGACGAGGCGCGGCCCGCCGAGTCCGGCGAGCAGGACGAAGCGCACGCGTCCGCCGCGCGCCTTCTTGTCCCGCGCAAGCGCGGAGAGCGCGGCCTCGCGCTCCGCCGCGTCGAGGCGCCGGTCGGGCGCGATCTTCAGCCGTTCGACCAGCCGGCGTGCGCGCGAGAGGCCCTCGTCGTCGAGGAGCCCGCGGGCGCGCGAAAGCGACAGCGCCCCCCGGAGTCCCAGCGCAACCGCCTCGCCGTGCGCGAACCGCGAGTATCCGGTCGCCGCTTCGAGCGCGTGCCCGACGGTATGCCCGAGGTTGAGGAACGCCCGCGCTCCGCCCTCCCGCTCGTCGTCGGCGACGATGCTGGCTTTGATGCGCACGCAGGCCTCGATGAGCGGGCCGAGCGCATCCACCTCGCCAGCAGCGGCGCGCTCCAGGTCCCGCTCGCACCGATCGAGCAGCGGCATGCCCGCGGCGTCCTGCGCAGGGGAGAGGAGGGCGCACTTCACCACCTCGGCGAGGCCGCTCCACCGCTCGCGGACGGGAAGAGTCGCGAGGACCTCGGCGTCGCAGACCACGAGCCGCGGCTGGTGGAAGGCGCCGACGAGGTTCTTGCCGGCGCGCAGGTTCGCTCCGGTCTTGCCGCCGAGCCCCGCGTCGACCTGGGCGAGGAGCGTCGTCGGCACCGAGACCCACGGCACGCCGCGCAGGTACACGGCCGCCGCGAGCCCCGCGAGATCGGTGAGCACGCCGCCGCCCACCGCGACGACGAATCCGTCGCGCTGGATGCCGCGTGCCGCGAGCGCCTCGCACATCTCGTCCAGTTCGGCCAGAGTCTTGCGCGGTTCGCTCACCGGCCGCGACAGCGGCGTGCCGATCCGTGTCGAGCCGTAGGCAAGCAGGGCGTCGCGATGCGCCGTGGCGAGCAGCCGCGCGTCGCAGAGAAGGCCGGCGGCGCCGGACAGTCCGACCTGCGCGCACAATTCGTCGAGGCGGCGGATCGCGCCGGGGGCGAAGACGCACCGCGTGCGCGCGCCGGAGCGGAACTCGATGTCCAGGTCAGCGCCAGGCACGCTGCGCCTCCAGCGCCCGGACCGCCGCCCCGCACTGCGCTGCGACTTGCTCCGCGGTCAGCCCGGCGACGTCCACGACGGCATCCGCGAGCCGCGCGTAGATCGGCTCGCGTTCCGCCGCCAGCTGCGCCATGCGGCCGGCGGGGTCGGTGCCGAGCAGAGGCCTGCCCGTCGGTGCCCGCGCGGCGCACAGGTCGGCGGGAGCACGCAGCCAGACCAGGTGCCCGGTGCGCCGGATCCAATGGCGAATCCCGCGGGTCGTCACCGCTCCACCGCCGAGCGCGACGACGGAGCGCGGCCCCGTCACGACGGCGCGCAGCGCGGCGGCCTCGCGCGCCCGGAACCCGGTTTCCTTTTCGGCGGCGAAGATGTCGGGGACGGATCTCCCGGCGGTCCGCTCGATCTGCTGATCGAGATCGACGAACGGCATTCCGAGCGTGGCCGCGAGCGGCGGCCCCACCGTGCTCTTCCCGCTGCCGGGAAGACCGCAGAGAAAGACGTGCCCTTCGAGCAGCCGCGCCCGCTGCCACGCTCTGCGCAGGGCCGCTTGCAGCTCCGCCAGCGAGTCGCCGCCGAGCTTCGCCAGCAGCACTTCCGCCACCGCGAGCGCGACGACCGCCTCGCCGACGACGGCGGCAGCAGGAACCGCGCAGGTGTCGCTGCGCTCGACGTGCGCGGCATCCGTGGCGCCGGTCGCGAGGTCGACGCTGCGCAGCGCCGCAGGCACCGTCGCGATGGGCTTCATCGCCCCGCGCACGACGAGCGGCTCGCCGTTGGTCACGCCGCCTTCCAACCCGCCAGCGTGGTTCGTCTCGCGCAGCACGCCGCCGCCGCCGCGGTCCATCGGATCGTGGACGCGCGAGCCGAACAGCTCCGCGTTGCGCCAGCCGTCGCCCAGCTCGACCGCCTTGATGGCCGGGATCGACGCCAGCGCGCGCGCCAGCAACCCGTCGAGCCGCAGATCGTGCTGGGTGTAGCTCCCCACGCCGGGTGGCATGCCCGTGACGCGCACCTCGAACGTCCCGCCCACCGTGTCGCGCTGCTTCTGCGCCTCCTCGATCTGCACGCGGAACGCCTCGTCGGCGGCGGTATCGAGAGCGCGCACGCTCGACCGGTCCGCCCGGAGCGCCAGCTCGTCGGCGTCCTCTACAGCGAATGCCTCCAGGTCGGCGGGGAACCCTTCCCGCGCGTGAGCCGTCCCGATCGACGTGACGAACGAGCCGACCCGCACGTCGAGCTCGTCGAGCACCCGCCGGACCGCGGCCGCGAGGGCCACCCGCATCGCCGTCTCCCGCGCGCTGGCACGCTCGAGCGAGTTGCGCAGATCGCGGTGGCCGAACTTGATCGCGCCGGTCAGGTCCGCATGGCCCGGCCGCGGCAGCGAGACCTCACGGCCGGGTTCCGCCACCGGCTCGACGGCCATCCGGTCGGCCCACGCCTTGGCGTGGTCAGCGTTCTCGATGAGCACCGCCAGCGGGCTGCCGATCGTCACGCCGTGCCGGACGCCCGCCAGGATGCGCGGCACCTCCGGCTCGATCTTCATGCGGCCGCCGCGCCCGTACCCGAGCTTGCGGCGCTGCAAGTCGCGCTCGAGATGCTCGGCGAGGAGCTTCACCCCGGCCGGCATGCCGTCGAGGATGCCCAAGAGCGCCGGGCCGTGCGATTCGCCGGCAGTCAGGAAGCGCAGCCGCGTCATGCGAGGGCCGCCTCGCGCAGCGCGGGCGCGAGCGAATCGAGCTCCGGCCGCGAAAGCCAGATCTCCAGCGACGCGATCGCCTGGTGCACGAGCACGTCGATGCCGTCCACGGTGCGCAGGCCGCGCTCGCGCGCAGCGCGCACCAGCGCAGTCTCTCCGGTTGCGCCGCGATAGACGAGATCGGCGAGCGCGGCCCCGGGCGGGAGCAGCCCGACGTCGAACGGCAGCCGCTCGTCGGAAAGTCCCACTGTGGTGCAGTGCACGACCAGCGCAGCTTCATGCAGTGCCCGCTGCGCCTCCGCGCCGTCGAGGGCCGCAGCGCGCGCGCGCGCTCCGGCCGCCTGGACCGCCTGCGCAAGAGAGCGCGCCCGGTCGATCGTGCGGTTCAGGATGGTCAGCGATTGCGCGCTCTCGGTCAGGGCGAACGCCGCCGCGCGCCCCGATCCACCCGCGCCAACCACGACCGCGCGCCCGGAGGCGTCGATCCGCCTGGTGCGCAGCGCGCGCAGAAGCCCTGGCGCGTCGGTGTTGTGGCCCACCAGCGCATCGCCGTCGCGAGAGACGCAGTTCACTGCGCCGATGCGCGCCGCGGACAGATCGCGCCTGTCGACGAGCGGCGCCACCGCGGTCTTGTGCGGCACGGTCACGTTGAATCCGTCGACGCCGAGCGCCCGA
>Ga0114129_10008976_pt1 | contig 14256 bp, 8 predicted proteins | sample RhiMetdeltSRZDD1_FD_80071 | JGI IMG/M metagenome (GOLD analysis project Ga0114129, IMG submission 80071) | Populus rhizosphere microbial communities from Tennessee, USA - Rhizosphere MetaG P. deltoides SRZDD1 (version 2) (version 2) | ecosystem: Host-associated > Plants > Roots > Rhizosphere >... | reverse complement strand
TTCTTCGGTCGGCGGCGAGACGCAGACCCAACCTTTCTCGTCCTTCTTCAGCTTGTCCTCACATAGCACCTTCATGATGGCCCCCGCGTCCGACGGTCCGAGCGCCGGTGGGGCCACGGCAGCCGCCCTGAGGGCGACGAGCAGGATGAGGAAAGGGAGAGTCACGGGAAGATCGTACTTCAGCGGACCATGTTGAAGTCGATCACGCCTGCGCCCACGTCGTTGTTGCGGTTGCCGCCGCCGCCCGGCGTGGCCTTCAGGAGGGCGTCGCGCAAGGCCGACGCGCTCAGGCTCGGGTTGTGCGAGAGCAGCAGCGCGGCGGCGCCCGCGACGTGCGGGGTGGCGGCGGAGGTGCCGAAGAACGGCCCGCCGAAGGCGGCCGTGGTCACGCCATCGGGAGCGGCGATGTCCGGCTTGGTACGGCCGTCGTGTGTCGGACCACGCGAGCTGAACGACTCGGCGGAGCCGCTGCCGTAGTGCACGGCGCCGACGGTGAGCGCGCCGCGTGCATCGCCCGGGAGGCTGAGGGAGCCCGCGGAGGTTCCCAATCCCGGATCGACGCCGCCCAGCGACCACATCCAGAAGCGCTGGTTGGGATTGAGGGGCGAGCTGGAGTCGTGCCTCACGACCACGTACAGCGCCTGGCCGTTCGCCTCGAACTCGGCGATCTCGCGCGGTGTGCCCGAGCCGTTCTGCGTATCGGCCGCGATGGCCACGATCGCCGGGTTGTCCACGCTCACCGTGGAGTTCTGGGCGAAGGCGGCGGTGACGATGAGCAGGTCGTAGTCGTGGCTGCTGCGGTCGAAGGTGTCGTCCCAGCGCAGCACGACTCGCCCGCCGTCGCTCGTGGCCCCGATCGGCAGCAGCTCGGCGCCGCCCAGCTCCAGGAAGCCGTTGCCGTTCGTGTCGCGCCACGTGGCCTGATAGTAGTTCTTCCCCTCGTTGCCGGCAGCGCTGACGAACAGCACGCCGTTCGCGGCCGCCGCGTCGACCTTCTGCGCGAAATAGTTGTTGCCGTCCGCCGGATACAGGTTGTCAAAGCCGATGGAGTGGCTGACGATGCGGACTCCGCTGCGCACGAGCTCGTCCACAGCCGAAGCCCACTCCGCGTCGTCATTGAAGCCGGCCAGCAGGATCTTCGCGCCCGGCGCCATGTCGTGCACGATCTCGGCGCAGGCCGTGCCGTGCACGCTCCGGTAACTGTCGAGGTGCTGCAGCACGAAGTCCGTGCCGCTGGTGCCGTCCGGCAGCTCGGAGCCCAGGAGGTCCGTGACCTTCGCGAACCCCTGGTCCAGGACGGCCACCGTCACGCCCGTGCCGTCCGCCCCGGTGCGCGCCCCGTACTCGCGCGCGTGGGTGGTCTGCACGCCCTCGCTCACGACCTCCTTCGCCACCGGCTTGAACGGTGAGCGCATGCGCGCGACGCCGGGGGCTTCGGACACGAGGCGCAGTCCCGCGGCCGGGAGCTGCACCTTCATCAGATGATCGACGGCCACGAGCACGCGGCCGCCGGCGGCAGCGACGCTCGCCCGCACCGCTCCGACGTCGGCACCGCGCTCCAGCTCGATGACGGCGGTGACGGGTCCGGCCGCGCGGCCTCGGCTCGCCGCGCTCACGCCGCCCTCGTCGGCGAGGGCCTTCAAGCCCAGCTCGTAGGACAGCCGCCCCTGCCGCTGCTTCAGGAGCGGGTCGCCGCCCGCGTGGGCCCACCCGGCCAACGCCAGGGCCACCATCAGCACCGGGACCGTCACACCTCGTCGCATCGTCATAGCTCCTTCTGTGAGCGCCCGCATATCCCCGACGACCGGGGGTCAAGCGCGCACACCCTTGCAATGTCGAGGGGGGGAGCTTCCTTGCAGACCTGCGCCTGCGATCAGGGATCTGCAAAGAACTGACGTGAGCCGGATTACATCGGCACCGGCGGCGCGGGCCGTGACGTCAGTGAGTCTCGCCGGGGTTCGGGTTCGTGTTCTTCTCGTACACCCTGAAGTCCGTGATCCAGATGGACTCGTTCTTCAGCAGCGGGCTCTGGCCCACCGGCGTCCGGTCCAGCCTCCCGCCGGCGAGGCTACGGTAGAGGCCCCACTTGCTGCGGATGTACGTGCTGCCGATCCGCCACATGTCGATGTTCTCGTCCTTGTGGTCGATCAGCACCTGGCCGTCGCGGATCCGCGTGATCTTGATCCCGTAGTAGCCCTCGTAGGTGTAGTGCATCTCTTCGCGCACCTGCACCCACTCGTCCTCGAAATCCGACAGCGGGATGTTGTCGACGATGGTTCCCTTGTCCGTGTTCCGGCCGTCGACGGAATGGATGATCTGGATCCGCTTGTTCGTCCCGGAGCTATTGGAGCGCGGAGTGATGGTGATCGTCGGCGCGCCGTTGTTGGGGCCGTCCTGGGCCTTGAGCTGGTGGATGTGGAAGAAGTTGGACGTGGGCTGGAGCCCCGCCGGCAGCCTGAACTTCCACTCGAGGATTTGCCACTCGTCCCAGTTGCCCTGGACCTTCGCCCACGTCGTGTTGTTGGTGATCGACTTCATCTCGTTGCGCTGGCGGTCGTTGGTGCTGGAGCTGCAGCGGTCCCCGTCGATGACGGGATCGATGTGGATATGGAAGAGGAACGTGTGCCGGCCGAGGGTCGGCTCGGTCGCGACCTCGCCGTGAACGCCGCTCAAATGTCCGCCGAGACCGCCCGTGCAGTTCGGATGCTCCGTGTAGTCGAAGCCGAGCTGTCTCATGTAGGTGTTGATGCCGCTGTAGAGCTGGCCCACCAGAGTCGGGTCGGCCTCCATCGTCGTGGTGCGGGTGTATCCACGGCAGCCGGGCCCGAGGACCGCCTTGCGCTGGCAGAGCCTTCCGCCCTTGAGCCAGGCCGCCGAGTCCATCGGCGGGAAGACGCCGTTCAGCGTGAGCTCGATGACGTGGGCGTCGGCCTCGGGTAGATCGTCGAACTTGATGAAGTTCTCGGACGTGACGGCGCACCCTGTCCCCCGGCCTTCGCTCGTCGCCAGGTGGGACGACCAGTCCGCGCCGTCGACGGTGGCGGACACGATGTCGGCCGCGGTGGGACTCTGCCCTTCGCACGTCGCCAGGTCGAGGATGAAGTGGCCGAGGTCCTTGGACGCGGCGCTGGCTTTGGTGACGGTGTAGCGCCACGTCGATTGGCCGGCCGTCTGGGAGAGCTCGACGGCGACGTTGTGGCCGGCGCTATCGTCCGGGTCCGCCGGCGGCTTGGCGGCGCGGCCGGTGGAGACGGCGATGGTCGAGCCAGCAACAACGATAAATGCGAGCGCGATCGCGCGGGGAACCTTCACGGAACACCTCCAACGAGAGTCGGTACGCCGGGCCTGGGGATCTCGCGACCAGCGAGCGGGCCAGTTTTGAGCGTTACACACGCCCCCTGCGCGAGTAAAGGGCTATCTCGTGGCCGTTGACCGCGCAAGTACAATTCGCACGTTGTCCACACTCGGCCTACGGCCCGCGGTTCCGTTTGATCTACGCGACGATGCACCCCACGGGTCCCATGCTGAAGGAGGCACGATTTGACCGGACGGCACGTCGCCCTCATCCGCGGTATCAACGTCGGGACGGCCAAGCGCGTGGCCATGGCCGACCTGCGCGCCATGGTGGAAGGGCTCGGCTACGGCGAGGTGAGCACGCTGCTCAACAGCGGCAACGTCGTCTTCACGGTGCCGCCCGGCGCGAAGGGGGATCCGGGCGCGCGGCTCGAAGAAGGCATGACGCGGCGGCTCAAGGTCCCGGCCCGCATCGTCGTGATCACCGCCGCCGAGCTGGCCGCCGTCGTGAAGGCCAACCCGCTGGCCAAGGTCGCCACGAACCCGTCGCGGTACATGGTGGCTTTCCTGGCCAATCCCGCGGACCGTGCGTTGCTCGTCCCGCTCGCCAAACAGGACTGGAAGCCGGATTCCCTCGCCCTCGGCCCGCGTGCGGCCTATATCTGGTGCGCGAACGGCCAGCTCGAGAGCCGCGCGGCGGAGGCCGTCGGGCGGGCGCTCAAGGACGCCGTCACGATCCGCAACTGGGCGACGGTGACGAAGCTGCACGCTCTCGCCAGCGCGGCCGGCGCCCCATGAGCGTCCCGTCGGCCTACTCGTTCGGGTGTTGAGCGTCCACGGCGGGCGCGCTTAGTCTCGAGACCCCCACCCTGCGGAGTGTCCAATGCTCGTCCGTGTCCTGACTGTCGTTTTCGCGTCGGTGGCCGTCGCCGCGCACGCCGACTCGTTCTACACGCAGTGTCCGGACGATCCGAAGGCGGTGACGGTGGCGCGCGCCGCCGCGGAGGCCGCGTCCGCCGACGACACGGGCGCCATCCAGCAGGCCATCGACGCGGTGCAGTCGACGGTGCGGCAAGGCCTCGTCCTGCTCCCCTCCGGCCGCTATCGCATCACTCGCGTGCTCGACGTGTGGCCGGGCATTCGCGTGATCGGCTGCGGCGCCACGCGGCCGGTGCTCTTCCTGGCCGCGAACACGGCCGGGTATCAGGACCCGAGCGACGAGAGCTACATGGTGTTCTTCGCCGGCCGGCGGCCGGGGGCGAACGATGCCGGGAGGCCGGCGCCGCAGAAGCGGATCAGCGGCAAACACGGACTGAACCTCAGCCAGCCGTGGGACGCCACGCCGGGCACCTTCTACTCCGCCCTCACCAACGTCGATCTCGAGATCGAAGGCGGCAACCCCGGCGCCGTCGGCGTGCGGGCGCGTTACGCGCAGCACTGCTTCCTGTCGCACGTCGACTTCCGCCTCGGGGCCGATACCCTCGCCGGGATCCACGACGGCGGCAACGAGCTCGAGAACGTCCGGTTCTTCGGCGGCCAGTACGGCATCATCACGCGCAAGCCCTCGCCCGGCTGGCCGTTCGTGCTGGTGGACGCCACCTTCGAAGGCCAGCGCCTGGCCGCCATCAAGACGCACGAGGCGGGCCTCACCCTGATCCATCCCGTCATCCGAAAGACGCCGGTGGCGATCTCGATCGATCCCGACTACGGCGAGCAGCTCTGGATCAAGGACGGCCGGCTGGAGGACATCTCGGAGGCGGCCGTCGTGATCAGCCGCGAGAACAGCCCGCGCACCCAGATCGGCGCGGAAGGAGTCGTCTGCCGGAACGTGCCGGTGTTCGCCTCGTTCCGCGAGAGCGGCAAGACGTTGAAGGGCCCGGCGGCGTCCTACTCCGTGACGACCCTCTCGCACGGGCTCCACTATGAGCACCTGGCCGCGGCGGGATCCGTGAAGACGGTCTTCGACGCCGCGCCCCTCGCCGAGCTGCCCGTGGACCGCTTGGACCTGCCGCCGCTGCCCGCGTTCGACACGTGGGTGAACGTGCGCACGCTCGGCGTGACGGGCGACGGCACCGCCGACGATACCGAGGCCATTCGCAAGGCGATCGCTGCGCACGCGACGCTCTACTTCCCGCAGGGCCGTTATCGCGTGACGGACACCCTCACGCTCCGGCCGGAGACGGTGCTCGTCGGCCTGCATCCCAGCACCACCGCTTTCGTGCTGAACGACGGCACGCCGGCGTTCCAGGGCGTCGACGGGCCGAAGGCGGTGATCGAGGCCCCGCGCGGGGGCACGAACATCATGAGCGGCCTCGGCATCTACACGAACGGCATCAACCCGCGGGCGGTGGCGGCGAAGTGGATGGCGGGGGCGCGCTCGATGATGAACGACGTGCGTTTCCTCGGTGGCCACGGCACCTCGAAGGCCGACGGGACGCGCGAGGACATCTACAACAACACCCACACCGCCGATCCCGAGCTCAGCCGGCGTTGGGACGGCCAGTACCCCAGCCTGTGGGTGACCGACGGCGGCGGCGGCCGTTTCGTGAACATCTGGACGCCGAGCACGTTCGCGCAGGCGGGGCTCTACATCTCGGACACCACCACCGAGGGGCGCGTCTACCAGATGTCGCTCGAGCACCACGTGCGCGCGGAGGCCGTGCTGCGCAACGTCGCCAACTGGGCGTTCTACGGGTTCCAGGCCGAGGAGGAGCGCGGCGAGAGCGGCCTGGCCCTGCCCATCGAGATCGACCGCTCGAAGAACCTCACGTTCGCGAACGTCAACATGTACCGCGTGGTGAGCAGCGTCCAGCCCTTCCCGTACGCGGTCAAGGTCACGGAGTCGTCGGACATCCGTTTCCGCAACGTGCATTGCTACGGCGACAACAAGGTCGCCTTCGACACCCTGGTCTACGACGCCACCCACGACATCCAGCTCCGGCCGCGGGAGCTCGCCTGGGCCACCGTGACCGGCGCGCGGCCGCCCACGGCGGCGCAGGCGGTCTCGCCGGTGATGGTCCCGGGCGCGCGCGTCGAGCGGCTCGCCGGAGGCTTCGACAACATCTCCGGCGGCGCGGTGGATTCGAAGGGCGACTTCTACTTCATCGACCCGCGGCGGCAGCGCATCCACCGATGGTCGGTCGCGAGCCGCCGCCTGTCGACGGTGCGCGACAGTCCGCTCGATCCGGCCAACCTCGTGTTCGATGCCGCCGATAACCTCATCGTGCTGTCGGCGGGTGGCGCGGGCCGCGTCTACACCTTCCGCCCCGACGCGCCCGGGCTCGACGTGACCCTGCTCAAGGCGCAGCCCGCCGCGCCGCGCCCGAACCTGAACGTGGCACTGCCGCTCAACTACTTCCGCCACGAGCACGACTTCGTGGACGCCGGCGCCGCCGCCAAGCCGCACCACTTCGTCTCGCCCGACGGCACCACGTTCATCCCCGCCGGCGACGACTTCCTCACCGGCACGCTGTATTACGGCGCGCGCTTCCACGACGTGCTGCGCGCGTTCGGTCTCGGCAAGGCGCGGCCCGGCCAGCGCGTGTACGTCAGCGAGGAGTCGCAGCAGGAGACGTACACCGCTATCGTCGACGAGCGCGGCACCCTCACCGACCTGCGCCTCTTCGTGCCGCGCGGCGGCGAAGGCGTGGCGGTGGACGAGCGCGGAAACGTCTATCTCGCCGACGGGCAGATCTTCGTTTACGACGGCGGCGGCACGCTCCTGGGCCGCATCGAAGTGCCCGAGCGCCCGATCCAGCTCGCGTTCGGCGGCAGCGACGGCAAGACGCTGTTCATCGCCGCCCGCACGTCGCTCTACGCGGCGCGGATGCGCTTCGCGGGACGCGCCCCGAGGTAGGCTACGGCGCGTCCAGCCTCTTGCCGCCTACCGTGACGTTCTCGACGCGGAGGCCGGTCACATGGGTCGCCACCACCGCCGTCTTCGCGGACGCGGCGGAGATGTTGCGCAGGACGACCTCGCGCAAGGGGGCGGCGGCGGGCGCGTGTGCCTCGAAGAACGTGCCGACGTCCTCGATCTGGATGTCCTCGAACACGAGGTCGCGATAGATCGAGGGGAAGTGGCCGCCCAGCTCGCCGGGATAGTCGAGCTGGAACCAGAGGAACGTCTGGAAGGAGCCGACCTTGAAACGCCGCACGCCGATGTGCTCGACGGTGCCGCCGCGGTCGAGGTTGGCCTTGAAGCGGATGGCGGAGGCGCCGGAGCGAAGCACGTTGTCGGTGAAGAAGACGTAGCGGATGTCGCCGGACATCTCGCTGCCGAGGGCGATCCCGTCCTCGCCGCCCATGTCGTTGTCGCGGACGACCACGTACTCGCTGGGCCGCGCGATGCGCCGGCCGTCCAGGTCGCGGCCGGACTTCACGACGACGGAGTCGTCGCCGGTGCGGAACGTGCAGCGCTCGACGAGCACGTAGCGGCTCGAGTCGACGTCGACGCCGTCGTTGTTGGGGAACCGGCTCTCGACGGTGAGGCCGCGCACGGTGGCGTGCTCGGTGTAGACGAGGTGGTTCACCCAGAACGGTGAGTTGCGGGCGGTGAAACCCTCGAGGAGCACGCGCCGCGCGCCGAAGAGCTGGATCAGGCTCGGCCGCAGGTGGGTGCCCGCGCCGAAGACGCGCTGCTCGAGCGGCGCCCCCTCGAAGCCGAGCTTGCGCAGGCGCTGGAAGTCCGGCTGCGCCTTGTCGTGCCACGAGTGGAACAGGCTGTCCGCGTTGCCGTCGATGGTGCCGGGGCCGCTGATGGCCACGTCCTCCACGTCGCGCGCGTAGACGAGCGGCGAGTAGCTGAAGACCTCCGTGCCTTCCCAGCGGGTCTTCACCACCGGCAGGTAATGCGCGGGGTCGGGCGAGAAGAGGAGGATGGCTCCCGCCTCGAGATGCAGGTCGATGCGGCTCTTCAGGTGGATCGGCCCGTCGCTGCGCCAGGTGCCCTTCGCGAGGACGACGCGTCCGCCTCCGCCGGCGGCGACCTTGTCGATGGCGGCGAGGATCCCCGGCCGCGCGTCGCCCGGTGCGCCGGAAGCGTCCGTCACCCGCTCGACGCGATACTCGCGCGGGGGGATCCGCGGGAGCTCGATCCGCTTCACGATGGTGTTGACGAGGCCCCAGTCGACGCGGCCGGGCGCGGGGTCGGCCGCGGTGGCGCCGAGCGGCATCGCCGCCGCCGCCATCGTGAGGAACACCCGCTCGAGCCGCTGCCGCATGAGCCCCCCCGTCGAGCCATTGTGGCTCAGGACGACGGCAGTCGCGCGCCCAAGGCCACGGCGGCGAGGAGGCCGGCCACGCCTGCGCCCCCTGTTTGGCGGTGGGACGCGACCGTCCCCGGCTCGAACACGTATAAGAATGATGTCGCACAACCGGAAGGAGCGGCACATGTGGATTGCGATGTTTCTGCTGTCGACCCTGGCGCCGGCCGCCTCGCGGCTCGACCTCGAAGGCGCCGTCCAGGACGAGGCCGGGAAGCCCGTGGCCGACGCCACCGTCTTCATCCACACGGCCGGCCCGCGCAAAGGCCGCAGCTCGATCTGTCCGTCGTGTTACCTGGACTGCTGGCGCCGCACGCAGACGAGTGCCGACGGGCGGTTCGTGTTCGAGAAGGTCGACGGCTCGCTCGTCTTTCGTGTCGGGGCGGTGACGCCCGTGCACGAGGCCGCGTTCGTCTCGAAGGTCGATCCCCTCGAAGCGGGCGCTCGATTGACGCTGCGGCCGCGCGCGCCGGTGCCGGACGCGCCGCGCCGCGTCCTCCGCGGGCGCGTGCTCGACCTCGATGGCCGGCCCGTTCCGCAGGCCGTGATCGAGCCCAAAGGTTGGGTCATCCGGTCCGGCGACACGACGACGTGGACCTTCGGCAATCCCCGCAACATGCCGACCCTCACCATCAGTGGTGACGACGGCAAGTTCCTGCTGATGGGCGATCAGGAGGTGGACGGTCTGGTGGTTGAGGTCTCGGCCCGCGGCCTGGCCAGCGTGTCATTCGACGACGTTCCCGTGGGCCTCGAGGAGAGGCCGTTCACCCTCGGGCCCGGCTGCGGCCTGCGTGGGCGCGTCTTGCGGGGCGGCGAGCCACTGGCCGGGATCACGGTCGGTGCTGTGCAGAAGAACCGCGAGGCCGCCACCTTCGTGGGTGAGAGAACGGCGGTGACCAACACCGAGGGGCGCTTCATCCTTCCCAGCCTCGCTCCCGATTCCGCCCTGGTTTTCTATTCCAAGATGCAGGACGCTCCGCAGTCGGTGCCGTGGCGGGAGATCAAGACGACGGGGCACGACACTGTCGTGGATCTGGGCGACCTCGCCGTCGCCGCCGGCGCCCGCCTGAGCGGGCGTGTGGTGCTCCCCGAAGGGCGCGCGCTCCCGCCGGATGCCACTCTCAGCGTCCATCGCGTCGAGGCGTGGGATTTCGTCGTCGTGCCGGTCGGTGAAGGCGGACGCTTCACCGTCGAAGGACTGCCGCCCGAGCCCGTGCGGATCCTCGCCGGTATCGCCGGCCATCGCCTCGCTCCGGAAAACGAGCTTCCGATCAAGCAGGGCGGCCTCTGGCTGGCCCCGCTAGAGGGCGACCGCGAGATCACGGTCCGGGTCGAAGCGGCCACGCGAGAGCCGTGATCGGTCGCGGTGTCGGCGTCGCGCTCCTGTGGCTCGCGGTCAGCGGGCCGCGGGCCTTCGGGGCCGTCGAGCTTCGCGCTGTCGACGCCGGGACGCTGGCCGAGGCCCGGCGCAACCCGACGGTGGGGCTCCGTCTCATCAGCGTGTGGGCGACGTGGTGCGCACCCTGCGTCGTGGAGCTGCCCGACCTCGTCGCCCTCGACCGCGAGTATCGTGGTCCTCGCTTCGACACAGTGACCGTGAGCGCGGACGAGGCGGCGCGGCACGAGACCGCCCTGCGGGTCCTCGAGCGCGCGAAGGCGGCGTTCACGAACTACCGGTTCCGGGGAGAGCTGTCCGAGCTGATCGCCACCCTCGATCCCTCCTGGACGGGGGCGCTGCCCTTCACGATGCTGGTGGCGCCGGGTGGAGAGGTATTGTTCCGCGGCGAGGGCACGCTGGAGATCGACGGCCTGCGCCGCGCCATCGAGCGCTGGCGGGCGGCGCCGGCGCGCGTGGACACCACTACGGAACGGCGAAGACGCTGACCTCCGAAACGCTGTTCCAGGTGGCCTTCGTCGGGTCCGTGTTGCCGTGGCCGAGGTAGCGGATCCAACGGGCCGGCTGATCCGCGATGTCGAAAGTCTCCTCGGCCGTCGTGGTGCCGTTCGTGATCGCGCCGGTGAGGGCGTTCGTCCACACGCCGGCCGTCGTCGCGACTTGCAGGTCGAATCGTGACTGGCGTGTGTTGCCGTTGAAGGTCGCGATCTTGACGTGCGTGACCGTACGCGTGGAGCCGAGGTCGAGCTGGAGCCATTGCCCGTCACCGTTGGCGGACCAGCGCGTGGTCAGGTTGTTGTCGACGGCGTTGGCGGGGACGTTGCCGTCGTTGCTGCTGGCCGTGACGCCGGAGGCGCCGGGCGTGACCTCCACCGGGGTTCCGCCGGGAGTCGGAGTGAGTGTCGGCGTGGGCGTCGGGGTGGAGGTCGGCGTCGGTGTCGCCGTCGATGTCGGGGTCGGAGTGACCGCGCCCGTCGGCGAGTAGAGGCTGACCTCGCTCACGCTGTTCCAGGCGCCTTTCGTCGGGTCGGTGTTGCCGTGTCCGAAGTAACGGACCCAGCGGGCCGGCACGTCGGCGAAGTCGAACGTCTCCTCCGCTGTGGACGTGCCGCTGGACAGCGCGCCGGCGAGAACCGTCGTCCACGCGCCGCTGGTGGTGGCCACCTGGATGTCGAAGCGGCCCTGGCGCGCGTTGCCGCTGAACGTCGCGACGTTCACGAAGGCGACAGTCTTGATGCTGCCGAGATCGAGCTGGAGCCACTGGCCGTCGCCGCTGGCGGACCAGCGGGTGTCGAGGCTCCCGTCCACCACGTTGCCGGGGACGTTTCCGTCGTGGGTGCTGGCGGTGACGGCCGAGGCCGCCGGCGTGATCTCCGTGAAGGCACCGGGGGGCGTCGGCGTCAGAGTGGCGGTGGCCGTCGGGGTCGGTGCGGGCGTCGGCGTCGGATCGGTGCCGGCGTCCGAAGTCAGACGATAGCGGCCACCGGCGGTGGTCGCAAAGGTGACGTTGCTGCCGCTGGTGGTGAACGGGTGCGGCCCGGTCACGTTGCCGTCGGCGTCCAGCGCATCGACGCGCGCGCCCGCCCACGGTTTGCGCACGGTGAGGCTGCGGCCCTTCTCGCTGGTGATGTCGACGTGCGTGACCTGGCCGCCGGCGAACGCGCTCGAGACGAGGAACGCCCCCTTGGCGCGCAGGCGCTTGAAGGACGCATCCGTCGACGTCGGCCACACGGGGAAGACGCGCATCACGCCGAGCTCGTGCTGGAGGAGCATCGAGTTGACGCCCTCGACGGCGCCGGAGGTTTCGATGCCGCCGCCGCCTTGCGCGACGGTGAGGTTGCTCGGGCGCCAGTGATAGTTGATCGCCTGCTTGAACTTCGCCATCAGGTCGGCCGCCGGCCACCCGACGCGCGCCGCGATCGGGTAGATCTTCGGGAATCCGTTGTTGCTGTTGCCGCCGGAGGTGAAGCCCCACGAATTCATCTCGGTGAGGGAGTTGATGGCGATCTGGATCTCGGTGGCGTTGCCGCCGATGGCGATGTTCTCGCCGGGATACACGCCGCCTTCCATGTTGATCGGCTGGTTGCCGGGCTCGAAGAGGCGCGGCTCCTTGTTCGGATCGTCGTACTTCACGGTCTCGGCGATGTAGTAGACGGTCTTGCCGTTGACCTGGCCCGTCGGGTACGCGCTCAGGGTGTCGATCCGGCTCTGCCACGTCGGCCGGAGGCTCGCGTCCACCCCCAGCTCGACGCTGGCATCGAGCAGCACCTTCCACACCTTCCGCGCGAAGCCGAGATCGAGGTTCGGGTTGAGGTCGTCCGCCGCCTCGTGGGCCGCGCTGTGCTGGACGTCGTAGTCCGTGCCGCTCCACACCGGGTAGTCGCGCCAGAACTCGTCCATGTCCCGGAGCAGCGGGTACAGCTTGGTCTCCAGGTACGCGCGGTCGCGGGTGTACTCCCAGTACCAGATGAGCGGGAGGGCGGCGAAGACGCCGTTGGACTTCTGGTCGGCGGGGAGCCTGGTCCAGTCCTTCGTCGATGCCACCGGCGTCGTGGCCGGCTGCGGCCGGAAGAGGTTGAAGGGGTAGATCGTCCGCTGGAACGTCGTGCCCTTGTAGCCCGCGCCGTGGGTGCGGTTGCGCTGCCACGCGGATTCCCACAGGATCACGTCGCTGAACGGCAGTACCAGCTCGGGGTGGTTGCTGGCGTAGACGCCGTAGAACGGCGCCTGCGCGTTGTAGTTGAGAAAGAACCGCCCACCCCAGCCCGAGTTGTCGCCCGTGAGCCACGCGCCCCACATCGACGGCGCGATCTCGCCGGGCCGCGTGTGGGCCGCCACCGCGTAGAGCGCGCCGTAGTAGTACTTCTCCATGAGCGGATCGCCCAGGCGCACGTACGACTTCAGCCAGAACTGCTTCCACCACTCGCGATGTCCGGCGAGGAAGCTCGCGACCTCGCCGGCGTCGATCTGCTGCGCGCGGGCGACGGCCGCGTCGCGCAAGGTGCTGGTGCTGGCCGCGCCGCCGATGCCCTTGCTCGTCTTGAAGACGGTGATGACGTTGACGCGGTCGCCGCCGTTCAGCGTGAACGTCCCGGTAGCGTTCGCGCTGCCGTCCGTCGTGCTGCCGAACGGCGTCTCCACGACGCGCACCGCCATCGCCGCCCGCGACTTGTAGTCCTCGGAGCCGTTCAAGTTCGTGTCGCGGGTGGTCCAGAGGACGCCGCCGGTGATGCCGCTCGTGAAGGGATACAGCGTGTTCGCCGGCAGCGCGAGGTCGAGGGTGATCGCCACCGCGCTGCTGCCCGGCGCGCTCGACAGCTCGGTGACGAAGACGTCGTCGGCATCCGCCGTCCACGACTTCATCGTCACGATCGTGCTGCCCAGGCGCACCGTGCTTCGCACCTCGGCTGCCAGCAGGTCCTGGCGCATGCTGTACACCGACGCCGGGTCGACGCTCGTCGCGGAGGAGCGGACGGTGAGCGTCCCGAGGCCCAGGATCGCCTTGGTGCCGCTGCTCTGCGCGCCCCAGAAGTCGCCTTTGCCGAGATAGAAGCGCTGGATGGTATTGGTGTCACCGCCGGCGACGACGCCGATGTCGCCGTTGCCCATGAGCATGCCGGCGCTGTATTTGCCGGTGACCACACCGCTGATGGGGGCGTTCGCCGTTCCCTGGATGCCGGGCATGAAGGCCTGGAGGGCCGCCCAGTCGTCGTCGAGCTCGGCCGTGCCGGCGGTGGACGTATTAATGAAGATGACCGCCGCCGCCAGGGCGAACGAGTGTCTCAAGGCTTCCTCCCGCGTGGGTGTGGTGCGTTCACACTGACAGGCGCCACTGCCGCTGCCAAGTCACGGGACGGGATGTAACGGTTACCAACAATCGAACGGCTGCATGCGAATCGTTCGGAAGATCCGGGTCGGAACAGGTGAAAGTCGTTTACGGGCGGCTATCGCGATTCGGCTTGCTTGAGGATTTCGATCGCGGCCTGGCCGAAATATTTCACGACCAGTCGATTCCATGCGCCCGTACGGCGGGCGAGCTGAAGGTGCTCGTTCAAAGCATCCCGAAGGGCAGTGTCGCTCTTGCGAACGCCCCACGCGAACTGAGACGGCGGGCCGACGAAGACGCCGAGCTGCAGCGCGGGATCCTCGCGCTGGTTGAGGATCGCGAGAGGGGCGGCGCGGGCGATGGCGTCCACCTTGCCCGAGCGCAGCAGGTCGACCATCTCCTCCTGGGTGCCCTCGGTGATGTGGGCCGGCGGCACGCCGGCGTCCTGAAGGCTCTCCAGAGACGCCGACGCCTTGACG